>Ga0247780_1000190_pt1 | contig 61927 bp, 66 predicted proteins | sample UWRJL079202R5_FD_179927 | JGI IMG/M metagenome (GOLD analysis project Ga0247780, IMG submission 179927) | Plant litter microbial communities from Arlington Agricultural Research Station in Wisconsin, United States - UWRJ-L079-202R-5 | ecosystem: Environmental > Terrestrial > Plant litter >...
CTCGATGTTGAAGTCGTTGTAGTAGAGCTTGGCGGTGGGGTCGGTGAGGGAGGCGGTGAGGAAGGAGTGGGTTATGTAGGAGAGGCCCATGGCGCGGTACACTATGTTTAACCACATGGTTAACAAGGGAGGGGGGGAAAAGAAAGAAGGGGAAAGAAAGAGGAGAAGAAAAAGGGGCGACGGACTCGCGCTTTGGCGGAACTTGCCGTCGTCTTCGAAGGCTTCGTTGACGACGTCCCAGGAGTAGCATTGACCTTTGTAGTGGCCGGCGACGTTTTGGATGTGTGCGGTGATGATGCGCTGCATCTGGTCGCGGTTGAAGGTGCTGCTGACTGGATAGGAGAGAGGTGTTAGCAAGCCTCGAGTGATAATGAGACGACAACACTTCTCACCCCAGCTCGGAAGCTGATTATACCACACGAGCGTGTGGCATCTGAGGAGTTGCCCGGTCTGCTTCGCGACATTCGCGATGGCATCGCCGCTGCCATAGTTGAAGCGCCCCTGGCTGGACTCAGTGTTGCTCCATTTCTGGCCATTGGCTGGCGTGATCTGGCCGAATTCGTCTTTGTCCCGCGCGATTTTCATGTACGCTTGGTTGTTCAGTGACGGGTTGTCGATCGCCGTACCGAAGTACTTGAGCCCAGCCGCTTTAGCCCATTTGTCCAGCTGGGACTCAGCTAGCACCGCTGCGAGCAGGGAAATAAACAGCTGAGAGAACTGCATGTTGGACGGGGATAGCGCTCGTTGGCGATTGGGGCGGTTGTGCACCCATGCTTTTAAACCTCGACAAGTTTGGGTACAGCATAGCCAAGGAATTGGTACAAGTAGGTGCCGACGCGTGGTTGACAAGCGGCTATTCTAATATGCGCGAGGGAGGCCCCAGACTGGGAAAGGGGCTATTTGGATAAACACATGTTCCGTACCCCCGGGTCTGAGCGCTGCTGGGAGTTTGTAAGGCGGGAGAGGTTCTCTTGAGAATACCGGTAACCAGGATGGAGAAGTGAGGCAGCGTCATGTCGAAATGACGGCCGAACATGAGGACGCAACCAAGCTACGCCTTCCGCTTTCAATGTAGTTGTTCCGCCCCGTCGACAAGTGATAGGTGAAGTATCTAGACCAAGCGAGCTCGAGGAAATGCGGCGCGAAGGAGGTGCTTGGGTTTGAAGTGTACTCGATGATGAACTGCAACATGAAGCTTTTACTGGGAAGAGCGCATTTGCGAAAAATGCATCGAAGAAACCCCAGAACATCTCATACCTAATAGAACAACAAGGCCTAAACTCGCACTGATAGATGCATTACTTGCGAGAGAAAAAAAAGAGAGAATGACACATGCCGGGACAGTCTTCCAGAGTAAAACCAAGCCAGTTTCCATCGAGACCATGGGCGGCGACGTTGGTGATGCGTCCTTTGGCACAGAGGTTGCATGAGTTCGAGATTTCTGGCATCGTCAGCCCTGTGAGTGAAATAAGCTGATCACCTCCTTGTCATTCTCGGTCATACTTGTTCCAGCTGGGCTCCTATTTCGTCAACCTCCTCGCACCTTTCCCAATTCCGACGATGATGGTAGCACGGCATTGCCATTTTAAGCACAGCGTTGACAGGCTAAACCAACGGCCGCATCGGACCATCGACCCACACTGGCTATCACTGCCACTCGTGTCACGGTAGGTATTATATTCCCTGGGTTTGCCGCAGTTCCGCTCATCCAAACCAACGGTGCTGACCAACCAACGGCGTCTGCGCCGCATCAGTGCAGGATTGAGGACACTCGCGCGCTTGCGCTCCCGAGCTAGTCCTACCCCGATGCCGCACCGCCCGCCTTCCAGGGACTCCCGTTGGCAGTTGACAAAGGTACGGTAGTATTACCCGGAACGAAAATAAACTTGGTTCTGAGTGGGATACGCACGACAAGGGGAGAAAAAAGGACCGCACGTCTAGTGGCGCCTGCTATAGCCCCCTCGGAGAGAATAGAGACGCAATTCAAAACCAGACATCGCACCCACACTCGCGGGAGAGGGTAGTGCACTCGGATTTCTTGGATGCATCTCGGGATATGCAGCTAAAATAATCACCGCGCGCCTGTCCTGTTGCCGGTCTGGCGGCGCAGCAAGACCGCGAACTGGGTAATAAGGGCGTGCCGAGCTGCTTTGGACAAACCCGCCCTGCCGCTGGAGCTGCCATCCTTCCCGCATACCAAGCCTTTGGGATCTGGGATTCTTACTTTTCAATAACTCCTTCCAGAAAGAAGCGCACACAGGTACCGCACCGCCGGGATGGACCCCGTCACGGCCCTCGGCGTCGCAGGCGCCACAGTCAACCTTCTCGATGGCGGCCTCAACCTCTCTAAGGCGCTCATGAAGAGCATCCGAGCATGGAGGCACGCGCCCGACGAGATCCTCGAGATGAACAACCGAGTCGCCTTCCTAAACGTCGCCCTGGAGCGGGTCAAGGACACCTGCTGGGATATGCAGGAGGGAAGCCAGCCAAACTCTTCTCTCGAAACCATTTTGCTTCTGGAGCACCAGCTTGGCCAGGCCGCCTCGTCCCTGGAAAAGTTGACCGGATATGCAGCACAGCTCTCACGCGGGAGTAAGACTATCCAAAGAACACGATGGATACGGCTCAAGTCGGCTGTCGTAGAAGAGACGCGGCGAATCCGGGACGTCCAGTCAAATATCGACAACGTTTTGGTGTCCTACGTTGCGTGCGTCGCCCCTGTCCAGTTAGTTCGCCTCGAGACAGACGCTGACTCTCCACAGTGGAACCGTGACCAGCACTCACCGCAACGTCCACCTGGTTCTGGATGGGGTAGAAAGTATCACGTCCGCCGTCTGCAGTCCAGTGATAGGGGAACACCCTCTGAAAGGAGAGCTGTGGGGTCAAAAGACTCGTCAGTTGAGCGTGGAGACTCTTTACCGAACCGAGCTGGACAGAAAACCGATAGAGCCACCATGGCAACGGCCGGGGCCAGAGCACGTCGCGATTACCGCTCGATACAGCCGGGTGAGGTGTTTCCAAGGCTGTCTGTGCCAGTGCCATCGTGGTTCTGGTGCTCGAACACGATTCCATGCGCGCAATCCACTCGGCGGTCTTCTTGGTGGCCTGTCGGTCGGCTACTCAGGGTACGGAGTTCGGCCAAAGTGCGATCTGATCGGCTGCTGGCACCGAGGGCGGTCACATCTGGAGGTGACGTACATCTTCCCCAGCTGGCTCATCCGCTATACCCTGTACATGTCGATGTACAAGACTGCCATGGGCGGGCCGACTTTCGGGCTTGTCCTCAGGAGACGAGTCCAGAACACGACTGGCAGCACCCTGTACGTCTCCTTGCTCTCCAACATGACACTGCTCCAAGAATGCCTGGAGAGAGACCCAAGCTCTGTCACCGACGCGTTCTACATGGACGGCGTCAGCGCTCTCGAATCCGCCGTTAGCTATGGCCGCATCAACGTGATTAGGATGTTGCTGAGCTATGGAGCAAGTCCAGATGCAGAAAGCGATGGAGGCATGACCCCTGGGTTGGCGGCCGCAATATCAGTGTTATCCAAGGCCAACTCCAAGGAGGTCTCCGAGCAGCTGTATCGGTTGTTTAACATCCAACGATATATTGACGAGCTGGAATTGCCGCTCGTGACGCAAGTTGTGACTGAACAGCGCTCTGGGGACATCGAGTCGCTCCTGGGCCAAGCCGATTTGGATCGCCAGCTGAACGAGCATGATCGTGCCGGACTCACGCCCTTGTTCTGGGCGGCGCGGTGCGGGAATGTGACGGCCACGAAGCAGCTCATCGCTCTTGGCGCCGACATCAACGGGCGGACGGCGAACTGGAAGACGCCGCTGATCGCCACAGTCAGCACGGATATCGTTTCGCCCTGCTTTGAGGTCCTGCTCCGGGCGGGGGCGGATCCGTACGCCAGGGATAGGATAGGAAAAACGGCACTCCACCTGGCGTGTGCGAGAGGCCATGCCGCAGCAGTGGCGGCGCTGCTCCGCACCGGCATGGACCCGGACGACGGATGGGAGACCGGCGCTGGGCTCTTATACGCCCCTATTAGAGACGCGGTGGACGTCATGCGTGCGCTGGTCCGGAAGGGAGCGAATGTCAACGTGTTAACGGTCAAGGAAGGGTACTCGCCGCTCATCAGCGCGACGGCGAGGAACGCGCACAGGTGTATCCGGTTCCTGCTAGAGAATGGAGCGGATCACCTCCATGTGATGCATGCGGAGGGCACCACGATGTTGCACACTGTTGCGTACGGCGGAACTCCCGCGACCATGGCAATCCTGGCAGAGCATGGCTTGCCAGGGCTGGATGTTGGCCGGAAGAACAAGGATGGGTTGACTGCCTGGCAGTGTCTGGAAAAACGCTCAGACATCAACGACGAGCTTCGCGAGGCCTTTCGGCACCTGCTCGATGCGGTGATGGCCGGCGACAACTCGACATTGAAGGGCCGTGACACCGAAAGTGAGGGCGAGGACACGGATGAAAACGAGACCGAGGACGTGTTCTTCGATGCGGTCGAGTCCCAGAGGGATTGAACGAAGGCCCCAGCCAAAGGAAAGGGCCTCTCTTCCCCAGGCGAAAAGGCACTGCCGAAATACCCACACGCTTGTGTTCCGGGATGTCGTCCTGTATTGTTACGTTAGAGGCCTTGAAGGCATCACAAAGGCCTTGGATCCACTGGGAAAGGCTGCTGAAGAGTGTAGGAGGGTCTCTTGAAAATGCAGGAAGGCCTCGCCAGAATGTAGAGATGATGTCTTTTCAGATGCAGGAAGGCCTTTCGGAACACAGAAAGGCTTTTTTGGTATGTGAGATGGCCTATAATAATAATAGCTATGGGCTGCCCTGCTCAGTTTCAATGCGATCTTGGCTGGGCCGCTGTTGACAATTAGCGGGGGTGTCGCAGGTAAGTTCGTCGGCCCGCAAACACGCCGGGATTGGCCGTTGGAGAATGCATCATAACAGGGCCTCGAATACACCGGAATATGTCTTTGGAGAATGCACGGAGGCGTGGCTTTCCATGCTGTAGTTCGTACGGAGCAGTATGACAAGGGCTTTTTGACCAATTGCTGCGAGCAATCATGCTGGGGCAGGGCCCCTTCCCTGTGTGGGTCCCAGTGCTCAGCGCCGAGCTGAAGCTCGAATATTCGCTTAGTCATTCTCAGCTGGCGGGCGCTTAGGCCAACTGACAATGCTGCAGACGAATTTCCAACTCGTCCGATTTTCGATCTTGAGCTCCGCGATCCAGCCCAATTGACATCACCATAGTCGCGATGCCGCCCCGGTTACCCCTTGCGCAGGCAGCCCGGTGCTGCAGGGCGCCGACCGCGCTCTCGCCGACCGCGCCCTCCCTGATCTCGCTCTTCGCGGCGCTGTCGGTACAGACACGGAGCGCCTCGATTCTCGCCAGTCTCTCCGACAACCCCGGCGCCTACAACAAGCGCATCCGCAGAGGTCGTGGTCCCTCCTCCGGCAAGGGCAAGACGTCTGGACGCGGTACCAAGGGACAGAATGCCCACGGAAAAGTCAAGCCCTGGTTCCAGGGCGGTCAGACGCCCTTGATCTTCAGCCACGGTCGCAGAGGCTTCGTGAACCAGTGAGGACACCCCTTCCGCCGCCGGCCTTTTCTTCTGGTGATCTTGCTGACTCCCCCGATAGATTGTCCGACGAGATGTCTGTCTTCAACCTCGACAAGCTGCAGGACTTCATCGACAACGGCCGGATCGACGGGACGAAGCCCATCACACCGAAGGAGCTCATTAAGTCTGGCATTATCGGCCGGTCGGTCAAGGATGGCATCAAGATTCTGGCCAAGGGAAGCGAGCAGTTCAAGTCGCCCATTGAGATTATGGTATCCCGAGCGTCGGCCACTGCTATCAAGGCCATCGAGGACGCTGGCGGCAAGATCGTGACCCGATATTACACCAAGGAATCTCTCAAGCGCCTGGCAAGCGGGGAGAGTGTTAACACCGACAAGCCACTGCCTGTCGGCGCGGAGCACGTCGAAAGCGTTTTGGCGCAGGCGAGAACGTCAGAGAAGCACTTTTACCGTCTCCCAGACTGTACCAGCCGTTGGGACATCGAGTACTACAGAGACCCCGCGCACAGAGGGTACCTGAGTCACACCCTGCAGCCTGGCGAGTCGCCTAGTTTGTACTTCAAGGTGCCGGGCGAGAAGCCGGCATTCGCAAAGAAGGCCAAGATCAAGTCGGCGAGCGAACTGGACGCGCAGCTGTTCTAGGCCTGCCGCAGTCTGTATTACAGTGTTCTATATACATGTATAATATCTAAACAATGCAGCACCGTTGCAGTACGTCCTTTGGCGCCAAACTTTGTAACCAGAGCGTGAAACTAAGATTTCCCAACTGTGGCGCCAACCTCGAGAACCCTCGGCTACGTGGCTTGGGCATTCAACAACCGAAACCCATGCTTTGGCGGGGCTCATCGCCATTGGCTGGCCCACCATCCCAGTTCCAAGCTACCCCAGTCGGAAGCGGGCGGGCCTCTCGAGCTGCGCTTGATCTTGTCTTCCCACTTGCTTGTTCGACCTGGATTGTGCATTGGACTTGCCCGCCCTTCGCCTCCTGTTGGGATTGCAACTGCTTCACAACTCCTGCCTCGCGTCGGGCCGCCTGTCGAGAATCTCTGTGTCCGGTCCGCAACGAATATGCATCATACGAGCGATTGATCCGCCTCCTTGCCCTTGATCAGAGTCCGCGTCCCGCATTACGAGTTGCTTACGACACTGCGCCGTGCCGTCGCGGTTCTTGGATACATACGATATAGCTGCTTCCCTCCATTATTTATCTCTTCTATCAGTGAACCCTCGCCGCTACTAAGCTCTGCAAAACTATCGTCAGTGGATCCATCGCCAATCGCCCTGTTCGGTTCTGCGACCCCCCGTCACAATGTCCCTGTTCGGCAGCTCCCCGCCCGAGGAGGCGGCACCCATCAAATCCAACAACTTCGCCGACAGCCGGTCCTCCCTCTTCGAAGACGAACCCGCCATGACCCGATCCACGAGCAGCGCCCTCTTCGCTGACGACGATAGCGCCCCTGCTTCGCCCTGGGACCTGCCGACGCCCCGCAAGCAGCAGACTCGCGCCGATCTGATCCGAAGCTTGCTTCCAGGATCCGATGTCCCGGAGAGCTACGTCGCTGCGTTTGATGCGGTCGTGGCCGAGGATGGGAGCGGCGGCCGCGTCACGTCTGGGGGCGTCGCGCGGACACTGGCAGCCGCCAAGTTGGGGGCCGACGACCAGGCGCGTATCATGGGTATCCTTGCTCCGGGCAGCGGCGGTGATGTCGGCCTCGGCAGGAACGAGTTCAATGTCCTGCTCGCCCTCGTCGGCCTCGCGCAAGACGGTTATAGCGTCACCCTCGATGGTATTGACGAGCGCCGAAGAAGTGAGTGCGCATCCAATCGCCATCTTATCTTATCTGCCCAGTCGTGTTGCTCAATTTCCCTCCCACGTCGAGCTTGAGTGGGTCCCGATTCTCTGCCCGCCGGAGCTAACCTCGTCACGCCGTCAACCATTAGATCTCCCCGAGCCCAAGCTGCCTGGCATCATCGAGAGCACGCCCAAACCGCCTCATCCCTCCGAAGTGGCCGCCAAATCGCCACAGCGACCGGTCACCCCGCCCCAAGCCCCAAGACTCTCCAGCGACGCTACCCCGAAACAAGCGCGCGGCTTTAGGAAGGCGTCGATGGACTACCCCGAGGATCCATGGAACACGCCCGACGTGCACAAGAACCATAACCATCCACCAGCGCCGCCGAGACCAAATGGCGGAGACGCCCCGATCACCTCAATCGCCCCAATCGGTCCCGCGAATGTAAACGGAAATGGCATTCATGCCACCAGCCCCCCAGCTGCGATGCCCGGTCGGACGACCTCCACCTTTACCACAAGTACGATCGTCTCGGCTACCGAGTCTGTCCGTCAAGCCCCCGGCCCAGCCGGAGATAGCACCGGGACATGGGCATATTTCCCCGGCAGTCCTTCATCAGCGACGGGGTTCGGCGGGCCGGCGAACCAACCTATCGACAACGCATTCGGCAGTCCTGGGGGCGCTGGTCAGCCCCCAAGCGGCCCGCCTCCGATACCGACTCCTAGCAGGACGATTGGCAGCGGTCGGCCGGGAACTACGGTGACGGAGAACATCCTTGTGACGCTCATGCCAGAGAAGGAGGGATTATTTTTGTTTCAGCACCATAACTACGAGGTCACAAGTTCGAGGAGAGTCAGCAAAGTGGTCCGACGCTACAGCGACTTTGTCTGGTTGTTGGACTGCCTCCACAAGCGGTATCCGTTCAGAGTTCTCCCGCTGTTGCCGCCAAAGAGGGTTGCTGGTTTGTGCTCTGTGCCTCTGCCCCAAGATTCTTACTAATTCCGTCCAGTCAACGGCAACCATTTGTCGAATGATGGTGCTTTTATCGAGAAGCGTCGCCGTGGCTTGGCTAGATTCCTAAACGCTCTCGTCCGGCATCCTGTTCTCGGCCAAGAGCAGATGGTGGTTATGTTTCTCACTGTTCCAACGGTAAGTCTTTTTGCCCCCTCAGCTCCCCACTGGCTAGCTCTGACCTCAGTCCAGGAACTCTCTGTCTGGCGCAAGCAAGCGACTATTTCGGTCCAAGACGAGTTTGAAGGTCGCCTCCTCCCCCCTGGCCTGGAGGACTCCCTTTCCCCGGGTCTGGAGGACCTCTTCAGCCGTACCCGCAACGGTGTTCGCCGCAGCGCTGAGCTGTACATCAGTGTGTGCAACATTATGGACCGGCTGGTGAAGCGTCAGGAGGGGGTCGCTGCCGACCACGCGCGCATTGCGCTGTCCCTGACTTCTCTCACCGATGTCAGCACCGACACATACGCCACTGACCCAAATGAGGTGCCCTTACTGAACGACGGCTTGCAAGCGATGAGCAAGCATCTTCGCACGTCACAAAGCTTGATGGAGGACGAGGCGCGCGCATGGGACGCCGGTGTCCTCGAGGACCTCAAGCGCCAGCGAGATGCTTTGGTCGGCCTCCGCGACCTCTTCGAGCGGAGGGAAAGGCTCGACAAGGACAACATCCCCTTCCTGGAGCGGCGCATTTCAACGAACGAGGCCAAGCTTACTGCCCTGCGCGCCAAGCCCGAAGGTATGGTCAAGCCCGGCGAAACAGAGAAGGTAGTCGAGGCAATCATCAAGGTACGTACGCATCACATGCGCGCTGCGTCCTAGTTTGGGCACCTCGCTAACACATCTCAATAGGACAAGGAGTCCATTGTCAACCAGCACAACCGCTCTGTATTCGTCAAGGAATGTCTTCGCGATGAGCTGGTTCATTTCCAACACACTCAGTATAACGTCTCGCGGTGGAATCAGGACTGGGCGCAGGAGCGTGTGAAGTATTCGGAGATGCTCGCTGATAACTGGCGGCGCCTGTTGGACGACCTGGAAGGCATGCCTCTCGGCGACTAGGTCGTCGTGCGAGACGGCGCTCTCAGGTTGCGGAGTTGTGTGAAGAAGAAACAGGACACAAGCGCTCAAACGGATAGCCCAAAGCCCCTGGGCGCAGACTTAGCAAGCACAAGGCGGAAACCTGGGGTGGAAAGATTGCAGAGTACGTCGAGCTCCATCGGCTTTTCCTGGCTGGTCAAAGATGACCCCGATGCGGATGATGAGATGGAGGACGGCCAACAGGGGCGCCATGGACGACACGACGGCGCGCGTAATTCGGTGAAGTTTGATGTTTAATCATTGCGGGGCGGTTTTACATAGGTACGTTTCTTGTTTGGTGCTCAGGAGTGTGTACGAGGCGGGCATGTATGAGTACGCCTACCGACAGGGACATTCGTGTCGCGATACCCTTTATTTGTTGTCGGAGTGTTTCCCTCCCTTCTCCTGCTGTACCCGCTCAAATCAGGCGGTTCTCTCCTGTTTAGGTAGCATATGATATAGCAAAGGGATTTCCACCGTCGCGTGACGCGTGCCCCTGGTGGTTGGCCCTGGCCCCATGGGAGTGAGGCCTTGGCGCCATTGCGAGAGGCCTTACTTACACTGTGAGAGGCCTCGTTCGCATTGTGAGAGGCCTTGCTGCTATTGTAAGAGGCCTTACTTCCATTCGAGAGGCCTCATGCGCATTGTAAGATGCCTCGGTTGCATCACAATAGGCCGTTTGATAATGCAGAAAGGTCTGTGGTGTGGGCGGTTAATTGTTAAGACGCCGCCAAGACCCCAGAACGGTGGGCAGCCTTCCCCGCCACTCCAACCTGGAAGGTTGAGGCAGCTGCAAACCCCGCCACGGCGCCATGACGTTTTTCAGCCTCGACTGACTTCGCTTTTCCGCCTGACGACTTGCTCCCCTCCCCGCGGCAGGATTTCGACATATTCATTCACATCGCCCTCTCGATCGAGCTGCTTCCCCAACGGTTTCCTTACTTTCGCGCTCTTTTAGGCCACATATTAGATTATCGCCAGGGGTACCGCCAGGGCTGGCGCTTAACTGAAAGCTCCCGCGACACCCGACCGGCGACCTACTCAACACGCCGCCCGACTCCTCGTCCCACGGCTCCTCGCAGCGGCTCCGATCGAAAACATCCGACGGCTGCCTCTCGTACTCCCCGTCGCCAGGGCTGGGTACGTCGCCGTTAGCCGGGTTCCGCGCCGATTGACACGGCTCCAAACAAACGCCTCTTCCCCTGTCGCCGAGGCCTTCTTTCGGCCCTATCACGCGTTGCGAATCATCACGGCGACCGACGGCGGTGCCCACCACGCCTGATCCATCATTAATACACAATGCCGTCAACCACAACGCAGCGGAAGCTGGCCTCGCAGTTTATATCTGTTACCAATGCGACGAAGGAGAACGCGCAACAGGTATGGATCCCTCGGGGCCCCGTCGCACTGCGTGCTTTTCTCTCTGCCCCCTCTGCTTTCGGCCCGATATCGAACGGGCCTTCCATCCTATCTCGTTCGCTGACCGCTAGCTTGGCTGCAACAGTATCTCAAGAATGCGAATTACAACCTCGATGCGGCTGTCAATCTGTGAGTGCCTGCGACCTGCGTATTTTTTTCTCTACTGGTTTTCTATTCGAACAGATACGATACGGGGTTATCGGGCCTGCTGGAGCTCCTCGGGCTGTCGCCGGCCGTTTGACAGGGAGGCAGGGAGTGGCCACATTTCCCCCGCCCGCTACTATCCTGCCTATCCTGGGCCCGGGGTCCGGGGCCCCGTGTGCAAGTCTGCGCAGCGGAGAAGCGCTCTGGAAGAAAGATCGGCATTGCGACACCATGTCTCATAATGTTCATGTCGCGGCAGAGTAAAAGAAAAAGGGGACCATCCCCCCCATCCATCCCTTGGATTCCGGGAGGCCCCGCGCAGCCTGCCGTTCCCCCTTTTCACAACACCCATCCTAAGCTTTTCCGCCTTAGCTAGCCCTTCGGCCGGGAAACAAAGTTTCTAATGCACCCGGAGAGCCGCCGTTGGAGCCATTTGAGCTCTGGTTGCAGCTACTTTCCAGGTTTCGGCCCCATGGTCTCTAGTGGAGCCGGTTCGATTGGAACTCTGATCCCCACCGTTGGCAGCGCCGCTGCTGCTGTGTCGGGAGTTTATTCTTTATCTTTTTTTTTTTTTTTTTGTTTTTTTTTTTTTTCGATTCTCTTTTCAATCATTGAGTTCATAGAAACATGGCGGCATCTTTAGAATCCCAAGAACCGCGCGTCATGTTTGCACGATTGTTTACGTCTTGTTTCCACGGACGGCCGGAGCGTGCCCCGCCTTCTTCATCCCGCAAGCCGCACCTTCCTCCGGAGTCATCTGGGACGGAAAGCAGCGACTCTGCCTTCCACTCCCGGTCTTCGCAGCGAAGCTTGCCTCGGCAGCTCCAAAATTTCACTTCGCAGAGCGAACTTCCAACAATACCACCACCCACTCTCAGCACAAAAGATCCAGACATGCCGCGCGCCCCGCGCAAGACAGTCAACAATGCTGCTGCCAAGTCGGCGGCCAAGCCGGTGACCAAACCAAAGGCCGCGAAGGCCCCCAAAGCCGCAAAATCCAAGTCGAAGTTGGTCCTTGCCAATATGCCCTCCGCTGCTGTTCTTGCCGTCTGGGATGAATTGCAATATTCGAGATGGGAGGCTGACCAGCAATCCACACAGGTACTTCGCAGGCAACGAGCCTGAAGATGACTTCAGCGGGTCCCAGCCCAAAAAGATCGAGGACAAACTCAACGAGATGTTCGAGAGCCTTTTGAGTCGTTCGTTCCCCCACTCTGCTTGAAGTTTCCCATGCTCACCGCATCACAGAACAAGATCTCGAAGCCGACTCCAAGAAAAACACTATGGGCGCTGAGTCGCTAGAGGGGTACTTCAACTTGCTGGGTCTCAGCCTGGAGAACTATGAGCTCTTTGTCGTGCTCGATATCGTACGCGCCGAAGGACTGGGACAGGTCACACGCAAGGGCTTCGTCGAGGGTTGGTTACAAGCATCACAAGACCGGGACCACCGCGCCCAGCCCGACATGGCCTCGCACAAGAAATACGCCCGCTACTGCGCCTCGCAGGCAACCAAGGATCCCGCCTACTTCAAGAAGTTGTATCAGCGTGCTTTCTTGGCGGGCAAGGAGCCCCAGCAAAAGGCCGTCGACAAGGAGTACGCCATTGTCTTTTGGGACATCCTCTTCAATCCTTTGGTTCACCCGTGGCGATCGAAGAATGTCAACTGGCTAGACGTTTGGAAACAATTCCTCAAGGAAAAGTGGACACGCAGCGTCAACAAGGATATGTGGAGCCAGACTTTGCTGTTTGCCGACAAGACGATGCAGGACGAGACGCTGAGCTTCTGGTCGGAGGATCAGGCATGGCCGGGCGTCATTGACGACTTTGTAGCCTGGTGTCGAGAGACGGGCGTCGCCCCAGCACCCAAGGGCCCTAATGATGGCATGGAGGTTGACGAGTGATGCGACGCTCCATCGGGGAATGTCAGGCACGGATACCAGAGCGCTTTCGCCACATTGGAACGAAGGCGCTATCACGATTTGCGGTAGAGGACGGCCGGGAGATCACGATAGCCCCTCTCATGGGAGGTCAAGGCCATAGGGGGACAACTTGATGATAATGCATAGCTTCGCTGCTCAGAATGGGTGGGCGGTTAAATGAGGATACCGCAAGGCGAACTGAGCTTCGAGGCTTTCCACTAGCGAAGCATACAAACAATTTACTACACCACTGCACTTTTTCTGAACGTGACGGGTGACAACCGAGCTGGGAATTGTGACTCGTGCATCGGGATGTGATTTGAAGAACCGATTCCAAAGCGGTGATTTCCCAGAGCGGCAATCTCGCAACGGCGAGCAATGAGAAAATGCGCGCAAACTGAAGCGGTCCCTTCCACCACCTCCGTGAAACCCGCCGCAAGGAACGAACGCTCAGACGGCTGCCATTGCGTTCGCTCCCTTTGGCCTGCTATCAGCTGTCTGGGGTGGATGCATGCGCCTCATCCGATGAGGGACGAGGGGTGTCGATGAGGGAGGCCGTGCTACGTTACATGAGGTGTGCATGTAAGTCAGTTAGGCGCTGTTGGGGTTCAGTTTGGAGTCGGATGCTGCGCAAGGAGGCATGTTTGCTGCGGAGGTGGACAACTGTCCCTCAACGTCAAACTGAAAGCTGCGGCACGTCCGCGGGTTTGGCATCAGATTGCCATGATCTTCCGTCTATAGGTAGCCCTCCCGTCGCAAGCAAAGCCATTATCGTACAGCACATGGTATACATACAGCCAGCCCGGCCCCAATGTTGGTATCGCCAGTCGCTTGCTTGGGCGTCAGCGCCGCGATCCGCCCTTCACATAGCGCCCCTGCAGACGCCCTGCTCCCTCGTCTCAACAGCATTTATCTCCCCAATCCGTCCTCAGAGCAACTAATTACTCAAACGTCCTCCACGGAACGGCCCCAAACCTCGTCATAGTCTCGAGCTTCTGATCCCCGAGCTTCACCCCCGTCGCTCGGATGATGCGCGGATCGACCTTGAGCGTCTCCTTGACCTCTTGATGCGTCTTGATGCCGGCGTCGTACCGCATGATGAAGTAGTGCCCCTTAGTGTGCTGCACCTGATGGCGCGACACGGGCTTCGGCAGACGGAAGGTGCCCCAGTTCGCGACGTCGCGGATGACGCCGCCGTTTCGGAGGACGATTTGTCCGGCGGTGAGGACGATTCTGTGAGTTGGGAGGGGTTGTTAGGAGTCTGGGGGCGAGATGGGAGCGGAGCGGGGGGGGAAGGCGTACTCCCTGACCTCGGCGAGGTTGCCGTGGCGGGCCTGTGATGGGGAGTTAGTCAGTCGGTCAACTGCAATTGGGGATTCGCGCGAGCGTGGGGTTGGGAGGAGACTGACGATTCCGATGATTTCGTACAGCATTGTCGCAGCGCCGTTCAGTGGTGCCGTCGCCAGGTAGGGATGCGAGCGAGCTGGTCGTCGGGTTGCGCCCGCGAGAAAGCAGGGTCGGCGTCGGTATTCTGGGAAATTTTGGGCCGCCCGAGGTTCTGCCGGGCCACCGCCTTGGATGGTGGTGCACGGTCAAGCCCCTCTGGCGATGCTAAAATTGCAGTGATTTTCCCTCGCAGTTTGAACCCCGCCTATTGGACGGATCTGGTGGGCAGCACCCGCGCCACGTCAAGCTCTTCCCGGACCCAGGTCCATGGTGCCGTTTCGTGCCTCACCAGCTCTCCAGTCACGACGTCAACGGCACTCAGGATGAGCAAATTCCAGAAAAGCCTTGCCTCCGAAGCTCCATCTCAATACGTGCCCTTTCGATTATAATCACATCTTCCACGAGGGAGCTTGCTGGGCGCAAACCCCTCCACCGGTGCCAAAATCGCCAGATAGCAGCTCTACCTCGCCTGTCAGAAGCATCACAGACCTGCACTGTAGACCACAAATTCAGAGAGATAAACCCAGACAAATAGCTCGATTACATCTGTAGTGCAAACAGAGAATGCCTCCTTGCATTCTGGCCTCCGTCTCACTTGCACAAACCGGGGCAGCCTCGCTGCCAGGCCACACACCACTCATTCGCATCAGCAACCTCACCACCAGAACAGCATGGCCTTGAAATGGAGTGATACGTTTCGAGATTGGAGCCACTGTCAGTCGTGGTGTTGGCGTGGTTTGCTGTAAGGATTCGTATTGGGAAGGCTACGAGGCAGAAAAATCACTTCAATTTTGGCGGCCGAGGAGGAGTCGCTCACAGGTCATAGGTGTTGACCCCTCGGCCGACGCTAAACTTGCAGTGATTGGCAAGCTCGGTTAGCCATTCCGCTGAGCCCAACACCTGGGAGGCAGAGCGGACGCTTTGAGTGCCAGCAGAGCTCCCCATGGAAGTCGAACCCCCTCCTTGAGGGCTAAAATTGCAGTGATTGACAATCTAGCCATTCGTTTGCCCCTGCCCGACCTAAATGAACAGACGCTTTGAACATCACTAACACCCCCCGCTTCGACGCCAAAAATGCAGTGATTTTTCGCTCCGGACTGGTGCGCAACCCGGGCAACATCAACATCAACAACTCCTCACCCGCCACAAAGTCTCACCCACAGACAACACATAAACATCGCATCCAAAACATCCCACCACCCGCATGGCACAGGGCGAACTACAGTCAACCCCCCTGTTTATGCAAGCTTTCCAGACCACCCAAGTGCTTGCATTTTGTGGATGTTTTGCAGAAAGGGGGGTGTTATGAGGCCCACTTTTCGTGGCTTGGTGAGAATTGGTCTTAGCCAGTGGCTGGAATTTTAGGGGGATTTAGTGGGCTACGACCTATTGAAATAACCCATTTGAGTCCATACTACGAAAAGAACTTTTACGTAAGTTTTCAGGCTTGCAGTTGCGGCTTGCAGACTTGCGTTTTATCATACTAGTCAATTCAGACTGCGAAGTGGATTGCGTTTCGTGGTAATTTGTATAAAAAGGGGGTTGTAAAAACAGGGGGCTTGACTGTAGAAGAAATTATCGCCATTCTTAGTCTCGGCACTGTAAGCTGGTACATCAAAAATAACTACAAGGCCGAAGAGAATATAAGGCACCGATGAAGAAAGGATTCCAATTCGCCTCTTTGCGCCGCTCCCGCTAGCTACCACCCCTCTGCACCTGCTCCCGAAAAGAAGCCTCCAAGCTCCAGTCAAGTCATCGCGAGAAGATCCATCTACCTGATCCACTGTCTCAAAACCTGCCTTCCAAATAACTCAAGGGAATGGATGTCGGACGAACTGGAGGCGCCCCCGCTATATAGGGAAGAAGGAAAAGCCATGTCTACAAAGAAATATATGGCTGAAGTCGGGTCTGCCTCGGCCAGACCAGTGACCAAGGGTGGGATAGCAATATCCGGTCGGAACGTGATCATACTCCAGGGCCCCCCTTCGCGAGGCCATACTAATCCTCGCCCTCGGATGAGTAACTGGGAAGAACCTCCGAGCTCATGTCATCCCACGCCGCATCGACATATTGGCTACACAACTCGGTCAGCACACATCCTACTCATCAACATCATAAGAATGACGACTTGACTTACTAGCTCGTCTTGATCAACTTGATGCCCTTCGACTCCATGAAAGCCAGGAATCGGCGCTTCGTCCTGTCCCGCTTGAACTGCGCCAGCAGATCACCACGGAAGATGACACCCTTAATCGGCTTCGTTCCAATGATGATGTTCAGGCTATCTGGGGAGTAGGTGATCTCCGTAAGCTCTCTGAGACGCAGATGGAAGTCGATTGGGTCCTTGTAGACGCCCCACTTTACATTGACACGTCGACCGTGAGCCGGGAGCACATCCTCCAGCACCTGGTGCTCGAACATGCTCTCCTCGCTGCCGGGGTCTGAGTTGTCGATGTAATGCCAATACTGCGTGATCTTGATGTTTGTCGAGTGATCGCGGTGCTTGATCTGGTAGATACGCCAATCCACCTGCATGACATGGTCGCGGCTGAACGAATCCGACGTGGTGTAGCCATCGCACTCCAAGTCCTGGCGTGAGGGCGGGAGCAAAGGAACCAGCCGCGGTTTCTTCATGCCCCTGCTTGGTGGGGGCTGTGGGTCGGCCGCTGATGACGATGCCGCGTGCTGTTCGGACGACGCGCCCCGCGACTTACGGTGGGACGAGCGGGGGCGGAACACTGGCGGTGGCGATGGCGGTGGCGGTGGCGGAGGTAACGGTTCTTCCTCCTCAGGCTTCGTAATGGGCTTCTTTGGCGATCCCTTAGTCGGTGTTCCTTTGGGCGTGAGATGAGGCTCCTTTCTCTTCTGTGCTCGGGACGACCTCTTGGAACTCTCGCCAGCCCCGAGCCGGAAGCCTGATGGCCTACCTATATTGCCAAAGCCGCTCTTGGTCCGCAGTGCTATCACCTTCGGGTCATGGTAGAGATCGTGGACCGTCTTGGCGAGGTTGAACTCGTCCCCGGTCTCAAGGCAGACCTCATGCAGCCTCTGGCGCAACCATTGTGAGGGCGTCATGTCAATGTTGAACTTTGCCAGTTCCTCCAAAATCTGCACCATTCGGTACAGCGTGTCGTAGTTCGCAAGCTGTCTGTTGACGTATTGCTTGCCAACGATCTGGTAAGGATGCAACTCGCCCTCGACAAGAAATTTCAGAATCGAGTTCCCCCTGTTGACCTGCCGATTGGCGAGGAATTTACTGGATTGGGACGAGTTCACGGCCATATGGTGCTCGTACTTTTCCTTCCATTTTTGCAGCTGGGGGGTCACCACATCCTCGAGGTTCTGCCACTCTTGCTCCCAGTATGGGTGGCTGGGGCTGATCTTTGCAAGGGGTACTCCACGCATGCAAGGGGGTTCCGTGAAAACAACGCCATCATCGCGCAGCGCCAGTGTCGCCTTAGTGATCTCCGGTAGGTTTTCTTCCTCATTGATCCCGAAAACAATCGGTGATGGACTTCCAGATATGGGAGTGCCGACCGCTGGCGTCTCAGGATTCGGCTGAGGTACCTTTTTCGACCCCGGGAGTGACTTCCGAGCCATCATCCTAGCCCGAGGAGGCTCCTTGTTGTCCCCAAGCTTAGACTCATCGGTATCCGCGTCGTCATTTTCGCCCTTCGGCTTGGGTGTCGAGTTGACTGCCGTGAAACTTGTGCTTTGAGGAGTGGGTCTATCAGAAGTATCGTCCGTGGCCTTCTCGTCAGACGACTTGTTCCGGAGGCTGCAGCTCTGCTTGTTCCACTCGCAGTTACCGCATCTCGGAAGATGTTCGGTACTGATGGATACACATTCCTGGAATGGGCCCGTTGCCCTCACGCACTTCTGGCACGGCTCAGCCTGCTCTTCGCCGGTGGCTTGTATCTCACAGCTCAACCACCGAGCGCCCTTAGCATCAGTCGGTTGGTAGATGGAATCCACAATGTCAGCCGTAAACGTCTTGCCAGGACGAAGTCGGATCGGGCGTCGGATAGGCAGACTGATGACCTCGCTTGCCCAGTGGCTAGTGAGCTCGATGCGCCGGAGGCGGTCCACTTTCTCTCCCGAACCATCCAGGACGTCAATCCCATCCTGCGAATTCCCGGAGGGTGTGGCGGCGCTACTCGGAGCACCCCGCACCTCTTGCGGGCCCGAAAGGTCCTCCACCTCAAGCTCTGGCTCAAACTGAAGCGACGGCTCGGATAACGGAGTAGAAAGCTCCGAACTCATCTCAGAGGAAAGGGGACGGATTTCGCGGTCCACAAGTGTCTCTCCAGGCTCGCCGATGACGTCTAGGCCATTAAACTCGTCGGCAGGTTGAACCGGAGGTGCATCTACCATAGACTCATCGGCATGTTGAACCGGAGGTGCATCTGCCATAGTCTCATCATGGCTTGCTGGTTCCTCATGGCTTGCAGGTTCATCGCGGGTTGGTGGTTCCTCATGGCTTGCGGGTTCATCGTGGGGTGGTGGTTGATCTTTAGCTGCGGGCGTGTCGTGGATTACGGGTTCATCGTTAGCTGCGGGCCCACCGTTGGTTGCGGGCTCATCATGGTTCGCAGGGGGCTCATCGAGGCTCGGTGGTTGTTCGATGGTGCGTTCATCATGGAGTGGCGGCTGATCGCGGCATGGAGACTGGGCCCGGACTGGGACGGGAGACTCTACCTTATCGCTCGTCTGGGGGCCTGGGGCGGGGACCTCGGTGGGGGCTGGCGTCTCTACGTCGCCGCTCTTTTGTAGAGGCTTGGTGGGCATCAAGCGGACCTGAGAAAACCACTCGTGCTTCTTAGCGTCTTCCTTGGCGCGAGACTTGGCACGGGCTTTGCGCTGGGATTCCAGGGCGTGAGCCAGCTCCTGTCGACGAGCCTCGATCTCCGAGACCTCCTCATCCTTCTGGGTGATCTCGCGGTGGACAGACTCAAGCTGCTTGCGCAACGCCTCAAATTTCTTGCGCAATGGGGCCTCATCCTCCAACAGCCTCGTGCGCTTTCGGAACGAATCCAGCTGCTGGGAGCTTAACTCTTCCTCCTGCTTGAGAAAAGGGCCATCTTCCGTCAAATCCTGGTCGTCTCTGTAGGCGCTTATCGACGCCCAGTACCTGGCCTCGATCTCGTCCCATAGCGCTAGATCCGGCTCGGTGTCTTCCTGGGGGCTGTCGGCTGCGGCGTCGGCCTGCATCATGGTCATCGCTGCTGGCAGACGTGCGCGCGGCTTTGCGGCTAGCCTGGGGAACAATGCGCGTCGCAAAACTCGAAGACGGACCGAAAGCACTCAGTTTCCGATATCGAGTCTTTGTCTTCTGAGTGAACAATGCAAAGCGTTTGTCCGAGGAAAGGATTGTCAAGCTTCCGTCCAGGTGAGGGTAAAGTGAAGCCTCTGCCTGAATGAGAAAGAAGATAATTCGTCGAATGAAGAAATGCGAGGTTACTGTTTGAGTAAAGAAATGTTAAACTTCCACCCAAATGATGGAAACTCTCAGTCCGCTGCGCGATCCTGAGGATCAAATCGGCAGCTGCGATAACGCGGCGCGCCTTCGCCCTCCCAGTCTCACTGCGACCTGACTCTCCCGTAAGCCCAGCGCATCTGCCAATTATCGCAATGTTAGCGACGTGGGTCAAAGCTGAGGGGCCGACAGACTTGTCGGGTTGCGGGTGATGTGGTGATGCGAATGTGCAAACGGACTGGGCAAAAGTGCGGCAAGAACGAGGTGGGTACCAAGGCAGTGTGACGATTCGGGAAATGCAAAATGAGCCAAGGCGCGAGAGTGCAGCGCAAACAACCTGCTGGTTGGGATGACAAGCCTGAGGATGCAAGGAAATGAGCGCGATAAAAAGAGAACGTCCACGGCGACGAGAGCAATGACGAGGCGAAAGAGATAACAGTTATGCGATTTTTGAGGACCAGGATAGCAAAAACAACAGACATTGTCGATGCAAGTGGCCGAGATCACCAAATAGAACAGACAACTGATCACTCACCTCAGCCCCGGGCCGGCAAAGCAACAGCACCAGTCCAACGGGCGTTCGCCAACAGTAGGACGGAAGGAATCGATGTGTCCAGATAGCCGCAGGCAGAGTCCGAGTCAGCTTTGCATAAATCCTGCAGTGGAGGCAGACTCGGCGCAGGCGTGCTTGCAAAGTGGTGAAATAGCCTCAAAGTCGCTGGTGATGGATCAGAAATGGAAAATGTCAAGTGACGTGGTGTTCTGGCGACAGGACCACTTTTTGCACCCAGCGCGACGGTGATGCGCAGATTGGGGAGTCCAAAAATGGCGGACAAATGGGTCTGGGTCGACGGGAACCAGCTGAAGGAAAATCAAGCGAGCGACGCATGGGCCTATCATGCAGGGGATTCCACACCTCATCCGGAGTTTAGCCTTCCCATTGGGCACCCTGAGGGCGACGACCACCTCGTTGCGCCGAATCACTTCTAAATTGCACGCAGTTCATAGCTGGCCCATGGACAGTTAGATGGTAAAGGAAAAGATAGGTCGAATCTACAGAATAACATGATCAAAATGAACAAGGTGTGACAGGACTTCCATCAGATGTGCCCATTATCAGTTGGCAAACAGTCCAACACCATCCCTGGAGGCAGCTCAGCAATGTGGACGATGTGTCTATTTAACATAATTAATAGTGGCTACGCGCGGCTATGTCCATAAAAATACCCCCAAAACCGGTATTACCAAAAAAGAATCGAGCCATCCCAGGTCGCTCAGGCGCAAGCCATATCAACAACACCCTCTCCGCTTCCGCGTATGGACGTTTCCACGTGAAATCCTATGAACAAAAGAATCCTCTTGTCTCGCTGAACGCCCATGCTAACGCCGATAAGAAAAAAAGCCAATTCGCTGATGCTGATGAAAGACGTGGTCATTCAGTGCATTGCGTCAACATGATGCCTCGGAAGGGCAATTCCACGCTTGAACCACCCCAGTTTTCCCCTCGGACCATGCCAGGTCGCCGTGACCATGGTGCGGCGTTACTCAGGCAAGTACTAGTATCGAGAGCCGCGATTTGGGCTTGGCGAAAAGGAATGGTCGTAGGCGGTAGACTGGCCGTAGGGGTCGTCGTTGTACACGGTGGTCCTCCGGTCCTCCTCGGGCAGCAGCTCCTTGACCTCCCAGTTGTTCATCCTCTGGCCGACCGAGAACTCCAGATCTTCCTTAGTGATCGAGTCCCAGTACTTGTAGACCATCATGACGGCAAGGAGGTTGCACGTGGTGGCGAAAAAGAGCCCGTCCATCCAGTGGCTGGTGGCGTTGCAGATGGGTGTGCTGAAGGCGTACAGGATGACCTGGCCAGCGACGAGGAAGAAGGATCCGAATGCAATATCGCCGAGCGGCCAGCGGTCCTGCAGCGTGCGGGTGACAAGTAGTGTTTGTAGTGTCACATACACGAAGAGTTGCACCGCGTTTAGCAGGTAAAGCACCACAAAGAGTCCCACGGTATTCGTCGGGCCTAAACCGGCCCACGACTTGAAGGTGGCCAAAGATACGAGGAAAGAAATCAGAAAGGCGGCGAAAGAACAAAGTCGCATCATCCACAGAGAGAGGGGCGTGCCGTCTTCGTACAGCTGAAAGCCCACGAAGCCGTTGATCATGAGACTGGTGATCAGAGCCGAGGATACGCCGTTTTGAATCGCCGCAAAGTATGGGTATGGTTCGGAGCGCGGCGGGACGACGCCCGCATCCATAATAAGAGAGAGAAACGTGAGGATCATGTAGAGATACAAGAAGGTCGTGATCTCTTTCCGGCCTGTTTCGCGACACGCGTTAGTCAAGTCCCGTCTTGTCCCACCACCGCCCATGGCTCAAAGCTCACGTACCAACAGCTGTAAATTTCCCCCGCACGTGTAGCACCATTGTCACGGTCATGACCAGGGCGATGATGTGCATGGCGGCAGCGGCGCCCTGGAATATAATGGTGTTGGCGAGCTCAATGTTGCGAGCGTAGCAGTCCGGGTCGATCCCCGCCACGCCCTGCGAGATCGATGTTATCGGACCTATGGATGCGCATAATGGCAGCGGTGCCATACGGCATATGTCGGTGAAGTCGCCGAACGTCATGGTGGAAAGAGGGAGGCCCAGTCAGGCCTTTTCCGAAGTACGACTGAGGTCTCCAATGCGGTTGGAGCAAAAGCGCGACGATGGTAACAAGTTCGACACGAAGATAGAAACGGCGAGGAGGGACGAAATATCCGAGCGACCGGTGTTTGGTTTCGGTACGTAGTCGTCGAAAGTGGTTGAGCGTTGGTCGTCAGCGGTCGTCAGCGGTCGTCAGCGGGCCTGATACGAGGTGGAATGCGCCGAGGACAAGATGTCTCGTATCGACAGCGACCGACCCGAGGCAGCGACCGCAGCGAGAATCGCGCGCTCCAAGGCTCTGGCGGAGGGGGGCCAGATAAGAACGGACTGAGCGAGTGCGAAAGAAAATGTGGAGGGCAGAAACGAGAGTGGGATACAATTGTCAACGAATGTACGGACCAGGTCGGTGTCCAACTGGCTACTGGTTCTGTGGCTTGCGTGAGGAGGCTCAGGGAAGATCCTGAGTTGGCCGGCCGGTTGCCGTGGAAAAGCAGGAAGTGGGGCACGCCGGGCACCAGCAATTCCTGGCTTCGCATCAAAACTGTCTCGCCTAATTAGCCTGATCGGGCATTGACAATTTCCATTGGCTCGGCAGGCCCCGCTCTAGCTGCAAGCCCCTTTGCAGGTTTTGGTCTAGCGCCCAAGCCACTGACGGAACGGAACTGGAACAACAAACCAGACTGCCGACGACAATTCGAGACTCGCTCTGGCAAGTCGGTTGTCAAAGCTGAGAAGTTCATTCTGCCCTCCGATCTGCTCGGCCTCGTCGCTGTTGATGGGCGCTCCTCTGAAGCAGCTGCAATGAGGTATCTAGGTGCGGATCCAGCTCCGACAGCCTGGTCTGCGCCCCGCTGCCACATGGACGCCGCTTGGGTCTGAGCTGGCATCTTAAAATGGAACAAGGCCCTTTATGCGAACCCTTCGCGAATTGTGTTCGCTTCTTCTCAACATCCCTCTTTTCTCATCCTCCCGCGCGCCCCTACAAACGAAACGCTGTTATTTAGCTCAGATTCCATCGCACAAAGCGGAGTTTCTGTCATGGGACAGACTGACATGAAAGCAGGTCAAAGTGCTCGGCAAATCGTGCGATGGTCCGGGCGATGCGAACGGGGCAACCACCGAGACGGCTGGCGATGTCCCAAACCAGCTCAGGCGGCAGTTTCGTGAAGCCAGTGTCCTTGACGCCCTCCAGCGCGGCTTCGGTCACCACCTGGTCATGAAGTCGTGGTGGCGGAACGTTCCAAGTCGAGCAGATGCGACAGACTGGTCGCCCAGTCAGCGCATCAGGCGGTCAAGGCAGCATGGAGCAGACCAGTCGAGAGGTAAAGGGCTGAATTGAGTGCCGCAAGACGTTGGGACGCCGATGAGCCAGCCGGTTGGGAGCCCCACCTAACCGAGGCCCCAGTGCACTTACCGCCCCCTTTGCTCCGAACACAATTGTGCATTCTTCGCCCATGATGGGGAATGCTGACGAAGGGGTGTTTCGCCTTCTCCAATATGGCTAAAGATACCAAGGTATCCGCCCGTCACAAGCACCAAAGAAATACCGTGTACTTCGTACAGACGAATCAAGATCGGATTAATCAAAAGAAGTATATACATGCGAGAACAGATACAGGTCAACAAAGTGATAGGTTTCTGGTGTGAGCCTGGCAACCTGGAAGCTGTAGGCCAGCACGTAAACACCCATTCGCAAGTCAGCGACTCGGAGAACACGGTGACACGACCGACAGCCTTGGATGGACGACGCAGAGCTGAAGATACCGGCGTAGCCTAAGTTTCAAAATTCGCGAGCGCTGTCAAGCGGTTCGACTAGGCACCATTCCCATGCTATAGGGCTCATTGAATCCATCTTCTGGATGGCTCCGTCACACCATAACATCGCAATGGCGTCGTCCATCAGTCACGGAACAACCACTTGTCTGGCCGCATCTTCTCAGTTTTTGTATCAGCCCCGAGGAAACGAAGCGCCCGTCTCACTATCATTGTATGGCCCCGCAGGTAATTAGGCCAGCCGAGAGCTTCTTCAGCTAGATTTCAACATTACCTCCTTTGACTTTGCGTTCACCAGCGGCACACCAAACCTTGTTCGCCTGGCACCGAGTATTTATTACGTCGCCCAATCCTCCGCTCCATGTTCTCCGCCACCAACAGTCCTACACATACCACTTGTATCTCGTTCGACTTCTAGGGTACTAGGCAGGTGTAAAGATGCCGGACATCTTACCACCCGATGTCCTCCTAACACATCACGTTAATTTTGCTTTCTCCCCAACACCCTTGCCGCCCCAAGACATCTTATCAGAGGATGGCAACCCGTGGATGCTTCTCGTTAGACTCAACTGTGTTCAAGACTTGGCCGGTCTCATGGAAAGGGGACTCTTTTGGACGACACAGAATATATCATCGCCCAGCGGACAACTATTCCCGTGGAAAGAAATATTTCCGGGATATGAGCGCGTCCCCCAGTTGTCAGGACCGCTCGATCTCGTTCGATGCTGGAAAATTCAAGAATTCCCCGACAGACCCATCGCCGAGCCCCGCTGGACTGGAAGCCTCGTCCTCTATGCGTGGTCGCTTCAGACACTGACTGAGTTTCAGCTTAGCGAGTTAACAAGAGAGCGTATTTTCCGCGCATGGGTTGTGAACTCCGTCAGTGGGTGGGTCTTTGAACTTGCCCCAAAAGAATCTGGCGAAGAAGATATATACCAGGTGTCGGATAGGGATCCATCCGATCTGTGGTGGCTTTGGCCAATGGAATCTCTGGCTCCAGGAGGGAGCTGCGGTGCCGCTCAGCCAAGAACTCATATCAAAAGTGGGCGTGTTGAGGAGGAGGAGCAGCCCGCTGGCAAGGGCTATGCATCGCAGCCAGACGCTTTACGGTCAAGGGCAGGTGGTTCTCAGGTGGTAGATCGGGCGCTTGTAGTGTTGATGTACTCGGCGAGCATAGCCATAGTGTCCTTGAGTGTGGTTGCGGTGATTCTGGCTTGGCGGTGGGATGGGAGAATCGGGAGCCAGAGTAGCATTGCGGATTACTGGTGAGGGAACACACCTGTCGCAGATTACGGATGGCGGCGGTTGTTGTTCCAGACGTCTTGCAAAGCCTGAGAGTGTTGATGCTCAGTCGTCCTCGGACCGGATCAACGCATAACAAACCTACACCGAGAGTACAAGAGCTCATCTAGTCTCGTATTTAGTTATTTATTATCAATTGCTATGTAAAAACGAAAAACCGACGAATGGACAACCAATAAAAACAAAGGACCGCTACACACCACCCCAAAATCACCTCCCTGCTAATAACAACCTCCCGGTAGTAGCATTATATCTAGAGAATGTCTCTTTGCACTATAGCCTCCGTCTCACCTGCACCATAACCCCACACATAACACCAACTGCACCTAAGGCCTAGAATTTAATGTCATAGGCCTGATCGCATTCTTACAAGGCCTTCCTGCATTCTCAAGAGGCATATTCTAATACAGCCAAGGGCCTCCTACGACACAATTAAGGTCTCTCATATTACGAGTAGAGCCTGTTGAATAGCTATTTATGCCTTGCTAGCCTAACCACAGGGATACTTTAAGTAGTGAGACGGAGGCCATAGTGCCGATCAGGTGCGAGTACACTACGTATATAACACAAATCCAAAACGACAAAGCCAGACTTGTTATTTCGGCACACCTTTTAGTAGGCTCACGCAGTTGGGGTTTGTGTTCTATGCCTATGTACATATTCTTCCAATTCCGTTCACTTGATCGTGGTCGTTGCTCTGCTAATGCCGCTTTGCGAATTTCCTTCGATCTTGAACGTTCTTCGTTTACAAGCCATGTGATAGTTACTCGTTCCGTTCTGATCGCTGCATGTCAAAGAAAATCCTCACTGCTCTTCTTCCTTCTTCTTCGGCTCCGTTCGCGTTCGTTCACTCCAATCCAACTTACATCGTCCTGGATTCTTTGGATCCGGGAAGAATCCGTATTCCGCCCATTCGTTGTCGTCCTTGAGCCGGTAGATTCGAGAAGTCGTTCCTCTGAGTGGGCCATGACGATAGGTGATGTATATCGTGCTGAAGTCATCACACTCCCACTGTTCTCTGGGAGGAAGGAATCCAGTTAAATGCGAAAATCGAGTGGAACTTCGGCCTCCTCTTCTTCTTCCCAACCCCCAACTTCATGACTTTGCCTTTGCAGACCAACCGAAGCAAAGTATACATGAATAACCAGCATCTAGAACCTCCAAGCTACACCCATCCCATCCCAGCCACCACAGCCACCCGCCCGACGCCCATCCGAAACATGTCGTCGGCACCAGTTAAGGCACGCCCTCCCACCCCAAGCACCCGATAGCGGGATCTCAGTCTGCCTGTTGGGGTACTATCCATGTCACGATTTATTTCGAGAAAAGTCAGTCCCATTATACACGCCATGCTACTCACCCCTTACTCTAGGGGATGGAAGACAAGAAGGCAAAAATGCAAAAAAGAAGGTTGTCACAACGACAACGGGAATTGAGCCCGACGTGGGGGTCGAACCCACAACCTTGAGATTTCAGAGATCTCTCTCATAAGAGTCTCACGCTCTACCGATTGAGCTAGCCGGGCGGATATGCCCTGTTGTTCAGGTGGAGCTGCGGTAGGCTGACTCAAGGATGGTGGGCAGAGTTTTGTCTGACTCAAAGCCGGCAGGGATCTGGGCAGTTTTGAGTTGCTGATAGTTTGTTGTGTTGAGCTCAAACATGATCATCTGGTCCACTACATGCATGGTGATAAAGGTTAAATTCTGGATGACAGAGTTCTGGATTATCCCTGTATTGGCATTGACGAGGGTGCTCCACTCACTAGACATCCCGTTTTCATGAAGGTGATCATGCTACCCTAACTGGTCACCGTCGTGTCAAACTGCCCATTTCTGCGTGTGTGTGCCTGCATTATGAGTTGATGCCCTACTTGCGTTATGAAAGGCCTTGTTTTCATCATACTGGGCTGTTAAAAATGTAGAAAGGCTGTCGTGACGGAAGGACTGCATCATCAACATTGGGGGTACGGTGCAAATAGACTTTGTCGGATACACACCATCCTTGATCAGACCACCTGCGGAACTTCGGGATTCTTCAGGGAAAGTCCGCGGGGCTCGACACGTCGTCAAGTGACTACGCATCGCGACTGAATCAAGGGTGGGTGGTAGCCGGATAAATACGCGTCCCATCCTCCTCTGACGTTCGACGCGGCCCGCAAAGACCCAGCGAGTCGGGACGATGCGTCGGGGATATAGTGTCTCGTACATGAACAGACGATTAACTAGGCAAAATGAAAGCGACAAGATGGAGAGTCCGTGGGCAGTCCCATAGGCTGGGTTCGGCCGCGTCAGCAAACTCGCTTCCACTATGAGTGGTTCCGACGACGTGGTTATACACCCGTCAAGCATAAAACGCCAAAGTGTGGTGGGACTTACTTTGCCTTCGTCCAGACTGAGGTAATTGCGGCATTTGCCACGGCGTCTGGTTTGGGCAAGGGGACGGCCAAGGGGCTTGCGGCGGTACATCAGCACGAAGTTCGTGTTGGTCCCACGTTGGCTGTGCCACGCCGATGTAGCGATGCAGCTTCGGCTCCCAGCTTCCAGCGTTCAGCATCCAGTGTCCACCATTCTGTGTTGACGGGAGAGTCCACATTGCACGCAGAGCATGAGCCGCTGAGTCAGTTTTGGCCATGACAAGGCATCGGCTGATTGTCCGCGCGCTTCGACCGCGCGCGAGGCCGAGAGTACCGGAGCGCAGCGGACCGGCTTCGATCTGCGACGGATGATCGCCAAGGTACCGGAAAGGGCGGCCGTTGGGGGAGCAGGGGGAAGCGAACTCAGTTAGCTCCTCAGTAGGCTGGGTGCCCCTGGAGCCCTCCACTCAGCGGCCTGCCCCGCGCCCCCCGGTCTATCTCCGTAGCCGGCAATTTGTGTATAAATCGACTTTTCTAGAATCCTGGCTTGTGGCGACCTGCATTGAGCCAGCGCGGCGTTGCAACTGGCAAACTGGGAAAACCGCCAGACTCGAGAGCACCGCGCGTATTAGATTCGCGGTTTGTGGCACGTTGTCTCGAGGTTGTGTGAATCAGCGACCTCAATCCCAGGTTCATCTCGCCGTGCAGGAGCAGGAGTCCAGACCCCGCCATGACGTAGAATATCGGTGGCGCTCGCTTGTCACTGCTGCCGAGATTGCCGAGTTCGATTCAACGATGGCATGAGCTTCAGACACCACGCGGCAATCGGCCGCGGCGAAAGAGGGCACCATAGGATAGTACACAGTAAGGTAGAGCTCAGGCCGCGGACCAACAAAAACGGTAAAAAAGTAAGGCGGGTTGAAACGCTACGGAGATCAGGACTTCGCTCGGTGTTTGGCCTCTGCGTACTTCGTACACAGTAGGTACTGTACCAACTAAGCGCTCTGCCGAATCAGTCATCGCGTCGCTCACACGAACAGGGGATGTGCTGTGCGTGCATTTTGTTGCGAACCTCGAGGATGCCCTATCGCCGTTTGCGACGCCCGTTGTCGACTTCTCTGCCCTGATTTAAAGTGCGGTGGCTTCCATGGTTGGTGGTAGGGTGGAGGCCACAAGCGTCATTGCGCAGCAGCGCCTCAAAGCGAGAATATTGAGGGGATATGGAAGGTAGCTTCTATTTTTCTCCACAGACGGCCTGAACCTCGGTTTCTAGCAATGGCATGAGGATTCTGCGCGATGAAGCAAGAGATAGTAAGACGACTGTGCGACAGCGGGATCGCAGAGGATCATGTAATCGGTGTAGGATCAAGTAAAACACCTCAGTATCTACTTTGTGCCACTAGGGATTTTGCGACGGAAGTTCAGTGATCAGGGCAGGGCCATGGACGCTTCTGTTACCCCACCTCATGGGTCTTGGCTGCCCTGGCACGCTTGGCACACCCCGGCCCCTCCTGATTGCGCACAGGGATCAAGGGCGTCCCGAATACATCATACCGCGACGGATGCCGATCATGGAGATTTCTAGGTCCAACCTCGCCGCCGACTCAGGCTTTTCCTCTTTACGCAATATTGCGCATTATGCTGAGCAGAATTGTCGCGCCATAGCGGTCGCACGACACAACACAACGCGAACACAGCCGGACACAGCTGGACGCACGAAACGACACGACACAACACACAACGTGCCGCGCTGCACCACCCACCGCCCGCGCACCGCTTTTGCACTTCTTGGCCTTTGGTCTTCCAATTGCCAGCCTCTGCGCCCGCGCCCCCCGCAAGGTTGCCAAGCTCCAAAAGCACCGTCCCAAGTTCCGTCCTCGATCAGCCAGTTCCTGCCACCGCCCGCTGCGGCGTCCCGTGGCGTGTGTGCTCGACCCTGTGACCATTGTGACCATTTGAGACAGTCTCGACCCAAGCAACCGCGGGCCCGCCGGTTGGTCCCTTCCTTCCTTCGCCGCACGCGTGCACCCACCAACGGGAAACAGGCAACAGGCCGCCCTGGAGATCCCCCCGCCGCTCGAGCGACCTGACAGGACCCACGCACACTCAGCGACCTGGCCTGACGCTTGTCCCTCCAACCCGCTGCCCACACCGACTACCTGCTGTCGCCCCGGCCGACAGGGCACGCGGCACTGGTCGGCTTCCAGGTTCTAGTGCAGGTTGTCAGCCCTCACGTATCTGCGCATTGTCAGGTCGTCCTGAAATACCGGTCGACGGACCGCGAGAGAGATTCTCGAACTGCTTGCCTTTGGAAAGGGAATCGCAAATTGGACACTGCCCTCGGAGCTGCTTGTGCAACCCGACTCCCCGGCAGACCATCGTTGGATACACACACCTGGACCACGTATATCACACAAACGGATAATAATAAAGGTGCTATGATTCAGGTGCAGCAGGTACGTGCTTCTTTCCCGCGCTGTATTATCCCTTGGCTGGTCCTTCGTCCGTCCGTCCCTCCTTCTTCCCCTTGTTGCTGTTTCTCCTGCCCGAGACCTCGAGCTCAGCCCAACCACATCCATACCCGCATACCCACCTGCCCTCCTCTACCGCGAAGTCGAGGCTCCATGTCGAGGTGCTGTTTGCCTGCTTGCCAACCCCCGCCGAAGCCGCACCCGTCACCGCCCTGCCCCCGACTCGAACCCAGGTAACGGCCATCCGAAGGCACGCAGCGGGGCAGGCGACACCTGACAGCTGCGACCGGGAGGCGCGCTCCTCCGCCATGCCTGCCCGCCATGGCACATCGAGACTATCGACATGGCCATGCCGCTCCACCGGGCAGGCGCCCGCACTCATGGGTCCCCTCAACAACGCCCTTCGGCGCGCTGGACCTTCTTTCCCGCCAGCAGAACCTCGTCTCCGGCCACACGCTGCAGCCCCTCTCCGCCTTTAGCATTGCGACGGCGGGCATGTTTGATGCCGGCGATGCCATTCCCTTTATGCCAGGCTGCTGTGTGTTTCCCGCCCTTGTTAATGTTTATGTTCTCCTTCCGTCTTATCCCCGATGCGGCCAGTAGCTTCTTTCTTTGGTTGCTGCGCCGGCTAGCTGCGAGACCGCCGCCCAGATGCCACTCTTGCTTCGTCCGATCATGTTCCAGTCTAACCGGCGCGCGATGCAACCTCTAGGTTCCGAACACGACCGCCTGCGCCCACAACCATACTACGAGTCCATCCACGGTTCGGTCTACTACACGCCGAGAACGCCTATCGAGCAACACGCTGGCTCTCCCGACTCACCGTCCTTCCCAGCGCCGTTAATCCAACCACGCCAACGGCGACCCCACTCCATCCACATCGTCTCGTACCCCGCTGGCTTCGTACCGCACGATCTGCGTCCCAGCCCACGGTTACCAAGGGTGAAACCCGAAGAGAGGAAGAACGAGGAAGAGAGTAAAAAGGAGAACAAGAAAGAGAACAGGAAAGGGAAAAAGGAGAGCAAAGACGAGAAGCGACAGAGAAAGGCCGAGGAGAAGGCTAAGCGCGAGAAGGGCGAAAAGAGGAGGTCTATTCGAACGCTCCCGCAAGGCAGCGAACGAGTTAGCAGAGTGCTTGGAAAGATATTGGCCGTCTTCTCGATCACGCCCAAAGTATCGGCGCCAATTCCCGTTGCGCCCGCACCGAAAGCACGACCCCGGCCCCGGCCCTCGAGCTTTGCTGGATTTGCTCGCCGACTGTCGCGCATTGAGCCGACCGAGCCGACCGTTATTGAAGAGCCGAGCGTTCCGCCACTCACTCAGCCGGTTGCCCCGCTGGTCATTCCACCACTCGAGCGCCACCCCGAAGAACGTATCGAGCAGCTACCAGAGCAACCTGCCGAGCAAGCTGCTGAACAGCAGACTACACAGCAAAGTGAACATCACCCCGAACAGCAATCTGAGGAGCAATCCAACATGGCTACCGCTGCTGCCCCGCGTCCCCTGGTCGCCAGGTCCAGCAGTTCTGCCAACAGAAACAGCATGATATCCTTAAGGTCGGCCAAAAACATGGTGAGCTCGTCGGTGACCGAAGTGCCCAAGCCTGTCGCCTCAGGAAGCGGCTTGTCATGCTCGATTCTTTTGGCCGAGCCAAACGTTTTCCTCTCTGGCTTCGACCATGACCACCACTCACGACAGGGTGGTGGTCCTACCCCCAGCGCCCTCTTGCGCGGAAAGCTCCAGCTGAATGTGTCAAAGAATGTCAAGATCAAGTCTGTGACACTCAAGTTGGTCGGCAAGGCAAGGACCGAGTGGCCCGAGGGCATCCCACCCTTGAAGGTCGACATGCACGAGGAACAGACGCTGCGCACACAGTCCCTCGTGTTCTTCCACGCCGTCCAGGAAATGATGTGGGAGACAGAGTATGGGAACCAATGTACTTTTACACTGAAGAAGCTTCCCCTACAACACAGCAGTCTTCGACATTCGCTCTACTCCAACAACTCCAACACTTCACTTCACCTCCAACCCAAGAACCGGCACTCGACAAGCCTCACAGCGAAGGAGCTCAAGCGGCTTTCTCTCCAATCCGTCAACTCTCGAAGCTTTGGCAAGGGTGATTCCCCCCTAGCAAACCAAGTTCAGGCCAAGGGGTACAAGGTGTTCATGCCCGGCACATACGAGTACGCCTTTGAGCTCCCCATCGACCACTCCCAGCTCGAGACCACGAAGCTGCAGTACGGCTCGGTGAAATGGGAACTGGAAACGACGGTAGAGCGCGCCGGCGCATTCAAGCCTAACCTCCACGGGACGAAGGAGGTGTCGATCGTTCGTCTACCCGACCAAATGTCTCTTGAGATGACGGAACCGATCTCTATCAGCCGTCAGTGGGAAGATCAACTTTACTACGACATCATGATCTCTGGGAAGAGCTTTCCCATCGGCACAAAAATTCCCATCGCGTTCAAGCTTACGCCGCTCGCGAAGGTGCAGGTCCACAAGCTGAAAGTCTTCGTTACAGAGAGCATCGAGTATTGGACCAATGATCGACGCGTGACCCGGAAGGACGGCGGGCGGAAGATCCTCCTGTTGGAGAAGACAGCCGGGAAGCCCCTCGACAAGCAGTTCAGCGCGAGTGAAATCCGCGTTCTTTCAGGTGGAGAACTGCGACCGGATCAGCGGGAGGATGCCCGGCAATCTGCCACCGCTCGCAGGGCAGCAGAAGCGGCGAGAGCAAACGCCGCACCGGCGCCTCTCCCGGAAGTCAGCGAAAATCTTCTGGGAGACCTGGACCTGGGGCTTGAGACATTTTGGGGAAGTACGGAGATTGAGATGAACGTCCAGATCCCCACCTGCGAGACGATGGCACGAGAGAAGATACTCCGCCTGCATCCCGATTGCAGCTGGAAGAATGTCAATGTCTTCCACTGGATAAAGGTCAGTTTTATTTAAGCCCCCACTCTGCAGTTGGCATCGACGTGCGTGGCTGACTCGAACCTCAGATCGTCATGCGTATCTCACGCCTCGACCCCGATGATCCAGCTGGAAAGCGACGTCGCCACTTCGAGATAAGTATCGACAGCCCGTTTACAGTTCTCAACTGTCGCGCCACTCAAGCAAACACATCATTGCCGCAATATTGCCGCGGAGGAAACGCCCCTGAACAGAACCAGCAGACAGCATGCGGTTGCCCTGACGCCCGTGTTATTGACAGGAGCCCGTCTAGTTCCGTCGCGCACCTCGCGCTCGTTGAGCAAGATGCTACGAACATGGGATCCGGCCGACTTGGCCTTGACTCGGTCTTGTCCTCCGCCCTTCCGAATCGTCCCCGGGCCGCGCACCTGCAAGCAGGATCTAGGTTCAGTAGCCCTCTACCTCTCCCAGTTCAGTCGGATAGTAGAGGGGTGTCTGCATCTTTCGACCGAGACCGGCCTATCCACCTTTTGCGGCACCCGTCGTTCAACCCGCCTGCGTTTGACGCTGACGACCCGCCGCCTCCACTTCCGGCCGATATTTTAACCCCACCGCCGAACTACGACGTGATCGTCGGCACACCTAGCGTTGACGGACTGGCGGATTACTTTGCGCGGCTTGCTGTCTATGAGGGGCCCGGCCAAGTGAGGTCTCGGCAGGGTTCGGCAGTTGGCGGCGGCCACGATGTTGAAGAGGCAGATCCGTTGAGCTCGGGCACAGAGATCCCGAGTGGAGGTAGCCTCACCACCCCCGAGAACGATCCTTTTGCAAGTTTGGGTCTTCCAGGAGATCCTGCCGGCGACGATTTCTCTTCAGACAGCGGGGAGGAGGACCCCGCTAGGCCACACCGGCGCGGGAGAGTCAACGTCGCGAATCCAAGGACACCGGGTGGACGCCTCGTTCCAAGCAGGAGTTTGGAGATTGAGCGTCCCGTTGTGAGGTTAGACATGACTGGAGTTATTCGAAGAGGGGAATGAGCTATACGACCTTTGTTAATGCCCCGGATAACGAAGGACTATGGTATTGGGTAGAGGCGTTTTGTTTACTTTTTACTTTCGGCACTGGCTGGTGGTTACAGTGGCTGCAGGTGCAGCGGCCGGGCGTTCCAGGGTCTGAGCATAAAAGTCCGGCATGGATGAAAACGATACGGGAATGGATTGGCATGGTGCATTATATGACGGAGCATGACTGGTGGAAGCACGACTGATGGAAACACGGCTTCATGTTTAAGGTCTATGTTCATTTGCATGGCGTTTTGGGGAACTCGATAGGGAAACCAGAATGATACCAGCCTAATGTCTTCAAGGACATGGTTGACCTTGAGCTTCGTTCTTATGGCTGTATGCAAGTGTCACAAATATGAGTGCTCGAGTGAAGGTTTTCATCGCGTTTGTGATGCACTGCCCAGGAGAGTGTAGGAAGATATCTTGAAAGGAAAGATTCTCTTTCTCAGCAGTCAGTAATGAAAACCGCTCAGCCATTTCGGCCACGACCTCTGTTTTGCGAGTAAATTTGGCATCGACTGAACGGTAGCCTGTAGGTCTGGTTTGATGAAGTGTCATGATCATGAAGAAAGAGAGTACCGTTTCTTAGTATTCATACCCGTAGCAGGAGTTCGTTGGCAATTTGGAGGTCGGGTCAACCAACCACCTAGATCACGACAAAACATCATGCCCTACACATCTGTTTCAACAAGCTAGCTTTCCATGCCACTTGCTACCCCAACTCACATTCCCCCTTCACTCATCCTCAACTGTGAGACCCTAAAAAGGTAGGAATCACCACATTGGTCAAAAAGAAGTCAAAAGGAGGCAAAAAGAAACATTTTGTTGTTCCGTTGTTACTCGACGTGGGCCGGATTTGAACCGACGCTCCCGAAGGAAATAGATTTCTAGTCTATCGCATTAGACCACTCTGCCACCACGCCGGCTGTTGTTGGATGTAGAGTGGATGTCGGGAGGAATGCTAAGGGGTGGGTTGGGGATGGGACTGGAGCTGGGGTGTCGTGACTTGGGGCTCAGGGGCGAAGTGGAATCTGATCTGTGGATGTCTCCACACGTGTTCATGTGCGGGTGGGGGGGTTGGGGAAAGGGGTGGTTGGCTTTGGGAAAAAGGGCTGTAGGTGTTCTCAGGGGTTGGTGTGTGATTAGGGGAGGTAGAGATGAGTGCGAGTGTGGTAGACGTTGTGGTTGGCTGAGACTGATGCCGAAGGTAGGTACCTACTTGAAAAAAGGGGGCGATCTAGGAATATTGCTAATTACTAGGCATTCATCTTGTGATTCATCCTCGCGGTTCTCGTTTCCATACTCGAAGTGCCGTTTATGTCAGTACCTGGGAATTCCTTTGTCATCCGAACAGGGCTCATAAATACTCTTTGCCCGATTGTCTCCAAAAGAAACCTGAAATAACGCAGCTATCCATTTCCTAGGCCACACCTGCAAGGATCTCTTGCGGGAGCATATCATGCCATGGCCGATGTAACTAAAGTTCACTGGAATGGGCAATCGAGCTTATGCAGCAGGCAGATCGTGTCAAGTGCCGTGCATGTAGGTAAGTAGGGGTTTCTTTAGCCAATTCGAGCAAGACAAAAACGATAGATACAATAGGCTTGATTCTGCTGCGCAGAACAAAGAGAGCGAGACGACATAAGCTTATTGTATTCTGTAACAAGGAGGTCAAAGTCTAGGTAGTTCAATCTCTGCTGAGGTAGTCTCCGTGGCCCCTCTCGATCCTCGAAATTTGCTTTAGCAGCTAACACACCGTGTTGTATGATGTTTGGCCACCGATCATTATACACTGGGAGTTATATCATCTTCGCATCTAGTTCGCATTCTACATGGCACGTTCTTCACTAGCACGATTTTCAATTTGTATGTGTAACCCTTCAGATTTTGTTCAAGTTTTCATTATTGTTGGCTACCTAGGTTGGTATGTTTACAAGGTAGACAGGGTGGGTTGGTATCTATCTCCTCAGAAGTTGTCTACAGGGCTAGAAGGACATTCGTATTTTTGTTCTACGGAGGGGTCTCGTAGATAGCAAGTAGACGTCATCTGGAAGATAGAGGTTTTCTGAAGTGAGTTACTCGATACCGTCAGCGATATCCTCTTCCTCTTCCTCTTCCTCGTCCTCGTCCTCCTCACTGCCCTCATCCTCCTCAGGATCCACCATAATCCCCGCCAACCTCCTCCCAAACCTCGCCCACCACCTGCCCTTCCTCCCCAAGCTCCACTCCCCCGTCTCGCCCTCCACAACCCCCCTCACCAAACCCTCCAACGCCTCCCACGCCCCCATGCGCCCCTGCATCTCCCCCCCGCGCCGCATCACCATCTCAAAGTCCCCATGGCTCAGCGTCCTCCCGCGGAACGGATCGCCACTCCTCACGCGGGAATGGCACTCCGGACAGAAGGCCTCCTGCCTCGCGCCCTGGGTCCCAACCGTCCTGTCAATCGCGGCGCGGATCTCCTCAATCTGGTTGTGGAAGGCCTCCACCCGCTGCCGCGCAGACGGCAGATCAAAGCAGTTGCACTCCGGCTCTGGCTCCGTCCACTCCTCCTCTTCCTCCCCCCCAGACTCAGACTCGGAATCAGAAGAAGCCTCATCATCCGCATCATCATCAACCTCATAACCCCCCGTCCCCGCCGTCCCACACCACTCACACCCATTCACCTCCTTGTCATCACGCAAAGGCTGCAAGAACCGCCGGATGGCGTCCCAGTGCGGCCAGTAGCGCACATATGCAATCAGCGTGGACAGGCGCGTGGCGATCTGCAGGACCGAGTACAAAGTGGAGATGTACCCCTCGCAGCAGGGCGTGCAGAGGCAGTATTCTTTGTCAAAGACTCCGCCGGGGCCGGGGTGCGACTTGTCGTGGTGCAGGAACTCGCGGTTGTGCGGGAGGTGCAGGGCATCGTTGAAGTTGGGGAGGAGGGCGTAGTGCAGGGGGCAGATGCGGCCGGGGTGGTCGGGGGGCGGTGGCGGTGGCGGCGCCGGGTGCTTGGGCGGCCATTTGGGGTCGGGGTGGGGGCGGGTGTTGTGGAAGAAAGGGGGCGCCGGAGAGGGAGTTGGCTGGTGTGGAGCCGGAGGGGGCGCCGGGTTGCGCAGGTTGGCGTCGTATTCGGCGCGCTCGGTGGGGTTGCGGAGGACTTCGTAGGCGTTCTTGAAGATGGCGTAGGCTTCGTTGGCTTGGGGGGTGCTGCCGGCCTTGTCGGGGTGCATCTCGAGGGACTTCTTGAGGAAGTGGGAGCGGATTTGCGCCTGGGTGGCATCGGGCAAGATGCCGAGGACTTGGTATAGGGTCCTGGTTGGTATTGTGGACGCCATTGTGAGGTTCTTTTGTGGTGCTTTGCTTTGTGGGCGAAGAAAGAAGAGCTGGGTTTTGTATGATTGTTTCGTTGGTGGGTGAAAAAGGAGCATTAGTGTCTCTTCCAGGAGGCACCTTTGTGGATGGAGATCTTTGTCAAGTCAGTGGAAGGGGCTTCTTCCTTATCTTGTACGGAGAGATTTAGTGTCTCTTGGTTACCTATTTCAGACATGGTGTATGTTGAACAGTGGGAGGATTCATAGAACAATGGCTATGCTCCTCGCGTAGTCTGCGAAGCCTTGAACCAGAAGAGTAAGGCGAGATAATTACAGTTGATGTCCCAAAAACAGCGTTGCCTGTGTCTACAACTGGTCTGTAAGACTGGAAGTGATTTTGTCATTCACACACTCTATTCTTATGCCTAACAAATTTCCCTGTGTATTCCCATGTAGGAAATTCTCATGGTGCCTGACATGGTCTTGTGACTGCAGCGCAGTGTTTTCTCTCTTCTTGCCTGGTTTAGATAGCTCCAGTTCTGGAATGTCAGCGAGATTCAATGCATCCTGCTATCTCTGTGTTGTCTCTAATTAGTTCTAGCTAAATTCCCGCAAGTCTTCCCAAGCGAGGATTGATCTTGACTGCCACGGCCCCACAGACGCTTAGCCGTCCTTTGGGTAGCTACTTTTGATAGACAAACTGTTAACCTCAGGTGTGTGCAAGTGCCATGACACAGTTCGAAAACATGCTGCTCTGTCGGATATGAGCGGTGGTTCGCAGTTCTACTCTTACATACGGCCATAGATGGTGGAGAACTCGGGATCCCGTCTGCTCTCTCATAGATAAGCCACCAATCGCCAGACTAGTAGTTGGGTCGGTGACGACCAGCGAATCCCTGGTGCTGTATGTTTTTTTTTAGATTTTGTTTTTTGCCCCAATTCCTCCTCTTAGATCTGAAGATGATTTAGCACCCTGACAGTATTTCCAGTACTGTGTATAGAGACATTCTCTTTATAAAAGGCAGTATCGCTGAGCAGGAATGGTTTGGAGCCCTTCTTTTAGCGCTAAAATTGCAGTGAGAGGCCTACCTGACACCAGGCCAATGATAAATCGACCGGAGCCTATGCCGGTACTTGGCGGCAACCAGCCCTCTCCTTTGGGGCTAAAAATGCAGTGATTTCTGTGCCCTGCAGGTCGTAACAATTTCCTCACTGGACTTATGACTAATCATGTTGGAGAAGCGCATGTAGATCTGTCTGGACAGCGTGGCCCGGCACAGTAAGCGAGAAGGGCGCTGTGTCAACACTTGTCGACGAGACTCACGCAGGGCGACGTGGCTGCATATCTTATTGCATCCACACCGACTGGGGATTTCATCCTCCGCTCTTATGCAGCTACTTCCGTGTTGTTGAAGTCACTGCATTCTGCATGTCGGAGAAGAGTGACAACTCATGACCACCCACCTTTGATGTCCCAGTGTACATGCGGATGCGTCTTAAAGAGGCTGTTTGCTGTCATCCATTCAGTGAGATGTGTGATCGAGATCCTCGTCTCGAGGTTTAAAAGTACCTACTAACTTGATGCTGTCTCGGCTGCATGGAGATGTATCAAAAAGGCCTCCTTACACAGAAGAGAGGCCCCTTCTCGAGACCTAATAGTGCATGCTTAATGCTGCTCTGGGGTCGGTATGCGTGCCAGCTACTAATGGATCCTGGCAATGCGGTCTCCCGTATAAGAAGAGAAGCCATCTCAAGACATCTCAGGGTTTGAGCTTGATACATTGCCAAATCAGCGGTACACCTATAGATAAATCTCAAAGGACCTATCTTGCTATGCTGGAAGAAAATGAGTGAATGAGGGGTCTACCTTAATGACCACATTACAATACGGCAGCCAGGTATCACGGCATGTCAGTCAGTGGGAACCATTCACGCTGCAATTGTGAAGCAATGATGCAGAAGCAAAAGCTCAATTCCATTACATTATCAAACCCACTCATCCTCTGTTCCCTCTCCATCACTTCAACCAACCCCTTCACCGCCTTCACCATCACCATCCCTAAATAAATAACTCAAACACATTAACACTGAAAACCTCCTCTCGCCCAAACCCAGCCACTATGTGACCACAAATACCCAAACAAAAACACTATGCTACGCTATGTATGCCTCGCTATGTATGTATCCCTGCCCGTCGTAAATATTCCCATCAAGTCATGAATCGTGTGTGCAGTGAGCTATGTGCTTCGGCCCATGTCTAAGTGTCTCAGCCCTGAACCTGAAAATGCGAAGCCGTGCGCGCTCTCCCACATGATGATGATACCATGATACATGATGCTCCGTGTGTAACCTTTTGTGTAAACCACACGAAAATGAAAATGGAAAAAAGCTTTTGCTCGCTGAAAGCCGACCCAGGAGGCAAGAAAAAGATTCTGTGTGAGAAGAGGGTAGGTAGGTATGAAATAGCCGGAGCATAGAAGGGGTTATGATGCTTGGAAAGAAAAGAACATGATGTAAACCGCCAGACAAACAATAATATCCGAGACAGAGATGACACAAGATAAAACAATACAGCAAAACAGATGTTGACCATAACATGGGACAGACACCATGTACCCTCCCAAGCTGACAAAGGAAATAATCGTCCATCACAGGCATCGGCCCACTCCGCCATCCACTTGCCCTCCCGGTCCATTCGCCCAAGCGGGATGAGCAAGGGCGGAGGGAAGGCATCTTCGAACCGGGCGGGGCCCGGGCTTCGGAGTGAGTGGGTGGCATCCAACCATCATTCACGGCGCTGGTCGGTCGAATCGGCAGCTTGCACGGCAACAGTGCTCAAGCGACGTTATGTGGTCGACGCGGTTTTACTCAGCGACGCTGATTATCGACGTCCGCGGGGTCTGGTTCGGGCTCGTACGGGCGCTGCTGGGCCGGCTGACGCGGCCGGCTTTCCAATCGCACATCCGGACGAGTGACCTGCAGAAGTAAAAAACCACTTGGTGAGTTCGGGGTTCTCTTCTCAAATTCCAGCGGCGATTTGGAGCATGACTGACACTGCTCCTCTATCCGCTGGATTTCGCACCACCACCAACTGCTTGTCCTTCTTGTCGCGGCTGCTGCCGTCCTTCTTCTGTGGCGACGACGTGCGCGACCGGCTGGACCGACGGGAACGGGAGGGGGGCGGCGGTACGAGCTGCTGCTGTTGCTCAACGCGTTGGAGTTCTTGCCGGAGTTCTTGGACCTGGTTGGTTGAAGAGGTGTACGACTCCGTCACGCTGCCGAGGGATTGCTGCGCACTGTCGAGCTGCTGCTTCGCCGCACCGAGTTGTGCCGATAGCGATGTGTTACTCGCCGTCAATGCCGCGATTTCGTCGGTGCGTCGGGCAATCTCCTCGCGCTTGGCGTCGAGCTCGGCCTTGAGCGCCGTGACGGCCGTGTCGGGATCCTTGTCGGTGTCGGCTTCCAGTTGGGCGATCTTGCCCTCCAACTCGGTTACCTTGCTCTGGAGTTCCGACTTGGCTGCCTCAAGAGCCGGCAGTTGGTCTGCCTCACCCTGGAGCTCTGCGATCCTCGCCTCGAGCTCGGCCGTTTTGGCTCCCAACTCGGTAACCTTGGCCTCGACTTCCGCCTTCTCACCCGACAAGGCAGGGAGCTTGTCGGCTTCGGCCTGGAGCTGCGCAACTGTGGACTCCAGGTCGGACACCTTGCCTTCGAGCTCAGTTACCTTGGCGTCGAGCTCGGCCTTGGCACTGTCGAGTCCGGATACCTTGTCGGCCTCGGCTTGGATGGCCGCCTTTTCACCCGTGAGCTTCACGATCTCGGCCCGAGCGGCGTCAAGGGACAGTTGAACGCCCCCCAGCTGACTCGCCATCTCGAGCTTCTGGCTCGCAAGTGACACGTTTGCGGCCTTGGAGCCGGCGAGGTCGGTGTTGAGGGTGTAGAGCTGAGCATCCCTCTCTGCCTGTGCGGTCTCAAGGTCCTCAACTTGCTTCTGAAGGCCGGCTTTGTCAGACTCCAGAGACTCAACCTGTGTCTTGAGACCTGCAGTCTCAGACTCGAGTGTCGCAATCTGCTCCTCGAGGGCGGCAACCTTGGTAGTGAGATCAGACTCGGAAGTCTCAAGTTCCCCAACCCGGGACTTGAGAGTGTCAACCTCGCCTTCTGTAGACAAAAGCTTGTCCTGTAGGTCGGCCTTGTCTGCCTCGAGGGTTGACTTGGCTTGGTCGAGCTCCTCTTTTTGCTGCTCGAGGTCGTCGACACGGGCTTTGAGGGCCTGGAGTTCGTCTTCAACTGCCTTCTTCGCAGCTGCGAGCTCGTCGGAGGCGGCATCTTTAGCCTTTTGTGTCTCCTCCTCCAGAGATTCCTTCGCGCTTTGGAGCTCTTCGTCGGCTGTGGCCTTGATCTTCTCCTTTTCTTCCTCGAGTGAGTCCTTGAGCTTCTTCAGTTCCTCCTCAATCGCTTTCTTCTCGTCCTCGAGAGCGGAAACCTGGGCCGACCGGGCCTTGCGCTCGGCCTTGAGCTCGGTCTTGACTGCCTTGCGGGTGGCAGTTAGCTCGGCGATCTCTTTGTCCTTGCTGTCGCGTTGCTCGTGCAACGTCTCTCTCATGAGCTCCAGGGCGGCAATCTTCTGCACGAGAGTGGTGTCGTGTTGCTTGCGGTCGTCTTGAACCGCTGCGAGCTCCTTCTTGAGCTGGGCAAGGCGATCCTCGAACTCGTCCTTGGCCTCGCTGACCTCATCACGTTCCTTCTCGGCTTCGCTGACCATGACCTTTGCCAGCGCGTAGGTGCGTCGAAGCTCCTCGATATCCTGATTCGTTGATTCGAGTTTAGCTTGAAGGGCTGCCTTGCTGGCGCGCTCGGCATCACGCTCCTTCTCTGTCTCGTCGAGCATGCTCTTGGTGAGGTCGAAGTTGCTCCGGTACTCATCGAGGATGGCCTTCTGCTCCTCGAGCATGGTCAGGACCTCACTCTTGTTGGAGCGCTCCGCATCACGCTCCTTCTGGGCAGCCTCCTTTTGCTGATCGAGGGATGAAAGCTGCGAGGATGTGTCGTGGAGTTCCCTCTCAAGCCTGGCTTGGCTGTCGCGCAGCTGCTCAGTCTCGGCCTCTAATTGGCGGACCTTGAGCATTAGACTGCGCTCCAGCTCTCTCTGTGGCTTCTCGGGCTCGCCGTAGTGCCTGTTGTCTTTGCTGCCGGCGACCGACGGGAGGAGCTTCACTGGTACTGTCCGGTTGCCGTTCTTAGCAACAGTCCGGTCTGCCTCGGAGGCGGGGCGTACCCGGGTGCCAAGCCGCGGCTTGATCCGGTTCCTTGGGGGAGAGCTGGCGATGCTAGTGCTGGAGCCAACGACACTGGGTGTGAAACGGACCGAGGGCGCGGACTTTGGGTTTGTTTCGGTGGGCGTCACGTCGGACCGCATGTCTTCGTCGTCATTGTCGGAGTGAACAGGCGTAGCCGAGGCGACGGTTGTTGCTTGGGTGCTGGTGGAGAGGTCGGAGGACTCGGAGACCGACTCCGTCTCGGGGTCATGCTCCCGATACTCGCGGCGGTCCTGGTGGTCACGCAAGTCGCGACGGTCATGGTGGTCCACGAATCTGCTGTCGGGGGCGATGTACTGAGGAGCGAGGACGGTGCGGACCGGGGGGACGTGATAGGTGGAGGATGCCACGCTGGAGGTGGATGCGCGAGAAGGGCGGAGGTTGATGACGCCCTGGCGCTCGGTGGGCGGGCCCAGATACTTCGCCTTGAAGACCTTCCTCGGGAGCAACGACGGCGACGATGTGGGGGAAGGGGCGGCGCTGGCAAAGCTACGCACACTGCTAATCTCGGAGCCGCTGCCCACGGTCGGCATGTTTGATGACGTGACCGAGGTGTCGGAGTTCCGCCGTGGCCTGTTGGCGGTGGCGGTGGTCGTTGTGGAAGATGGCCGCGATGCCGGCTTGCGCAGGATGGACTTGGGCTGTTGCTGCCGCTGCGGGCCTTGGGAGTCGCGGTGGCTGTCGCGGTCCTGCTCGGGCCATTCGGACGACCGGGATGCGTACCGGTCGTCCGCGAAGGGTGTCGATGCGCCTCCCATCCGGGGGCGGAGGTACTGTCGGTCTCGATCCATGGTGTGCGGGTGCGTCACGTTACGCTGTGCCAGAGTCGATGCGATGGGGTGTTGTTGGTGGTTGATGGTTGGTCGGTTGGTGTGGTGTGTTGTGTGTTTGTCGGTGCTTTCTTGGCCTCTACAGCTTCAAACTAGAGAAGACAGGGCCGGCAAATGGTCTCGGTGGAATTGTTTGCCTCACGTTGGGGCGGGATCGCGGTGATGGTCTGCGCTGGATGCGGCGGTGTCACGGGCGAGCATTGCGGGACCTGGAACCTGGGACTTTCAGAGTTCTCAACCGCCCGGGCGATGATTGCGTTTTGTTCAATGCTCTGGTCGCGTGGGACAGAACTCAGAACTGCAATGACTTGGACGTGTGCTACGATCGAGAGGGGACGGACAAGTGCGGTGGTGGTGGGCGGGTCCGAGGTGCAGCAGCCCGCGGTTTTGATGTCGGCGGCCGGCCTCAATCACAAATGCAAAAGCCGCGCGCAGGCACTGCAAACCAGCACTTCCCGCCCGGCCGACGCTCGTGAGTCACGCTCAAAGTGGCTAGTCAGCCTCGCAAGCGGCTCAATCGGGCAACAGAAGAATGGAGGAGAAATTGGAAGGCGCGCATTCGCTGGCGTTGGGCAGAGACACGGTGACGGGGTCAAATCGGGTTGCGTGGTCGGACAGTCTGGCGGCGCCAGGACCTCTGATGGGCTCGGGTCGGGCAGAGGCAAGGGGCATCGCCACCCCATTGCCAAATCACCAGAAACAGGGTCTCTGAAAATGCCGCGACCGGGGCTGGGAAGCTGGACGCTGGGAAGCACGGTATGGCGTCTGTTGAGCAACTTGGCCGAGCAAATTGAACGGGTTGAACGGGGCGTGGAAAAGCACCAAGGCACGAAGCTCGGAAGCCGTCCAGGGCACGCACATGCAGGGCGGGAAAGAGCGACACTGGCAGCAAAATCCTCGAAATAGACGTCAGCGGCTCCATGCGTCACAGCTTGGGCCAGTGAGCGGCGGCGGGTGGCCCCGCGCCGCCCCAAAACCGCCAATGGGCAGGCGCGCTGGACGTTGGGCATCAACCTCATCAACGTCGAGACAGAGTTGGGCTCGACGCCATCCAACGTGGTCCAGCTCCATTTGGCTTCCCCGCGCAGAGCCCCCCCTGACGCGCAGCCCAGCACGCAGCATGGATCCAGGGAAGAAAATTTGCGAGAATTCGAGAAGGCACAAGACACACCAGACAACAATTTTTTTCAGCATCGTGGATTGGGTGCCCAACCTCACCCCTCCTTCCCTCCTTCCACTGGCTTCCAATCGTTGACGGCCTCGGGCGCGGACAGGCGACGCTCACCCAACCGCAAAAAACGACACACGCAATTTGCACCCTCCCAGCCTCCCTCCTCCGAGCCGCCGATCCACACACCACTCTAGTGTGTGATGTGATGTGGACTGCTTTGCTCAGTTGAGTGGCCGCTTGCGCTGTCATTGTAGGCCTCCTCCTCGCTCTGCTCCCGTGTCTTTTTTCTGAGGGTTGCGGTTGGGCTCTGCTCACCCCGGACCACCTGGCACCGTGCCCGGTGAGGGGCAAGTGAGAAGTGAGCATCAGGCATCGTCGCGAGATGCGAGGCGCGGTTGTCCACGGCCAGGTCGCAGTTGAGGTTGGAGCTGGAAGCCGCCAGAACGCTCACGTTCGCATCTGTGCAACACTGGTTGCGGCCCGAATGATAGCACTCGTCCCATGCGTTTCCCACCCCTGGCGAGATTGAGAGGTTTCTGGCACATCCAAGTCACGATGGAGGAGTTTGTTTTTCTTCGGTTGCAACGCCGCATGCCCCCCTGTTGCCCGCCCTTGTTTGTTTTCGGTGAAGCGTACCGATCTGACCCGGAGGGGTGGGTAGCGGCCCGCCCCTTGCAAGGTGGCACCACCCCATCGCCGGCGACTGCTTCCCCGCCCGACTGCGTCTGCGGCTAGGAGCTCTAGGAGCTCGACGAGGGCTAGGCCCGCCCGCAAAAGCAACGGGTTCGTTTGTTTTTCGACGGCTCGTGTCTGATGATGTTGGGGAGATGCGAGGGAAGCTGTCTAGGGCACGATATGTCACACACCCCTCAGGCCGCGACTGGCCGAGGGTTTAGTGTTGACGCACTCTGCGCCAAGCGGTGGTCGGCGGGGTTGCCTTGCCGCTGTCTCTTGTCGTGGCATGTCCTCTACTTCCCTCTGCTGCGCCGCATCTGGCAACCCCAATCACAGCCCGTGAGGCTCTGCACAGGAGGCGGAGCACTCGGTCCCGGTCCAGTCGGCGCCATATAAAGGCATGCCTTTCCCCAGCAACGCCGCCCGCCGCTCCCCAATCGTCTTCTGCCCTCCGTTCCGGAAAGGGCCCGCCTGCGTACTGCCGGACTCCGCCTCGGGTCGCGCAACAGCCACTCTGATGTAGCCAGCAAATCGAATATTCTAACCTACACCCCCTTAGCCGCATGTGCGGAAGCGTACGATGTTCTCCGTGCGACAACACGTTGTCGAAATCCTCACACAGTTATATACCGGCACAGCAGGGCCTGGGTTTACCACGTTACAAGCCTTGACGGCACTGTAAAAGGCCTTTTCGGAACGCAGGATGGCATTTCAAAAGTACAGGAAGGCCTTTTGAGAATGCAGGCAGGCCCTTTCGGAATGGGAGATAGCCTGCGATAGCCAAAAACCAAGGTGGTCTTGGCAGTAAGAAAGCATCTTTCGCACTGGCTGAGGGGACCCTTTGTTTTGGCCCGAGCCTTCGTGTGTGTGGGAGCGCAAATATTGACTACGTGTATCGTCCTCAGTATGTACGTCTACAAAGTGGCGATTCCTCCGTTGATCCGGGGCCGCTAAGCATGGCATTCTGCATCAGTAGAAGGTCAAGTGTCGGGTGACGACTGGTTACTGCCGGCCTCCAGGATGCAAGGGGGCGGGGGTCTACCACAGGGCGACGCAGCACGCCGTATCGCTACGGGTTGGGCGGATCCAGGGTCGTGGGGGGACCCTGAGGCGAACCCCCTGGCCCATGACAGCGAAGCTGGCACGTCACGTCCCCGCTAGACGTGGAAGATTCATGATATATCAAGACATCCCTTTGACTCACCCATCTCGAAACCTCACTGACAGTTGTTGAAACAACGAAAACGTTGTAGCACGACAGATACAGATTCAGCACTAGGCCGCCAGTAGCAACATCCCGGAAACCGCATCGGCAATGCATCACGGGTATCCGATCCCGATCCGATCCGATGACAGCCCTGAGTGCGGGTACCGCCTAACGCAAGAGTCCTTTTTCCGCCTTACAGGGACAAAGCCGATCTTCAAATGCCATTCAATGAGAGGGAGGAAACGGGAAAATACACTGCTTTGGGAATTTCCATCGACTTTCATTCATCAAAGAGGTTCCATACCTACCTTATTCACCATTTCTGCCCAAGTCCGCTGTACCTTTCCGGATGGCTGCTCGAAACAACCGGCTGCGCTCTTCCGCTTTTGGAACAACACACATCAAGGCTTTCCCATCTCAGGTTCTCGGGAGCACCACATATCCATTTGGACAGCTTTTGATGGAGACCGGTGAGCCGGTACAGCCACTGTCCGGCCTGGGTTTTCAAGTTGCTGTGTTAGTTGACTGAGAGGTGTCCACGTTCACCAGCCCCAGCTTCATCGTGGCTCGGTTGCTCGATGCCACCGGCTGAGCCCTTCGGCCGTCCACACCCCGGGTTCCCACACCACCCGGGAGCCTACACCGTAATGTGAAATTCGCGATGGCACGGAAGGGGTAATGGAAGTTTGATTGTGCCCTGGGGCCGGTGGGAAGCTGTCTTGCTGCCTTATTCTGAAGCATTTCCCAAATCAATGCCCTGCACAGCCAGTTTATTAGCCACAGCTCTCTGACGTAGCAATATGAGACAGTGAGTCACCGCCTCTGGGCATCCTTGGTGCATCCGGACGTCACCTCGGAAGCAATCCAGGTGAATTTCTCCCCTGGACACGGCCCGTGACCAAAGCCCAACAGGTTTCTAGATCTCTCTCGCCGGCCAATGAATATGCCATTCCTCAACAGCCCCTTTCCAATGCCATGATATGCCCCTTCAAACCTTCCATAAACAAGACCGCGCCAACTTGGCCGTATCCATCCCATACCCCTTTTGCCAGATTTGAAACCTGGTTGGTTGGTTCGCTCTCGGCCAGTACAACCTACCTCCAGCTCAAATCGAGACCAACCAGGCACCAAAGACGCACACCCCTAACTAGAATCAAAATCCCAACGAATTACAACCCTCCCCCAAGCTATTGGCTCTAATCCAGCCAGACAGGGCAGGAGGCGTGCAGTAGTCCTGCCAAACATGTAACATATCATACATGAATTAGAGGACAGCAAATTATCAAATTAGTGAATTCATGCGGGCTGGCAAATCAAGTGAATGCAGTCCACACCGCATCTTCAACGTCGGATTTGAGGTCGCGGAGGTGTGTGCTTGTCACTGGCTCGGTCTCCACTTCACCGCCTCGGAAACACGAGGGATGGGAGGGACACGAGGCGGGGGTGGGAGTTTGTTGTCGTTACTGCTGCTGCTGCTGTTGTGTTGTCCTGAGGCGTTGACACATGACCGACTGCCCGGGGCTTGCAGGCGGAGCACATGGACGGACTAGCATGGGCCGAGACTCACGGCGCGGCCTGCCTATCTATCTAATGTGATGCGATCCGATCAAGCCCAAAAAATGGTGATATCCTTGCGTTGTTGTCATCAATTGGCACTGACAGACAGCGTCGACGTTGGGACTAGACGCCTTCACCCTCGCCCTCGCTGACAGAGGCGTACCGACTTCAACTAACTTGAAGGTAGCAACCCACCTACCCATCCCGCCAGGACCATCCTGAGTCTGAGTCTCAATGTTCATATTGCCAACCTCCCAACCCCCAATGCGCTAGCGGCCACATGTCATCAAATCCCAAATCCTACATGCACATGTCACTCCTCACCACTGGCACATGCCACTACTCCTTGTCTCCGAACCCGCAAAGTTCAAGCTGAACCTTGAATCCGGAGCAGGAATTTCGATTCCCGCAGAAAAGAGTTTACCAATGGCCTCGGCAATATTTCCTGTCCCTGACATAAGAGCGTTCTTCTGCAGCGTTGTGGCGCGAGATCCTTTCATCCTTCCCTTTTCTTCTTCTGTCCGGTGTTCTTGTCCTCCGCCCCGCGGGGTTCGAGAAACGTGCAACGGAAGTCAAGACCTCAAGCCCATCGAAAGTTAACTCGCCGCCAGCTGCAGCCCGGACATGCCCGCTTTTCGTTCCAACCGCCGTGAGAGTCTTGCTCGTTCATGTAAGCCGCCTGGTAGGTCACATCCCTATTCTGCCCGCTTGCCACCACATATCCCGCAACCACATTTCATTTCGGTTGTTGCCATTGGAGTAAGGTTGTCATCGCTGACTTCAAATGTAGCGCTATTTCTGCGTCTATCTATCGTGGTACATAGTTTGTATCTTGATGGCGCACATATCCCCCAGCCATCAGCCCCAGCTGCTGATTCCCGAGTTTCGGCCCGCCACTGAGTGAGGTTCCGGGGTCGTTTTGCTGTTCGATATGGTCATCTGCAAAGGATAGCTGAGAGGTGCGCTGGGTGAGATGAACACATCAATCCCGACCGAGCCTAGTAGCACCGAGTCTGCGTCTGTTGCCTCCAACAAGTCCTGTTTCGACCGCTCCTCCTCCCGCCCACCACGCGACACTGATCATCTTCGTAAAGATCGTATCATTATGTCCGCAAAACGAAAGTACTGTAAGCAAAGGGTGCTCTGTTCATGCTGAGTCCGCTGAGACACCAGAAATCGCACCCTCCTAACTCCAATGATCCCCCCAAGCTTCGCGATGAAACCTGACAAAGGGAGCAAAAAACAAAATGCATCGGCTGCGCCTTGCCTAACTCCTGGCGTTTTTGTTCGCCTTGTACTGCATTTTATGCCGCACTAATGAGTAATCTCCATATTCCCAACGCCAAGCCATGCAAATGCATCGCAAAAAAAGAGGAAAAAAGCAATTATCAATACAATGGCGACCGAGCTCTTCATGCAATTGTCGGCAGGTAAAATAAGTAGAAATGGATGATATCGTGCCGTCGTGTTCAGTTGAAAGGGTTGTTTGAAGAGATGGGACGACCCATGGGCACTTGGTGGTATGACGGCCACCCCTGTGTCGGATTGGGCAGAACTTGAGGCGCTTCTTGATAGGCCGCAGACGGATGACCCTGATGGAGTCCGCTACCCATAGGACCTTGGTGCCCCGCACGCGCCATGGCAAATTCCGGGACAATGCCGGTTCGCAGCTCGTTGCGTCTCCCCAGTGGCTGATAGTGCATCTGTGTGGGGGGCAAGGCGTTGGTGAAATGGTATTGCTGGAGGCCGGAGGGCGGAGGATGAAGAAGGGTGTTGACGTGTCGAACGGGCTTGTATGGGCTGTTCCGGTGTTGCAGATAAACCGACGGCGAATGGGAAATGGGCGTATGCATGCCGCTCGCGGTCCCATGGTTTCCAATCGGCGTGCCGTTGTGGTGGTGGAACGGGTCGATCAGAGGCGAAGACCCATAAGGCGCCGACGGCGTCAAGGCGTTCTGGGGCGACAACCGCTTCGTCGGGGTGCCGTATGTTGCGGGAGGGAATGCGGTCGTGGGGGTCACCGACAAAGGTTGAAGGGACGGATGTGGCCCACTCGAAGGGAGTATCGAATGTGGCGAGGCATAGTTTGCCGGCGCAGGAGGGAAGACAGTCGACATGGCTCGAACGCCCGGGACCAGCGGCGGTAGAGAGAGAGGGGAGGCCTGTGGTGGTGCGTAGGAGACAGCAGGATAGGGCTGCGCAGGGCCTGCGACGTTGTGGTTCGTGTTGACAGACAAGTTCGGAACTGACAGGCGCGGATGGTCCGATGCCACAGGGCCTTGCGGTCGTGACTGTGCCGGCGGCAGCGTTGTTGGACGCTGCGGGCCAAGCTGGGCCTGAGAGGGAACCTGCTGGCGAACGGGCAGCGGCGCTGGCTGTGACGAGACTGGCAAGCCATGTTGCGGAGGAAGAACCCGGCTCATTCTCTTGGCAGGGGGCTCGGTCGGGTCATCTTCGGGGAAACTCCTCTTCCGGTGGAGGAAGCCCGATTCTGGCTTCAGCGCAAGCGGCGAAACAGCGTTGTTCTGCACATACGAGGGCCAACCCTGACCATTGCCGTTACCACTTGGCGAGTAGGTATGCAGCGGCTGCGGCGTCAGCTGCAAGGTGCCAGTCGGCGACGGCAGCGGCGAATTGAAGTTGCGGTGGGAGGGCGACGGGATGAGGAGGGGGGACGGCGATGCGGCGCGGTTGGCCCGCTCCAAAAACTCGAAGAGCTTCGCGAGTCGTACCAGCCATTCTTCCCAGTCCTCCTTGGACGCCAAGAGGCTGTACCGCATGTTGCTGAGAAACTCCACCTCCATGATGTGGATCTCATTGACCGAGATGCCCGACACATCTGCCCACGTCTTGTTAGTGTACGTGTTGTCGTCGAGAAACTTGTTGCCCAGCATGAGTGCAACCGTGAACAACCGATACTCGCTGCCCTGGCGGCCATTGACCTTTGGGTTGGCTATTTTGAGCCGGTAGATGAAGAGCAGAGCCAGCAGAACGACGTTTTGCGTGACTTGGGTCGTGGAGAGGACCGACTGCACCCACTTCTTGAAATTTCGGCTTGCACGCGCGCTCTCCGGTATCCGTCGAATGTGTGCAGTCGCAGGTATCGTTCGGATTTGGTCTGCCGTCTCGAGCACTTTCGTCGACTCAAACCAAAAGAGAGCCGTGAGATCAGCAACCAAGTCAGCCAGGTTGCCGCCTTTGGGGCTGATGCACTGCGGAATCTGCAAGCTGTGGTGAACCATGGCCAAATCTCTCGCCGTCACCTCCTGTTCGGTCATTTTACTGCTTGATGTCGGGCCGGGAGTCGAGGGACGAGTCGTTTGCTGCGGGGCTGGCTGGGTTTGCTGCGCTGACTGGTAGTGGGAAGAATCTGTCGGAGGGGCGACCGGGCCCGCGGTCAACGGCGGAATCGAGGCCCTGGGTAGCGGCAGCGAGACTGTTGGTTGGTAGTACGGATACACTGGGCCGGTGCAGCGCAAGCTGGGATTGAACATCTGCTCATTCGGAGCTAACCGCTCATTAAGAACTGGCCGTGGACGATCCGAGGGGGGTGGCGCTGGGACGTAGGCCGAGTGGTGGTGCGCATGCAGGTTTTCGTATGATGCCATGCTCGGCAGCTGGTATGCTGTCTCCATATTCTCGTCGGTGGGTGGTGTGCGCAGGCCGCTCTGCGCTGGAGCGCCTCCGTACACGCGGCAGCTTTGCTTTGACAGCGGTGGTTGGGATGTCTGGCTGTCGCCTGACAGTGCTGAGGGTGAGGGGAGGAAGCGAGAGTGGAGGATCGGGTTCGGTCGTGCCACAGTCGAATACATGGGGAGAAGATGGCCAAGATGGAATCTGTCACAACCAAGGCGTCGAGAAGGACCAAAAGAGCGCGGCTGAGAACCTCGACTATCCGGTGACTTGCGATGCGATCCAGCGACGGCAAGCGGGAAGGTGCCTTTCTGTCCAAGGTTTCGAATCGTTCGACAATGACGGTGTGCGAAGGGCTCGCGGGGACTGAGGCCAATTCGTTCCTTCCGCCCTGCGTATCCAACCGCTCAAATGGTGGTCGGGCCTACTCAACAATCCTGAGCCATGTCAATCAATTCGAGGTGTTGGGGCCCAGACTTCGCCAGCGGGTGGGCGAGCGGCCGAACTTGCCGCCGCGATAACCTAGCAGGCACGAAGTCTGCGAGCAGATGGTCTGTTCAGCAGCAGTGGCTGCTGCAGTTTTCGTGTGGAGGGGCAGGTGACCTAAATGGCGAAGTCGCGCCTGGCGAGGCAGGAGCTCAATTCACAGGCTTCTTATGCCAGTGGACGTGTATTCTTTCTTGTGTGCTTTCTCAAGCTCGCAGGTCGGAGCGGTTCGAGAAGGAGGAAGGCTCCGGAGCTCGGAGGCTCGTCGGTCGTGCAAGGCCCTTCGAGGCGCTCGTAGGAAAACAATGGGAGCAGGAGTGCTCGTTCAGGCTCGATCGCTGCGCCGTGCCAATTCGTCAGGGCAGGCGAGGATCGGGGACGCTAGAGGAAGCTCGTGGTTCGGGATGCCCGCCGACCTAGCCCATGAGCTGATTCAGCAGTGACGGCGGTTGACGACGGAGAGGCGGGCAATGGCGAGCGTGCGTCGAGGTCGAGGTGGGCGCTGTCGTTGAGGGCGAGGATGACGACGAGGGCGACGGTGAGGGAGAAGGCCAAAGCCGGAGCGCTGCGAGGAGGAATGGTGGTGGTGAAGGTTCAAAGACAGGGACGGAGGGGATGGGGGAGGCAAGAGAGGAGGAAGATCCCCGGGCTGTAAAAACATCCATACCGTCACCCATCCATGTGAGGCGGTTGCGTGGTTGTGTCGTTGCGGATTAGTCCTGGTCGCCGCAAATGCTGCTAATTTACTTTGTCCCTGGTGGATGTCGTTGTCTGGTGCCGCGCAGCAAGTGGGCTGCTCTCCCATGCCGCTTGCAAAAGGGCACACAGCTCACACGGGGCGAAGTCCCATCAAAGCAGTGAAGCTCCATCGAGGGGGGGTGGCTTTCCAGGATGTGGGCCAATCCACGCCGCCCATTTCTCGCTTAGCGCACCCTCTGCTCCTCTCCTGGCGAGCCCAGCACGCTGGCGGGGTGATCCGGTGGAGCACGTTTCTGGCTTAGCCCCGTTTCTTTTATCTCGGCATTTCTGTCGAAAGCCACCGCAGCTCGCTGCGAGCTTCTGCCGCACTGCTGCCGCTGAGGTTGTTCTCGTTGTTGGGAACCTTCTATTCTGGCCCGCGCCTTCGTTCTTCATCCGAGTGCCATCATTCCACCCAGCTCAGCCGCAGCCTTCGTTGGCCTGCTCCGGCTTCTGCTTTGCTTCGCAGCTGGCATGGGTCGTACAGCGGGGTCCAGGGTCGGGACTCAGGGCAGGTCAGCTTGCCACCAAACGGGCAAATGAGGGCACATGGAAGGGAGGGCTTTGGAGGTGGAAGCACGGGACAGTGCGGCGCACCGTGCCGGCCGAGAGGCTGCCCGGTCTGCTGCGCGGGCAGTGTGCATCCCAATTCCAGCAGCGCGTGCCACCAGGCCGCCCGCCCGTTGCTGGCGTTCTGCTACTGCTGATGATGATGCAGACTCATCAGACTCAGACGAGCCCTCGCAGCGCGCAATCCTCTTACGTTACCTGAGAACCTGGAAAAGGAACCGGCGGCAGCACAGCACCGTCCGTTGCGTCCGTCGCTGCATTGCACCGCACCGCACCCCAAGCGATACATGAATAAAATACCCGCGACTCGCAAAAACGGATCTGCCTATCTCTCGCTGCGCTGCGGATGACACATGACGGGGATCTGCTGGAGGCGGCCTCGCGGAAGGGAGAGCAGGACACGGAGGGAGCGAGACGAGTACCTGCAGCGAGCCACCTGAGGTGTTGCTGATTGCTGATGCTGATCCCGTCGCTCTCGCACCATGCCATCATTTGTCTCTGGCTACTCTGCCCGATTTTGCTTGTCCGTGTCGCCGACCGACGGCCGCGAGCACCGTCGGTCGGTCGTCAATCCATCGCCAGGTGGCGGCAGAATCCGCAGCGGAGGAGCTCACAACACCGTGCGCTGCAACCAGCGGCAGCAGGGTAGGGCTTTGCTTTGCAGGGATTAGGGAGCAGCGCCAGAGGGGGTTGGTTGAAGCGGTGCACGCCCGCCCAATAACGCTACCAATCCGCATGAGCCCCTTTCGAGATCGCAAAAGGAGACAGCAAACTGGTGGGATTACGCTATTGGCTCCTTGTCTTCGCTTTTCCACCAGGTTGCTGCGGCAGGCTTCCAATGGTCACGGCGTTGGCGTGAGCCTGCCGCGGGCGAACTTGGATGCTGGGGCCTTGGTGTCTTGTGTCTGGGTCCGGGACGTCAAAGTCGCTCCCCCAAGCGACTGTCCGTGACTTTTTAGTCGCCCAGGCTATCCCCCCAAAACAAGGCGAGTCAAGGATCAAGACCGACGCCTACCCGCGCAGCAGTCTGACGGCGCACTGCTCGAGTCTTGGGTCTTGGGTCTTGGGCTGCCTGCCCGTCCGCGGCTGGCTGGGCCTGCTCGACTGGCGGGCGGTCAAAGCAAACAACAATTGGACACTGGTGTGCCAGTGTGAGTGGGTGGGTGGGAACTAAAACGAGCCCAGCAAATCCCTAGGTTCCGGATGCGTTATCCTGACCGAGCACGCAGCATTTTGTTTCCAAAATGTTGGATGAGAGTCCCATCAATTTCCATGCCATGCTCGGGCTCTAGCTTGGGTGCTTGGCTTGGTCCGCTGCCTCCTCACTTGTGTTTGCCGGGGGGCCACAGCTGCTGCTTGGTTTCTCCTGAAAATGCACGTTCACGCCACGGGCGTCCCACCCGGCCGCTGATTGTCGACGACTAACGGATCGGTATCCCTGTGCCTGTGTCTAGTCGTGTCTGAGCCCGATATCCCCCCTCTGTTCGAAATAAAGGGGATCCAAATTCGAGCTCGAAATGCCCGCCGGTGATGAATCGCCCAGAGACACCGGAAGGGGAATACCCCTTGACGAAACCCCACCCTCACCAAGTGCTATTCTAGGGAGTTACATTGTTGGAGTTTTGGCTGGGCTGGCCGCGGGATATCGGCAACCCAGCAACCCAGCCCAGCAACCCAGCCCAGCAACGCAGCACCACTTGTTACTTTCCCACCAGCTTCGGCCACTTCGGTCGGCCGTCGGCCATGGAAGACTGGGTTTGACTCCATTCTTACGCCTTAGTAGTCCCGTCAGCAATGGCCCACGGACGCACAGCGATACGGGATTGGACTGCAGCGCCATCATTACTACCGAACAACAATCCACATGCAATCCGTATACGTGCGGATGAAAGCACTCAAGACGGTGACTTTGACGAGAGCCCACACTCAGACTCCGGAACCGTCTCCTCGCCATGATGACAAGGGGATAAAAAAGCGCAGGGCAATGCGCCACACAGTGCGCCCTTTTTAGTCGGCCGTGGGATTTGTGATTTTTCCCAGGTTCCGCAGGTCACTCGAATCCTTCCCTTTGGGGGTTACCTCCCAGCGTTTTTCCTGTCATCTCATCCTCCACACGCAGCGCACACACACAACACACACAGATACGCCGCACACACACGCAACCCCCGACAAGTGTCATTTGTAGAACTGCCTGATTTGCCATGGGAAACGAAGCGAGCTGTTGCGATAAAACGACGGGGGTAATGGCATGGCATGGCATTGGCACCCATCGCTGATTGACGGATACCGACGCACAAGGATTGCCGATCGCTCGGCTCCATGCTGCTCACTTGCAGCCTGGCTCAGGTTGACACAAACCGAAATTTCGTGGTTCCTTCCTGCCTGATCTGGCTCATGTTCGAAACTTGTCGATATCGCTGCAAGTTGCGCGCCAGAGTGAATGCAAATGCAATCCCGAGTCCCAGAGTGACAATCGTGGTAGACGGGCCAATGAGGTCGGGGGCCTGCTCCGCTCAGAGATTGGGAACCCAAGTCCCCAATCAATATTTCGCACCCGCCGCAGCAAGCAGCAGTATGTACCAAGCAAGCTCCAAAAGGCCCCAGGGCAAGCAGGCAAATGCATGACCTCCAATTCACGGCCGGCAGGTTGGCGAACTCATTCGGCTGCGTACGACTGCTCCAGCCAAAGAAAGGGACTCTCTTCTCCGTCGGAATTGAACGTGTTCCATACCGGAGTTCTCACACATTCTACGTCGGAACAGTAAGGCCTGGCTTGTCGCATTACAGGCCTTGATTGCACTGCAGAAGGTCTCAATTACGTTGGAATAGGCCTAGAATAATAAACACCGTGGGCTGCGCTGACAGTAAAAGGGCGTCTTTTGCACTGGCTGAACACATCGTATCATCCCTGGATCTGCCTGTGCCGCTAGATCACAACAGCTATTACTGCGGGAATGGATACATATGAACGATATGCCCCTTTCCGGATAAACTGGGCGATCTCTCTTTTCTCTCAAGGAAACCAAGGATCCAGATCAGGTGCCGAGTTATTACTGCTGCGTATCATTACCGCGTATCATTGTTCTTATTATAGGCAACCTGCAGTGCAGTGCGCGCCCTGCTCCTCTGCGAACGGATGCCGTCCATCTGGCATTCTTGGGTTCCCCTTTGAGTGAGTTGCCGTAGGGGACGAAAAGGGCGGGACGAGAGTTCCAATGTCGTCGGTCCGTCGCTCAAGTGTTTCGCTCGGCGTGTGTCCCTGCCTTTCAAGGTTCCTTCCTTATCAGCGGCAACACTTGCGTTGCCCCGCCCCGCCAAAAGTATTTATTCGTACAGTGCGGGACACCACCAGCTGGTAGCGGCAGCAGCTGACCAAACTTCCAGCTGATGATGTGATGCCAGGACAAGCAGAAGGGATCTGGTGTCGCAGACGGTGCACTGATGATGGGTGTGACCTCAGGGGTGTGCCATGGTGGAGGGACCGGAGCGAGCCCGGGAGGAGAAGCTGCCAAGCTCCCGGGGGGCGTGCGCTGTTGGTCGGCTGGGAGGGGTGTGCCGCCATCGCGGATTCCTCGGTGCGCCCTTCTGCGAGATACCCACCGAAGACGACACCTCCTCCCGGTCCCGCACCACAGTGACATGAATAAATAAAAAAAGCGATGATGCCAGGTCGCCCGTCGACACGACGGTGCGAGGAGGGTCTCTGCATCGTCGGTGTAACATGCACCTGCTCGGCGTCGACCTACGTACCTGCCTGCGCAGGGAGGGGGGATGTGGCCAACATTGAAATTTTGACTTCGGAGCGGGCTCGATCCCTCTTTTGATACGACGGGCAGAAGCCTGCTCCGGTTCAAGGTCTCGAGGGGCCAGCATTGGATGGTGTGGCTTGACCAGCACGCCGCCCCACCCCCGTGCCACCGACGGCGGGGTACGGTGTGGAGGGGCCGCGCCATTTGACCCAGGAAAAACGAGGACGAGAAGACGACAACAAGGCAGCTGAGGATCCAGTGTTCTTTGGCGGCCACATCCATCTCCATCGCACTCCCTGCTCTGGGCGACCAGTGGCCATCTGGCATGGCGGCAGGATGGCGCTTTGGCGACGGATGCATCGAATCGGGTGCCGTCTGGTGCGGGCGAAATACGCACCCTCAATGCGTGCGTCGGACCGCGGCCCCCTCTCGCCGCAGAGCCGTCGTCAAAATGGTTAGGTTGGTAGGTTTCTCAATTGAAGGCAAGCAGCGCAGAGCGCAGCTTGAAGGCAACCACCCCGCTCGCCGCCCAGTCCAGTCGGGGACACCACAGTGCGACTTGGGGCTGTGACTCGCTGCACCACCTCACGCCGCCATGGCCATGGAAAAGTCAGAACTCCAAAACGACGGCAGGGAACGAGGCACAAAGGGAGAGCCCGTGTTCAACACACAATGTCAAGCCATTTCGGCGACTCGGCGCGACAAATGTTTCGAGTCAATCAGGGAGCCGGGCGCACCAAGCACCGGTACCCTCGCCAATGATCAAACGCCTCCCGCCGTCAAGACACGGGATGTGAGCCAGTGATCAGAAGAGAGACAAAACGTTGGGCTGCGCAGTGCGCACTGCGTCCATAATAATAATCCCCAGCGTGCAATGCCGCCAGACCCCATGCCATCCATGCCACCTGCAATCATCAAGGCTCCCGGGTCCTCGGCCAAGGACAGCCCAAGGCTGTGGTGACACCGAGACAGGAATGCAAAGTGTCCAAGACGGCCAGCCCCCTTCTCGCCCGTGAGTGGTTGAGGCCCAATGCACGCGCAAAGGCCAGAGAGTCCTGTCTGTCGTCGTTGACGCCGCGTCGTGCGACAAAAAAAGGAAGACGCAAAAAAGGGCCACCAACCTGGAACTCGTCGATCGTGGGAGCGTGGACGGAGCGGGCACAGCAAGAGATGGCATGAGACCTAGGTAGCCAGCCCCCTCACGAAGAGCCGACGTTGGAATGTCGCATGCTTTCTGGAAATGCTCCACCCGGCAGGACGTGCAGCAGACTCCAGAGCGTCGGGTGAGGAGGAGTCCTTCCACCTGCAGCAGAGGCAGAACAGAACCTGTGAACGTGAACGAGGACGCGCAAACGAGAGCCGGGCTTTGCCACAACAGGGGTAGCGTCTCCCCGCGCGTCAAATTGACTCTGGCAAAGAGAATCGGCGGCGCCGGCGAGTTTTTTGTTGGCAGAAAGCCAGCCAAACCGGCCAACAAGAGCCTGTGTCTGAGCGATCCCTCTATTCGGCGGGCACGCATCCAAGACGTCGAGGCTTTTGCAGCATGACAATGGGCCATCCATCTCTCAAGCCTTTCGTGTGAGATGCCGTGGACGGGCTTGCATCGCTGGTTGGACAACGGACCCACCGCCCAAGGAGGGGCTAGCCCTGGGCCGTTTCTTGGTCACACAGTGTGGCTTGAGCTGCTGCTGGCTGGATCCTCACCACCGCGTCAGCAACCTGACCTGGATCTGCCGGCCATCCAACTCGGCCGATGTCTATTTGTCGGACGGAGTGGACGGCTTGATGCATCAACAAGCAATGAAGCGCAGGGCTGGCTGGTCGCCTATTGCACACGGAAGAGCCTCCGCAGAAGACGCGCCACGGGCACACCGTGTTCCTCGGTCAATCAAAGAGGGGTCGACGCCAGGTCAGGTCAGGCAAAGAAAGAGACAAGCAGCAGCAGCAGCAGCACACGAACAACCGACAACAACCTAGCTCAGAGTTCGACCTACTAGGCCGGCATCCATCCATTCCATCCAGGCAAACCGCCCCCGTATGCCACCGACTTGCGTACGCCTCCGCCTCTACACCTTCCGGTTTTCGTCTCCCTTTGCACATGGCGCTGTTTTTTGTTGTGTCGTCCCGCAAGCCAACACTCCATTCCCCGCCCATCCGACGAGCACGTCTCCGCCAATCTCGCTTTTGGGGGTGGGGGGCTACACGGAATCTTGCTCCAGCCGAGACGGACAAAGGCAGCATCAGGAGGCCCCGCTATTGCGCTCAAATGACTCTCGCTGTGCTGGAGCGGCGGGCAGCTTGTTTCTGCTCGCACCGCCGGTATTGATGACGGGAGCAGAGAGGCGAAATCTCAACTGCAAGTGGGGTGTCTGATGCGCGGCGGGCGGGGCAAGTGCGGGCAAGCGCTCTACCGCCGCGAAGTGGTGTTTGGACAGTGGCAGTCAGCCCCGACCGACTCCCGAGCCAACAACCTGAACGGGCTTTGCAAAGTCGCAAGTCGCAGGTCGCAGGTCGCAAGGTCGCAAAGCCTTCGCGATGGGGTGCGGTAAGCCCTGTCCCTATTCATGCAATCGTATCGTCAGCGCAGCAGGCAAAGGTCCGCTGCCTGCGGGGCGCACACAGAGTCGGGCGCCTGCCCTGGACATGGCCTGCCACCGCCGGATTTTGGAGAGTGCGGGTGGGACGCAGGGCGTTTCGTATGCCTCCAGCTGCCAATATCTGGTCAATCTGGCCAATCTGCAGCGGCAACTCAGCACCCGCGCCGATTCATTGGCCACCATTTCCTTCGCTGCTGCACTATGCAACCGCACACGAGAGCGTCGCGAGCGACCAACAGTGCAGCAGGACGAGGCACTGTGCCGGAGAAGTGGACCATTGATCGCGCCCGTGTCACCGTTCCAAAATTGCAGGGCATCACGGCGAGATCAGATCCTGCGTCCGGTACTTGACACGTGCACGGCATGTTCCGCAACCCAGCTCTGTCTTTGGCACGGCACACCGTCAGCTGCTGGAAATGAGACCTCGTTCGTTGCCTGTGTCTATCTGGCTGTTGGAAATCCAACCCGCGGGCTCGTCCAGTGACGGGGAACCCGAGTAGCACTAGTGTGCGTATGAACAAGATTGCGGACCTGGGGACGAAGCCGTTCCAAGAACCGGGGCTGGGGTTTTCTCTCACACCCTGTGGGCTTTTCTGACGTGAACCATGAGCGGTGGCTTCTCCCACGAGAGAAATGTCCTCTGCCTCACCCAGTCCTCTTGACCGGGCAACACATGCACATCAAACTCCCAGAAAAGCCTCGCCACGATGAGTCGACACTCGGCCACCGCGAGACTCTGCCCGATGCAGCTCCTCGGCCCGTGACTGAAGGGCTTGAACACCTCCTTCCTGTCACCCGCGTACTTGCCTTGCTCCCCGTCCAGCCACCTCTCGGGCGCAAACTTCAACGGGTCGATCCAATGCGTGGCGGATCTGTACGCCGCAAACTGCGCGATCCCGACCACCGATCCGGCGGGGACATACCGCCCGTCTATCATCGCCCCGCCCGGCGGCACCGTCCGCGGCATGTTGATGGCCCCTGGCGGGTACAGCCTCAGACACTCGTTCAGGACGGCACACAGGAACGGTGCCCTGAGTGCGATGCTCGCCGGCGTGATGTCCTCAGCGGTGGCGAACTGGTCTCGCACTTCTGCGACGAGACGATCGCGGTGTCGGGCGTTCTCTCTGAGAGCGAGGAAATACACCGCCCCGGCCAGCAGTGAGGCCGTTGTCTCGGAGCCGGCAATGCAGAGAAGCTGGGAATTGAGGTAGAGCTCCTCGGTAGAGAGCGAGGCCGTCATCGACTCATCTCCCCTCGGCAACTGCAACGGAGGTAGTATATGCGACATGAAGTCCGGCTGGTGCGGTGGGTTTGTAAGCTGCACCCTGCTCCGCGCATCCGTCATGTCGACAATAGCCTGCATGTGTCGGCGCGCCTCATCCACCACCTTCCTCGGGATCAGCCACGAGACCACCCTCCCCAGCCCCGGCACCGACGTAACCGCCAGACTCCAAGTCACGAGCTTCATCCCAGGAAACACCCGCGCCACCCACTCATGATACCGCCCCCTCTCCATATTCTTAAACGCCCTCCCAAACACCAACGCCGACGTGATATCAAACATTGCAAAATGGAACCAATCCATAATATCAATCCCCTCCCCCCCCCCCCCCCCCCCCCCCCACCCCCCCCCCCCCCCCCCCTCCCCCCCCCCCCCCCCCCCCCCACCCCCCCCCCCCCCCCCCCCCTCCTC
>Ga0247780_1000193_pt1 | contig 61834 bp, 71 predicted proteins | sample UWRJL079202R5_FD_179927 | JGI IMG/M metagenome (GOLD analysis project Ga0247780, IMG submission 179927) | Plant litter microbial communities from Arlington Agricultural Research Station in Wisconsin, United States - UWRJ-L079-202R-5 | ecosystem: Environmental > Terrestrial > Plant litter >...
ACCCAAGTCTCCCACTCCATCTACCTCGCCCGCGCCGGAATCACTGGCCTCGTCCTCCTCGGCTCCACCGGCGAAGCAACCCACCTCTCCGCCGCCGAGCGCTCCGCCCTCGTCTCCGCCGTGCGGTCCGGCCTCACCGATGCCGGATTCCCCGACTACCCGCTCATGGCGGGCGTTCTGACGAGCGGAGGGATTGAAGAGACGCTGCAGTGGTTGGAGGACTATGCGAAGGCCGGGGCGCAGTGGGGGCTGGTGCTTGCGCCGGGGTATTTCGGCGCGGCGGTTGGGCAGGAGGGGCTGGTGGAGTGGTATACTGCTGTGGCGGAGAGGAGTCCGATCCCGGTGTTGGTGTATAATTACCCGGGGGTGACGAATGGGGTTGTGGTGCTACCGGAGAGTTATAGGGTGCTTGCGGGGCATGAGAAGATTGTGGGGTGTAAGATGTGAGTACTGCTGTTGCGATTGTGTTTGGGGGTGGCAAACAGAATTGAGAAGGAAATGCTAACAGGACACAGGTCTCACGGAAATGTCTCGCATCATGTGCAGGTGTCGCTGGATCCGGAGATTGACCACGAAAAGTTCAGGGTTTACAGCGGGTTTGGACAGCAGCTGGGGCCGATTGTGCAGTTTGGCGCCGCGGGTGTCATTGACGGGATGGCTGCGTTCTTTCCGAGGACGGTGGTACGGCTGTTTTCGTTGCTGGAACAAGCGGAGCAGGATGCTGCGACAAAGGCCGAGATTCTCAAGCTTCAGTATCAGGTTAGTCGCGCCGAGGAGTTCATTGCGAGGTACGGCATCTTGGGCATCAGAGAGGGTGTCGCCCGCGCCGCAGGGTTTGGGAATCTCGAGGGCGGAAGATTGCCGATCAGGGGGAAACTCGCGGAGGGCGAGTGGGAAAAGGGGAGGAAGCTCTTCTTGGAGGGGATTGAGGCGACGGAGGCAAGTTTGAAGGGGTAAGCGGGTGGTACCCAAGGCAAATGGTCGTCGCTACACCGAATTACATCGACGACCCAAATCAGACCATTTCCATCAGGCGAAAGCAGAACACTTGCGCACAAGACATTGACAATTGTCTGTCTCAAAAGCTAGCAACTCTCGCTATCCCTCCAGCCGGTACTCGACGTTCACATTAATCACCATCCCCTAAAGAGCATCCCTATCATCACCGACGCCATCGCTCCCGCCGGGACTGCCAAACCCGCTGCTCCATTCTTCTTCTCTTCCCTCTCTTTCGTCTCACTCCTCGCAGGCGTAATTCCCTTGAAATTAAACCCCTTCCCAGTCCCCTGCCCATTCGGCGCCACACAACTGACCCTCACAATACCCTCCCCCACACCCCTATCATACGGTGCGGCCGCGTCCTCCGTGGCATTCACCATAAGCGTCACAAACGGCCAATAATTCAACACCATCTTGTCCCAAAACGCCTCCAACTCCCTCGTTGAATTCGCCTTCGTCCTCCCCGATTTATACAACCACCCATCCGAATCCGTCACCGACCCATTCAAATACCGCATCGGCACCCCGTTATAACTCCTCGTCGCGGTCCCCGCGTTCCCGGGCCCGTCCTTCCCGCACTCCACTGGGGCAGTCAGAGTCGAGCACAACACCCTTGACCCAAACTGACTCCCTGCCGCAAGAGCCTTCTTCTCATCCATAATGCTATAGCTCCGCGTCGCCTGCTTCTCCAGCGCGGCGATGCATCCCGGAGAGAGAAATCCCGCGCAGGAGCCGTCTTCAGACAGGGGTTTGTTCTCCGCATTGTTGGAGAGATTTTCGACTGGCTCGCCGAAGTTCCAGATGCACATCCCCCAGCTGGGATGGGCATTTACAAGCCTTGTGCCGTCAAGGGAGTCTCGCAGCAGGGAGGAAGGAGCTTTGAGGGTCAGGGCGTACCCGACCAGGGGTTCCGTCGTGTCGGGGATGGAGAGCGCGGAGAGGGAGAGGGACCACCCTGGGAGGGGGGAGGCGGTGGTGGAGAAGGGCTTGGAGATGTCGGGGAGCGGGAGGTGGAAGAGGGAGGTAGCGTTGGAGGCGGCGACGAGGGAGAGGAATGCGGTCGAGTTGGCGTCGTATGGACTGGCGCGTTCGGAGGTGCCGTAGCCGCCGAAGGTGGGGTCGCCGAGGAAGGCGAGGGATGAGGATTGGAGGGCGGCCAGGGCGAGGAGCCGAAGGAGGGAGGTTGGCGGTGACATTGTGAAGGTAAGGTCTGTGTCTATCCTTTGTGGTGGGTCTGGGGAGCCTGTCGGGGAGTGACCCGCAGCGGCGGGATTGGCATCGTCGAGGTAGATAAGTAGTGATCCCTCCGGGTAGTATCACCCATGTTGCGTAGGTACTTGTAGAAAAGACCCCTGAGGCGAGGATAGTGTTAGTGGGTCAGGAAAATCCTGCTGGTAAAGTGTTGGTGAGGCGGAATGCCCCTTGCATGCGTGAGCGGCAGGGGACGCCTGTGGTAAATTGCCAACCGATTTCACCATATTAACCGTCTTGAAGCCTCAGCCACGGCACGACGTGAGGTGCAGCGAAGATACTTTGGTCCACTTGCTTGGTACCGTAGCATTGAGAATAAAGCCGACATGACTTCCGCTTAGCTACCACTGGTATATTTCTTTTATCCCAGCTTCAGACTCTCTATTCTACAAGGGGCCTAGGTCGTTAGTTACCAGCTCATTTGGGCTCCAAAGCGTCCACCAACCCGCCATTTAACTACACCGCCCTTGTCAATTTACCTCCATGCCTGAGAGAGTCTAAGGTTCTGTTGCTACCTATGAATATAGGGTTAGGTCGGTCACGCACTCTGAAATCACAAACAACCGAATACTCTTAGGCCACAGACTACCCACAGCTTATGCAAAGTGGGACCACTGCGCGAAGCTCTCAACGAGGGTTTTGCTAGGAAGACTAGTAGTATGCTTGGCCAAAAGATGAAATGCACAGCTTCGTCCCACCGTCGGGGAGGATCAACAGCCTCAGTATCGACGTTAACGAGGTTTTACCACGCCAAGTCCCCCAGTCCATGCCTCATGGTGGCCCGCTGGGGCGCTTCCATTGAGCCATTCCATCTCGGGGTACCCGAGGGGGTCCTCAACCGGGAAAGTTATGATGGGATTCATGGGCGCCGGGTTCGTAGCGCTCTGAAGGTAGTCCCAGGTCGGTACCGTTGTCGGAAACATCGGCATGGACCCCATCGCGGCAAATGATCCGAGCAGGTTGCTGCTGCTTTGCTCCATTTGGCCGACTTGCGGAACCGTTCCGGCTGTGGATATGGCTGCCGACTGGGGACCTGAATTGTCTCGTGCTTCCGCCGGAACACCCCTTGCTGCTCCCAGGTGATCCGGGAGCTTCTCGAACAGCGCCTACGTTTGGGTTATGTCAGATCACGGGCAACCCAGCTCATTCAGGTTGGACAACGGGGGTTGACAGTTGGGTCTGGAGAACACGGAATATATCGACAAACCTGTAAAGTAATAGCCGCTCGGTCGGCAACCAGACTCCGCTGCGTGAGGCTACTTATAGTGCGGTTGCCCTGGTGCGCCTCGGCCAAGACCTCGGTCGACGCCGGGTCGTGCTGGTTGTTGAGCACATGGAATACCAGGGACAGCACCGCCAGAAACTGCGTGTGCATGATGAACCAGTACGGGCCAATCAACACGCCTTGTTTCTCAATCTCAAAACCGATGCGCACGATATTTCGGCAGACTTCGACGCCCGCAGCCCGGTACGCGAGCAAGAGCCTGTCCGCCGCGAGGCCTGCTGGTCCGGTTCCGTGCGATGGGCCATACAAGAACGGCCTGTACAACATCATTTGGACGTGGGCATAGGCGAACCGAAGGAGAGCCCGAACGCTGAAGTGCGACCCCATTATATTCAGCCACCGAAGAAAGAGAGGGAAAAGTGGACACGCAAAGGACTTACCGGATCACTTGCACATCTTCCCCTTCTGGCCCTGGACGCCAGATAGCCGGGAGTTGCTCGGACCAATCATGAAGATCCTTCTCGATGCCTTTTACTCGAGCGTAGATGACGACGGGCTCGCCCACGACTCCGTTTGGCGGATACAGGGTTTGCACAACTTTGGCCAGTATCCTCATCAGCTTGGCATGTGCGTTGAATGCCTGGGCAAACGAATGAGTGCCCAGGGGAGGGTCGAGGATGGCGGTCTCAGTGATATAGTCGTCGTCAACTTCGGCGGGCAGGGGCTGGTCGATATCCTCCTCGCGCAACACGAGTGGGAGCCCTATGGCGGTAGATAAGTAAATATCCATCTGTTGAATAACGTGAAACACGCGTCGGCGATACTGATCCTCGATGGGAGTCATGCGGACATGCGGCAGGTGACGGTGGAGACCCATGCGGAAGGCGGAACGGAGCGCGATTCCCACGAATATATGACACTCGCTCAGGTTCGCCGTTGCCTGCAGAAACTGGGCAATGAACACCAGGCCTTGCAGTGTTGTCAGGTCTCGGCATTCGGTGAGGCCTTGCAGGGAGAGCCGAGCCGAGATGTAGTAACGGAATCTGTCGGCCACCCCCCGGAGCGTTAGAGAGACAGCACACGAAGGAGGAGGGCCTAGACGGACGGTGAACTGTTTGTTAGGATGCATGCATGCCTACCCTAGGTTCATGGCCACGGCATAGTGGTCAGGATTGGACGGATCGCGCTCGTCAACATCATACATAGAGCCGAGAGCCAGGACTGCATAGAGCAGGCCCAAGAACCGGTGCTGCTCGCTGCTGTAGAGCGGCGCGGGGGTGTCGTAGATGCTGTTGAACATGCGGTAGAAGGACGGACCGTGCACCGTCTGCAAAACACACGTGGCGTGGCGCAGCGAATATTCACACAATTTGCGCGCCAACGCTTGGGGAGGCAGTTCCTGGTAGACCGCCGGCAGCCCCCCAAAGCCTGGTGCGTGGTCGGCCACTTGGTTAGGCAGCATCACGAGAGGCCACGCTGCCTGGGGGAGAAAGGGCGTCCGGGCATCGTAACCCATGAGCTCAGGAAATTTTCTCGCGATGCGGCCCAGATACGCAGCGTCCGAAGACAGCCCATGGAAATCCCACTCGCCATGCTCGTTGAGGTCCACCCGACCAACCTTCTCACTCAGCGGGACAAGGTCGCTGCCGTCACCTTCCCCGTCTTCATTGTCGTTGTCGGGCTCATAGTCGTTTTCGTAGCTGTAGCCATCCACGCCATCGTCCTCCAAGTCGTCCGAGTTGTGGCCTCCGCGGAGAGTCTCGCCGGTGTGGCTGCCGCTACGCTGATGGGATGAGTCTGGCCCCAGGAAGGATGCGAGATGGGCAAGGTCCAGCCCCGCGAGTCCAGCCTTTTGGAGATCACAATGGGGCACCAGGCGATGGATGAGGGCCTCGGCCCGCCTCAACCTTCGCTCCACGGCTCGCAGCGTCTCCAGCGGCGCCGACTTGGGCCGATGCGATGGCTTATCAAATGTGCAAGCTGCATGTCCAAACGTTAGATCGGCATCAGTTGCCACTGCAAGGGCACCCGGCCCCGACGGCATCAGCAGGGCATGGGGCGGGGCGTTGCTTACGTGAAGAATCGTTATAAATGGTGCAATTTTCGCAAGGTTGGCGTCCGTTGCACTTTATCTTTTTGCGGCGGCATTCATCGCATGCCCGCATCACTCGGCGGCGCTTCTTGGTCACGTTTTCCTGTGGCTTGAGCTTCGAGTCTGTCGGCTCCTTTGGTTCTTGGCTTCCATCGCCTCCGGTCTCGGACTGCTGGCTAGCTTGGCCAGCTGGACTGTCAGGAGTGTCTCGCGTCATTGAGTCTGTCCTGCAATGCCCCAGAGGATACGCTGCAGGTACCAGAATTGGGGTTGATTGCGCAGTGGAAAACCATTGATAAACGCTCTTGACGTTGGGAGAAGATGCGGGGCGGGGTAGGTCCGGTCTTATCCACGTGGACCGGGACAGCGTCGCAGCGCAAGTTCAAGGGCTTCCCGACTCCCCGACTCCCGTCCGACGTGTGAAAAGGGTTCCCGATGCTCTCGCTTGTCAGTTGTCACCGGTTTGGCCGCAGCAACAACGTCCGCAGTGACCCCGCCACTAAATGGAGAGAGAGGTATTGACCCGCTGGCCATGCCGCTGAAAATGACATCAGCGGCTTGCGGTAACGGGCTTGAGTAGCGGCAGCCGGCAACCGGGTGGGGCGGTGCCGATGCGCCAAGCCAATCCTCGGCTCATTCAGTCGTCATAGCGTTCCCCGCAGTACGAAGTACCCCTAAAGAGCCCCTTTAGTGGAGCCACCATCAAACAATGTGCACTGTTGTCGGACCGTGACTGAGGATGGAATTGTCAACCGGTCGGTGGCGGGGGTGAAAATGCATTCCTTTGTGGTCTCTGTGGTGCGCAAGGATTGACTACTTGAGAGGGGGTGTTGGGAGCCATGAGCCTGGCACGTTCCGTCGGGCACCAGGGTTCTCACTGTCCCCAACATTTGGCGATAGGTGGATCACCAGTACCCAACTTCAGGTGTCAGCCCTAACCTAGGTACCTCACAGAACCTAGCATATTGAGAGGGGAGCGAATATTGGTACTTGACAAAATGGTTTGTCATATAAGTTCGACCCTACTAGCTCAATCCCTATGTCAAGACCGAACTTAATCGTTCCAATTTACCAAAAGAAATGCTACGGTTAGAAACAGACTCGGTCAAACTGTACATAACCCTGAGCCATCGTCGGAAAAGGAAAGTTCAAATATATGAGAACTTTAAATAACCCCGGCCTTGTAAAACTCAGCAGCCACCTGGTTAGCACCCTCTATGGCCTCATTCCAAGCGGCATGGACCTCGTCGACATCGGCCTGCGTCAGCTGAAGCCAATCAAATTGGTGAATGTTGGCTGCCACGTAATCTAAGCGCTCTCCCATGGCGCCGAGGACGCCCTTGAAGCCGCCTAGCTGGATCTCGACGCTGGTGACCTGGGGGAGCACACGCTCGAGGGTCTTGGCCTGGATGCGCAGCTCGGCCCTCGCATGCTTCAGTAGGAGGATGGACTCGCGCACCTCGCGGATGCTAACGGCCTCAAGCGCGGCCTTGGCCGACTTCTTGGCCACCTTGAAGCTAGCTTTCGCGAACTTGCACGCCGCCAGCTCGGCGGCCACGCGCGGGGAGAGGGCCGACAGCGAGACGATGGCGCCCGAAAGGGTGAAGGCTAGGGCGACGAGCTTGGCGACAAGCGAAATGACATTCTTGCGCTGCTGCTCTTGGAGCTCCTCGATGTTCTCGTCGAGCTGGGCGATCTCGTCGACGAGGTCGTCCAGGGTGGTGTCGAGCGTGGCGACGAGGTCGGTGAACCAGGTGCGCACCTGGTCGAGGTAGTAGTCATAGGCAGTGCCGGCGGCGGCCAGAGCTGAGTCGTTGAGCCGCAGTGTGTTGCGGATGACTTGTGCGAGGGGCTGCGAGCCTGCGGCGAGGTACTTTACGCGAAGCTTCTGGAGCGCGCCCATGGCCTGGAGCAGCGTGAGGGTTTGAAGCTGCTGCGCTCCTGCGTCGGCGAAGCGCAGGATCGAGGGGCGGGCAGGGCCAGGGTCCGAGTCGTCCAGGTCGGAATTGTCGTCCGAGTCCGAGTCGGCGTCCTCTTCGCCGTAGCTCGCAAAGAGGCCGACCAGAAGCGGGGTGGTGACGAGAGTGTGTGCGGCGTCAAATCTAAGGTCGTCGGGGTCAGAGAAGGAGTAACGGGGTGCAAAGGGCCATTTACAAGCTGCCAGCTTGGCCGGCCTGGGTGGTGAGGGTACCCGCGAGCGACGGGTCCGGCTTGAGGGCGGCGAGGAGCTGCTGCTTCTGATTGTCGGCCAGGACGGTGTGCACGGGCGTGCGACGGCGCAGCACGGCGCCGCTGGACGTGGGCGAGATGCCCTGGGCGGCAAGGATGGCGCGCACCTCCTGGGCGTCCCAGGAGATGGCGGCCCAGTTAACCTCCGCCAAGCCTGTTTGCTCGAGGATGTCAGGCACCTCAGCCATGAACATCTGCACCGTGTCGAGGAGCACGTAGATGTCGCCGAGGCGCTGGCTGACCTCCTGCACCATGGTCTTCCAGGTCCTATTGACAGCCAACTATTAGCAAACGGCCAGACAAAAGGGGCATCCAACAAGGAAACAAGCCAAGCAAGCAGATAAGCAAACGACCAACGTACAGCTCGTGGTCCAGGAATGTCGAGCTGCTCTGCATCTCGTCGCGCAGACGGGCTACGGCGGAGCGGAGACCGGCGATCTCGCTCTGGAGGCGCCTCGCAATGTCGGCCCTGCGTTTGAGAATCCACGCGGTCAGCGTGGCCGGGAAGAGGAAGACATACTTGGGGGCCGACGCCACAACGGTGCGGGCCCGCTCGTCGGCGAGGGCCCGCGTCGTGGCCATGAGGTTCTCGTGCCGGGAAACGTCCTGCGCGAGACGGTCATGGTAGTTGGTGGCCAGGTGGTTGGCCCGCACAAAGGCGTTGTTGGCCGCGGCTGCGTGGCCCCGCGCGGCGCGGCACGCCGAGAGGGCGCCGTCCAGGTTCAGCGTCTTGGGGGCCTTTGCCCCACCCCTACCTCCACCCGCTGCCCGCCAGTCCTGGAGCGCGACCTCGGATGCGGCGCACATCTCGATCGTCATGTCCAGCAGCCCGCATACGGCGCGCCCTGCCTTGCCCACCTCGTCCCGGATTTCCCTCGCTGTACCGACGTCAGACGCGTCCCTGGGGCTGTTGCTGTTGCTGATGTTGAAGATACCGGCACCTGCGCGCAGCGTCGACACGTCCAGTATCACGCCGCCGGTGAGTGCGATGGTCCTGCCCTGCTGCTCGCGCGTCTTGCGGTCCAGCTCCACGGCCGCACGCATCTTGGCCTCGTAGCCATCCATGTCGCCGCCCTCGAGACAGACGCGCGCGGCCTCGATCTCTTCCTCGACCGTGGCCGCGGCACCGCCCCGCCGCATCGGCCCTGTCGGCAGCACGATGCCCTGGCGGTTGAGCATGTCCAGATACAGCTGCGACGAGGCGAGGATGCTGTCGGTACTCTGGAGCGCCGCTTCGTACGACTCGCTCAACCGCAGCATCTCGGCTATGTCCAGGGCCATGAGCGGCAGGTGGATCTCCTCGATGGCGTACGCATCATCCCACAGCCCGCCCCAGAACAGCTTGAGAGATTCGTACATGCCCCCGAGGCTGCCGAAGCGCCCTGAGATGAAGGCCAGCTCCGCGATGGCCTCCTCCACGCCCGAGATGGACTGTTTGTTGGCCTCCACCTCACGCGCTAGGTCCGCCATTTCGACGCCCGTAACGGCGGACGAGACAATGAACCCCACGCCCAGAAAGCCCAGGAAGGCAGCACCCCAGAGGAAGCCAAACCAGGCCGTCACGGCGGCCGCGGCGATGACTGAGGCGCGGCTGTCAGCTATGGCTCAGGATGAGGCCAGGAAGAGCACACTTACACAAGATCCCGAGGATGAGGGTCGAGATGAAGGCCTTTCGGAACGTGCTCACTACGCCGCGCCCACATCACCGGCTATCAGTCCACGTCTCTGTTGCGTAAAAGAAAATGTTTTTCAGACGCGGTGGTACTTACGCGAGTCCTGATTGATCGCCAGCGTGGCTTTTGAACCTATCCAGCTCATCGCGCAGACCCGAAAGCTGGAGCTCAATATCCTCCTGGACACTGTCAAGCTGGCGCGCCATGAGGACCACCGTCTCGTTGGAGGCATATACGTTGGTCGCGAGCAGGTTCGACCATTGCCTGGCATGGCTAACGACGCGCGTCGCGAGCGTCACGTCATCCGCGCCCGGCCCCGACGAGGGCAGCCCCTCGGCCAGCATCTTGGTGCTTTGCAAATGCAATTTATGCGTTTGCGCAAAGGCCCGGAAGCGGGCCATGACAGGGTAGAGCGCCGTTTGGGAATCGATGTAGCGCAGCCGCAGGACCCGTGTCAGGATGCCCAGGTCCAGCCGCACACCCGCCGACCCGATGCCAACGTTGGTGACGCCGTCCGACCCTGCAAGCACATCCCAGGCGACGGGCTCCTTGTCAAAGAGGTGCTCGGGCGCCGTGGGGATGGTCGCGTCCACCGTCTCGTCGCCGTCGATCAAGTCTTCGTCGATGCGGCGGAGGCGCATCGTGCCGTCGGTCTGCACCGCCATAGGGCCGACCTCGGTAGCCGTGAGTTCTACTAGCGGTTCGATCTCGGCTTTGTTAGACACGGCGTAGTTGCGCATGCCTAGGTTCAGATGCAGATTCTGTGAGTACGTTTTGCCGTCGCCGTCGATGGTCGTGGTGACGACCTTGCCGTTCCAGTACGCAATGTGTTCCCATTGCGTGTTGATGCCCGGCACGTTGTTCCTATACGTCAAGGGCGCCCATGTCGATGCGCTGGTCAGGGTGCTCTCATTGACAATGGAGATCGTCCGGTTGTCCTCGTGTAGCACCACCAGCTTGGGATTCAGCGTCTGGCCCGCCGCCGTCACCTCGAAAAATGGCACGACGTTGCGCAGGTCCGCCGCGGGCAGCACCTCGTCACCCACCTTGTCCCAGACCGAGTGGTACATGCTCGAGTAGTCGTTAACGCCATTGGCAAGTTCCGGGTCCTCGGGGTTACGGTGTTCCTTGCGCCACACGGCGCGCCCGTGGGAGATGAACAAATGTCCGCCGTAGGGGAAGATATGCACGCCCGGGTAGTAGGAGCGCATCCCATTAGCCACCGGAGCGGGGAGGACTAGGTCAGTCGGCAGCGCGCTGAACTGACGCCACTGGAGCCGGATCCCGGAGCTTGGGCCCGGATCCCGCACCGTGGCGAGATACATGACCTGCTCGTTCTTGAGCCCTATAATGGGGACGGTGTCAAGGGTAGCTTGGTGTTGGGAGAGATGCGGTTTGATCTGGCCACTTTCTCAGTCTACTGATGGCTTTTTTTTGACAGGCAGATCGGGAGGAAGAAAGAAAGAAACAGGAGCAACTCACCAGGAGCTGGTCAAACGTATCAAGCACGGGCTCGATCGATGACACCATGCCCTCGACCGTGTCCGTGACCGGGGCAAAGGCCTTTTGTTTGTCCACATGGCCAAACGTTTTGAGGATATTCTGCACCGGTGAAGGGGTGGTCGGGATGGTCGGGACCTGTGGAATGGTTACAGGAGGCTTGACAGGAATCTTGACAGGAATCTTGACAGGCACTGGTATGGCCGACTTGGTCGCGCTGTCAGAGCTTGCCTTCTTACCCTGGCGAATACTAGACAGGGCCGAGTCGATACCCGAAATGGTCTGCGTGAGAAGGGTGCTTGTCTGGTTGGAAGTCAGCCTCATCGTGAGCAGACGTCGCTACACCCTACTCGACTCAACCGGCACTATCGAAAGCCATAGGGTTGGTACAACTCACCTGCTTATAGATCTTGGCTGACTCGGCTCGCTGTTGGGCTGACACTGGCTTGCCCCCGTCGCGGGCCTTTTCCCCGTGGAGGCCCTTATGGAGGGCCTCAGCCATGCGAACGGCATGGCCAATGGACTGCATCGTGTCTGAGAGAGGCTGGTGCGGTTGTGCGGGGTTGGTACTAGACAAAGGCGAGGGATGATGTATTCAAATATAAAGTAACCTGAAGGCAGTCACAACAAAAGCCAAGGACCTCTTGATGATATCGAGTTCTTCGTGGAAGTTTTGAGCTGCCGTCGATCAGAGAACCCTTTTCCGCTGGAGGCAATCTCTACTTCTTTTATAGACGATAGCGTCTCGCCCTCCCCCTAGGTATGCAGTCGCGTTCTCGTGTGCATCGCATCCATAGCCCAATATGGACTCGAGTGAAGGACCAGAGAGCATAGACAAAAAGGGCCGACATGGAGTTGGCTGACTCTGGCTGACTCTGGCAGTCGGCTGTCAGATGATGGTTGAATTCGGCCAATCCACAGACGTCGCCCAACCCGCAGCGTGATACCGGTGCGGCTGCGGCGGCCGGGCGATGGCCATCGCGGATGCCGGGGGGCCGTCAAGCCGGGAATTTGATCGCAGTTTTGATCTCACGTCCGGTCACGGCACTGCAGTGGTGACAAAGGGTGAGTGTGCAGGTAAGGTATAGGTCAGGTAAGGTAGGTATGTACCTAGGCAGTGCCGACAACAACACTGGAGGCAGGACTGTGGTCCCTCCGGAAACCTCTCCGCGCAGCAACCACTGGATAGAACGAGTGGCTTGGTTGTGTCTCCGTTTTGATGAGCCCCCTTTTTCGCCCAACCCCCAGCAGTGCTTTTGGGACCATTGGTAGAGGGTACGAGCTCCGCATCCGAGATAGCCGTCTTGCAGACCTCTCGCTCCCTTGGCACTGTGCCAAGCCGCGATCCCGGCATCTGGACCCTGAACACCGATATCAAGGGTCCTCATCGGTTGGAACACCATCGCGCTGCGACTAGCTACCGGTTCCTTGGGTCGTCCCGAGGTCAGGTTTCGGTACACAGGTACCTGTACGGACTCGATATTGATTATCCCGGCGTGTCGCAGTCCCCACCCAGTTGACCAATCACCCCCCGAGGACAGGCTGTGGTGCTTGCGGTGGTTACCTTACTTAGCACCTCGTCGTCCCACTTCCGGACAAAGTCTATGCATGCACGACAATGGATAAACCTCTGAACACATTCCAAGATTGCCTGATGCATGGTAATACATGTGTTTGTATCTCTGAGCACAGGCTGTCATCGACAACCAGCGTAACCTAGTGGCCCGTGTTTTTTTGCTCTAGACATGTGTATTAGAACGTCTCTGTGCACACCTTCACGCCCGGCTCTAACTGAAAACAGACCACAACCTAATGCCACGGAGGCGATAACAACCATGGGACCCATACCAACAGCGATGCAGCCGATTCAATCATTCGATGATACCGAGCCTTTACAGGGAAGCCTACATAGGGAGTAAGTAAGTATGACAGTCATGATTCGTCACCAAAATGCATGACCAGTGCGTTAATGGTACCACTAGTTCTGAGTTCCGGCCACTCAATAATGATTACGTCCAGACGCCGCAAGGATAGCCCTTCCCGTGGTGTCGTGACTCCCTCCAATGCCTCGCTCATAGCCAGTTGGACTCAGTCATGTACACCAAAGAATGAGAACTGGGGGTATCATTTTTATATTCCGTCTAATGCGGTCTATCCCGTCTCTTGGTCAGAGTGTTTTTCCCATTTCCTGAAAGCAATCCCTTCCTAGCACATCACCATCGCGGCAACCACCCCAACTACCCCCAAGAACCCCCCCATCCCCATACCAATGGCCAACCTCTCGCCGCCATTATTCTTCTTCGCAACCGGCACCCCCGTAGGTAGCACCTCCGGCTGTCCCGTAGCAAGCGGCACGCCCGACGCATTCCTCGGGATTTCGATGATGTTTGTCCTCGTCGAATTCATAAAGCTCTGCGCCAGCGCTACCTGATCGTTCGACAAATCGTACACTACGTATGCCGACCGTAGGAACGTATCCCCCAACAGGTGCACATCTCCCGACGAGCTGGTCATCACGCCCAAGCTGCAGATACTGTCCATTGGGAAGGGCAGCTTTGGTGGGCTCAGGGAGCCCGAGTCGACTAGACGCTGGACATCGTCGAAGATGATGTCTGCGATGGAGACTTTGACGGTTGGGCCGGAGGGACCGCCGAACTGGTACTCGATGAAGAGGTTCGGGTCGGTCTCGCGAAGGGAGCAGTCGACGTAGACGACGGAGGTGCTGCTTTGGGATTTGTCCACGGCGTTGAGCCGGGCGAAAAGCGGGGCTGTGACTGAGCGGGGGAGATATGTATAGGTTGTGCCTGAGTCAAGGATTACGGGGATGGAGCCCTTGACGAAGTTTTCGGATGTACCAGAGACGTCGGACGAGGTGGTGGTAAGGGAGGTGAGGGAGACGTTGAAGTGGGTGATGTAACCGAATTCCTCCTCAGGCATGCTGGGGACCGTCTTGAGAACGCCAGTGAACTTTTCGGTGTCGATGCCGCCGAATAGGATGGTGCCAGTGATGGCTTCAAGGTCGTTCTGTGGGGGTTAGCGAGGGTCAAGTCGCGCAGACCGGGCAGGAACATACCAAGTACAGGCTGTACGCCTTGATACCAATCAGCTTCTGCTCGTACATCTGGTCGATGATGCTGGGGGCCAGCTTCTTGGACACCGAGTTAGTGTTGTAGCCAATGCCCAGCATTCCCCAAGAGCTCGTCGCCTTCCTTGCCAGACCCATCTGCACCTCGGAAACATTGAGCCCCCCAACGTTGATATTGTCGGTAAAAAAGTCGCCAGAGGCACCGGTTCCGTCCATGTACTGGATTTTGAAGTCGCCGGTGCTGACCGTTTCGTAGCTGGAGCTGGCGGCGCGGTTGAAGGTGTCCTTGCATTTCCCGTGCAGCGCCTGCAGCACCGGCATTGTGCACAGGTCGGCCGATTGCGAGAGCAGCCAGACGTCGGTGCTGCCCGTGTCGATGTGGAGCGTCATTTTCTGGCCTGGCGTTCCGACCTCGACCTCGGCAAAGTACGCCCCGACCGTCATGTTGTTTGCGAGGTCCTCGTGGAAGCTAGCGCGCTGCGTGCGGCGGCGCACCGGGAGGCCCTCGGGGGCGGGTTGTCTGCGGATCGTTACCGGCACCACGCGGCGCGCGCTGGCGGCCGCAAGTAGCGCTAGCAAAACACCGACGGAGAGCTGCATCTTTTCGTTGTCGGTCGCAAGTCTACAGGCCACAACCGGGAGAAAATGAGCCGCGGGGGGAAGCGGGCGGAGCGACCTTTTCAGGCCCCATGCGATGTGCGCCAAGTTACGTCCACGTCAAGGGTTGAACCTGGTTTTCTGTGAGCTGGTGGATCCGCCACGACCGCCCAATCTCCTTCTCGCCAATCAGCAAAACAAGGCGGTGCCGCTCCGTTCCAGCATCCGATTTGCGTTAGCGGGGCTGACGACGTTAGGCCAGCCAGGGGCCCGGACCAGCCTGCGATTACGCGCCATGCCTGGATAGGCCACTGACGAGTGCTCGTTGCGGGTGATGAGCGGGGAGACTTGGAGCCAAGCTGGTTAGCCAAGATGCCGAGCCGGAAGTGAGTGATGCTGCGGATAGATCGGGATGCGGGCCTTCGAGCTGATGAGATGAGCCGATGCAACCCTCCACTCCGCAATTTGCAAGTCGCGACAGCACGTGCTATCGTAGGAACACTGCCATTCATCCATCCATCTTGCGCTGAGGAGAGGTTGAGTAGGTCTAAAATTTGACAAATATTCTCTCTATCTTACGAGACCCCTCTACCCCCCGGCTCGCGCATGCAGCTTCGGTTTCGGTTTTTTCAATTCGATGCTGTCGCCTCCCGGTGCGCGGCCTCTACCATACCCCGCAGCGCCGGAATCGCCATTGGCGACTCAACCCACGCCGAGTATGTATGCATAAACGCCAGCTGCGACTCATCCCATGATCCCGCTGTATACGGCCCGGGCATCTCGTTCAGCTCCTTCTTGCCAGGCAACAGCACCATCCTCCAATAATGCTTGTTGTACCGGCCAATGGTGTTGTACAGGCCCTCTAGCCCCTCCGCAAGGCCTTCCATCCGCGCCCGGATAGTCCCCACATCGGCCAACCACTCCGGATGGCGACTCAAGACGTCCCCGGCGTTCGACTCGCTCACAGCGGCGAGCACGGCTTCGATGGACAAGTCCGGCCGCTTCTCCCTCAAAAGCATCGCGTCCTGAAGCGAGCCCATGAGCCGCATCTTGATCAGCGCCACGGTCGCGGTATGGTCGAGGTTCATGTGGATGGCGTTCTCCTTCGTCCACGGCGCAGCTGATTCCGTAGGGTCCGCGCCATGCAAATCCAGCATTGGCAGTCTTGTGTCGTTCCAGTCAAAGTTGGGCGTAACCTTCTGATACCAAGCGCAAAAGTCGTACGCCTCCTGGTCCCGGCCCAGCCGAACCAGCAACGCGGGAATGACCCTTCTGACACCCTGACGGTCCCCCCGATCGAAGCGCAAAATCTCGTGGTGGATAGCAAGAGATTCTTCAATGCCCTGGATACGCCACGAGCGAATCAGCATCTCGGCGTAGGCGTACAGGGCCTGGAGGTAGGTCCGGGTCAGCGGGAACGCCCAGAAGTTCCCCACATGGTCGGAGGTAAGGGCGTTGACGTCAGCGGCGAGCATCTTGTCCTTGATGGCTTCGGCCTTCTTGAGGTGCGTGCTGATAGTTTTGCACGTGCTCTTGTGGGTGGGGCGGTCCTCGACTTGGTGATCGCGGCTGCAGTACCAGTAGACTTTGCATGCTGAGCAGCGGAGCAGGGCCTCAGTTTTCTTGCAGATCTCGCATTGCTTAGGGATCAACTTGGGATAGATGTCCTCGACGTGCTGCGGCTCGGTCTCTGGTTCGGGCATCTTGGCGGGATAGATCACGATATCTCGGCTCTGGTTGTTGGAGGATGGCAGAAGGCAGGGAAGGAAAGCGGTGTGACTGGGGCATGGAAAACATCAATGTGGCCCGTGCATGCCTGAGTCAAGTGTATCGGCCTGCAGGTTGGGAAGCTTGGCAAACACAACACCCCTCGCCTTCCCTGGTCGTGTCCACCATGCGCTCATGCGAGCGCTACACACTAATTCATTTACTTAAGCCTTCTGGGTGAGCATGGATTGTCACATTTTTCCGCCCTCGAAGTTGGATGAAGCCTTTTCATGCAATAGCGCGGTGCACTCATAGCATTGTCAACTGCACCTGCTGTCCCGTTACCAAGCACCAGCGAATCCAATTGTCATGCCCAAGCCGCTGGCCTAGTGAATAGCCAAACGAGCTTGTTGAGGCTCGCCCTTCAGGATGACGACCGCCCTGCGGTCATGAGAACATGAATCCCTTCACTTGGCAGCTGAGCTTGGCAAAGAAACTAGGGTCCATGTCTTTCTTGATGCTGGGGTTGATGTCAACGGCACGAGCTCCATAGGGGACTCGCCTTTTCGCCGAGCTGTCAAGAATGATCATACAAGTGTTTTCAGGCAGTTATTGGAGCACGGGGGGGAAATCGACGCCAAAGACCCCACCTCTTCCCAAACTTGGCTCACAGGGGCTTCAAGGAAAGGGTTGACAGAGATGGTAACATACCTGTTAAACCTTGGGCCGATTTGGATCTTACCGACAGCTATTTTAAACCCAAATATTCAAGGAAACCGGTATCCGGGACCCGTGGAGGCATTGGCCGTTATGTGCGTTCATTATCCAACAATTCCACATACACTGGGAACTGGGAAGAGCCCATTGCATTGGGCGAGGTTGGACGGCGCTCTATCTGGCTTCGGCACACTGGAATGCGGAAATAGTCAAGATGCTACTCTCAGTGGTGGACGACACGCACTGAAGGATGCCTTCGGCTACACTCCCTTGGCCCTTGCTGCCATTAGTGCAAAAGAAATTAGAGCGAGAGTGATCGAGCTCTATAAGATAGATTGCCCAATCTGGCACCAAGATAGGTTCCGCGTCAGATACCATCGATTTACTACTTGGCTGTAACACACCGCATGATCGCGCCACTCAGTTTCCTGGCTTGCCGTTGCATAATACCTCGAAATCCTGACAGACAGAGGCCGCCGAGGCGTTGTTAAGCCACGGGTTGAATCCAAATGTCAAGGACAGCCGTGGGCAGACGCCGCTGCTCGCCGCTGCGACAAGGCAAAATCCGTCCCTGGTCAGAATGCTTCTTGAGAAAGGTTCCGATGTCAACACCGTCTATGATGATGGGCAGTCTGCGCTGAGCATAGCCGCTGGGCACGGCCACCAACCAGACTGTGTTCAAGATGCCGCTTCTTGAGAAGGGTGCCACTGTCAATACAAAGGACAGCGAAGAGCAGACCCCGCTAAGTAAAGCCTCTGGGTACGGCCACTGGGGTACGGCCTAGGTCCTTCTCGAGGCCGGAGCAGACAAAGGTCATAGAACGGAAGATCGACAAGGCCGGACCTGGGATACAGCATAATACCTACTTTTGAGGTAATTTGACACGTCGAAAGGCACCTTTCCGAAGCAAACATTAATACATACTCTGAATCAACTGCCAGAACGGTCAAAGTAGTATCTCTAGTGCCGACATTCTCCCCTTCACTCACATCGCTGGCTGTAGGTCCTCAGCCGTCGTCTTGGGCGAGCGGCAGACCGGGCAAGTTTCAATTTGAGGCTGCAAAGGTAATGTGACCAGACCTGATGGCGGTACAGCTATTAAGTCATGTGGTTAGCAAGTTAGTCAGTGCTTCACCCGAAATCTCCGTGCCTTTGGTGATGTCTGTATATTAGCGGTCAAGGACAGACTTTCAAGTAGCACTACATTGGTTCAGATGCGCAAGATGCGATGAATTGACTCGTCAAGGAGCGAATGGTTTATATACAGGCTCATGTACATGTGTACATATATCAGTAAATACAGAAGAAGGTAAAGTTGAGGTACATGTGCCTTTTCCCCTGAATATCAAGGGTGCACAACCTCGGCCGGAGTGACAAGACACTCGAGCGTGGTCAACACGCCAACCGTTTGCTCCGCCACGCCACCAAAGTCGGAACCACATGGCCTTTCAGCCTCTGCCAGGCCGGGGCTTATCGCAAGGGCTTGGCGCTGCCGTTGGGGCAGGTCGAACCGAGGTAACCAGGGTAGTGGGTGTTGCAGGAGAGCCGCTCGTCGAGGCAGGCGCCGGGACGGGGGCAGGAGCCGGGACGGGGGCAGGAGCCGGGACTGGAACCGGAGCAGGTGCTGGTGCTGGTGTAGGAGCCGGTCCAGGAGCGGGGGAGCCACCCGACGAACCCCCAGCAGAAAAGACAGCAGGTCCGGGGATCTTGTAGCTGGTGAATGGTGCAAAGAGGTCGAAGAGGATGCCGGGGTCCGTGGCAGAATACGAGTTGAGGTCGAAGTTCTGGTTGGGGACCACTGTGCCGGAGCCTGTCACCTCAAGCTGAATGCAGCTGGGGTAGAACTGGGCGCCGCGAACTGGGTTGACGTTGAAGTTTGTGTCAGACTCCTGCAGGGCAATCATCTCCTGGCGAAGCAGGTATTTGCCTGCGACCAGGTCAGGCAGAGTAACGTCGATCTTGCCCTTGTTGGCAATGAGCTTCTCGACAGCCCATTGTCCGCCGGCAAAGCCAGACTCGTCAATCTTGGTCCAGATGGGGCCAACTCCGTTCCCGGAAGTAAATGGGGCAATGTATGTCATGATGGGGCCCTTGTGAGAGGGATCGACGATGTCGTCGCCGCGGTTCTCGTGAAACCACTCAAAGGTGATCTTGGCGCCAGCGGCAGCCGTAGCAAATGAACCGACAGCTTTGCCACCATTGACGTTGCAGACGATATCGGGGCTCTTGACATCCTTCACGGGGCTGTTGTTGGGGGGCGAACGGATATACACGTTGCGGCCATCGCCGGCACTTTTTCCATTAACTTCGATGCCGAACAGTTGAGCATGCGCTGAGACGCTGGTGGCAAAGGCCAAAGCAAGGACAGCGGCGGTGAGATGCATGTTGTGCGAATGATGGATTGTTGGAATGACGGTGGTTGGTCGGTTGGTCTCTTGGTGATGATGGAAGCGGGACTTGCCGTTAGCTTCGAGTGAGAGTCTTCAAGACGAAACTGGAAAAGAATGTGACAGAGGGGTGGCGACCAGAGCCAAAAAGAAACAAAAAGATGGAGAACGTGAGTGAACGTCGAGCCTGTACTGCGATACCAAAATCGAACAGAGATTCGGGTGGGCGCCCAACTTATAGGGGTTTTGGTCGGTTGGCCTTGCGGTGGGACGATGCAAGCCTCTCCACAGCGAGACGCCTGATTCGGCGCTTACGAGGCGTAGTGCAGCCAAATGCCATGCGTTGCGAGTGCTCGTGCGGCTGCTATGGGGGCTGCTAGGGATGCAGGGGATGTTTGTGGATGTCTGTGGCGTGGGGAGGTCGGGTTTTGGAAGCTGTAGCTGATGTCGAAGCCTGTCTGAAGCACGCTAGCCAAGCGATGGGATTTGCGAGGGATCTGCAGGTCCCGCAGCCCTGGGTGTGGAAGAAAGCTGTGGCAGGACGGATTACCAGCTGTTCCATCTGATGGCCCCTGCCAGCGTACCAAAAGAGGCCAACGGCTTCCTGGGTTGCTGAATATCTCCATTGGCGGAGCGGTCGCCTGATGCTGGCCAACCACCGCGGCCAAGCGACCCCCATTGGAGACCTCCAGAGGCGACCCTCCGAATGAACGATTCTGTAAAATGTTTTCGAGAATGTTCCGCGTCCACCCCTCAGCAGCCCGCATCGGTCAACTGAAACCGATGCTCATGGCATTTGACGGATGGGTTTGCCTGCTGCTTCCAGGTTGGGCAGCAAACGACGCTTCGGACCGAGGTGCTGCTGTGTTTACACATGCTGGCCAATTGTGGGGCAATTGCCTTGGAGGTTGGAGGGAGGGGAAAGAGACCCTCCATGCCAAGGGATCCGCAGAAAAAGCCGGAGATGATCGACTAGGGGTGTCAGGATCGCTGGCGTGACGAGGAGCCCAAAGATCTCCGTCCGTCACAAGTGCTCTTTGACGAGAGCCCAGCAGGCCGCGGATGCATCGGAGGATTGTCCAGCGCAGGGAGAGGGAATCGCGAGTGGCTGATAATGTAAAGGGGTTGGTTGCTTGTCTGCGGTGTGCGATAAGATAAGGTAGGATGGCCAAGCAATAGGCGCTGACATTGTCTCAGAACCCCTTGCGGTTTGTTCCGGCCCCCCTGAAAAAAGAACGAATCAACCGTTTGCGTCCAGCCCCGAACAAGCCCCGAGAAGCAGTGCCAAGGAGCTTACATGAGAAATTTTTTTGCACTGCACTTGAGCGTAGGAATCAGCACACAGATACCTTTGCATCTGGAGGAAACGGTGAAGACGTAAGGGTCATGGAATTATACTAATGTGGCTCGAAGCAACTATTTCAGCATCACAACTAGCCGTCTGTTCACTGATCAGGCTTTTGACACTGGACTGTCTTAATGAATCGACTTATTTTCACATCTCACAAAACAGGACTTCGGCTCAGTGTCTAAAGCTCGAACGACACATAACAGGTTGTAATTTCTTTTTGCCAGTAACTCGAGATACCTGCGAAAGAATGACTCTCGCTCTGGCAATATTCTGCAATGACGTCTCACTTCCAATCAAGAAACGTTTTCCCTTGACACCCGAGAAGAAATACGGACTATCGCGGTTGACTGCGGATGCCAAAAAGTGGCCCAACAACATGAATCAAACCTGAGGACCAAGGAAGAAACAACAACCAAAACAAGACCATTGGTCTTGGGTATCTTATGTACTCAAACCCCTTTCAACCGGAACACAGTGGTATAAAAAGGCCGCCGAGTACTTAGTTGGTCCAGGAAATTAAGGGATCAGTGGCTTTATTTAACTCTGGCTCGATGTTATGTCAGGTTCTAGGCGCAGTCCCCCTCACCAGCAACCCCGCACAATTTTTTGGGACCCCATCTCTTCCACTCAAGCACATCAGCCGCTCTTATCCTCGATAAGTCACTACAAATTCGGGATTTGTGCGGGAAGCAGAAAAGCTAGGCCCTTCGGTCCCGCGCTGCCGTCGCTCTTCCCCACAGCGCGTCCGCGAAAAAGAAGCAAGGCATCGGCTCGAGTGACGCACTGAGACCAACGGCCGAAGAATCCATCTACACCAGCATTGATCTCTTTCTCACTCACTCTTCCTCATTATCCCGAATCATCTACAATACTGCGCTTACCTATCTTAAAATGTCAGCACCAAACTCAACCTTCGACATCGTCCGCGCCGCGGAGGCGCTGCTCGAGAACGCAAAGAAGTTGCAGGCGGGCAACGGCGACGACGAGCAGTTACGCAGAGCTATTTCCATGTCTGCTAAGAAGATCGCATCCGAAGCAGCGCCCGCAATAGATTTGGTGAAGGCGGACTGGGTTATGATGGCCGACGTCGCAGCATGGAACCTCCTCCTCGATTGGAAGGCCTTCGATCACATCCCGCTCAAGGGAAGTATCGCGATTTCTGACCTAGCAACGGCGCTCAACGCGCAGGAGAGCCTCGTTGGTGCGATTCCCCTTGTTTTGGGGCTCGTTGTCTCTTGAGACTTGAAGAGTGCTGACACTGTTGCTGAAGCGCGTCTTGTTAATTTCCTCGTCGCAACTGGCAAACTCCTCCCGGGAGAGCAACCGGGCCATGTCCGCCATTCTCGGGTCTCCCCGCTCTACATGACGTCGCACCCGGTCAGCGATCTTACTGCGGTCGCCATCGGTAACGGCCTCAAGTGCTACGCCCGGTGGCCTGAGTACTTCGAGAAGTATGGGCGACGGGAACCGCCATCGGTCACACATACGCCATTCAGCTTCGCCTGGGGCCATCCCGAGCTGCCGCCTTGGGAGGTGAAGGCTCTGTACCCCGATTATGCAGCCAAATTCGCGCGGAGCATGAAGTCACGGCAGATCGTCGGAGGGGATATGAAGCTTGTAGGCCCCGATGCGCTGTACGATTTCAGCTGGGTTGGAGAGGAGACCAAGGCTCGGGGCAGAAGCGAACTGCTGGTTGTGGACGTCGGCGGCGGGCTTGGTCAGCTGCTTAAGGATCTTATCAAGGCAGTGCCAGACGTCTCGGCTGAGCAATGCGTACTACAGGACAGAAAGGAGGTGATCGAAGAAGCAGCTGCTATCGGAGGCGCGCTTTTGAAGGACGTTGTCATGATGGATCATGATTTCCACGCGGAACAGCCTATCAAGGGCGCATCCCTTTACTTTCTCCGCCGGATTTTGCTCGACTACCCGGATGCAATGGCTACGGGCATTTTGCGCCAGCTCGCCGACGCACTCCCGGTTGACAACCCGAAGGCCAGGATTATCATCATGGAGGAGCAGCTGTTAAGCCCGCCTATCCCACCAAACCGTGTTGTGGATCTCGTCATGCTTTCCATTGGCGGGAAGCTTCGCAACGAGAAGTCGATGCGTGAGATTACGACTCAAGCAGGATTGAACATGCGATATCATGCTAAGCCCGGAGACCCAACCTTTGTTGTCGAGTGCTGGAGGGCGTGAGTGCTAGGTGTATGTAGCTCAAGTGGCTACACTCCTGTTGGAGTCGGGGGTTTTCGGTATGTGCAGCAAGCGTATTGCTATGGCCTGACATGGGGACAGAAGTCTCAGGCTTTGGAAAAATATCATTCACCTCAACACCAGTAAATGCCAGCCACCTTGAACTATCAGCCACACAAGTCGGGTAGAGAATAGAGATCATGAAGAGACTACTTCAAAGTGGCTTCGTTTCCCCCTCATTTTGATATGCACACATTCCTTCTTGGTTCAACACTCATGCTTTGCAACACAGCGGGGTCTAGCCGTGGTGGACGATATGTTTCCGCTGCAAGCTGTACGCGAGCTAGTCAGTTGGATTTGTCTCTCGCAGCTTTCAGCAGCTCGCCCGGAAACGTGGGAATGATGCATAGCGAGTAAGCAAGTGATTCAACATTGCGGGGGGCTTGGTATCGATCGCGTGTGGTACGGACTATATACTCTAGTTCTAGGGGCTAGCCGGGTCTGAATCCAACAGTAGTAGGAAAATTTGTCGGCTCTGAAGTACCTCCGCATCAATTCTGATAGGTAGATGAACACCATTCGGAACGGTCCACCTTTTAAGGGTGGTCATGCAACTTTGCACAACGGCTGCCGAGCTTGCTCACGCGATGATCTAGTTTTAGCCACAGCCCGCAAAAAAACGTTTCCTCCATGTTCTCGCGCCATACCCGCACCTATGTTCGAAACCAATCGTGGCCGCTGGGCCAAGAGTGCTCATTTCCAGGCAGCAAGAAAATAGGGCAAAATTCCGAGCCAAGTGAGGTGTTGATGATGAAACTGCACAGTGGAGGAGACATTCCCACTGTGCGACATATACAAGAAGAGAGGGGTTCGGCTCGAAAGGGATGTCCCGATCCGGGCCGCCGGCTAGCGACCGCAGGTGGCGCTCTTCCTGGCTGGGAAGATCTTGCAACAGGACCTCTGGTATGGCCTTCAATGGCTCGCAACTCATAACCTGGGTTGGACAGTATCCGGGCTGCAATCTTATCTTCCATCACGCGGAAACTGTTGCATACTTGCTGCATCAGATTCGGCGCCCAGCTCCTTGTCCATGTAGACGAAATACAAAATTAGGTTTCAGAAAACTCTCAACATGTTGGTATGGAAATGGCTCCGTTTTTCCGGTCAGTTGGTAACCACGGCGCGTATACCATGCAATCATCCCAGCGCGCGTGCACAAGACGCTGAACGCCAGCTTCCGCAGTGCCCATTCCCGTCGGACAAAGCTCTCTGCATATGCAACTACCTGGCCCCCAATCCCGCGGTTCTGCCAGCCGACATCAACAGCAAGTCGACCCATCAAGGGGCTCTCGGAATCGAGCTTGCGCACGTAGCAGTGCCCAACCAGAGAGCCATCTGGGCTCTCCGCGACTATCATTGCGTAATTGGGTTGGGAATCCTTGATCCTGGCGTCGATTTCGGCGAGATCGACCAGCTCGAAGCCGGCATTGTCCATTTTCGCGAAGACTTCGGTAGTGGAGTCGTTGCGGAAGGACGAGTTGATCAGATACATAAGCGGGGTCGCGTCTTTGGCGGTCGCTAAGCGGGACGTGAGGCCTGGATACATGGCCTGGATGGGAAAGCAAAGACAACGGATTGTCTAAGTCTGGAATGGGTGGGGGTCTGAGTGCGTTGTTGTGCGATGCGTGCTGTTGACGAAAGAATCGCCGAGGAACGCGGCGACGTGGAGCCAATTAAACCAATTTCGGGATCAAGTCCGAGGTCCCATTCACGATGTCAACACGAAGGGCGCGCACTGTCATTCCCAACGACTCCAAAACAGGCTCGGCGGAAAACGAGATCCAGAAAAGAACCCACCGATGAAGCGATCACGATAAAAAAGTTGTCAGCGACTTGCTGGCCGAGACTTACCCGGTATCGGCACGGATGAAATGCACAAACGGGCGACGAATCGGCGGCGGATGAGCGCCGGAAGTGTGTCCGGTGGCCCCCGCCCCCCCTCTCGCCCAAAGTTGAGGCTGCCTGCCAAAACTCCAACGTCCGTGCGCATTCTGCCAAAGGTCTCATCGGTTGCCAGCACTTCAGCCCTCATGGAGCCAGCCCTCAGCATGGAAACTCGCCTATTATGCTCAGACTGGTGCCGCTGGACGTGGGCGATGTCCGGCGAGCGTGTCCACCCAGCTGTGGTCCAGCTGGGATCGCCAAAACGGAGACGGTGACAAATATAGGGACAGATCGCAGCGACGGAAACATCGAGAGCGACGTGGCGGATCACACGCGCAGGGAGAAACGGGACGCGAAACAAAAGGGCCGGAGTTGGCTCCCGCCTGCAGACGGATGCAGCAGGACGGCACGGGGGGAGCGCAGCTTGGCTTTCGGGTTTGCTGAGCTGGCAGCACCATGCCCCGCTTCACGACAAGGGTGCCCAAAACAGAATGCTCGCTGATACCTGCGAACCGCAGCAGTCATGGGCTAAGAGAAAAAGCGCTTCGGCCCGTCCGCTCAACGTGCCAATTCCTCGACGCTCCCGCACCCGTCACTCGCGGACACAGAGACGGGCACGGTGTCGCGATGTCCAGCCAGACTCCCCGCACGTCGCTGCTACCTGCGCCAAGCACGCCGTCGCCGCCGCCGCTGATCGAGGGGCTCGCGCATCCCGGCGCCCAGGAGGGCGAGGCGTCGCGGGCTCGGGACGCCACCCGCTTTTCGACGCCTGCTGCCCCGCTGCCGCAGCGGGCCCTCATCGGCCACTCGAAGCGCCGGCTCCTCAACAAGTTTGCCTGCTTTATGTGCCAGAAGAAGAAGACAAAGGTGACACAATCCCCCAAGCCGTGCGAGAAGTCAGTCGCTCATTGCTGACACTGCCCTCTCACTAGTGCGATGGTGTCCGCCCAATCTGCACCGCCTGTGTTCGGCGCAAGGACAGGAACTGCGAGTACCCCGTCAAAGAGGGAGCCGTTTCCCGGTTGTCTGATTTGCGCCAGAACTTCGAGGCCTTGGAACGTGAGAACCATGACCTGAGGGATCTATTCACTTATCTCAACAGCAAGCCCGAAAATGAAGCGTTTGAGCTCTACCGTCGTCTGCGTGCGTCGGATGACCCATTCAAAATCCTGCAGCAATTCCGCGACGCCGAGACCCTTCTCCTACTCCCGACGCATTCAGGCCCTGGCACGACAGATAAGTGGATGAGCGAGGTGGACGCCGACGCTCTGGCAAAAAGCCCCCTCAAAGTACCCGCATGCCCTTGGACCTCGGTGGCCGGCGACGGCATTGTTTCTAATCTGATATCCGCATTTTTTAGGTGGGACGACATCATCATGTACCCCTTTCTGGACAAAGAGCTGTTTCTGAGGGACATGAGAAGCGGTGACCCGCAGTCCCAATACTGCTCGCCGCTCCTCGTCAACGCTATCCGCGCCACGCGAACGGTCAGTCATACCCAGCCAATCTGGTTGCTAGACCAATGGGTTCTGATCGATTTCTAGTTCATGTCGGAGAAGGTCAGGTTTGTGAAGCTGGCAGCTGGCAAGGACCTTGGGGTCGCATTTCTTACATAAGAGGCACCTCGACGACGAGCTTCCAATGATGTGCTTGACCACTATCTAGGGGCTCTATATGCTGTCCGTTGTGTCATGTTGCGACGGAACTAACCGCGCAGGAAGCATGTATCAATTAGCGGCTCTGTAATGCTTCGCAGAATGAAACCGGACGTACTCTATGCGAAACTAGATATTAGCATCCCAGAACAAGCCGAACCGGGCACTCTCGAGGTTATGTTGGGGGATTTTTCTGTTTGAACTGTACGTACTGACCGCGGCAGCGCAGCCATCCGCTGACTCCATACCCCAGCTTCCTCGCGGAGAGCACGGCAATACTGCCCGACATTGTCGCCCCGTCTCTTCCTATTATCTTTGATGACGGAGACTCGGTCAATTTCAATGTATGGTAAATCACTGTCTTTTGATTCCCCCTTTTGCTGTTTTATGGCCGCCTTAGATTCCCAGGGGAGAGCAACCAAGCATGAAATACTCATCTACCCCCAACCAAACTTGAAGGAGGAATAACTGACGGTTGTTCGCCATTAGCTTGACGTAACTGGGTGAATATTTGCGCTAGGCTCGCCGGAGCCGCCAATAGTTCCCGGTGTGCTGCGCGCCGCTTGCGAAGCGGCTCGGCTCCAATACCAAGCCATGGAGTATATTGAGAAACCTCGGGGGGTTGTTGGCCGTAGCGAAAACATATTACTGAGCTTGGACTGGCGGTTCGTTGGCGGCGGCTTCTGGCTCGCAGAAAAGAGATGAGCAGAATAAACGAAGGTATGATGTTAGTCTATATTATAACCCCGTCCTTCCCATAAGAGCCTGGCGGCGTCATCCCTGGGATGCATCATGGCCGGATCTCAGTCTTTTGTTCAAGAGCTCTGTCATCTTTGCGGGGAGACATCATCACTGCTTTGTCCCATCGATAACTGACTCTAGACCTCCACCTCAGGCTTTCTTTCCCATCAAAACCCGTGGAATCCGATGAAGTTGATTAGCTCTGTTACTACTACAAATTTTACAGTAATGAAAGGTTTAATTCCATTATTCGCCACTGTCATTCACTTCTCGTAGTGGAGCAGAAACTGCACACCAAACAAGGAGCCCTTTAAACTGAAGAACGCAGAGGAGGGTACCGGGTGGGAAACGCCTTTAGACCGACGGGAGCAGCGTATCGAATGGGAGCTGGCTGGCCCCATAGGGCCCGATCTCTTTGGCACCGGCATTGGCTTCCTGGGCGTGAAGATGTCCAAGGGCCGTTTCCAAGTAGCAGAACATGGTGACGTTGATACTGAGAGGTGGTAAGGATCATGCTCGATTTGTCCCGAACCGCCTGACTACCTGGCTGTCTGCATCCCGTCTGGTTCCGTGGCGCGGGGAAACCGGGGAAGGTGCCAGCACCTAACTTGATGTCCGCTGTGGGCCCAACCACCCGCCGTCGGAGTGAGGTCATGGCTTCGCCTGCAATCCCCGATATTCCATCCGAGTTTTACAGGCCGGCAGTATTTGAAACTCCCGAGAACGTTCACAAGGAAGCGTTACGATCCATTGTCTCCAAGGCGACCTTCGAAGAGACCAAGGTTTCCACATGGTATGCTATAACTGCCCCCACCCTGCACGCCCGGTCGTCGAGCACGTTGGTGGCGAGACCGCGAACCATCCGCCTAAGATCGCCAGCTTCCCCCTTCGTGCGATGAGACGGGGACAGTGATCGCCGCCACCGCCGAGTTCCTCGCTTAGATTGGATGATGGTTTGGCTCGGTGTCGATGCTTGCCTAACATCTGTGTTGTTCTTGCCCATCACCATCCCAAGGAACTAAACACTAATTCAAGTCAATCTCACAGTTGAACGTTGGCTTGGCAAATATCTGATCTCCGACAAACACACCGATGAGACGCATGGCGCAAACCTGAGAACCCTAGGCGCCGTTGTAGCCACCATTGGCAACTACTCCATTTACCACAATCCCACTCGAAACCGCGGCAAGTCTGGTGGCATCCGAAGACTAATTAAGGTGGTGAACCCTAGAGGAAAAGATCCGGTTGATGATCTCGGCGAATTCAAGGGAACCGTATACGCTAATACCGCGGCACAATCCATGACCTATACTCAAGAGGCAAAGGCACGCGTATCCAGAATCCCAGATGACTCGCATCTCCTTGTATTTACGGACGGCAGCCACTGTCGCAATGAACGTGGAGAGCGTATTGCCGGATACTGGACAGCCCACGTGTTAGTCTGGCGCCGGCGTGCGCAGGGCAACGAATATGACGGAAGGAAGATCACCATCGCTATCTTCACCGGTAGCCGTGGCCTTCCCAGTACATCGGAGACCATGGCGATCGTTGACGGGGGACACATTCTCCAGCATGAAACACAGCTAATGGTGCGATATGGGGCTGGAAGAATTGCGACCACAATTTTTCCCGACTCCAAGTCAAACATCGACATCATCTCCGGGCATGGCTGCATCAGGAAAATCAGGTTGAGATGCGCAGACTCATGGGCCAGATTTTCCGTCAGTCTCGAGAGCTTGAAGCGACGCCCGGTCTTGAGATCAAGCACGAAGTTTGCTTTCTGTCATCGAACATGAAAGACCAGGTCAACTTACACATCGCAGCAGACCAAGCTGCAGCGGAGGCTCGGCGCACCCAGAGGTCATTTGTGTCCATAGAGGGCGTTGGGGAGTTCAACATCAGCGAATTTTCGACTGGGATTCGCCATCTTCGTGAAGGGATGGTTCCAGGGGACGCCGCCGCCAAATTAGCGGACAGACAAGCTCGTTCTGAACTGGCTCGCTTGCTGCACTGGTCATCAGAAATGGACATGGATTCCGGCTTTCCGGATCTCCCAAATTGGCGCCGTAGTCAAATTCACAAAACAAAAGCAGACACTTTTGTCTGCAACGAAGTCATCCGTCAACAGCGCAGCACAAGAAAACGCACGTTTGGGCCTGTGGAGTTTTGGAACTGGCTGCTCATGGGTTTGATCAGGGCTGATGATATGAAGGGGCTGCCTGTGTTTTCTTTCCAAGCGCTTACCACCTGCACCACCGCGAGTTGAAAGTAAAGCATACATGTATGTAATTGAGGTAGGGCGGCCAATATCTGGCATAATACGAGCGAAGATTCAGGGCTGGAATATGATAGCCATTTACTGGGAACAATGCTGTGATAGTATCACGTCCCGAGAAGCCGCGGCGACCTCCGGCCTGCCTGGAGAGGGCACCCGAGTTGACGGTTGCACTGCTTTAGCTGCAAGCCAAATCAGCCAACCGGCCGCAGGTAAGCCAATCATCCCAACCGCGATCCTGCTGAACCACAAGGCACAATCCATCCTTGGTGGCTCTGCGTTGTGAGCCGCGGCATGTCCCCACAGCCGCCGGCTCCGGGGCGCAGCACAGCCGAGCATCCACCCCAACATACGGTACCATCAATGGGTTCCCTCAGACCTTGGCTCCGAATTTCTGGGTGCCTTACATAATTGCTGGCCGAGGACGTCATTCCCCGACGATTATCGTCAACCTCACATCCCACATTATCACCACCATCACCATCACCATCATCTTCTCAATTGAGCACCGAACAACAATCACGAAATCTCCTAGCCGCCAAAATGCCAACCGCTCTCGAAACCAAAATCCAACAAGCCGCCACCAAAAACAAAGAGCTCCTCCGCCTCCTCTCCACAACCGACCACGCCCCGCCCGCGCTCGAGCAGCAAAAGCGTCTCGTCGCAGACCTCGAATTCGAGGCCTCGGAAAGCGAGAAGCGCCTTGACTACATGGACGGCCAGCGCAAGAAGGAGTTCCACGACCACAAGAAATACCGCGACTCGGTCCTGCGACGCTTCGCGTTCAAAGCTACCGGCAAGGGCGAGAAGTTCGAGGCGCGCGCGCAAAAGGAGGAGAAGGAGTACTTTGAGGCGCTGCAGAAGGAGCAGCGCTTGCAAGAACTAGACCGGAATTTGAAGGAGCAGTTGGCTGCTGCGCGGGTAGTGGTTGGTGAGCTGGACGGTTTGGTGCGACAGCATGACGCCGCGCAGGCGGAGTTGGATCGGATGTATGAGGCTATTTTCGCGGGCCCCACCGAGGGGCTGCCAGAGGAGGATGAAGGAGAGGAGCACACGAAGCAGGCGCTGAGGGCGTATCAGGATGCGCGGAGCCGCGCGGAAGCGGAACAGATGGCCGTGCAGCTGCTCGGGGATGCGCAGAAGCGGATGCGGGGCGCGATGCAATCGATGGAGGAGGCGCTGCAGGCGTCGAGGTACGATATGTGGTCGAACAACTCGTTTGCCGACATGATGGAGCGGAATGCGCTGCATCGCGCCGAGTCGGAGATCATCACGGCGCGGATGCAGGTCGTGCAGGCGCAGAGGTTCAGTCCGCTTGTCGCGGATATGCCGCCGGTGGAGATCAACCAAGGGCATCTGATTCGGGAAATTTTCTTCGATAATATCTATAGCGACCTAAAATTTCACCAGGAAATTAAGGCGTCGGCAGCGAGGGTGCAGCAGGGCGCGATGCGGCTTGATGCCATTGCAGCAGAGGCGGGAGAGAGGCTTGGGATGTTAAATGCCGAGTTTAGGAGGAAGGAGAAGGAGTTGCAGGACTCGAGGGTTGCGCTCCAGAAGTTGAGGGAGACTGCGTTTGAGAGGTTCTCTGAGCCTCCTCCGGCTTATTGAGTTTGGCCGGGGAGCTGCTGTTTCCTTTGTTGAGGGATATCTCTGAGATTCACGCTGTTTTGGATACCTATTTCTTCTGTTTGCTTGACCTGCAGCCCTTGCTATTTTTAGGTGCATTTTCTTACAATACCCGCTGTCATTTCTGGCCTCCAGTGTTGGTTCCCTGCTACCATGGTACTAGCTCTGGCCATAAGAGACTTGAATGTTTTTCCGATTGCTCTGGTATGTGTCTACTACCCTTTCCTATCGATTCGTCAACCACAAATGACTCTATCTCAAATCAAAAGGTTGATCTCATCCTCATGGCGTGAACATCCTTCAGAAACACCCTCTCGGCCGTCGTCGGCACGGCCCCTTCCCCATCCCACCCTCGCACACCCGCCGCCTCAAACATCAAACGCTGCATCTGAAGCAGCCCATCCATCTTCCACAGCATCACCCCCGTCTGGCCTCCCCTCCCCCTCAACTTCCTTCGCTGCAACCACCCCACAACCGGCTCCAAAAGCAAACTCACACCCACCAAGAACAACCCCACCGCCACAGTCCCAATAATCCCCGCCAAATTCATGTTTCTCGCCCCGGGTACACCCCTCACACGCTGCGTCCCGCACCCTCTAAACAGCTCTCCATCTGCCTCCGTGACAGGAGTAAACAACACCCTCTCATCTCCCTCTATCGACCCGGGACCGGCGGCAAACTCCCTAAAACTCATCTGCATCATCACCATCGAAATCTCCAGCCATCTCGTCACCTCCACCCGCCACTGATCACCCGGTATCTCCGCCGTCTGCTCATACCCCCCGGCAAACTCCGACCCTTCCACTGGGAACGCCGTCCGCGACACAGCAAGCGGCTGTTTCAGGGCCTGAATGGTGCTTGCTATCCCACCAGAGGGGATGGCGTTTCGAAGGCGTTTTCCCGTGGCGATTTGCGCGGGGTTGTAGATGCGGGGGTCGAAGACGTGGGAGTCGGGATCGGTGGGGAGGTGGGGATTGCAGACGCGGCCGTCTATGTCGAGGGGGGCGCCTACCCTGGAACTTCGGTCGATGGGGGAGCAGAAGGTGTGGATTTCATTGCAGACGAGGATAGTTAGGGGGCCGGCGGGGGCATGGGTTACGGTGGTGTTTTGGGCGGTAGGAGGGGGGTTTGGGGAGGGGGTCGTGAGGAATAGGGGGTCGAGGACGGGGGTGCGGTAGATCATGGAGCCGGCGGAGAGAAAGTGGATTGTACGGATGGAGCCGGTGTTTTGTTGGGTGTCGTAGTCGAACATTGTGTTGTTGGGCGCCCAGATGGGGGCCTGGTTATGGTCGTATTCGCTGTAGTTTGAGAAAGACCTGCGGTTGTTAGCAAGGGGGTGATAAATGGGAGACAGTATGAATGGCGCCTACATGATGTTATAGCCAGTTCCGACTTGGGTCAAAGATTCGTTGTAAAGCACAGTGTAGGGATGGGTGACACCCCCTGTTGTTGTGGTGCCATACATGTAACGGCGAACGCCGGAAGTGCTGTTTTGCGGGCTGCCGTAGACAACATAACTGTCGGCGACGGGCGAGCAAGTTATCGTATACCGGAAGTCGACCGAATCCTCGCGCGGCGCGTTGACCCCAAGGTGTGTGTTGCTGTTGATGTAGCCGGAATCCCACTCGATAGGGCCCGAGTCTGTGGGGATACAGAACGAACCTGGAACTGTGCCTATCAGACACGTAGACTGATTTTCCGTAAACTCGACTCGTTGGCCCAACAGGCGTTCGCATACTGGATCCAGTGTGTAGTTTCCATACCACTGTCTCTGGTAGGTTGCTGCTGCCTCTGCTTTGCGACTGTTATATCGCTTGAACGCATTGGTACCTGACATACTCCTCTGTGGGCTGCCCTCAGGGAGTCTATACGGCGGGGTGATGTCGCCGCAGCGCTGTGGGGCTACCAGCATCTCGTTTGTTGCCATTGTCCAGAGTAGAGGTAGGAGCAGCGCCGCAGCAGTCCACGCCGCCAACGAAGCGAGTGTGACCAGAATGATCAGAAATGACCTCCGAAGTGCGGTCCAGATCCCAATACGGCCTCTCCATCCCCGTGCTACTTGAAGGAAGATCCAAAGAGACTGCGTATGACTAGCAACATTGCGCAGTAATGCTTGTTGCTGCTGATGAAAACCATCGCGGCCATTCCGGTCGGGTCCGGTAGGTCGCTGACGTCTGGGTCCCCGTAAGGCCAGTAAGAACGAAGATGGTGATGTCCCAGCCCTCCATTGATGCAAAACGAAGCGCACCACGCCAAAGACCCGCGTGGCAACAAAACCTGTGAAGATGACAAGCGCGGCTATCAGAATGAGGGCCTCCCGATCTTTGAGCGTCAAAACCAGCGCTGGGTTTGACCCCACGGCATAGCTCCACCACGCGCCGATGTAAACATCGGAAACCGGGACTGACATGGCGATATTTGGATCTCAGCACAGCAAGCTGTCATCGGCAGTCGTCGCAAAGGCGAAGCCAGAGAAGTTGGGAGCGAAGAGCCCATTTTCTGTGATCGGAGGCCACGGCAGTCGTCGCGGCGCGGCACGGAGCCACGCATGATTTTCCCGTGCTTGTGTGCGGCGCAGCCCGGGTTTTGGCGTGCCGCCCCACCAGCACAATTGCACCGTTGCATCTTACTGGCTGCAGCAACAGGCAGAAAAAGGCAGGAATGCCTGCGCCATACGGTACCAGGAATTGATGTTTCGCTTGTGAATCTGGCACGGTGTGATGCAACCCCTGGCGTCCCCGTCTTCGAGTTTCGGCGTTATGTGGACTGGCGAAAAGCTCAGGAGACCAGAATGAATCACGTTACCTAACCTCGCGCCCAGCTTGCGTGTGAGTTTGGGAGCCTGGAGTTCGTCCAGTAGCCGGCCATCGCGATGGCTTCGTTTCTGCAGAGCCAGATGTCACGAGGGCTTATGAGGCTCGCTCCCGTAAGTTGGCACGCTCATCAATTAGCGAACGTGGTGAAAGTGCGGAATCACGATTGCCCGGCTGTGGTTTTGTTTGGTCGCTCTGGCTTCTCGGATGGCTTGCTCGAATCGAGCTTTAGATACAGCTTGGATTATCAGATGGATTCAATTAATTTCAAGACGCTCGCGTCAATAAATTCCAGCATAGAGCCGTATAATTGTGGTGATGGGCGCGTGCCAATCCCTGTTGTATTTGCGTCTACGTACTCGCATACCCCTTTCCCGGAACAAAGTCTCAAATTGCTCAACCTTCCTTCCACCCTCGCCCATATCCTCTTGTCTTGACATCAGTCCATGCGAACTAACCAGACAGGTAGCTTATGCTTGAGGGATTAAGCTGTCGAGAACTGTTCAAGAGGTTGATTGGGGATCTGCTTCACGTCCGTGTCCCATGGCAAAACTCTCTTCCTCCGGATATGCTTCACAATGCCGGTGTTCAACTTCCGGTACTCCAAGCTCTGGATGGTACTCAAGCGACCGGCACCAAACTTCAGCGCGGTAATGTTGCTAAAGACCGCACGGAAAGCGTCGGGTGAGCAGGCCGTCGCGCAAACAGCGAAGAGAGAGGAAGCCGGCGGCTGCAGTAGCTGCCGGGGAGGGACGGACTGCCCGGCGAGTGGCCGCAACACGGACAAGTGCGGTTCCAACCGTGTCCTTGAAGAAGACGGTTGAGATAACCCGGGCCTGTTCCTCTGTCAGAGCCTGAGGGCCGCTGTTATTTCGCTGATTGACCATCACAACAAGGTCGGCAAGGGCGTCATAAACTGAGATGCGGAGGCGCTCAAGGTCTTCAATTGTGAAAGCGTTGCTAATGTGAAGTGTGATGCGGACTGGGGCGTTGGGGTCGCTTGCGTCAACCATTTGCATCATCGCCATCTCCCTTATCAATTGACCCCGTAGTCGTCGTAGGCGTTGTTGCCTTCGTCCTCGTCGCTCGCGTCGCCGTCTTCATCGCCGCTGGCATCGCCGCTGTCTGCATCCATGTTCATAATCGTGTGACTAGTGTTGCTGCGTAGGTCCAGAAGTGCCTGGGCCATGGTGCTCAACACCTCGTCTTGGTCGACGCCATCCCAAAGCGCATCGTTCTGCCAAACTTAGTTGAACTGCTGGGTAGACTGCGCAAGTCAAATGCTAGCCTTGTCGATGACAGCTGTGAGAGGCGGGAGGGACAAACTGCAGCCATGACAAGCTCATGTGGCCCTGAGGGTTCGATGCTGATGCTGATGCTGTGATTACCTATTGGGGTCATCTGATTCCACGACGGCAAACGCAGTGGACGACATGGTGCTATGAGATTGAAGCGGGCTGTGGGAAGGAACTTTGGTATCAAATATGATTGAAATGTCTGAATGGCGGCTGGAAGGGTGAAGAACGACGAAGGCCTCTTCGCGTTTATGCTGTGTGGAAGATGAAAGAAAAAAGAACTCGAGCAGGCGAAGCTGGTTGGTGAGTGGAAAATTGTGTGGTGGGGTCCAGGCTGCAGACCCGGGATTTCAGTTAGACGGGTTGAACAATAGGAAAGTACGCGCTGTCTCTTCGGATGAATTGAACAATAGGACACACGCACTCCTCGATTCGCTGGTTTTGCTCCTCTCTGTTTTGCGCCCTCCCCTCCGTTTCACGCCCTTCTCTCCTTATGGAATTCTGCCTGATACTCATGTTTCCTGCGACGAATCTGGGCACACCAAATTTCCTTTTTCGTACCGCTCCCACGTGACGTCGCTCACCCAGATCAGGGCCGGCTCAGGGCTGGCTCAGGATTGACTCAGTCTTACTCACCCTCTGGAAAGCTGCGCCGCAGCATCCACAACCACTTCAACTCTAACCGAGCGAGCCCAAAATTGGTCCCATACATAAAAATGGCAACGCTAGTCCCCGTCTTTAAAAAGCGAATGGTTCCGCCTTAGCTTTTACCTCGATATCTTACACCTACCTACAGCTAGCTGTAATGCAATTAGGCGCGACCTAGCCGATGAACATCCTACGCCTAACAAAACTACAAACCCGGGCCAACCCCCACAAGATGGCGACGCGTCGTATAAAGGTATTACAGGTATCAACTGCTGGATTGCCCACACGCTAAGGTATGTGTTTGCTGAGGCCCTTGGAGGGTTGTGTTAGTCTAGCTATTACCTTAGCTTTTGCTTACATCATGCTCATTATTTTCTATGTGGTCTTCGAGGGTGCTCTAAACGGTTTAAGCTGAAAAAATCTTCTATGAATCTATTTATTAAAACATACCTGTAGATGGTGACAGAAATGAGACGATTCCAGCCAGAGCAGTCGTAGATGCGATGTGAAGAACGTTAGCAATGCGTCGTCTCTGCATTTGTCCGATGCGAAGACCGGAAGGAGCATCCCCTGATATTGCGTACTATCCCAAAGCATGTAGTGGTATTTTTTTACCGCATCCCATCATGTACTGGTATACTGCGGGACATCCTATCAGTGGTGTCCCAAGTATCGAGCTAGAGTACCATGTACCATCCCATCGGTGCTGGTATATCATGTACCCTTCTAAATTCCAAGCTAGGATATCATGTACCCTCCCAAATTCCGAACTGGGGTATTGTGTACTATCCCAGGGCATGTATTGGTATATTTTGGATCAAAATTCGGGACCGTGGCCCAGGATTCGGGCCATCTGAACTGTCCCTTCTTCGCGGTTTCCAACCGAGTTCCCAAGTTTGGGCCACCCTTTAGCCATAATCAAAGAGCAACCCGCGTCTTACCAATGAATTCAAAGCTAACAAAAAGAACACGATCACGCATATTTCACGCCTATATAGCACCGACATGCTATGCTATGGAAGGCTGCGGTATATGATGCCGTAAGTATCGAAAGAGGTAATTGAGTTTGCCATGGCCTTGGAGGTGTTATTAGTCGAACCATGGACTGTACCATGATGGAATGGGCATATAATCTGCGACAGGGCATATAAGATGTAGAGAAGTTGTGATATCTGGGTGACAGCGCGGTGATTGTGGAGGTTTGCATGGGTTGTGGAAAAAGAGGCTTGGTTCACCAGCACATAGCGCCACCTCGAAGATGAAGGCCGTAAAAATGAATGATCTCCGGCCACAAAGAACTGAGCCTGTAGACGTCTTCAAATGCACAAATATGATTGGAGATTCTGGTACTCGTCCTTCGTCGTAGTCCAGCCCGCCAAGTATAACAGTCCGCATTGCATCAACCAGTCCATTCACAACCAGCTTGCCCGCTGTGTGACGCGGTGCAAACGTGGAACCTCGAAATGGCCCTGTGGGCACTAACTCAGTTCTATTCAATAATAATTGTCTATGGCCTCGAAGGTCCTTGCGGAGGAAAGCAGAGGAACTTAGGACGACCGCCTTCGAGGAGGTGGGATCTATCTAATACTGGGAATACTGGAGGCCTAAAGGGCCGGAGGTGCCACGATTTCAGTCTGGTGACAGGCCTCCTCCATTTACAGGGAATAGGCGCTCTGGTTGGTGATGACCAGGCCAATGGCGGCTAATCTTGTGGATGGCTGGTTGTGAGAGTTCCGTTGGCAAGCGCGATGGTCTTGGCATGGAACTTCGTGGAATTCAGGGGGCCGAGAGGGTGTGGAAGGCCTGAGGCACCCTTGGGATTCTGGTCACGTGGGAATCCGTGTGACACGCTGAACGTGCTCCTCTCACGGTCCTCCGCAGCCTTTCCAATCAGCTACCATCACTTACCTGTAGTAAGTCATCATCCAACACCACGCGGCTCATATTATCAGAATCTAGCACTTTGAGCCAATTTGGTGTATTTCTTCTTGATTCTTGGAAAAAATGTGTAAAAACTTCCGCCTCCTGGAAGCCTTTGTTGCCAAGCCGGCTACTTCCGCAGTGGGCGCCTCCTCAGCCCCACATAAGTTGACACATGCCGTGGTGAGGCTGCCGGAGAAAGCCGGGGCGTTGGCTCCGACAACTCACGTGCGGCTGAACATGAACCAGGGGGCAGCCAAATATAAGTACCTTGAAGGTCTCCCAAGGTGTTTGCGTGGAAATAAAATCCTGCATCTTGCGCGGGCCTCGAGGCTGGTCCCATCCACACCAATCCAAACAACCCCATCGTGATCTTACGACTCACAAAATTGGTTTTTTGACGGCGAAACACAGTTGGAATGTCTGAATCATCGTCTCGGGCTCTTAACATTGGGCGAAATGGGCTCTCAACTGTGTCGGACGGCATTGCGGGCAATGCAGCCCCAGTTGCAGAGTGAGTTGCTCGTGGGACACTTCACTCAAAACTGAGTCTGACCGAAAAATAGCATTATTCTCGTGCACGGTCTAGGTGGTGACCCCATGCGAACATGGACTTACGATCCAAATATTCTGCCCAATGCTCTTGCGAAGCTGTCTGGTTCTCTGAAGACGCCAGTTTTCTGGCCTAAGGACATACTTGCTCCGAGTCTTGACAACGTTCGGATTCTCGTGTACGGCTACGACTCGGATCCAGCACACATGTTTGATGCTGTTAGCCGGGTCAGTGTCTACCAACACGGATTGAACCTTCTGCAGCTGTTGGCGGATGACGAGGGACGGGAACAGGATGTAAGTTCAACTACAAGCAACTTATGCCCCTCCATCTAGGCAATACCGAATACCTAACTCTCGGCCAGCGAGACCGACCCATCATTTGGATTGGGCATAGCCTCGGGGGTATTCTAATCAAGAGGGTAAGTGTAGCTGGGCTCGACCCAAGCAAGGCAGAAACATGCTCTAACGTCCCAAAACTAGTGCCTGATTCAAGCCAAAGACGCCGAGTTTAGACCAGATCTCCGCAAGATTCTAACTTCAACACAAGCGATATTATTCTTTGGCACGCCTCATCGGGGATCCGACTGGGCCAAGCTTGCGGAGAACATGACGATTCTTGCAGCAGGGAAACGAGATACCAGACTGCTGAGGACGCTGAGAGTTGACAGCGAGGTCCTCGAGGAGTTGATGGATCGCTTCGCTGTGCTGCTGAAGCAAGATGCCTTCAAAGTCCATTCGTTCCTCGAAGGGCAGAGCGTGACGGATATTCCAGGATTTAATGCTAAGGTGAGTAACTTACCACTTACTTCGTCTCTTATATTCTCCGTTCTCTCAAAGCTAACTACGCGCTTGTGGTAGATTGTGGAGGATATTTCAAGCATTATTGGTGAACCAACCGAAACTCGCATTGTCTTGAGCGCAAACCACCGAACAATGGTCAAGTTCTCGGGAAGGCAGGACCCTAATTATACACCTGTCTACAACGCACTGCGTCGTTATGTCAGTGCTGCTGTCAGTAGACCTCAGCGTCAGTAGCTCTGAATAAAGCACTCTTGGTTTCATCCTAACAATCATTGGAACAGGCCTCTGGTGTATTCAACTCCCAGTTGACCATTTTATTGGTCGAGACCCACTTATCCAGGACATCCGAAGCTTTTTCAACGCGCCATCCAGTAAGAATAAGTATCACAGGATCGGCGTGATCCGTGGTCTTGGCGGTATTGGGAAGTCAGAAGCAGCCTTGGCGTATGCGGAGCAAGAAAAGGGCAACTATTCGGCTTGCGTCTACTTGGATGCGACTACTACGAAGGCCTTGCTCTTGTCGTTTTCTACCATTGCTGAAAACCTGGCTGTCTTGTCAAAGGAAGTCGCTTCTGCAAATGCTCATGGCCGGGGCTGGGAGAACGCAGTGCACGCCGTCAAGAATTGGCTCACTACCAGGCCGTCCAAATGGCTTATGGTTTTTGACAATCACGATTCGCCCGAGGAGATTGACATCCATCAGTATCTCCCTCAACACAGTTACGGGGACATTCTTATCACTTCTCGCCATCAGCACTCTGGCAATCTTGGCAAACCATTTGATCTAGACGTTCTCACGGAAGATGAGGCAGTACATCTTATCCTGCACCTCGCTCGCGGCGACATACCCTATACAGATGTTCATAAACAGAGGGCCAAGGTCATCTCACGGTATCTCGGCTTTTTGCCTCTTGGGCTCGAACTCGCAGGGACGTACATCCGCCAGACAGATGACAAGAACTTGAAAGACTACGCCAGCTGGATAGAGGAACAAGGCGAAGAGGTTCTCCGAGAGACTATGGACCAGAGCCCACGCCAGCGATTCCTTTCCCCCTACCAGCAAAGCATCTTTGAGACATGGAAACGAACGCTGTACGAGCTAGAGAAACAGTCGCCTGACGCCTACCAACTGTTTCTTTTGATGGCTTGTTACGATCCCGTCCTCCTTCACGCCGATCTTTTCAGAGCTGCGGTACAAATAAAGTCGTATTGGACGACCTGCGGCCGCCTCGACCTCCTCACTCCCATGCAAGGTCGTGTTCCTAAATTTCTCTTGTCTACGGCGACTGACCATCATGGTTTATGGTCTTTGAGAAGGTTCAAGAGCAGCCTTGCCAAGCTGGAAAGCTTCTCTTTGATCAAAAAGGAGTGGCATGTTGAAGAAGAACGACGAGAAGCAAACCCCAGCAGTTTTTCTATCGGAATACACCCATTACTTCAGCTATGGGCTGTGGCCGATATGGACAGCGAAACAAGGAAAAGAACCGCAAAAGATGCGATCTGGACATTTTTACATTCCTTGGATGACTGTGCCGAGCACTCTAATGCGGATGTGCTGCAGTTTCCTTCCCCACGCGCCAGTATAAAATCCCACAACCATCTTCGTCGACTTAGGTATGCGAACGTAGGACAATTTTTAGGCGTTTTTCGGTCAGTGATGGACAACACAAGAGATCAGCTGCAGGTGCGGAAGCCGGCCGAAGTCCATCTACTGCTTCGATCAGGCCAGTTTCAAACGGGGGCCGGTGGAATATTCGACACTTACCTAGAGCTCGTGCTTGCACTTCAGGACTTTCGAATCCTCTTGGATCAGTTAACTTCTCCAGCATTTGATCCTCTCGGAATTCTGGATAGTTTGCCAGAAAGCGAACTGTCGAACACCTACGCAGTCATGATTGCCTTCCAACAGACTCGGCTACGGAACCAAGACTACGATATCAATCAGATACTCCAGCTTTCTACGGATTACCTGGCGGGGAAGTCGGAGTATGCCACGCTTCTCTTGTCCAACTGCGGAATCACGAACGATCAAGTACATCCGCAGAAACTGGCGAAGTGGTCACTGCATGTTCAGAACGCCATTCAGGGCATGCTTTCCCCGAGAAAGGAGGTCGAGGACTCCATGTTGACTCTGGCAGCGGCTGCACAACTGGCAACAACATTTTCATATTCGACGGGAGTTGCTTATCACAACAACACAAACCTAAGGGCGGACTTCATGAACTTTCCGGACCAAGAAAGGCACGAGGGGATTGGAACGAGTATCGTCGTTTCGGAGGTGGCACTTCGGTCGCTTCAAATACTCGACGCATTTCAGTCCATATTCGAATCGAAATTGAGCATCACCGAGCCCAGGCTTTCCTCTTCAGCTCAACTACAACTGCAACTGTCCTTTGCCTTCCACTGTCTCCGCGAAGGGCGACCGGATGAAGCGGCTCAGGTCTATGACGCCGCTTTGACGAATGCGCGTCTCTTGAAAGGCGACGAGATCGAGCATCAGCTTCGAAAGCAAATAGACTATGCTTTTCACGCCCACAAGACGCGTGCGGAGGATTTCGTCACTGTCGAGCGGGTTGTGAAGTCTCTTGACCCTGGCGCTTCAAAAATTCAGGATAGTCGCGAACTTTTCCCCGCAGTGATGAGGACCTGGGCCAAGCTCCTTCCGAAGACATTGCTTCAAAGCGAGTTCCCGTCGCAAAAACATCGACGGAGACTCTGGTACCCAATGTCCGTCACAAGGAAGTATCGCACGCTGCTGCTAGGGCCAGATGATGAACCTGCTAAGTCAGATTCTTCATCAAACGCTATCAAGAGCGAACGTACCGAACAAAGAGGCGAGACCAAGGGGAACGGAAAAGGAAAGGCTGTGTACGACCCTGAACTCTCGATAAGCGATTCGGAGAGCGAGCATATCAAAGCTGTAGGCCGGGCTAAGAGGAAGGAAAAGGGAAAGATGTATGACCCGGGCCTTTCAACGGACGATTCAGTGAGCGGTTCAGAACATCAATCGAGACGCGGGCGCAAAGAGACAACTGAGTCACACTTCGACCAGAACTCCAGCGAGGAGAGCTTAAGTGAGGAGGAAGTTGAAGTTTCGGACTCTCTAAGGATAAGCAGCTCGCCGGCTTGGCGGACTTTCCTTGCCGAGAGGGCAAACGCAGAGTCGGAGGTTGCGGCAATTCAACACGGCCTATACAATTTACCAAAGTCAGCGCTTCCAGCATATGCTACCAGGAGACTAGACTCACCGGAGATACCTTCGAACGATGTCGCCAATGCAACACCGGCTGAGAGATTCATATCAAAGCTGTACCCGGATCCCCCGCCCCAGGCTGTAGATGATGTCAACCAGCTTATGATCAAGACTCTTACGGGAAAGACGATAACACTGTTTTTTGATCCCGACAACACCACAAGCTGGTTGAAGTACGCAATACAGGACAAGGAAGGGATTCCATGGGATCAGCAACGGATAATTTTTGAGGGCAAGCAGCTCGAAGACGAGCGGACCCTAAGATCTTACAACATGTAAGTTTTATTTTCACTCCAGGTCATTACCCGAGGAGTTGTGGCTAACCACTATTTCATACAGTCGGGGAGGAAGCACCGTACATCTTGTCATGCGCTTGCGAGGAGGTTGAGTCGACGAAGATGTTAGGGTTCCTACCTACTTGACTGTATACCTGGTACAAGCTTCTATCCTAGTGACCACCTAATATCAGTCAGCATCTATAAAAGCATGTACTTTAGACGTTATTGGATGGCTTTGCAACTTGAGGGGGCAATAGCTTATCTCGGAAAACGACACCGTGCAGGAAGTAATCAATTTATCGCCTCTCACATGAAATCTTGGTTGCAGGGAGTCCAGGTGTCAAGGTGCGACATGCCCGCAACGGCAGCACAACGGCTGCACAGCGGCCCGGTATCCGTTCTCGACGGCCCAACAGCGACGTCCGATTTCCTGATCCTTCGCCTCAATATCGACGATCTTTTCTAGTAGCAGCCGCACAAGGGCCTCATGCCCGTTCTTGGCGGCGTAAGACAGCGGCGTTCTGTTAGTGTCGTCCTTCGCCTCGGTGTCGATGCCTTTCTCGAGCAGCAGCTGCATGGCGGCCACGTGTCATTTTCTTGGCAGCCCACGACAGCGGCGTCCGGCCATTGTATTTCTTTGCTTTGGCATCGGCGTCCATTTGGTGCAGCTGTTACGCTACGGCCTCGTGTCCATTCGCGGCAGTATATGACGGCGGCTCGTTCGCTTCCGGTTCGTCTTTTTCCTTCGCCCATAATTGGATCTTTCAATCTGCCTTCCATGATCATATACAAGATTCGTAGCATCAGCAAAGAACAGTCACGGACCCCTATCGTCGCTTCCCATTCTCATATACTCGGCGGCTATCATTGATCCACCATCTTATCTTTTTGCGCATATTATGCGTCCCATATTTGGAAGACATCTTGAATTGATTACTTGATACTTCGGTCAGTTTTGCTTCGAACTCGCATCTCGCAAAGGGGTCTGGCGGCAAGCCAGAAGCACAACACAGACCACACAAGCAATACCATCAATCCGCTGCAAATTCTTCCGATTCTTCAGCTTCCAGTGTGCAGCGTTTCTGACAGTATCTACTCAATTGAACGTCTTGAATCCGAGTTTCATGTTGTATCTTTGCGAGTTATTGAAGATGGTGGTGGGAAGTAGGGGTGTTCGCAGAAGGTGCAGGTAAGAGACTGGGAAGGCAGAGGCTAACTTAAGTCTCCAGCGGTCAGGCAATTAACACGAAAAAGTAATGGTGAAACTGTTCATTTTTTAAAGATTAGGGACCGATTTTGGCCACCTTCATATGTGGGACGAATTCTAGGCCCATTCAGCTAGAATAGAAGGCAATTTAGCATGCTGTGGCGCAGCCTGCCGAAAACGGTAATTAGGGTGAGCAAAGGTGAGCAAAGCCTAAGCAAATCCTGAGCAGGAACTGAGCCGAGTTCGTCCTTGTCCCAAGCTCGATAGTCCCAAGCACCGGGACCATTTGCCTCGGGACTATTTTAATTAGTCTGTCGGGACTATCCTAACTGGTCCGTCAGGGCTTAGTGGGTCGTCGTACCCTGGACTCAATGATTAGTTATCTACAGTTAGTCCGTGCTTTCTTCTGAGGTCATGACCTGGGTCGTGACAGTTCGAAATACTTATACCTGAATTTCTTTAGTCACTGTGATCACTTATTAAACGTGGTAAGCAAAGTAAGCAGTTTGGTCGCTTTACTTATCGCACTTATTCACTAAGAATAAGAGCACAGTGATCACTCCGTACTTACTTCTATGTTCACATATAGTTTCGCACAGTAACACCTATAGGGACACGTCAATCCAGACCGGCCATAAGGGTAACCCGCTACAGGTCGTCACAACTAACCACCAGGCCCAGAATATATCTCGAAATGTAAAAACTTTTAAGGCTATAATTGATAATTATGTTAAGAATATATTCTTTTAGCGTCTACAGGGTCAGATTCTGGTCTAAGCCACACCTATAAACTCCCTGTGGTTGCCACTTATTAAAGACAGTAATCAGACCTCCCCTATATATACTAACACCTATAACACAGTATCGTGATTTCCACCATAATAGTCGCAGCCTACACATACCATTCTTTCCAAAACCTTAACACATATCTAGTATTTTAAACTAGGCTTATAAAACTAAAAGGAGGTATATCTACGATTATGCGCCCTAAGATGGCTAATATTTAACGTGCTTATACCTGTTAAAAGCGGCCAGTAACCTGGAAAATGCACACATTAAACTACAGGGTATTGTCAGAAAAAAGGGGCTCCAGGCGAAGGCTCGAATGCGCTGAAGGAAGGTGTGGCCAACTAAGCTGAATGGAGCTCAGGGGAGCTGAACTAACTACGTCAGTTCAGCTAGCCAGGGCTACGCTTCACCACTATTGTTGCCGCCGTGTAGTATTATAATAAGGAGCTCTCTAGCTGAGCTAGAGAGCCAACAAGCAATTCAATCAAGCAGTTGCAACCCGATCAATTCCCCAGATTCCAGTGTGCAGTGTTTCTGACAGGTATCTAGGAAGTGTGAATGCACACGTTTCCCCCCCCAATATTTCTCACTATCTAAGGATATGTACTAGTATGTTATATGTACTGGTATCCTGTGGGACATCCCATTGGTGTTAGTATATCATGTACCATCCTAAACTCCACGTTAGGATATCGTGTAACATCCTAAGGCATATACTGGTCTATTCTGGGCTAAAATCTAGGACTGTGGTCCAGGATTCCGGCCATTAGGGCACTGTCGCTTCTTAGCAGTTTCAAACCGCGGTCCCAAATCTAGGCCTTAACTTGCCCGTCTTCGCTATGCTTACAAATTACGCGTCGTTTGCTTTATATCGATAGGAAAGTTTAGCCGGGGGACTGAAAAGGGGCCTCTGAGGCTGTGCGGCGGCGGTGTACGAGATCACCCCAGCTCAGGGAAGAAGCAGGGAGAGCTCAGAACAAATCAGCCACAGCTCACCCTAGCTCAGGATTGCGAACGAAAAAGGAAATTTCGTGTACCCAGATTCGTCGCATGAAACCAGGCTGTTTCATGACCCTAAAATCGACAAACACCCCTGCTCATAGTCACGTGACTCTTCGTCACGTTTGATCAGTCCAGATCAGCCCCGGCTCAGCTTCGGCAGCACAGCATTTTAAGAAGGTGCGCTTTTAGCCGAAGGGCCTAAAAATAGTTGTTACGGCCTGCTCTGGGTACACCGTAGTGAGCCCAGTAAAGACAGATCGCAAGAGCGGACAAAGTCCAATGCTCTAAGTTGGGGAATGCAAGATGACTGAGTGTAGCTAGCAGAACTCTCAAGGGGTATACTGTCAAGCAGATTGTGGATCCAGAGATCCCAGACGAATAGATCCCACTAAGCTGTGCTTAAGAACAATATATTGCGAGCGTGAGGAACCAAGAAGGTCCCTCACTCATCGTGGGCACAATAATGGTATCTATACTATGTTGTCCTTCTGGACCCGTGGACCCAGCCGTTCTGCTTCGGCAACCCGGGTCCTTCTTCATTGGTCCGGGGATCCGTGGACCCGAGCTGTGAGCCCCGGGTCTCCGGGTCCTTTCTTATTAGCCTGTCAGGGCTTGGTGGGTCGTTGCACCCTGGGCCCAATGATTGGCTAGTCTACAGTTAGTCCGTGCTTCCTCCTTTGGTCATGACATGGGTCGTGACAATAGTCCTATGTGTCAGAATAAAGGGGGTTCTGGCCTTCGGCCAGAACACGCAAGTGAAGGATGTGGCCTGCCGAGCTGAATAAGAGCTCAGGGGAGCTGAACTGACGTAGTCAGTTCAGCTGGCCAGGGCCACAATTTGCCACCATTGTTGTCACCACGCAGTACAATAATAAGGGGCCCTCTGGGAAAGCCAGAGATCCGCAGAAGAGGCAATTCAATCAAGCAGTTGCAACCCCTATCGTTTCCACAGATTCCAGTGTGCAGTGTTTCTGACAATTTGGCGCTGGTTTGGGGGTGACGCACACCGCTGCGTGGCGGCGGCAGTGCTGTCCACCACAGCACAGAATACCCATCCGCGATTGGCGGTGATCCTAGTACACTGCCCCCCCCCAACCCAACCCTCTACTCGCGCATGGCCTGTCGCAAGAAGTTCACAAAATCGTCAACTCCCTGAGGCTCATTGATCCAGTGTCCGCCGTCTTCATATTCATGCCATATGACGTCTTCAAAGCCGAGCTTCCCCAGCGTGTCACGTATGCCCGCCATGTTCTCAACAGATATGACAGGATCGTCTCGACTGTGCTCAAGGAAAATGGGTATCGATCTGAGCTGTGATAGCAGCGTTGACGCCAATGGCTCTTGTCCGCTTTTGGCAGCAGCGTAGAGCCGCTGCATGCTGGCAAGCCGTTCCCCGGGATCGAAGCTTGCGCGGATCAAAGACGCAGCTTTATTCGCAAGCGGCAGCCAGCTGCAAAAACCACAGAGACCTGCGAAGCCCCCTTCGCCATCAGCAAAGAGTGCAGCCAGCGATCTAAACCGAATCAAATGTTACCTCTAGGGGTCAATAGGCAGGGGAATTGGCTGCGGGGGGGGAAAGGAGAACATACGTTGTAAATCCCTGGCTTATTCCACCCAGAAATATTCTGCCCCTTGGAACAAACAGCTCCTCGGCCTTGATGATTTTGATGATGAGATCAACACTTGACTGTAGCCCCGGAACTTGCAACTCGCTGCGGTCTTGTACGTCCTCAAGTGACCACATGTCGAACCACTGTGACATCTCGGTATCGAAACGTTCCGATCGGAGAGTTTTCGCTTGCGGAAACACCCATCTGACTGTCGGGAAGAGTGCTGTCAATGTGCGATCCGCCTCGGGACCGGTGGCCTCGCACTCAAAGAATTCCGAGGCGAATTCGGATGCTTGACTGTCGCGCCCGTGTAACAATATGATGGTATGTGTGTGTGGAGATCCCTCTATAGGGCTGATAATGTATGAGGATGTAGACATGTTTGTAGTTGGGCGGATGCACTGCAGTGAAGTTGTTAGAGAGCAAAAAACTGTGAAGTGCAAGGGGGACCAGGTGATGTGTTTTATTTCAGCGAAGTTTAATTGCTAGCTGGTTCTGAACCCTAAGTTTATCGCTGCAAGACTAAAGTAAAAAGTACCTAAAAAACGCCACCTGCAGCCGGTGTTTGCCAAGCCCAGACCTCAACATCACTTGCCCCATGAAACTCGTGAGGTCAGGGAAGGCATTAAAGGATATCACAGTCGCAGTTGCTGAAGTGACTGGCCAGCCATTTGAGTGATATCACTTTTTTCGACGTCTAAAACACGATTTTCACAGAGACGTGGTGAGCTCACAGCTTCTCTTCTCTCCAGCATCATCACATCACAGCACCATGGCATCACAGAATCACATCGCAGCATTGCATCGTGCCAAGAAGCATCCCATCGTATACCTTTCTGAATATTTCGGTATTTCAGCATGCCGTACGTGAAATTCATCGTCAGGAATGTACTGAAGCTGACGTTTGCGTTGAAATTGCAGGCAGCATAATGCAGTTCGATATCCTTGGCGCCAGCCCATGTACCCTGACTGTTACCGGCCGTCCGATATCACCACTAGTCTGTACCCAGATACATGCCGTCCCGACAACATGGATACCACTTTCCGGGTGATCCTTTATCATCCCACAGATCGACGTGACCCAAGACACTGGGCCATTCATGTCACCTCCCCAACCCATCGCAGCACCATCCGTAAGTAGTTCCTTAATATTAGTTAAAATATAGCTACTGATACTATCTGGCTGGTAGATCAAATATTTGACGATATTGGGAGACGAGGCTACTATGTAGCTCAAGAGAGGTGGGGAGTGCGGCCTCAGAATGCCAGGCTGTACGCGGGATCAGTTCTCGTTGGGTGGATTCGCTAGAGGCATGTGGATCGGGTGAGACGTGAAATCCAACGCTGGCCAGCCAATAATGATTCCGGAACTTGGAATTACCAGCGTTGGATTGTGGAGATAGTTTGGCGGCTGAGAGAGCTGGGTCTCCTCCGTGTACACCGGAGAGGATATCTTCGGATGCTGCAGCGCCGGCAGCCCCGCCAATAGTCTCTGTCGGGCGGCATAAACGCCAACGATGACGCCTGTTCCTTTGGGCAGGTCTTTCTTTGCCAATATAACTATTCTCCTAACTATCTGGTCAATATCGAAAACCTTCCCGCTTTGAGTGATCCGCAGCTGCGGTTGCTATTGTCAAGCCAAAGACAAAGAGATTCACGCACAGGGCTCGGCAGGCTCCGGATCGCTCCCGAAGCCAAATTTCGTCGTGCATAACCTCTTTGTTGCCCTTTAGCTAAGGTATACTCTGGCTAACGGCAAGCCAACGCCAGGACAATGACTTTAAGAGCGAGGCAGCAGTATAGATGGAGTAGCTTTCCATGGTACTAGGATCTCTGTAGTTAGTTTTGACCGTGATGCCGCATTTCATATCACTAAGATAGACGGGGTGCAAGAAAACGTGGGCCCGAGGAAAACTTTGCAGTGCCAGCCCTATCAGGAAATTTGTGATCTAAAGTCAACCTAGAATTGCCTTCCTTAATCCTTCTCCAAAAGCCCGCCTATCCACTTGGTATTACCATGTATTGATGTGGCTGGGTGCGCCCAATTCGGTCAATAGAAACAAAGGATTGGACGATTAATCCTCCTTACAGTTAGGCATAATGCTATCCAATCCTTCCAGGCAGCGGGGTCCTGGATTCAGCACTTAACAAGCCTGGTCTAATAGGTAATGGTTAAAGGCCCCCTCGGGTCATTGGTCAACTCGCCAGGTACAGTCTACTGTCCCGTACCTGCCGACGAAGCCGTTACGCAAGACGAGGGGCTGGTAAATGGTGAAGTTACCACCTGTCGCAGAGCTACCTGGTAATATAACAATTAGCGGCAATTGCAGGTTTTTTCTTTTCCTATAGTTAGAGTAAAGGAAAGCGCGGCTAGGTAGTGGAGGTAGAGGTCCCAAAACTGGGTCCTTTTAACTCCACCGCCATTCAGTCTGGCTCAGTCTGGCTCAAGCCAAGGCGGCAACCGCTCAGTTCCGAAGAAGGAAAGGGAAATTCAAAGTATCGATTTTAAGGTAGTAAACCAGCTGTTATGCAGCCGATCTTCAGAGACAGCCACGAGAGACCGCAGCAAGCAGCATGGCTCTTCAAGCAGTTTGTGCTGGAATTTAAACTGGAAGGCTTCCTGCGGCAAAGGCTCGCCGAGGACTCTGGGTTCATCGACGGCTGCACCATGCAGATTAGGTATTTTTGGAAGTCCTGTATCAAGAGGTCTTCGCAGTGTCCGAGTCGACTTCCTCTACTCACTCTCGGAGCTGCCAGACCGCTGGCGCGACGGGGGCCTGAGGGTGATGCGGCAGATTCTGCACAGTTGCCCCGACATCAACGTCAATGAGCGCTGCTAACCACAGCCCCTTAACCTTTTTGGTTTTCCACAGCGCGACACCGGGCCTGGACTTGAACAGGCCGTCCTGGATTGCCCGCGAGTGGTTCTGGTCTCTGCTGGAGACCGGGGTGCTCTCCTTCCTGCTCGAGCAGGGCGCAGACCCGAATGCCGACTGCGAGACGTCCACCACATTCGAGATCTACCTCTCCCTCTCCGTCTCTCTCAACCCCAGCCACCAACAAAATGGCCTCTACATCCAGGGGCTCCGCCAATTCCTCAAGGTGGGCACCAGCGACGCCGGCGATTCTTTCGACGCGCTGTTGCGACTGAAAATGCGTCAACGCAAGCATGCGCGCGCGAAGCTCAACGTCGCTTTCCTGGGCGACGTCATAGAGACGTTGCTGGCACACATGCAGGCGACCGGGCTGGCGTTTCCCATGGACCTCGTCTGGGTCACTGTCAACCGCGTCCTCCCGCCAACCCGGGCTTATCGTCTCAAGATGAAGTTCCGGCGCCTTAGAGCGCCCGACGTCGATGCTGCCGATGCAAAGTCATCCCAGACAGCACCGCAACATCATCATCCTCCTCCTCCTCCCCCCCATGATCATACCGGTCTGGAGAAGGGGGACACGACATTATTTCCACCCAAGATTCCACCCAAGAGAAGCGCAAAGACCACCCCGGGACTTACCGACCCGGCCACAAGCGAGACCGATGATAGCGATATGCAAGAGGGTTGCGGCTCTCGTAAGCGGCGGAAATTGGTTTCGTCGTCGACGCCCTCACCATCTCTTACTACACGCTCAGGGTCACGACGCCGGTATCTCCGACGAGACACAGACCATGAGCGACGAGATATGGATCTTGAGCTGTCAGGGCAAGTTGACGGCTTTCTTCTCTCTCTTCCTTTTTCTTTTTTCAAGAAACACCTTTTTTACTTTGCGCTTGGACACGTGCATTGGCTCCAGTCCGTGGGCCCGTACAATTCCTTACCAGAGGAGAACCGACAGGTCAAATAAACCCTCATCATCTTCCACCCCTTCTTAGACCAGGCTGCTGCCTCTGTCATGGTCGTGTTGCCCGGCGTGACGCCCCCGCCGTTGTACGTCATATCGCAGTACTCGACCACGGCCGTGGTCATGGCTACGCCTAGGACGGTCGACGTGGTGGTCGTGGTGGCCGTGGAAGTCGATAGCGATATGGCTAGCTTCGTACATGTAGACATGTCTGTCCACACCGTAATGCTTGTCGCTATGGTTAGGTCGGTCTTGGTCGGGGCATTGGAAATCTATCTATTACTTCTTTAGAATAGCATAATACTCTTCCGCTAAGACAAACCGATCGCCTAGGCCTAATAGTAATGATATTTTAACCTGTTGGCGTTTGAGGTCGGTCAAATTGGGCGCGTTGGGGGTGTAACTTACACAAATATAGGTTGCGATTGCATGTTTTGAGAACAGGAGGGCGGTGCCCGCGAGACGAACAACACGATGCATGACAGGCAAAACCGAATATTTTCTTCGCACTACCTCGGTCGTCCGCCAAAGATTTCTTTGTGTTTGCAACAGCCTCTCTGTTTCGTAGACACCACATCGATTGTAGTCCGATAACCCCGTGTTTATACCCCATTCGAATTCGGCCCGAAATTACTGGATCGTTACACTCGGAGTCGTCCTTCCAAATCACAATATAATATACAAGCGCCGGCCTACATCGTTCCCCGCTCAAGACTCATCAACGCCATCTTCCCCCGGCAGCGGCATCTTGCCCATCACCTCCCCTAGCAACTTTCTTTCCACACACACATGCTCCATGTCCATCTTTTGGCGGCGTGTCTCCTCCCCATCCCCATCCCCATCCCCATCCCCATCCCCATCTCCGTCTCCGTCCGCGACCCCCTCGTAAAAGCCATACTTGACCTGCAACTCTCGGACCACAGCAAGGTGAGCCTCCCTTAACGCTTTGCGCTCCTCGGCGTGATTCTCCTTGATTCGCGCCAAGTGAGGCGGCGGCCAGGGCACCTGCGGCGGCATTTCGTCAATGTGCGCGACCGTCCCGCCCCAGAAACAAGTCAAGACGACGCCGGCCCCGCGCATTACTGCGGCAAACCGCTCCCACTCGCGTCGTCGTCGAGCGGCGAGCCAGGGCGACTCGATGGCGGTCTCGCCTTCGCGCTGGCGGTCGCGTATCTCCTCGAGCCGTGTCGAGTAGGCCGCGCACGCTGCGTCGAGGTCTCGGTAGAATCGCGCCTTCTCCTGCTGGTCTTTCTGGACCTTTTTGACAGCTGATTAATTTTGTCATGCAAAATTGGACGGGGTTTGTTTGGGGGAGGCTTACAGGGCTAAATATCCGTTGAAACTCGGCGTCGAGCTCGTGTGCGGCTTCGCCGTGGTCTTCGGGAAGTGGTGGCGGGTTGGGTGGTGCGTATACCCTGGCCGAAGACGAGGAAGGGTTGTAGTTGTGATGGTGGTCGGTCGTCTCGGACAAGGGATCTTGGTGCCACACTTCGGACATGGAGGCAGTGGTGTCCCTGTCGGATCGCATCGAGTTTTGCTCGTGCTCCCACACAATGTCGTCGTCGCCTATGGTGTCGTGACTTAACAGGCCACGGGCGTCATCTTTCTGTGTATCGCGGCCAAACATTTCGTCACGGACAGGCAAACGTGTTGTGATGCGAGCTCTGTGTGAACTTGTAAACCTCCTGGATGTACGTCCGTAATATGCCACTGGGAATAAACTGAACGCTTTTTCAGATTACCGGGATCCGAGGGAGCGGTTCGCCGTTATCAAGCATTTTGCATTGCGGGGTCCAGTCGTAGTGTCGTACCACTTCCTTAGTCCACGTCACCGCATTCTGCATGGCGGCCTCTGGTGCCTCAGCCACACAGTCACAGGTAAAAGAAAGCCCTTATCATGTCGCTGTGTGCCTAGGCGTGGCGGCGCACCTGCCCGGTATGGACATATTTACCACATTTCATGTCGCCGGCCAACCACCTCGGCCTTACCGCCTGCTGCTAGAAGCTGAGCCCTGATTGATCGTTATACGCAAGCGCGGCCCAACAACCCTCCGACAACAAATCTCGGTGTTGCATTCGAACGTTTTGGCTAAATGTGGCCGAAAAGATACAGTGCGCGAGCAGAGAAGATATATCTTCCCATCTAGTTGACGGATATCTGCACTCACGCTTTATCACTCCCATACCAATACTCCCTGACGTTGTTTGGTACTCCAATTCTCGGAGACGGCTAAGATGGAATACTGGACTCAACAGCTAAATCGAACCAGACAGTTGGGACCACATCACTCAGGGCACCCACGGCCAACTGCAGAATGATGGCTTGGCCTTTCCTCCGTGACGTCACGAACACAACAGCAAATGCATTTCGGCTGGTGGTGGTGCTGGGGGAAGACAAAACTCGATGTGTCGGGCCCAACTTGGGGGTTTTGCATCCACCCTCTCTGGTTCATCTCCAACCTGGCAACAATGGTAACAAGTGCACAGGCAAACGACAATTACACACTCAGGGTCAGACTGCTACAAAATGCATGTGTACAATACGACCTGTTTCGGCCCTGATGCCATCCCCGACCCAGAGTTACAGTACCCCATCATCCCCAAGAACATCAACTACGCCTTCGTCCCCACTGGCGATGGCAACACGTCATCGCCGTAGATGGTCAACTGTTGCACGCCCCCTATCAGCCTCATCGATAACTGCTACATCTGGTGCGAGATGCCGGGTGGCAAGGACGCGCCGCCAGGGGAGTCGGAGCAGCAATTTATCATGACCCGTTTCACGGGTTGCGTCAAAAGAAACGGAAGACAGGTCAATCAGTCGGCTATTACTGCGTGGCGCTTTGGCGGTGATGCTGCGCGGGTTCGCGATGGGGCTAAGGGGTTGTTGTTGTGCGTGGTTTTGGCGTCGAGTGTCTTGGTTGCGATGGTGTGAAAAGGCTTTCTCTGTTTTTTCTGTTTGCACACACACGTCGCAGGAGCAGTACTCCGGGATGGGAAGTGTCCGTAGTTAGTAATTAGAGACACAGTATCCACCTTGCTTTGTCGCACACTGTATGTTACGCAGAATTCCTGTGTTTGCGTCGTAAGAGCCCAACCTCCCAAATGACAGTCTCTAACCCAGCCAGTAAATTATTTGCACTTTTTAAGTCGGATTAAAAATCTGATTGAAGATTTGGAATTAACGAGTCGATTAATGGTATATTATTAAAAATTGAAACAGTCACGAATCACCTTATAGACAACACAACCACCCCACCTCTCTTCCCTGGATCCCGAAGTTACAATATCTACCCAGCTATAGATTCCGGAACGGTGCAGGTCTCAGCTACTAATAAGCTAAATTATCGATAGTATCGTCATCGCTATACTCACCCGTCTCAGTTGACGACAAACTCGCACCACGAAACCCCTACGCACTCTCTAGCGCCACCAGCCGACATGTCGTGGGCGCAACGCAGTCATCAGGCCCGCAATGTCCGAAAGTACTGGTAATACCTTGACGCTTTGGGATTGGGTGGGTGATGAGTCTGTTACGCCGAAGGTGTCAACGATGAACCTCAGTAGAAGAGATCGTCCTCGCGACATAATCTAAGCGTTGGAGGCTGACCTTACGCTACCTAAAGGAAGATCACGACTTCGCTTTTCTAAGAATGACGACGCCGGAAGCGATGGGTTTAAATTCGTCATATTACTTATATTATTAAATTAGCTTAAAATAGCTAGCTTTGACATACGAAGGCTCAGGCTAAAGAAAGGGTCTCCTTAGTAAGTGTGAAAATGCCTCCTTAGAATCTTCACACGGTCCTGCTCCGGAACAGTGAAGTCTAGGCTTATCGCATTACCGGCCGTTTTAACATGCAGGAAAACCTTACTGAAATGTGAAAAGACCTTTTCGGAGCGTAGGAAGGCCTTTTAAGAATGCAGGTAGGCCCTTTCGGAATGGGAGATAGCCTGTGATAGGTAAAACCAGGACACTGGCTAAGAAGACTCTTTCTTTCGGCCTAAGCCTTCATACTCTCTCCTTCTTTAAATCCAAGTCCCCCTCAATCCAGAATCGGCCTCAGCTTCTCAATTGTGTCCACCACAGTCTTGTCCCACGGGATGTACTCCTGCCCGGTAAATTTCACCGCCTTCGACCCATCATACACCAATCTCTTTGGGAACTTATATCCCTTCTCGTACCCCACCCCCGGCGTTCCCTCCTGAATAATCCCCCTCCTCTCGGGGTACTTCTCCCTGAGAATATCCGCCACCGTCTGCGCAGGCGCGGCCGCGGCCGCCAAGATAAAACGCTCCCCGTCCGCTTTCTCGGGGTGCTCCACGCCAAAAATCACCAGCCGGGCCACATCCCTCACATCAACATACCCCGCCGACGCGGTCGGCAGCCCCGACTCCTCCAGCTTCTTTCCCAGATACACATCCGCTGGCAGCTGGTACGTTTCTCCGATATGCTTCTGGCTCTCCGGCGTGACCAGCGGCGGCCCGGCGACAAGACACGGGTTCAGCACCGTCACGGTGAACTTCGGCTTGTGCTCCTCGCGGAACTTCCAAACCGCCCTCTCAGCAGCGGTCTTGCTGGCGGCGTAGATCGCCCCGCTCGGCGTGTCCTTGCCAAGACGCTCGACAAGCGGCTCGGCAAAGTTGTTCCAGTCGGCCTCGGTGTAGGTGTAGTCACCGGCGAGCTCGCGCTGGTTGATGATGGCGACGATGGAGGACATGAAGACGAAGGACTTGATGGAGGGCTGGGTTGCGGCGGATTCGAGGGCGCGGAGCGTCCCGTCGATGGCGCCCTTGAGGACGGGGGCGGGGTCGGTGAAGAAGAGGGAGACAGGGGCGGCGAGATGGGCTACGGCGTCGACTCCTGGGGGGTGTTAGCGAGTGAACGAAAAAGGGGGGAAGGAGGAAGGAGGAAGAGGGGAAGGGGAGGGAAAAGTACCCTTGACGGCCTCATCGAATGCGCCGGGGACAGTGATGTCGGGGACTTCAGCGAAGGTGAGTCTGTCGGCATACTGCGAAAGGGCGTCGCCGACGGGCTTAGCGGATCGGAGCGAGCGGACGGTGCCGCGGACGGACCAGCCTGCTTCGAGGAAGGCTTCGACGGTCTTGGCGGCGATGTAGCCGTTGGCGCCGGTGACGAGAACGAGTCCTTTGCTCATGGTGGTGGTTTTAAGGGCAATTGGCTGCGGTGTGCGGTGTGCGGTGTTTGGAGAATTTGTGATTAGAGGGGCTGTTAGAACTAGTGATAGAGGCCTGTAAGCGTTTGCGGTGGTGATGCGAGATGCCGCTGCTGTGTAGACGAAGCAATTAAAGCTGTCAATGACAGATACATTTTTCCGACGAAGGAGACCGCGGTCTCTTTATATTCTCCCAATTCTATGCGGATGTGGCATATCGATATGCATTGTGCTTAACAACCCGATGACGACGCCATGTCGACGTTGGCGATGTCTGTTTTCGGCGATGATGACAAAGGGCGCGGAGCCTCGAATGCGTGACCCTCCAGGCCATTCGGAGATGCCACCCCTCGCAAGGGAGGGTTCGGTTGGGAGGAATTGCCGAATGGTGGGATCTCGGTAGGTGCCATTTCACGATTACTGATACCCAGCGTGTTTTGCGACCGTGCATTGGCTACCGCTGAATAATGCGCCAACTTTGCCAAGCGCAGCGGTGTTTCACAGCAGTTTGCTGAACTTCGTCATTCGTGCGACTCAGGCCGACCAGCGGCCATATCTCTGGGCGCGCGGCATGTGTGAGCACGCTGCAGCCGCGGTTAAGCATAAATTACCACGTTCGCGCTGCTGTGGTTCATTTCAGGGCTTCGGGTGTTTGCCGGGCTCCGCCGTGCGAAGTGCGAGTTCCCGGCCCGTGAAGCAGGTTTTCGGCCCCGCTTGGTGGGGGACATTCAGACGGCAAGGAAGCGAAAAGCGAAAGGATCGTGTGCTCAGATGTCGAGATGAAGCCTTTGTGACTAAGGCAAGTTGCTGAGGCTATCGCTTCTGAATGATTAGAATACGTGGTACTAGGGTCAAAATGATTATTAATCTGCACCATGTCATATTGTTGATATCTTGCTGAGAACATCTGCCCTGACCCTCATTCTGCACCATGGGACCGGGTCTGTCCCGGAGTCTCCGGAGTGGGATAGGGGCAGCCGCCGTCGACTGTTCAACGAAGTCGAGCGGCTTCCCATTTTGGTCCTGATCAGAGCGAGATCAATGCTCTCCCAATTCCCCCAGCACCACTTACAGTTCTTCATCACCACTGGTAGGGTTGTAAAAAAACATTTTCCAGAATCCCGATTTATTCAGCACAGATTTACCGCTTTTGTTCCCTGGGGGATCAGGATCTTCAATATCTCACGCGGAAGCACCAAGGCGGTGGGCCGCAAAATGAATCTCTGCCGAGATGGGCCTCAGGCCGCAATCCGCACCTTCCTCCGCCGGCCACAGATGTCAGCTTATATAAGCAATTGGAGCCATTCGCGGATGTAGCCGGCTTGGCAATAGGGGACCCTGCAGGCCAGAGATTCTCTTCCACAGAACAACAATACACAACCATCACCACAATTGGCCATGAGTGCTAGATTCTGACAACAGACCAGGCAAATCAAGTGCAATCAAGCATACTCAAAAATTATTCCCCTGCTCAGTCCCGACCACAACTCTCTACGTAGGTAACGATGCAGCAATTCTGCACCCCGCATTATCTCAGGTCGGCAGACAGAGCGGGTTCGCGGGTCGGAACTCGGCCAGGCCGACACCGACTTCATCGCGACCTGGAGCACCGGGCCAATTGAATGGCACCCTCATCATTAGCCTCAACTCGCGGTACGCTGTTCGGTACGTGAAGCATTAAGAAATGAGGTGCGGGGAGAAAATACTGACCCAAACAGCCTGCCAATTTAGATGATGTACCTGTTAGGGATGTCAACTATATGAGAAGCGGCGGCCACCTTCTTGGCATCCAATTTTCCTTGTTGTATTTGGCCCCCAATCCAGACGTGATTTGCTATAATGAGGTCAACTGAACTCATCTCCATTCTGGCCTTCACGGCGCAGGCCTTCGGACACGGATACGTCTACCGGGTGACAGCAGACAACACCGTGTATCCGGGCTGGGATGTCGCAATCGACCCCTGGATGAATCCTCCCCCGGCTCGCATTGCTTATGGCGGTGGTATCGTCGGCCCCATCATGGACATCAAAAGCCCGAACATGGCTTGCAACATGGGACGCAGTCCCGCTCCTGCGGCCGTCGCTGAGGTCCGAGCCGGCAGTGACGTGACATTCCACTGGTCGCATTGGCTCCACAGCCACAAGGGGCCAATCACGGCGTGGATGGCGCCCTACGACGGCGATGTTCACAATATAAGTGTCAACGAGCTGGAGTTCTTCAAGTTTGCCGAGGACACGGTCGATGAGGCTGGGGTTTGGGCCAACGTTAGGATGATGGACAAGAAGAATGGGACCTGGACGGCGACCATTCCCGCCGATATTAGACCTGGAAACTATATTGTCCGCCATGAGGTTAGACGAGAGCTCCTACACTTCGAACATTCGGCGGTTGCTGACAGCGGGTAACAGATTGTTGCGCTGCACTTCTCACTCGGAACGTCGCCTGGCTTCGAGATGCTACCCATCGGCCCGCAGTTCTACATGGGATGCTTCAACTTCAAGGTGACAGGCAACGGTGACGCGGCGCCCAAAGGGGTGAAATTTCCTGGCGCTTACCGTGCCGACGAGCCAGGGATGCGATTCGACGTCCGCAACCAGTCGTCCGACGGCAAATCTTACACGCCACTCGGCCCCACCGTTTACAACAGTCGGTTCAGTGTCAACCTGCCTCCAAAGGAGCTCACGGTTGTCAGTCCGACGGGGAAGGGCGCCGAGGCCGACGCTGCCTACTTCCAGACCCAGTCAACGTTCTTGGAGCGGCAGGGTGCAATCACTTCGTATTTCGACTCAATTGGTGGATAGGGGTGGGGCGCACGGCTGCTTGCTGCGTTCATGAACAAAGAACCCGAAGCCCAGGCACACAGAGGTCGAGCCAAGTTCCCAAGGCTTTTGATCGGCACAGTGGATGACACAGTGCCATTCAATCCATGACATTTACGCACTTATTAAGCCGGATTGAGATAAAAGTTGAAAATTATGAAAGAGGAGGTCAATTAACGGTGTGATATTAAAATTACTAACAAGATATATCTGAGTTTATTTTGTTTTTATCTGCCCACACATTTTTGGTCACATTCATTTTCGAAGCAAAATTTTTTTACGATATATTTCAATTTATGTCGCATAAGTCTACCTATGTGGCTCCATCCAAAACCCCGGGCTTATCAGATCTCACGCAACGTCACCTACCTATCTGGTGCCTACTCCCTAGTCCGACTGCCAACAAAACTCCCTACATCCCCCAGTGGCTCGAAGGGGCTCGAGTCGGCCCACCCACCCTCAAAATTGTTCTCTGCCTCTTCTCTAAGATTTCCTCCAACAGCCCCGTCAGAGGCTGGTCCATCTTAACCTGAACCCCCGAGGTCCGAAACCACCCTGGCAGACTATTCAACCAGCCCCGTGTCGTAGGAACAGTCGAAAGGGGCCGAGTATGGTAAAGGGGAATCCGCTTCAGACTCGAAAAGGCCTGCGGATTAGCCCCCATATACTGAGCCAGCCCCTTCAGCATGTCCCTCAGCGGAAGACTAGACTTAGCAGCAGCAGGTCCGCCCGGGAGGTTGAAGATGCATAGATGCTCCAGCCCCTGAGGGAGGATGTCCTCCAGCGGCTAGTTAACCCTGATGGTATCTTCGTCTTTCGACGAGTTAAAAGGCACAGGGGCGTTACTGCTCGGACGAATGAACAGGACTTTTCCACTGAGGAACATCTCCTTTAGTGCGCTGAAGTGCCTGAAGCTGCCTAGGGTGCTGCAGAAAGCGAGGTCCAGCGGGGCGTCGTAGACGAGCCGCTCGAGGGTGTGTGCCCTGGGAGCCAGTGCAAAGGCGATGTCGCGGGGGTTGACCTGGCGCGCCTCCCGTGAGGAGAACGACAGGTTTTTGTGGTCCTGGTGGTCGAAGGTTTGGTTGCCATCGGGGGGGGTGATCTCGTAGCGGGTCATGTACACCACGGTGGTGAGGCGACTGTATGCGGCGACGATCTTGCGCAGCGAGCGGATCAGGAACTGCGGGACCTCCGGGTCGTGGATCTCGAGATGGGTTAAGCCCGAGTGGGGTTGGGGATCGCCGAACGTGATGTGACCCCCACCTTGGCAGCCGAAGAGCTCAAGACGGCGGAGGTTATCGCTGACGTAGACCAGACGGTTAAGACAGGCGGCAGTCAGCCCCTCCCTGCGTGAGGTGTCAAAGTGGACGCGCAGGAGGGTGAGGTTGGGGGTCCGTCGGTCCGAGAGGGCAAGGGCACCCATGTGGAAGAGGGTGCGGACAAGAAGGGCGTCAACATCCACGAGCTCCAGAACCGAGAGATTGGTGACCCGCCGAAAGACGAGCTGGAGATTGATCAATGGCATCTCATTCGTGGAGTGGATCTCGGTGAGTTCATCGAGGGTCAACCGACGCTGGGGCAGAGCAGGGGGTTCAACGATATCCTGGATGAGAATGCGCTGGGCCGCTGTGTGCCAGCCGTAGAGGTCAACCTGGAGGATACGAATGTGTCTAAAAGGGTTGTCAAAGCCCTGCGTGATTCGGTTGAGAGAGCCGAGACGGGATGGTGGCCGATGAGGTTCTGCGCCAGCAGAGTCCTCTGGCCAACGGCAAGAGTCCCAGGCTTCATACTCGCCACGTCCAGGGGGATGTGGTGGTGAATGAGAGGGAAGGCGACGTTGCGAAGCTGTTTGCAGACCAGAGACACAGCCCGTAGGGCCTTTCGGTTCAGAATTGCATCATCGCGGTCAGGATTCTGCCGCTGCAAGGTCTTGTCGTAGTAGCAATGGTCACAGAACTGCTGGAAAATCTTCAGCAGGATCTCCTCGGGCAGGCCAAGGAGTAGTCTCTCGTTGAGTGGCTGTAGGGGAGTGCAGCTAGTAGCCATTTTGGGTTCTTGTGGAAGATGTAGATGTAGTGATGGTGGATGATTTCCAAGTGGACATTGCAGGAGGGGAGGGTGTTATTTATACAGAATTTGTCTCTCCTCCTCCCAGGCAGAAATATCTTGTCAAACAAGCCCACTATCACTCAACTCATTACTGTAAGTGGTGATCAGTCTCACTGTATCGAGATACCGGGAATGACTCCCATAAACAGTGATTGTTCTGTGTTCATCTTCCATCTCACCATAGCGGACACGGTCTTTCGACTACCGCAGACTCCCTGCCACTGAACAATGTTTGCGTAAATTAGCCCCAACACACCTATCGCTCAGACAACAGTCTTGTTCAGTAACATTGTATTGTTCTGGCCTGCGCTTTATTCACCCCTATTCGCCACCCTTATCCACCACGCCCACCTCTAACCCCTTAGACCTGGCAGCCCCTATCCAGCACGACCATTTCTTTGTCCCCCTACGGCTTCGAAACGCCCATCGCCTTCACCCACGGCTTCCAAACCCCCTCAATCCCCTTCTC
>Ga0247780_1000195_pt1 | contig 61781 bp, 75 predicted proteins | sample UWRJL079202R5_FD_179927 | JGI IMG/M metagenome (GOLD analysis project Ga0247780, IMG submission 179927) | Plant litter microbial communities from Arlington Agricultural Research Station in Wisconsin, United States - UWRJ-L079-202R-5 | ecosystem: Environmental > Terrestrial > Plant litter >...
AGCAGCGCCACCCAGTGCCAACTGATGCCTATGCCGGCTAAAAGGGGTCGCGATCATTGGCTCCTCGTCCTGAGCATTATGCATCGCATCGCGCTAGGCGCTTGCGGCTAGGCCCCCTGCCAAGACTTGCTTTTTTACACCGCTCCTGAGGTGCCAGCGCACCAACCTGGAAACCGAGATTGAAACACACGCGACCGACATCAATACAGTGCTAAAGATCAGCTTCGGATTTGTGCCAAATAGAACCTCGTCAATTAAGTGCCGCCATAAGACGCGTGGAGTCTACAGCAACACCAATACCATCCGCGCAGGTGCCTGTGACCAACCGCTGGGTATCCTCCACCCCTTCGGCTCCGACACTCTGGAACCGCGAAACCAGTAAATCGGTCCAGTCACCCGATCACTTCGCGGGCCCACTCAAGCTACCACAAACGTCTCCTCGCCCCAACCATATGTTCGCTTCAGCCGCTGTGCGAAAATAGGAATCAAGTACCCCTCAATGTGGGATTTGTGGGGCCGATGCAGTGTAAGCGGCTTCTGCACAGCCATGTTGCTCGGCGGGAAGAACGTGTAGACCGAGCCAAACTTGAGCAGGACCGAGAACCCCAGCTCCGCCATTGCCGCTCCGAACGACACCCAACTCACCGAACCGCGGGAAAGAGCCTTGTCGAAGAGCGTCGAAAAGACCTGCGCAGCAGTCGAGCTCACGTTGAAGACCATTGCAGGCAGGTTATCCGGCTCCTTGGGTCGCGTACTCCGAGTTGCAATCTCGTAGATAGACGAATGCGACGGGTGAGTCTTCTCTTTTTCCTTGCGCTGCTCGACGCGCTCATCTTGCTTCTCTGAAATGGATAACACGGGAGGGGCCGTGTACTTAGAATTTTCTACCTTGGCCTTCATCTGCTGATATTGTGCCTGTAAGTCGGCCAAGCAATCCTCGATCAGGTCCTCATAAAGGAATCCCATCTTGGTGCCGGACTTCTCGACGATGAACTGATCGAGGGCCCCCCTTTTGCACGCTGCAGGATATGATTGGTATGATCGCTGCAACAAAGGCTCATTACAACGTCAAAACAGCTCAGCTCCTTGCTAGCAAAATACATAACATGTTGGGTCAATCTCCGCGCCACATTCCTTAAGCCGCTGGAATGTTGTCAAGCAAACCACAACCCCCAAGAGCGGCTTTAACAGGAATCATCTAGGCATTGACGCGTTTCCTGACCTTGTGACAGACCCCCAGCACGGATGCATGCGGTACCTGGGCTAACCTGGGCAGTTGGGCAGCGGCGGTAGCCTGAGGGCAGGGGACAGTGCAAAATTCTATGCAACGGACCATCTGTGATTGATGTCAACAATGTTTCTTAGAGGTTGTGACTTTTACACAAATATGCTGTGGCACTTGAGTGCAAAATGGCATTTGTTTTCTAAAATTGTTTCCCTATGTTCAGGTTTGAAGAAGCTTTCATCAGACGATAGATTTGCTTTGACTAGGTAGTTCTCGACAACTAAAGGAGGCTGCGGTCGTGGCGACCACTTCTACTGATATACCGGTATTTTGGGCAATCTCTCGTTGTCTAGATATCAGACCCCATTCGTCTTTGCAGGGTCGAAGGAGCTAGAGTTGGTGCTGCAGTCGCCTCGGAATTCATGATTGGACCCGCCTGACTGTCTCTGTAGGCCTTGGCTGCATGAGCGGCGGGGAAGGCAGACCTTAGTCAGCCCAAACAACAGCGTGAAGGTGTGTGGTGAAACCTGGAAGCAGTTAGAGACGATGAGATTGGGGTCGGAATACAGCTTAGCTTGGCACACCCTCTTGATGAAACAGTTCTCGGGTTGTTTTTGCTACTTAACTGGGAAAACTGAAGGCGCTTAGTCAGTAGTGCAGGGAAAACTCTGTAGATTTTAGGTATAAATATGTCTCATCCTTACCTTAAATGCTTATGAGTTTACATAGGCTGCCCAAGCAGTAATCACTGCCATTGGACACCCAACTCAATATCACACATCTCCGTCAACACTACATCAGCATCTCAGGGACAAGTGGAACAAGTGAGGATAATACTTACTGGATTTACCATCTTGCGAGCAAGTTGCGAACAAGGGACGGCGCGCATCAAAAAACCTCAACAATGTCTCAAACGGTCAAAGCTTCCACCTCCATCCCCGCCCCCATACGCATCACCCTCACCATCCTCGAGCCCATCTCCACCCTCTACGGCATCTACCTCGGCATCGCGAAGCCAGATGTACTGATGAGCGACCACTTCTCGCGCGGCACGATCGCCTACGCGCCCGAGACTAAGACGCTTTACACACAGCTTTCCGGCATGTGGGCCTTCTTTGCCTTCACTGAGGCTTTCGTCATGGGTTCATTCGATGATCTGCGTCTGTGGCAGCGCGTATGCGTGGGGTTTCTGGTCTGCGACGTCTTCTTTTACCAGGCTATGGCTGAGGCGGTGGGTGGCTGGGCTGTATTTTTGAGTGCGTCGACAGCTTGGGATTGGTTCAACATCTTGGCGCCGGTTGCGTATACGGTGATGCGGCTTTATGTCGTTGTGGGCATCGGGGCGAAGACTGGGACTGTGGTGAAGACTGGGAAGGGGGAGTGAGCGAGGGGATGGAGTTTGTGTTTTTTGGTCTCCGTTGATCTGCTTCAGAGAAATTCGTCGCTCATTTCCTGCACTGAGCTATATTGTCAAGAAGATGACGATATTGCTTGCAAATCATTAGAAACGACTTGTGGCTTATGAGAAATACTCTATGTTGAAATGTTTATTGATGTTGGGCGACAGCATCGCACAACATGCCATGTTGGGATAATTGCAGGGGCGGACTCGCCGTAAAAATGAACGATTTTCCCCGAGAGAAACGAAAATTGACAAAGAGGGTCCAATGGCAGTCATCCGGCGATGCGGTCTGAGCCTGCTCCGGTTTGTCCCGCATGAGAAGTCCGCTCAGCCACCACCGCTTGGCATTGGCTTCCGTCCCACAAGAGCGCGATGCAAGGGCGACATTGATAAAAGCCGAAGAGACGACGGCGTCGAACTCCCATCACAGCATCATCTCCCGTAGAATATTGACACGAGAAAATTGGCACATCAATCCGACATGACGACCCCTCAGCGACTCGAAACGGTCCGCCGAATGCAGACGGCCATCGGCACCGCCTACACAACCCTCGGCGCCTGGTGAGTTTTTCAATCCCGAATGTTTGTCGCAGACTCTAACAGGCCCAAGGTGCGTGTTCCACCCGTCATCAGTCCTGTCGCTCGGCTTCACGGCGCCCTACCTCGCCCTCTGCAATGTGACGACCTCCATGTTCGTTCGGTGCTGGGGCGCACAGGCCATGACCTGCGGTCTGGTGGTCGGCACATCAACCATGACGCCCTTCAGCTTCAATGCCTTTGCGGCCGCGATGTTGCCATATATCGGATGGAACTTGTACATGGGCTTCGGGCCGGGCAAAGGCATGCTGACAAACTTCCTGTGGTTGGATTTTGCGGGTAACGTCTTCTTCACGCTTGGGTCGCTGTATTGCGCCAAGCTGCTGAGGGAGCAGGAGGAGGAGGACAAGGAGAAGAAGAATCTCTGAGTTGGGAATCGGGTTGACAGTGTATTGGCATCGCGCCGCTCATTGTAAGATAGAAAATGGATGCTGAGATGAAGGCCGGACGAACTCGTTTGCAATTGCGATTGCGAAGCGCGGGTGTGGAGCAGCTGGGCGCGCCCAGATATCCACCCGGCACCGAAGCCCCGAGCATCGCATTATTTTGTCGCCATCGACCTCTACGTGAGGACTTGCCAAGTCCGGAAAATGCTGGCGACAGAACCGACGAGATCATCTTCTTCTTACTGCACTTCGGAGCTTCTGTTGGCCTGGAGCAGGGTGGGTGTGACGGCCCGATGCGCAAATCGCGGTCATTGAGGTGGGGCTGCCCAGGCTGCCCCTCCAATTCCGTTTCAGTGGGGGCTTCCCACGTGAGCTCCAGGTCCAGCTCTGAAAGGCCCCCGCATTTCTCAGCGGGAGCACCTGATCATCAGACGGCTCGTTCATTCCTCCAAATTCCTGGACTCCCGCTTTACCAACTGCCAGTTGCAAGAGCTCCCGTCGTCTGGTTTCACCGCCAGGTTTCTGCTAGCTCGTCGCTTCCCCCCACTCTCGCCGCTCCCATGGTTCCCGATGGATCGTGGGCCGATTGCCCATAGCCCATATATCAAGGCTGGCATCCGCACCGGGAGGTCTCGTCGGATATGTCCCTCCAACATCCGCCGCAGCTTATCGCGGCAAAGCTAGCCAGGATTCTTGCATAGCCGTGCCGGTATCGCATCTCGAACCCCTTGCGCGCAAGCCCCGGCATCCAAGTCCCAAGGTACGAATATAGCCCCGTCGCACGTTGACGTTGCGCTCTGCTCTGCGCTGTTTACTGGCTCACTTGTCGCAGTTCTAGAGTTCTCCTTTCACGCGCGCTGAGGAAACATGGCAGAGCCAACAAACACCCCCTATCCGCCTAGCACCCCGGTGCCCGCGTCGACACCGCGATCCTCGTCCCCTGCGCCGCCCATCCCCAGCCTCTCGCCCGAGTCTACGACGACACCGATCACCCTGAGAACATGCGGGACCAAGGTACCGCCGATGCGGCCGATCGTCCTCCATATCGGCGACCCGATCAAGTACAACCCGGCCACATACGTAGAGTTCAGCAAAGCGTTCGAAGTTGTGCGCCCCGAGGTTGCTGAGCGCGAGCGCAGCGTGTTCATACGCGCCCTGAAGGAGCGCCAATGGGGGGACTTCGTCGCCATCTTCCGGCCCTTTTGGGGCACGGGCGGCGAGATGGGTCGGTGGGATGCCGAGCTCATTGATCTCCTCCCGGACTCTGTGCGCATCTTCGCGAGCGCAGGCGCGGGGTTCGACTGGGCTGACACCAAGCTATTGGGCGAGAAGGGTGAGCTAAGGTGTCTATGGTCACCTGAGTTGAGCACAGGCTGACTGCTTTAGGTATCATCTACTGCAATTCCGGCCTCGCCGCCGCCGAGGCCGTTGCCGACTTTGCGGTTGCCATGATTATATCCACCTTCCGACATCTTCCCTGGTGCATCGGCGCCGCGACTTTTCCCTCCCTCACCACCGGCTCCTCCGACGCAGACGTCGACGCCAACGCGCGCAAGATTTTCCAAGCATGCCACGCCCAGGCCACCGCTGTGAGCCACAATCCTCGCGGACATGTTCTAGGCCTAATCGGGTTTGGCAACATCGGTCAACAGATCGCCGCCAAGCTTGGCCACGCTGCTTTCGGCATGAAGATCGCATACTACGACGTCATCCGTAAGCCGTCAGCTGTTGAGGCAGAGCTTGGCGCCACGTTCCACGATACGCTGGAGGGCCTCCTGGCCGTCTCCGACTGCGCCGTCCTCTGTACACCTGCCTCGACAGACGGCAAGCCCCTCATTACGGCCGAGACGCTGCGCGCTTTAAAGCCGGGCGCGCGCTTTGTCAATATTGCCCGTGGGTCGCTCGTAGACGAGGAGGCGCTCGCAGACGCCCTTGAGTCCGGCCAGGTTGGCTCTGCGGCTCTGGACGTACACGCCGAGGAGCCAAGGGTACATCCACGACTGGTGCGCATGGCGGGCCTGGAGGGAACGCACCCGGGGAAGGTGATGTTGACATGCCACAATGCAGGCGGGACTGTGGAGACACACATCGGGTTCGAGGAGCTGAGCATGAGGAACATCATGGCTGTCTTGGAGGGGAAGGACGCTATCACCCCAGTGAACTTGCACTTTCTTGCCGAGAAGGTATGATCTTAAACTATGGTGGTCATTGTGCTAGGTCCATGTTTCGAAGGTGAGTGTTTTACGCGGACACCGAACTCTACGCAGTCGTTGCACTTTTCTGAGCCGGAGTTCCGGGGGATAAAACTTGTAACCAGTCGGTTAGATGTCGACAAGAATATTATTTTACGGCCTAAATAAACATCAAGACTATGGGCATCTGCCCCAACTTATGTCCTGCCTTCGCCCTAACCCTTGCGAGCCCGATTGTGAAGCAAGATAAATACGCTGTCGATAACTAACATGTGCCGGTACATGCCGTCTCGTCTATGCAATTTTAACACCATGGCTGGCCCATCGCAGCACTCGCCTGTTTATCGCCGCGCCGGGATCCCAGAGACATCTACAGCCCCCTCCCTCCAACGGAGACGCACTTGCGCCGACGGATCCTACACGCCGGAGTTCGCGCCCCCACCCCTCCCCGACACAGGCTGCATCTCAAAAACCTGTGGCGGCGGTCCTTGCGCCGCCAGCTCTGGATCCTCCGCCGCATACACCGGCGCCGGCGATGGCGCCGCGCCCTCCTTCTTCGCGTACATATTATGCCGCCACGTCGGATCGCGGCGCAACACAATGAAGATAATGACGAAGAAAATGCAGATCACCCCGACAATTCCACCGAGCACACACCCGATGATCAGCCCGATTCTCTCGCGGCCGTTGCCTCCGTCGCCTGCGTCGCGGGATTTGAGCTCTGTGTCCGGTGATGGCGTGATGGTCGTCGTGACGGTGTTGATCGTTGTCGTCGTGGTGGGCTCGGGCGGAGTGACGGTTGTCAACAAGGTGTCTATGTGGGTTATGGTCTGGGTTGGGATGGGCAGCTTGGGGTCGTTGCGCATCGTGATTACGGTGGCTTGCTCCATGCAGCGGTACATGGACGGGGAGGGGTTTCCGGGCCAGAGGTACGTTGCGCAGGCGCCGAACTGCAAGGTCTGGCAGCACCCTGTGTTGGGGCCGACGGCGTCGCATGCGCCGCTTTGGAAGGCAGCGAAGTCGTAGCAGGCTTTCATGAAGGAGGAGCTGGTTCCTGCGGCGCAGCCGATGACGTTGTTGGTGTCGGTTGCGCAGCTGGAGCCGCTGTCGCAGGTCCAGGGCGCGGCTGTGGTGATGGTTAGAAGGGCAGGATGGGGTGTTGTGGGGATTCAGGGGTGGGTCGACTTACACATCGTGTCTGCGAACCATCCACAGGTCTTGGCGTTCAGCCAGGTGTTGGGCGTGTCCCTTTTGAGGAGGTCCAAGGCCACCTTTGCGCCGGCTTTTCCTGGCGCATCGGTCGGTTTTAGCGTCCATCCGTTTGCATTATCGGAATTTGAGGTCGCGGTTTCGGCGGGTGGTGCGATAGCCTCCGGGCTTCCTCCCCATTTGGCCCAGTGCGCACTTGCGAGATAGCCCGACGCTGTCAGCGCCAGTATTGATGGACGCATTGCGAATATCGTGACTTTTATTCGCAGTTCCTAGGAACAGTAGAGTAGGAAAAATAGGAAATGATAAGTATGCAGCGCTTGCTCGGGGGTCTGCATGCAAGATCAAGCAGATTTGCCAGGAAAGCAAAGCCGGAGAGAATATTGTAGGACAGGCAGCTAGGTAGTTTGTAATATAAATGTGAATACGACCCGAAGGATTGAATCAGTTGGCCGTGATGGCCCCAATGAGCCAGCGGCCAGAACACCGGGGAGACGGGAAAGATTTGCGGACGCGGGGCCGGAATAGGCAGCTGACAACCGGACTGGGGACGGAAACTGCGTCATGTCAAAAATTGAGGACTGTGCCTCATCAATTCACCCAGAGGCTGAGCCGTTGCGGCCCCGCTGGGCTCCTTTGCGACGATGCCAAGCAGAAACAAGAAGGTGTTGAACATACGATGGGTCGTTGGCGTTGAAACCCTGCGAGCGGCTCCATCGCGTACCCCACATTCGCTGTAGAGTTCGTGATTTGGAGCGCACCTCCCTGAAGGAGCATGGCGCCAAGCCTGCGGGACCTGAGCCCTGGTCGCACCTAACTGGCAACATGACAACCGGATCGCGGCTCATCGCGGAGATAGGGCTGAGGGTGACTGTTGTTTTTCTGGCTGGTGCCCAGTGAGTTGCTTGCCACACCCCATGGTTCAATACCCGATGATGGAGCAAACCGGAATTTATGGTGTTTGCTACATGGACTGCTAGGCAGTGACGACGCACGAAATGAAGGACAAAGAAACCCTCACGTGACAGCGTGCCAGCCACCTAGGCAGCAGGCGCGTTGACCGCGACTTCGTCCCAACTGCCTCAAAAGCCGGCGTTGGTCAAACCGCCCGTACAATTGCCTGGCTGCCTCCAAACTTGATCACTCTTTTCAACTTCGCCAGACTGCCCAAAAATACCGTCTGCTCTTGCGATTTCCCTTTGCCAACCGAGCATTGCCCCCACGGCAAACAGCAAGCCGCCATGGCGTCGCCGTTGCCAATCAACCCCTCATCCCAGGCCAGCTGGTCCACTGGCACGTGCTGGCTGACCAACATCCCCCTCGAGGTCCTTGTGCGCATCACAAAGTTTGTCGCGACGACAGACTTCGGAAACGTCCGCCTCACCTGTCGAGTGCTGGAGCAGGCCCTCTTCCACTTCTTCTCTCACGAGTTCTTCAGGAAGAAACAGTTCATGGTGTCGACCTTCAGCCTGCGAACTCTGATTGACATTTCAAAGCACCCGACGCTTTCGCCCTTCCTGACACATGTGATCATTGCCACCGACCGCCTCTCAAACTACATGCCAGTTGGATTGCCAGAGGCCAAGGAAAAGGCTCGTCACCATCATGATGCAGACTACACCTTCCTAGTGGAGTCAGGTCTGCTGCGAGATATGCTCGCGGAGGCGTTGGGCAACCTTCGAAACTTGGAAACGATTGATATACGGGACTTCAATTCCAGGAGCCGGAACCGCGATGGTCTCAATACCGAATGGTTGGTTCTTTATACCTGATAATTGCCCCTCCGGGCGTCTGGATTCTTGACTAATGTTCTATCCAGGAGAAGCTATGGCTCGAGAACTCTGCAAGTTGCCACCAATTCCCGGGTAGAGACCATGTACGATTACGATCACACTACGAGCTTTGCCTCCGGCCAGCCCCAGGGAAATCCATCGACCATCTTCCGCGCCATCATTTCGGCCTTGGCTGCAAGTACGGCATCTCCAAAGGGGATTGAGATCAACTTACGGAGCAATGGGTGGTTCATCAGCGATTCAGCGTACCTCATCCATCCACGTATTGAGTCGTCTCTGGCGCCAATTCTTCGAAACTTGAAGACGCTTCACCTAGCCATCAACACCCAAGATACTCAAAATCTAAGGAGATTCCTATCCACAACGCCCAATGTCACTTGGTTGCGAATCAACGGCCCGCCCGTCACATTCGGCAACTTTCCACCACATCAGCCTTTCTTCGACTGGCTTGGTCGTTCATCCACGTCTCCGACGACTGTGTTGCTGCCACTATTGGACCCTTACGACACCCACCCTCTCCAGTTTCAGTTTGTGGAGAGACTTGATTTGGGAAATCTCACTATCGTGCCAGAACAGTTGCTCAAGATCGCGGCCAAGTTTGCTCCTTCGCTACGCTCACTTAGTCTCCGGAGGGTACGTCTCGTCGACGTAACTACCGATATCGATCAGCATGTGAATCCCTGGGTGAGCTTTTTCTCAGGCGTAGCGCGCTTGCCGGGAATCAATCTCAGGTCATTTGAGCTCGGTCTCCTCAGCCAGCAGACGTATGACCATTCGCCCTCTGATGTCTTCTTCGGCGCGGACCCAGGAGCGGGACTTCGGGGGTCTGCCGCGGCGGTCTACAAGGGCGATTCCACCTCAGCGCTTATCCAGAAGATCAATCAAGCGATGAAAACAAGCTTCGTTTCATGTACGTCAAATCCCCCCTAGTGTTGTGTTTCGTACTAGCTAACGCTCTTGTTTAGTGAGGAGTTTACGTAACCACTTTGGGGTCGCTATGGATGAAGACTCAGACGAAGATGACGAGCCCGAAGATGACGAAGATGACGAAGAAATGGACTATGATGACGAAGAAATGGACGATGATGAAGCGGATGAGGATGACGCCGAAGAGCATGATGAGGAGGAGTGACAGGTCTAGGAGGGAGGGTACATACGTCCCGTGTTCTATTTTTTTGTTCAGCCCGAGTGGCCCTTCGTTAAAACCCAGCACCGAAGCATCTTATATCATGATATTTTCCTCTCATAGTGAGGACACCATGTAACTCCAGCTTGTCCCTATTGTCTGTCTCTCATCGAGGTATCTTCTCCCTATCTCAATAAGGCATCCTGTCCCCAACGTACGCCCCCACTCCTCCCACCGCAACAATGAACACCTTGGGGTCTCCAGCATTAACCTTCCCCGACTGGTCCTCCCCGCCATCAGGCTGGACATCATCATACGCAAACGCATACCCCTTCCCATCCAAATTGCACTCGTGCACTATCCTCGAATAGTGGTTCGTCGGCCCGCCTTCACACTTGTAGAACGTCTGCGGCTGCGACGGATGTTCCGCCACATCACAGATACACCCGCGCTGAAACGCCGCCGCCAGTCGCGGGATAATCGCATTCCTCACCAGTGACGGCCCCGTCGTAAACGGCCCGCTATTACACCCCAGGATATCCGCCGTCGTCGGCTTACAAAACTTCTCTCCCCCGACCACCAGCTCCTCCCCGTCAACCCTCCCATCCACCACCCCCGGCCCCGCCTGCGTATTAATCCGTAACGTCCCTCCCCCGTTTGCCTCCCCGTGTCTATGTCCATGCCCATGCAACAGCCCTCCAAACCTCCTCCCTCCTCCTCCTCCGCGATACCGCTCCCAAGCCCTCTCTACAAGCGGCTCAAAATACCCCTCAAACCCCGCCCCCACCGCGCCCCCATGTGTCGGCGCCAACACCCTCAACGGCTTCCCGTCCTCTTTCCCCATCAAAATCAGCTTATCCCACGGCATCCCATCCCTCTCACTCTGCGCCCTCAACCCCTCGCACACCCTTTCCAGCCCGTCCGCTCCCATCCCGCTCACATGCTGCACCTCGCCATTGACCCTTTGCAGCGTCAGCGCGATCGGCAAGCGAGGCACGAAATCGACGTAGCTGATGTTTGCGAAGAGCTGGTCGTTGTTGAGTGTGAACTCGCAGAAGGAGAAGTCCACGTCGGCGTTTGGATCGGAGGGGTTCAGGACCGAAGGCTCCACGAGGGCGGCAGAGCCGGCTGGCCCGCCTGGATTCAGGAGGAATGTGAGCTGCTTGTGGACGGAGAACCAGATGCGCCCGCCGGCAATTTGCGGGAGGGTCAGCGGGGTTAGGGTCCCGGGCGGGCCGAGGGGGATGGAGACGGAGATCGGGAGGGGTTGCAGGATTGAGGAGGGGGAGGGGGGGGAGTAAGGGTCGCCGGTGGAGGTCAGGAGGATGCGGCGGTTGGAGGGGAGGGAGAGGCCAGTGATATAGGCCCAGACGTGGGGGGTGGTGGTGTTGTTGAGGAGGTGGAGGGTTAGGGAGGAGGGCATTTTGGTGGTTGTGAGGGTTGGTGGTGGTGATAGAGTTGGTGAGGGGTTTGTTGGTGCAAACCTAAAAAATGTGGAGTTGTATTGTGACGGTCTTGGTTTTGGTGGGTTTCAGCGTTCAAAGTTTGGTGAGAGCGTAGCTGCTGATTGAGTGTTGTTGTTGTCGTATTCTATTGTGGGTTTGGGGCGTTGCGGGTTGGACGTTGGGGGTTTCGGTAGAGCGACACAGAATCTTGATTTCCTGGTTCGGGTGATGACGACAATACCGACACCCGTCCCCATTCCCCGCGCGTGGTTCTCCGAGTGGAGACGCCGAAAGCTTGACTTGGAGCTCAGCTATGGAGCTCCAGCTTTCGGAGCCCACACGCTGCTTGTTGCCCCGCTTCTGTCGACACAGTCGCACCGGACTCGGATCTCGGGCGTCTGGAGCTCGACGCATTGAAAATGCGAGAGGACATGCATTCGTGTTGATTCTGTTGCATCCATTTTAATTAATTGAATTACATGTTGCATCTGACGGGCGATGAGCGGATGACATGACGACGAATCGTGTGGGTTGAAAACCGACGGAGATCCCGCAGACCGAGTCTGCCAAGAGGATCTTGTCATTGGCTGCGTTGTGGTATTTCAATGAAGTCAGCCCCAGCCATGCTGTCGACCTTGGGCGGCAGTCGGAGGTGTGATTGAAGGATCCCCAGTTGGCTCTGATTGTGACTGATCAGGCCTCTCTGCCTGGAATATGCCTGGAATACCGCGTGGCCATTCGTCGCATGGGGAAGGCGATACGCCGTGTCTGAGGTATTGGGCTGAGTCAGTGAGTCGAGCAGCTCACGAGGGGAGGCCCTTGGGGATGCTTCGTAAAAGCCGATGCAGTCCTCGGCGACGTAACTGCTTAAGCGATGTTCAATAGACTCAGAGGTGCGCAAATCCGGTGATGCTACCTTCAATGTCGGGGAACGCACTAGTTCATGCCGGAGGTGAGTGAGCGGTGGGTCTAGCAGCCCTCTTTCATCTCTGTTCTTATCGTGGGCAACCGCCGTTGGCGGTTTCGTCCAGGAAACAAAGCGTCGTCGACAAGGTGCGCGGCAGGTCCCTCGGCAGGTCAACTCGGAAAAGGGAAGGATGTTCAGGAGAAGACCTGATTGTGGAGAATGCAAGCGAGTTTGACGGCTGGGCGTTGAATCCTGGAAAGGCCATGTGTGGCCCCGCGACTTGTCCATTGGGTCGGGGTCGGGTCATTCATTACCCGCGCTTAGGTCTCTGGGGAAAGCCTCACACCTACTTGCAGACCTTCTTGCAGTAGGTAAGGCTACCGACCTAGACTATTTGGTAGCTAAAGATCCCAAGACTGCCTCGCTTGTTAAACGCGCGCAGAGTTCAGACGACCACGAAGTCGGGATTGGCAATAGTTTGGTTTCGCGAGCTCTGAGGATTCGATGTGGTGAATTCGATTGGTGCGCTTCTCCGCTCGGCGCCGAACACAGTGGAGCTCTACGGCGGGTGGTTCACTGAGGCGGCCCGTTTGCAGAGCACCAGAACGTGCCGCTTCTAAGTATAGCGACCACCTCCTGCCCCTTTTCGATGGTCGGCGGTCGAAGTTTGGTTGGTGGGGCCCGTGCGTGCCCGTATGGGCGAACCGACGAACTGCACCGCTCCTCCACTCGTTCGTGGCCAGAGGGCCCCGTATCCGAAGCCGGACTCACGTGGGGATGAAACGGCCGCCCGGGCGGGGGTCAGCCAAAGCTTGGGACGGCTCCACCGCTCCCGTGCGGGTGACAGCTGACAGTTCGGAAGCGAGCAAGGCTTTCCTGTCGCGTCATGTGTGCGCGCGCACAATGGGACTGGACTCATTTCCGCAGGGCTGTGTGGTGCTGCAGCTGCCAGGGGATGGGAAACAGAATGCTACTACCGTGCCGTTAGGTAAGCCGTATGGCGTACGTTCTAGCCCGCGACAGGCCTGGTTCCCGTCTGGTTGCGAGACCGCAACGCGGGTGACGGACGCAGACACAGGCAGCATGTAGGGGATGGGGGGCAGGTGCGATGAGGCCGTTTCTGTCCGGTACCTTTGTAATTCGCGCGCTCAGATTGGCGGAATGTGGTGGACACGTTGAGTCACCCTCAAGGGGTACATGGCAGGTGCAGGGCAGGAGCAGCCACATCGACCTTGCCGCTCGAGATCTCGTGTGGGAATCGTACATACTTACGCACGCCACATGCGCGGTTCCGGGCTCTGCAGCACCCCCATGCCCGCCCGATCCAGATCTTGCACGCCGGAAAGGTCCGTGGAGCTGCCCAGGCGCGTCAGCCACACCGCGCGGTTCAAGTATAGGGTTGCAGTTGCGACACGCTGCGTGCTGAGGGTCCTCGCCCGCTGCGGGTCGTCTACAGGACGACTGTACGCAACGGTCCTGTCGAGCTAAGCGACATTGCACCACGGTGTCTTGGGCGATACTTCTCCTCTCACGCCCGGGAACACTCGGTTTCAAGCTGCAGGTTGTCAGCAGAATGTCGTTGAGAACCACTAGTTTGGCGCGGCGTGTGCCGTCCCTCCAACGTCACCGCGTCTCGGCGGCCGTCGTGCTAGGCGGAAGCTATGGAAATCTGCTCGGGTTGGTCGTGCGGCTGGCCAATATTGGCTCCATGAACCAAGCTTTCAACCACCGAACGTATTCGGGGCTCAGGACTCAGCCTACGTCCAGTCAGAAAGCCAGTGCCCGTGAGCATCCAAAATGTCGAGAAGAAAGGGGCCAAGGGGGAAGAGGAGGGAGGAACACCAAGAAGGTATAAGATAGGGTCCCGAACCACCTCTCGATGGCTTCTGGATATCGCCATCATCAGCATCAACACTCCGATAACTACCGCTCGTTTTCCCCGGTTTCAGAGTCGAGTCCGGCTAGTGCCCTCTCCATACTCTTTCCCACAACACTCATTATCGGCTACCATCAAAGCCACTTCCAGTCTTTTCAAACTTCATCATGAAGGCCACTATCATTCTTGCCGGTCTCGCCGGTACCGCCATGGCCCACCCCGGCATGGGCGCCGCGATGGAAGAGCTGCGCAACATGAAGCGCCAGTTCTCGCCGTCCACCGCGCTTCTTGGAGACTTGAAGACACTGCCCAATTCGGCTCTATCGACCGTTGGCTCAGCTATCAAGGCCATCCTCCTGGGTACCGGCAACCCCATCGACACCACAAACTTCTACACGGCCCCCTCCGGCGGAAAGGATGCCGCGGCCTGCAAGGCAGACCGCTGCTGCATCTGGAAGTACATCGCCAACGACATGCGCGCTGCCATGTGGGACTCCGGCACCAACACGTGCACCAACCTCGCCCGCGGTGCTATCCGTCTGGGCTTCCACGATGCCGCAGCATGGACCATCACCACCGGAAACGGCGGTGCCGACGGCTCCATCATCCTCTCTGGCGTCGAGATGTCTCGCACTGAGAACCTCGCCCTCGTCCCGACGGCTAACCAGTTCACCATTTGGTTTAACACGTACAAGAACTACGGCGTCACCATGGCCGATCTCATCCAGTTCGGTGCCAAGGTCGGCGCTGTGTCCTGCCCGGGCGGCCCTCGCATTCGCTTCTTCATCGGCCGCACCGATAACCCCAACCCGGCTCCCACCGGCCTGCTCCCCCCTCCCTTCTTCACCGCCCAGCAGCTCATCGACAACTTTGGCAACAAGACCATCGGACCTGGCGGCCTCGTCGCCCTCCTCGGCGCTCACACTGCCAGTCGTCAGACCCAGGTCGACCTTACTCAGGTCGGTGCTCCCCAGGACAGCACCCCCGGCAAGTGGGACCAGAAGTACTTCACCGAGACCCTCGATCCCAACACTCCCTCGACCATTGTCAAGTTTGCCAGCGATGTCAACGTCGCCAACGGTGCCGTGACTGCCCCGATCTGGCAGCAGTTTGCTACCAACAAGGCTGCTTGGGACAAGGTTAGTTACCCCTGCTTTTGAAAACTTGACACAGAGCACTAACGACGTAACAGGCCTACGCTGCTGAGTACATCCGCATGAGCTTGCTCGGATTCGCCTCCATCAACGGCATGGCCGAGTGCACCAAGGTCATGCCCGCCCCGCTGTCCTAAAAGCCGGCACTGCTGATGCCAAGCACGGTTGAGTGGTGAGATGTCGGATATCGCGGGTGATTCCGGATTCCGGACCTGGGAGGAGAGTCATCGGAAGGGAAACGAAATCAAATTCTTAGGTTTGCAAATGACTCTCTTTTTTGCAAACCCGCATGTACATATTTTTGGATCGGCCTTTTTCTTCTTCCTGTGCGGCTTTCATCACGTATATGGGTGAACTAAGGATTTGATTTTAAGCACTGAATTTTTCAACGTTGAGGTGTCGTTCTGGTGTCTGTGGGGGCAGGTTGTGACGCCTGCGGGTGGGCGGGTGGATGGGTGGGTTGTGGTTTATGCCGTTACGAAAATCTAAAGTATCCCGGTTTCAAATCCGATTGGAGCGAGTGATTGTGCCTTGATGCAGTAATCAGAAGGGCGAAATCTTTTAAGCGAGCAGGTATCGCGTTATTGCATGAGTGGGGTGAATGGTAGACGGGGCAAGAGCGCGCTCCGATCTGCTGGATGGCACCTCCTTCCGGCTGTCTTCCCCAACCCAAGACGAACGACATCTTCAAATCCTTCTGTCTTACAAGCTCGCCGCTGAGCCCTATCGCCGCGCCTATTGCGGACGTCCTGTGATCCGAAATGTGATCATTCCTACGAAGCTGGTGCCTCGCGCCTACATCCCGAGCAATCATCGCGCGGCAGATTATTTCACGAGGGACAGGACGGTGCTGCGTCCATTAGCAAAGTAGGGCTTCCTCCCATCCCCAAATCTGGTGCTGGTAGTAACAGATGCTGGTCCGGGCTGTGCAGGAATAGAAAGAAGCATGGGCAATGAGCGCAGATCGTCGCGTCCCAGGTGTGTGTTTTTGCCCTCGCGGTGGCAGTAAATTTCGCCGGCCGTCCGACGGCCGCAAATTTGGTGTTCCAAGCAGAAGCAAAAATATGAAGCTCTTGATTTCAGATGAAGGGCTCTCTATGATCGGCCATGGGGGAAGACATCTTTGATGACAGCAACGTCGGATGAGGTTCTGCCTTTGGTCCTTGCCCCTGCTTCTTCCGATACTTTTGCTGAATGTGTAGTCTGTGCGCAAGACGGCTGAGGCGTGTCTCGCGAACGAGATCACTGTCCGATTGGTTTTAATGCGGGGTGCAGCGTGGAATTTTCAGTCAGGCCAACCACGCCGCCGCCTTTGCTTCTCTTCGAGTGTGTCCGGCAGGTAAGTGGCGCGAGATTTAGTGCCTGGGGACACAAAAACCCTTAAGAGATCAGCACCCGATAATAATCAAGACCAATCGACGGCGGTTACAAAACCGATCACTTTGCTTCTGCTCTCGAGAACTAGTGAGCAGTTTGCCTGCGCCACCGACAGACGAGCACCTAGTTTCACAGCCATTAGAAGACACAACTGGGCTACGAGAAGGGACTTTCCTGGCTCTGAAAGTTGGGTCAGCAAGTTGACTCCAACTGAAGACTGCTATACAACCCGTTCTATGTATTCCTCAATACTTTACTCGCAGTTCCTTCCGATTTCAGCCACTTCAGCCCAGTATCATCGTCCATTTTCTCAAAGAACCAGCCTGCCAAAGGAACCTGGAAGTCATCCCATCTTATCCCCTAAAACTGCTCTTTCCGTCGAAACGAAATTGGACCAAAGAGGTATTCGGTCTGAAGTTGCAAGCGCAAAAGGCAGGATATTGACCTTTCCCGGATCTTGGGACCCCAGATCAAAACTCTTCTTCTTCCACCTCACACCAACCAATATACATTTCTTCCTTCAACCTCGCTCCTCGCACCCGCAACTCTTCTTTTTTTCAACAGCTCAAATCGCGGCTGAGCAGCGCATCAACCAACACGGTTGCTTTCCGATTACCACGCCAACCGCCGACCATCGCCAATATGAACAGAGCCACATCACCGGCCACGGAGGATGACAGTGACGGCGACAACGGATACGATTACGATCCCGCGATACCCCTCAGCTCGATCGAAAACAGCAAAACAATTCAGCTCTCTCTCCGTGCCAGCTACACCAACTGGGAGCCGCGAGAGGCTTTCCGCGAGCTTGTGCAGAACTGGCGAGATGGCATCATCAAGTCCTTCAACCTCGCCGAGAGTGACTTCCGCGTTGTCCGTAAAGAAAGTATCACGAGTAGGCTGGGCGGCGACACGGACATCGTCTACAAAGTAACGCCCTTCAATCATGACAGCGATGCCATTGACTCGGTTGCTGAGGATGACTGGCTTGGGTTTATGCGATTCACAGCGAATCATGACGAGGGTGTTGTAGAGATCACGAACCGCGCTGCAACGCTGCAGACATCTCATCTGGATCTTGGTGGAACAAGCAAAACTGATGACGCCTCCCAGGCTGGGGCACACGGCGAGGGCCTCAAAGTCGCCCTACTCGTCTTGATGCGTGGAGGTCAGAACCACGCTGTCCGATGCTGCTCGGGCCAGTTCAACTGGCATTTCAACTTTAGTACCAGTGGTCGGCTTGTCGCGCGCCTGGATCGTATGTCTCACCAAGCCATCAGCAAAGCTAAAAGCAAGGCCAGGCTATCAATGGGGAAGACCCTACTCCCGTTTATGCCGAGGCCTAGAAAAGACGTCCAGTTCGTCATTGGAGAGCGGGGGAAGGGCCGTGATCAGAATGGAACAATGGTGACTCGGCACCCAGTGAAGCGCAGCGAGTTCGACGCCTGGACGCATGCAGCCTTATTCCTACACCCCACAGGCCAGAATGGAGAAGGCATCATCTCAACAATAAACGGCGATCTTCTCACAGACCGAGAGTTTAGTGGGAGGATTTATCTAAAAGGTCTTCTGCTGCTGGAATCCACTCCGACGCGGTCTGCCAGCATCACTAACCTGCCGCTCAAGTTCGGCTACAATTTTGCTTCTGGACTCACCAATCGTGAGAGACAGTCGCTTGCTGGGGCTAAAGAAGAAGCAAATGCAATTCTTGCCATCTGGAGCAAGGTGTTGGTCTCCAAGCCTAAGATGGTCTCAGGCTTGAGCAGCATGCTCAATTCTGCCGACCCCCAGTCCGCCGACGTTTTTCGGGCAAAGGATCACATGGGTTATGATACAGCTATCAAGCTTAGGGATTACCTCATTGAGGAGTTCGACGGAAAATGGTATTACTCCAGCGAAGAGAAGAGCGAGGTAATTCCCCTAATCCCAACCATTGATTCAAATCTTTGTCCACACCTCTGCTAACATCTCTCCTCTAGAACTCTCGACTGGACCGTATCATTGAAGGCCTCGGATGTAAGGGTGTTGAATTGGAAGACGACTACTGGGCCATCTTCAAATGGCATGGCCTCCTCCGCACTGCAGAGGAAGAGGAACAGGACCGCTTCGAAGCCGCACCCTTTGTCTCGACTATCACTTCTTCCTTTGGAAAATCGGTGGACCACCTCCTCCGCGCATGTCTCCGCGGCTGCCCACAGACATACGGAAAAGAGCTCGATTTTGTCCGGGCCGGCCCGCTCGACCTCGAGCTTCTTTACTTGCGAACAAGCCAGAGGCTTCTCGTGCATGAGCGTTGGCTCTCTCTAGACCTTGCAGTTGCACAGTTGGGCTTCTCGGACAATGTTTCAGAGCAAGATATCGTATTCCATTCAGTGAGAACACTGTTTGCCGATGCGCTGGGGCAATTTCCACTGACGTCGTTCTCCAACTTGGGCGACAAGGCCCGGACTCCAGAGTGGCATAGACGATCCGCACTCAATCGAGCTGAGCAGAGACTTGTAGATTACCTACGTATGGGAGAGTTGGTTATTACACCAGTTCCTTATATTAAGGGGCTCCATGTCAAATGGCAACTTGACTCCCAACGAAGCCAAGCTCTTCGTGTCCAAATTCAATGCCACAGCGCTTCATTCTGCTCAGATAAAAGGAAGACGATGTTGACTGCAAATGACGGTCAGTTGCATTGGCCTTGACTTGTGACTTTCGAAACCTGACTAACATTACTGCGCTAGTCCGCAGCATCAAAGCTTGTGGTGCCTACTGCACGGCAGGCAGTGTGGTAGATTTTGAACGCGGGACCTTGCAGGGAGAGTACACTCAACGGGATCTGATCTCGGGCTTCAGGTACTTCTTCACGGTAGTGTACCCGGAAGATCCCAACTCAATCGTCCGCCTGTCCGACGTCATGACTTGCCCGCCGCTTGCAATAGCTCCGACTCCGGAGCCCACTGGGCCTGGACCGTTCAGTAAGTCTACTACATCCCGCGGTCCATTCACAATACTCATGTTTGCTTTTGCAGAGCTCGGATCAAAGCTTGATGATATGCGGGCCATCTTCAAGGTCGATGAAGATTCGTGGTACGAGGGCAACGACGACAACGGTGGTAAGGCGGTCATCGGCATTTTGTCCGACGACAAAGCAAAGGGAGGGAAGAAGACAACCAAGCGGCGCAAGCTGAACTGAGAGTCATGGCAAGCAGGCTATGCCGACCCGTGGGGCCTCAAGGATCAACCCACGAGGCCGAAAGTGGGAAGCGGGTCTCATAGAAAAGGGAAGGAGGAAGAAGCGTCGGGGGCAGAATTCGAGCTCGACTGACCTCACCGCAGAAATTGCGACGTTTGTACCACCTAGCATTCGCGACGAAGTCCTCTTTTCAGTGAAATCTTTGCGATATCGTGGCATCGAGAGCAGACATCAACGCGGGATTTGTATACATTCACGTTTCGTTGACTTTGGACCGGATGACGGGAAGGGATGTCCCCCGTCACGGGACCACACCTTCTAAGCGGTGACAAGGGGCAATATGGAATGGGTTCATGCATGAAACTTATCCCTCAGTCGTTTCGAGCACACGATAGTAAGAATATGTAAGGAGATAGCTGAGCAATATAATATTAGCTACTTAAACTCCTGGCTTATTATGAATTCGTGCTTCTGTCAACACAATGGCCGCTGCCCCTTCTTCACATCTCAATGCTTCCGCATTCAAGACACCATCACTCTACATGCATAGGAGCAAGAAATCCGAGCTCCCGCCGGCCCTATCTACTGCCATGTTTACCTACATCTCGCTCGCAGAAGCGTTGGCCGAGGATAATAGGAACTTGGCCATAGCATCTGCTTGGTATTACCGGCGACGACAATGAAGAGAAATACGGAGACAATGGTCATAGTGTCTTCGACGCTCGCCGTCCCGGCAACTTTAGCTTGGTATCCCGACTTAGAAGCCCGCCTCATCAACCGGCAGCGCCTATGTCAACATTGAGTAAAACCGGTCCTCACATAGTTTGTTCCAGATATCGAGGCCTGGCCCGTCATATTGCAGGCCTCAAATGCATTGGGGCAGGATGTTAGAGAATGCAGGAAGACCTTGTCAGTATGGGGGACAGCCTATCACAACAAAATCACGGGCTGCCTTGGCAGTAGGTACGAAGGCTTTTTGAGAATTGGAGATGACCTGCAATAAGAGGACCAATAGCCTGCCTTGACAGGAAGATGGCATTTTCAGCACTAACCAGAGGGACTCTTTCTTATAGCCGGATTCTTTATAGGGAGACAACTTCCGGACCGGCCAAGAGAACCCTTTCTTTCGGCCGGGGCCTTCGTACCTAGCCTCAGCGAGAAAGTGTCTGGCATCATCCAACCTCTTTCTCCACCGCTCATCACCCATCATTGCTCTAACAAGGAGTCCTGCTTCTCTTCACACTATTTTCTAAAAGTAGGAATTGCACCGCTCAAGTGGAGCAACGACATTCAGCAACATCTCCCTCCTCCAAGACGCATCCGAGGCCGACATGTTGAAACCCCTCAGACACCACTCAACTGCATCGGCGTAATCTGGGCCGGCTTCGCCAACGACATCCTTCTGCCACTGCAATGCGGTCATCACGTCAAACGCTGCTGTCACTTCCGCATTCGCCTCTTCGCCACCAAGTTCCTTTCTGAAGGGGTGGTCTTCAATGGGCTCCCCGAAACAGAGCTCGAGAAGGATGACGCCCAAAGCGTTGATAGCACCTATGTCAACCCCGGTGCTTCGTGTTAGGGGGCTCAGTGGTTTGAATCCCCGTGTCACGAACGGAAAACCGAGTTGAAGGGTGGGTTTTGCAGTTCGAGCGTCATGACAGAATTCGATAGTCGACTTCCGTAGTGCTGTTGTGATCCATGGCGTAGACTGAAGCTGGACGAAAGAAGAAGAAAGGTCAAGAGACACACGGTATCTCTGCTTGCGACTGAATTGGGTTGATTTGTATTGCGACAGTATCTCGGCGAGGGTGACGAAGAACTCTGGCTCTGAAGGTGAGGCCACGTCAGGGTAGACCTCGTAACGAGTCTCTGTTCCTTCTAGAAAGCCAACACGTTGGGAAGTCGGGGTCTTAATCCTTGAGAGCCTGACACAAAGGTCAGGAATGGGATTGTCGGTCTCCTCAGGAAGTTGAAGAGTGGACGTTCGCTCTGGCGGTGCGAGAGTCACTGTAATTCTTGGCGTTCTAGACATGAGTCTCAGGTTAGTTGCTGTTCTACCCGGGACATGCCTATGAACACCCACGTGAGGCCAGGTTCCAGAACTGATTTATCCTTGTTGCGAAGGGCAGACTTCAGGGGCTTGCTGGCCCGATGTTGTGGACTGGAGTGTGTCGATGATGTCTTCGGAGGCATCGCCTTTTCCAACTCCACAGCCCGGGTTTTCGCCGAAGCTTCCGCCTTGATCCTCAAACGGCAATGATGCCATTTTTGCGACGAGTCTCTGGAGGTGCCAGATGGCCCATTGAAGAGGAATAGCTGGAATTCCTTCTCAGTGGTGGTTCTATGCCGCAGTGCCAACCGGGCACCGTGTGAATCTCTACAACTGCAACCCCAAGATTCGGAGAGCGCTTTGTAGAACAGGTCCGCCTGCTGCCAAAACCCAATCAAGGTCTTGGTTGACAATGTCCCCTTTTTAAAAGCCTCATCCCTTGACCTCCGGAGGCATGACTCGTTGTCATTGATGCGCAAGAGATTGTCCAGCCTGTCGTTTCCAGCCTGCAACTCTTTGAAGAGACGCTTTCGCGCGCTTTCCCGCATGATGAACTTTGCGCGCTTCAGATAAACCACCGCCTGGCTTGTGCTGGATCTGATACCGATGTTCAAAACATGCTTGAGACGCCTCCGGAGGCCCAAAGGTTGTTTGATACGTCGCCGGAATCTGGTCATGGAGAAACCTGCGTTAGGCTTTCGAGACGCGGAATTTCCGTGTGAACCGGAGCTTTGAGGAGCTTGTTTGTCGCCTTCGCGGAGTGGTGGTGCGATGGTCTTTTCAAGTTCCTGGGTTATCTCACCCATGACCCGCTGCATCTCTTTTATTGTCTCCACATAAAGGCCGTAAGAATCTTGCAGTCTGGACTCCAGGGCATCGGCGATCTCTGAAGCCTTCCATGACTCTCCGCCCGGATCACCCATGAGATGACAGATCGTTTCGTCATCCACGACTAGCGGCAGGAGTAGCTGTTTTAGAGTAGAGATATACCTGATGTGGTTGTACTTGATCTCGCGGTCGCATTTCGAGTGCTCTCGCCGCATCTCTCGCCAACAGTCAAGCAGCTCGGCTGCACGGCAGCAGCCCTGAAGCGCTGATATCGCGATCGGAAAAGCCCCGAGAACAAGGCCCGCGATCTCGAAGCCGGACATTATGAGGTAATAGGACGATTCTTTCGCATTCTGCGCTCTTGGATGAGGATCGAAGCGGCCTGGGCAGCTTTGCAAACTTTGAGGGGTGGTTGCACGTGAGGTTGGTTGGGCAGAAATTGGGTCCGCCTATCAACCGTCGTCTTGTTCGGCAACGTGTCTGCCATCTCATGCATCACCACCAGCAGCCCTCACAATATCGGCAATCGATCGCGATTGATCAAACTTCCTCCGCCGTTGCCATGGAGGCGGTACGCGCGTCATCGGTTGCTGCAAGAGTCTCCGAGATTCGACGCCAGCTCGATAGTTTATCGAACATCGTCGCCACAAGTGAAGAAGAACCTGCGGCGTCCCCCTTCGTCTCCCAAGATGAGGTGAGGGACCTGGCCGATAGATTCAATCTCTGGGTCGGGAACATAGGTGCCGGCCAACCAGTAGTCTCTGCGCTGTCGCTGGAAAGCCGTCTTTGGGACGCTCCCGAGGTCTTGAACGAGGTCTTGAGTTTGCTCGGCGAACTCTGTCAAGCCGTACGCGATGGTATGGGACAGAAAATACAGAGTGACCCAAGTGACCCGACAGGCTGACGTTTTCTCTTGCAGTGCTTGACATCTCCTCTGGGAAGCGAGAGAACCGCGGGATTGGCGACATCGCTGGGCTGTGCTGGGACAGCGAGGAAGACGACGACAGCGATTTCGAAGATGTTGAGAGCGAAATTCCTGGAATATCGACTGACGAAGTCCACGACATCCTCGGTATCGCATCGGATTGTGTGGGCAACCTGTTCAGAATCTCGATGCTGGTTCGGAAGGCGACTCCGCGTGATCGGTTCGTCAAAGCGCTCCAGGGCAGGCGAGAGCGCTTCATCGACCAGTTCGATATCAACTATGTCCAAGAGCGATACCCACGGTTAGCAAATCCAGAGAAACGGTGGCTTCTTGAGCGTCTGGGGCGCGCGATCACGAACCGGAGGCAGTACCTGCGCTACTGCCGTGAGCACAAGGAACGGCTTGAGCAACCACAACCGGATGCAGAGAAGAGCCCTGCTGTAATTGAAGCGACACCTGCTCTGGCAGGAAAACTTGTGATGGGGTTGATGGAAAGCCCTAATACAATCTCCAATGACCCGGACCCCAATAGAGGAGAGTTGGATCATCCGGCCGAGTATCCCTCTCAAACACCGCCAGGGATTGTGCCGCAGAGCGTACAGACAAGGCCCTCGACCAAGGCTTCGACGCTAGACAAGACGCGACTCAAGGCCGTAATGAAGCAGCCAGATAATCTCGACATTGAGGACGAAGACGAGGATGGCCGGACGTATTCTTCGGCCGCTTCGTCAGTTGCTCTCGAGGAAGGTGCGGTGCATGTCCACCTTCCCACACTGATAGACGTCAGCCAAGGAAACAGAGAATTCGAGTGCATCTTCTGCCGTGGGATCAAACGATTCACTCGAGAGAAGACTTGGAGGCGACACGCGTATCGCGATCTGAAGGCTTATGTCTGCACACTTGGGGAGGGCGAGTGCGGTCTTGAGCTGTTTGGTGACCAAAAGACTTGGTTTGACCATGAGCTGCAGAAGCACCGACGGACATGGACCTGCGTTATTTGCAAGAGCGGCCCTCTCAGGTCTTTGAGCACCTTCCAGTCCCACGTCACGACTCGCCACAGAGAGCTTGGCGAAGCTCAGGCTTCAGTCCTCGCCAGCGTCAGCCAATCCACTATCAGGGCCATCCCAGCAGACGACTGCCCGTTCTGCGATGAATGGGGAGAAAAGCTCAAGCAGACTGTATCTCAGACTGCACTCCCCAGCCCCGGTAGTTCCTCTCATGTCGTCGTGACGGTTGAGCCCCACCAGTTTCGTCGACACGTTGGGACGCACCTTCAGCAACTGGCGATCTTTGCCATTCCTCGTGCGCTCCATCATGCCCATGATAAAGAGGACATCGAAGAGGCCGGTAGTAACGCCCTAGACTTGGGCGCCTCTAATGCTTCAAGGCGCATGTCAAGCGGCGAGCTGTCCTTTCGATCCAACAACATGATGGATGAAGCAGATCCACCCCTAAACGACAACGACCCATCAACTCTATTAAATACCCTTGAATATTCCCAACATGATCCTCACGCCGAACAGCAGGGGCTCAAAATCGATGACTCGCCAAAACGCAACTGTAAGTCGCCCACGCACAACCGGTGCGGCTTTTGTTTTTTCCTGCACAGGTCACACTTTCGTATGATCGATATCTCACCCATACAGTAACAACCCCACAATGCTCGAGGGTTATTGGATGGCTGAAGTTTTACTGATCACTTTGGAAAATACAGACTTCGATGATGAAAAACGAAGAACCAGACTGAAAAGGTTTGGAATTGAGTTCCGCCAGTCGCCGCGGTCCTTCGGCCCAATTCCAAGCAGCTATCGGCGAGAGCTTGCCTGGATTGATACCCAAGAGGAGGTCAGGCAATGGTTTTCAAACCCAGAAAGGAACAAACTGTGGCTGGTGGGGGACGGAAATCAGGTATTCAGCATCCTCATCCACGGACACCTAGCTACCGACAAAGGCACCGTCGGTTATTGCTCATTGCACGATATGGCTGGTGGGACAGAGACGGCTGCCGCAGTACTTGTGTGCGTACTCCACGACATCCTTCTTGCACGCGATGACTTGATGCGCTATTGGCAGATTTTGATTGACAAGGAGCGGCTGGGCCCTACCCCCATCGTCAATGATGATGGCCCCGAAAATGGAAACTGGTATCACGACTTTGATCAGTGGGAGGACATATGGTTCAGCATGCTGAAAGACGCGACCAAGGGAGATAGGCCCATCACATTCATCATCAATGATTTTGGTTGGTTTCAAGGTGGAGAGCGCGAACAAAGCAAGCTTTTATGTTGGATCTCTGGAATTCGAGATAACCACGCAATCATCGATCAAAATCTTATACGTACCCTGGTGACGGATCGAAATCCTAGAGGACTTAGTAGACGAAAACCTGGAGCAGGATTTGTCGTTGTTAATGTCCTCGACCTGGAAAATGCCGTCGGAAACTGACAGTATTCACATCAACGCCTGTGGAGGGCAATCACCGGAGACGAAGGGGTTATTTGATAGAGGTGGCTCCATCGAGATCGTGGCGGACAGACTTTTCCGCATCACTGCTGACGCGGATGAGCTAGCTGGGAATGGGTGGTATATCCATCATTTTACGGATGAGATTCGTCAGCTTCCCAGTTGTCGAAACGATCGCGAGTTTGCATTTGTGCGCAGCAGGTGCGGGTATACGCCCGCTTCTCAGGTCGGCTAATCCCTAACGAATCATCTCCCCTGCTACTGATGGGATGTGATGAACAAAGGGCACCAAGGCTCTCAAAGGGCCGCCTTCAGGGACGCGTCTCCCATATATCGAGGAAGAAGAGGGGCACTGAGCCAGATGCACATGTTTCCTAAGAGTCAGTCTTTACTAGCTAGGTAGTTTTGCAATGCTGTGGTTGCATGTAAGTTTCATATTTCAAATACACGAGCATCCGTGGATCACATGTGCCCGGATTCACCAACCGAAATCAGCGGCGCACCTTGTAAGCCGCCCGTTAAGGAGCCGCCTCCGTTCGGTATCCAACAAACCCTCCGCGGACATCACCCAAAACACGTGCTTGATTTGCCTTGAATAAAAACAATTCCTCGCACAGGACAGCAGAGACAACATGCTTTCCAGGAAGAAAAGGTCCACAACTACACAGAGTCTGATTTTCCCGAGATCCGTAGCGCTCGCACCCTTTTCCATCAACACTCGCGACACCTCCCTACTCTCACCACCACACACAATGACGCAAACAAACCCACCTCCTTCAAATCTACACCCAACCTCAAAATACGACCCTCCCACCAACCCCCTAGAAGACACAACCACGAAAGAAACCCCCCCACCATTCAAGAAAGGCCCGAGGTTCTGGGCCATCCTAGCCACCCTCTCAATCATCAGCCTCATGACGTCGCTAGAAGCCACAGTCACCTCGACGGTGATGCCATCCATCGTTGCCGATTTGCACGGAGGCGATAATTACATCTGGATTTCCAACGCTTACTTCCTCGCTTTGTGAGCTTCCCTTCCCTCCTCACTTCGCAGTTGAGCTACGGGTTTCTGATTATTGGTTGATTTATATAGGGCTGCGCTTCCGCCCATGTTCGGTCAGCTCGCAAATGTGTTTGGTCGCCGGTGGCCCCTGATCGTCTCGGCGATTCTCTTCATGATTGGGAGCGGGGTGTGTGGCGGGTGAGTTATGCTCTCCCTCGGTAGCTTTCTTCCCCTGGCTTTCCCAAGCTGACTCCACACTCCACACAGAGCCACCAACATGGCTATGATGATCGCCGGCCGTGCCGTCCAAGGAATCGGAGGCTCCGGCATCGCCGTGCTCTGCGAGGTCGTCATCTGCGACCTAGTACCCCTCCGCGAGCGAGGCACCTACATGGCCATCGTATTCGGCATGGTCACCCTTGGAGCGGCGCTCGGCCCTCTCTTCGGAGGACTTCTCGTCAGCTACAGCACCTGGCGCTGGGCTTTCTACATGGCTCTACCCATCGGCGGTGTCTCGCTGGTGCTGCTGATTGCCTTCCTGAACGTCAAGTATGACAAGAATCGGACGCTGGCGACCAAGCTATCGAGCCTCGACTGGCTCGGCAACACGGTGTTCATCGGCGGCTGCAGCCCTGTGCTGATTGCGCTCAGCTGGGCAGGCGGCCAGTACGCGTGGTCGTCCTACCAGGTCCTCGTGCCGCTAATTATCGGTCTGGCCACGCTGGGAGGCTTTGTCGTGCTCGAAGGCAATGCCCGGCTCACGCCAAATCCCATGATGCCCCTGTACCTATTTTCCCATTCCATCACCGCGGTCGTCTTCCTCCTCACCTTTCTCCATGGCGTCGTCACCCTGTGGGCCATGTACTTTCTGCCAGTGTACTTCCAGGGCGCCCTGGGCGAGACCGCCTACCGCTCCGGCATCATGCTTCTCCCTAGCATCCTCACGCTCCTCCCGGCCGCCATCCTGGGCGGCCTGTTGCTCACCAAGTTTGGGTTCTACAAACCCATCCTTGTCTTCTCCCTCGCATGCATTGTCGTCGGCTTTGGTCTTTTCTCGATCCTGGATGAGAACTCAAGCACGGGAGCCTGGGTGGGCTTCCAGGTGATCGAGGCCTTCGGCGCAGGTTTCGGGATGGCGGCATTGCTCCCAGCGCTGCTGGCGCCACTGGAAGAGAAGGACACGGCGCTGGCGACGGGTACGTGGGCTTTCATGCGCAGCTTTGGTCTGGTCTGGGGCGTCGCTGTCGCCGGCACTGTGTACACCAACCGAGCCGCGCAGCTGGCCAGTTCGGGCGCCATCGACAGCAACGCAGCGGTGGCGGCCGACTTTGCGGCCGGTGGAGCCTACGGCTACGCCGAGGTCCAGTTTCTCGACGCGCTCTCGGCAGAGACCCGCGCTCAGGTGGTTGCCGTGCAGAGCATCGCGCTCCAGCGGTCCTGGCAGGTTGCCCTTGGCTTCAGCGCGGTGGGGTTCGTCGCTGCTGCGCTGCTCAAGCAGGTTCCGCTTAGAAAGGAGCTCGAAACAAAGTTTGGCATGGTAGACAAGGAGGACAAGTCTACTGAGGAGGAGGAGGCTAGAGGCGCTATGGAGAAGGAGGTCCCAGCAGCCACGTCGTAAATCGCCCAAGAGTCGCTCAAGACACGGGCTTTTCCCAGTGTTGAGAGGGAGAACAAACAGCGATTGAGCAGCTGAATAGCTCGACGATATACCTATAATAGAGCCCTAGCTTTTAGTCGCCCAGTCGAGAAACCCCATCGAGTCCTGGATACTCGCTCGTATCGACTCTACGTACGACTTGCCACCCCGCCGTGACTTGACATCCTCTTGTTCCATGGTAGTACAAAACAACCGGGCCCGATCTGCGCGGGAGAATATCCCTGGGGTGGCCGCCGCTTCGCCCGAGAGGCAGTATTCAGTTGGAATCCCCATACAGTGCTCGAGGGTCTGCACCTGGCCTTGAATGGCCTCGAGTATGCCTGTAGCATAAGTCTTGAGCGGCATGTCCTGAAGCGAAGAGATACCGCCGATGCGGAGCACCGACTTGACCTTGAGAGACTTGAGCGAGTTCGGCGGCACCTGGCAGACGCATTGGTAGATGCAGTAGAACAGAGAGTCGTAAAGCCTCATCAACGCAAGGTAGCCCGAGAGAGTCAAAAGCACGATCTCAGTGCTGAGCACGTCGTCGGTCTGCATATCCATCGCGGGCACGAGATTGGGCGGAACGAGCTGGCTCTGGGGATACGAGTCTTTGGCGAGAGTCTTGGGGGCGCTCAAACTCTGGATAATGTCGATGAATTCTTTGCTGCACGTAAGGAGCAGCGCAGCCGGATTTTCCACCTCCGGGCCCCCCTCCTGCTCTTCTTTGCAGCCCTGCATGACTTTGAGGGGGTCGCTGAAGTATGCGTCCACCATCGCGATGCGCTGGTCCATCTCTTCTCGGAACCGCAGCAGCAAGCTCGCTGCGCTGAAGCATTGCGGTATGGGGCTTTGGGAGAGAACACCCTCCCACAGATCAAGAAGCGGGTCAATATCCATCTCTAGCGCGGTGCTAGAGTCCATGTCCCGGGCGATGTGGAGCATCGTGTTGAGTTCATCATCTGTGCTCAGTAACCCCCGAAGCTGCGATGGGCTGCTGAGCGGATTCACCAGTGCGAGGATGTCTTCGTCCGGCACAGGACTTTGCGCGGTCGGCGGGGAGTGAAGGAAGAAGGGGGTGCTGTCGCCCGACGCTTCCCAAAAATCTGACTGTGGCCCATGAGCCAACTGATCCGGGTTCGGGTCCGGGTCCCTTGGCGGATGCACTGCGAATTTGGAAACGTCGAGGCCCGAGCCCGAAGGCGCCATGGACTCCGCTGCCATCGCAGACACATGGAGGTCAGCATGGTTCATGTCTCGCAATGTGGACGTCGGCATGACGAGCGAGGGCACGACATCAGCAGGACTTGCGGCCGGGCCTCGAGGCGAGCTGTCGGCATTGATGAGCCGCGGCTTGCGCGGTCTCCCTGGATGGCCGGAGGCGCCCGTCACGCATCGCACGCCGATGTGGGAGCAGCGGGCACACGGCACCATGCTGTGTTCGGCGCGGAGGCATCGCACTCGCTTCGCTCTGCACTGGTCGCAGGCAGAACGCCGGACGGTTGCTGTCTTGAGCATAGTATTGCCATCCATTCTTGATGGCTTGAGTTGGGATAGGGAGACACGAAGATACGGCCGGGTTGCTTTGCGCGTGCGCAACACCCGCGCCGCTTGGTTGCCGCCTGCAAGCACCGAATGCGCCGCGGACACTGGAAAACCCACCTCGGAGGGTTTATTGCCCCACTCTGGGACGCACAGGGCAGCCAACCAGCCGAGCCGCCTCGACTGTCAAAGCCTTCCTCGGCTCCTGGCCAGCTGTTGCCAGCTGCAAGCAATATCTTAGGAGTCTAGTTCCACCAGCTCGAGATCAAGCCGATCTTCGATGCCCTCGAGCCGCGCGAGAATCTCTACGCTCATTACATAACACGCGCCACGTGGCATGGCAGCAGAATAGTCATGCGGCAAGGGTCCCCGGAAAGTCCGTTCATTTTCGACTTCATCATGGACGTCCATCGTGCTTGCAGCGGAGATTGGTGTCAGAATCTAGCACTCATGGCCAATTGTGGTGATTGTTGTATATTGTTGTTCTGTGGAAGAGAATCTCTGGCCTGCAGGGTCCCCTATTGCCAAGCCGGCTACATCCGCGAATGGCTCCAATTGCTTATATAAGCTGACAATTGGAACACATTGGCGACGCAATGCAACATCCTCCATGAGGAGCTCGAGGCCTTTCTTGAGTATGCTGCCATGTTTCTCTGTAACTTGGGCAACTTTTACGCGAGTTTGACTTGACGGGTTTAGCGACCGGTGCTGATTTTCAACAGGGCGAAGGCGATGAAAAATTCGTTCCCAATCTGAGCGTTGAGACTCTGCAAAAGATTGCCGCCATCTTCCCAGAGGCCAAGGATGGACTGGAGAGAATCATCGAGCCCTTGTTGGCAGTTCCGCCATTCAGTCTCGGATATCCTAGCAATAACGCGCAGTCGGCCTACTATCCTGGCGCTGAGCCCATCTCTCAACAAGAGATCGCCAAAGTGTCCGAGATCATGGAACAACGCTCGATAGGGCTGGAGAATACCCGAATTCGGAAGCTGGTTGAGGATGGAAAGCCCATCTACCAGCTGTTGCAGGCGTCTGCCGAGACTGGCACTTCCAACAACACCTCGCAAGAACTCACGGATGGCACCTTTCTCGTCAAAGGCGATCACGCCGAGGAGCTATTGCAGGTCTGCTTGGCTCTGGAAAAGGCGCAGGAGTATGTAAGTAACAGCAAGTAAGCACAGTTCCTGATACACTACCTCGAATGCTTCCGCTCTGGCAGCTTGGAAGCTTTCTAAGAGTCACAAAAGGCATGGGTGACAGATGTCTCTGCAAGAGTGGAACACTTGATTGGCTTCATCGAGCCCTACCGAGACCCTGCTGGAATTAGGTCAGAGTGGGAGGCAATGATAGGAATCGCCGACCCGGACGAGGCGTTGAGACTGAAGCGCTTGGTTGAGAGTTCAACTACTATCATTCGACAGCTCCCTTGGGCGGTTGAGGACGTGAATGACGGGAAAGGACCATTTGAGAAGAGTCTATTCGAGGCTCCCGACTTCACCAGCGTCCACGGTTGGCAGTTCCTACTCCCAGCTAAAGTATCAAGCCATACTAACGGGTCGTCTAGCGCTGGCTGTATGCGGAAGCATCGTCTTCGAAGCCGCCAATCTCCCCAACGCAAGTTCATAGAATGCCTCTGTGGAAGGAGAGGAAACTAACAACTATGCTAGTACGAATACATTCGAGAAAACTACGGCTTGAAAAACGTAGTTCTCGCGAATCGTCTGAGCGCCAATCACAACCCTGAGCTGCCGTGCTACTGGGTTGACTCAGCCGAGCTAAAGCGCTTCAAAAACAGTACGCACATTGTCAGATTCATCACTATAACCATCCGCGAGCTTCTCGGCTACGGCACTGGTAAACTTCTCAGTTAAACCGCCCCCGGAACCTACAACTTCGACAAGCACAACCCACCGATAAGCCCACTCAGCGGAGAAGCCGTAACCTCGCACTACCTGCCTGGTTAGACATGGAACGGTGTCTATAGCAAGTTGGCCGGCACAGTCGAGGAGTGCCGCGCGATTTTGGTGTCGGAGTATCTCATGGACAACAAGAACTTGCTGGAGATCTTCGGTTACATCGATGACAGTGAAATCACTGCTGACGAACGTACGTGTTGCCACAGCCAAGTCGCCAACTTTGCTGAATTTGGATTTAGTCCTTTACGCGACATATCTCAACATCGAAGTCGATGGTCTCCAAGCTCTTGCGTACTACAACTTTCAGAATCAGGCCTGGGGCCAAGTCCACCACCAGGTATGCAGCCAACCTATTGTCGCCGGTTTCTCACAGATTTCGTGGGAGAACTGACTGTCATCAGACCCACTTTTCCAAATCCTCAAACACCTCCTCCAAGACGGCGTCGGCGTCATCCCCGTCTCCCATGACACGACTAACTCAACTCTCACCGTCCATGTTGACCGCAGCAAAATCATATCCCACGGCAAACCCGCCCTGGGCCGCTATCTTTGCCGCCTACACATCTGGCGCTGTACGGCGGACGTTTCTTCTTGTAAGTTCTACGAGCCGCTCTGCGCGGTCGGTGGTAAGTACGAACTGTGGGGATAGATCGTGTGCTCAAAGCCGAACTCGAGATGGAAGTTTGTACAGCCCAACACCTTTGTGATGGGAGAGATGGTGAAGATGAAGGTTTGCGAGGGGAGCAATAGAGGGATCATTCAATCTTGGGTGGAGAGAGCGGCTTGTGGGGGTTGATCTTCAGGCCGCTTGGGGCGTTGAGTGTCTAGGTACAGATAGTGACTAAAAATCCGCGTTTCTTTCACTTTGCCCTCAAGGACAAGGCAGTCTCAGAGCAAGATGACAGTGGTCTGCGTATAAGAAATCCACGTACTTATCCTTCCTCGGTCGTATCTCTCAATGTATTTAGAAATCGCAGTCTCCTCGGTGTCTTCCGACTCTGCGATTGTTGCACCGGCTGGACTGCTGCCAACACTGCCTAGGACAGGAGCACCATGGTAAGCCTCCATTACCGCCTGCTTGCAGTCTTCCCGGGAAATACTCACCTCGATAGGGACTTCAGTGAGGTTGTGCCTCGTGGAGAGGTTGCACTCTATATACTTGACTGCCCCGAGTTTCTTTGCTAGGCCTTCGCCTACCTTTGTGTAATCTTCGTGTTTGTGGGGTTCGCTGCGCTGCTTGGCTAGCTCCAATAGTTGCTCTTCATCCTCGGTCGAGACACCGACAATAAGGATCGGTATACCGGGGGCGTAGCGGCTGATCTCGGGAATCCATAAGCTTTCAATGTTGTCAAAAGTAGACTTGATTCCGATGCGACCGAAAACCAGAAATACATCAGTTTGTGGATATGAGAGCGGTCTAAGTCGTGTGTAATTTTCTTGGCCGGCTGTGTCCCAGATTCCAAGAGAGTATGAACGTCCACGGACTCTTCAAGAGCAGACTGTTAGCAACTCTGTCAGAAGGCGGAGGCTGGTGGTGGCGGATCTTTACATGAGCGACATTGAATAGTTATCGAATACTTTGGGTATGTATTCCCCTGGATAGCTGCTAGTCGTAAACGCGATGACGGTCGCGGTCTTTTCAGTGTTTGCGTCTCCGGTGATAACGCACCTGCCATCTATACATCAGCATGCATCCCCCCACAGGATCAATCGATGACTTGAACGGTGTTTCTTACTTCAGTGTCGAACTGCAGCGGCAGTTCTTGGCGCTCAGGCGCGCAGGCGCCTTACCGCTCCAGGCTAGGCTGGAGCGCAGGAGCCTTTCGTCATGTGCTCTCCTCACACACAGGGAGCTTTCTTTTGTATTTAGTCGGGGAGCTTCGCTCCCCCCCTTTCTACCTAATCAAGTCACTTTGCAACTGCACTTTCGCTGCTCCCATGAGCTCCGTACCCTCAGTGAAACGTTCCACACCTTTCATGTAGGCCGGAAACCAGGTGTCGTCGCCGGTGGAAAGAGGGTACACCTCGTTCACAACGTCGACAACCGTAAATGCGTCTAGCCCTTTGGTGAGCTGGGCGATGTTCTCCTTGACTAGCACTTCAAGGCCAGGGATTTCGTACATGCGCGCGCTGACGTAAACCTCGAAGGCCGTCTTCAACTTGGCGATTTCGTAGCAGCTTCTATCAGTTTTTGGGCCCACCCAGCGCAGCGTGCGGTAGGTGTCGGTGTAGAGGTAGTTCACGAGAACGTGGCCTGCACTCCGCGAGATGCGCTGCTTCCGGTGGAGGTCTGGTATTCCAGCCCGCAGTAGCGGTTGAGAAGGATCGAGAGCTTTGGATATTGCTGGAGGAGGGCCAGGTGGATACGAAGGGGGTTGCCTTGTTTGAACTGGACGTCGACCATCGGTCCCGAACTGAAGGGGCTGAGGCGGCGCATCGAAACTGTCAGATCCATGTGGCCGATATCCCCATGCTTCGCAGGTAAAGGTGTACATGATCACTTACGATTTGTCGAAGCAAGCATCTGCCAACACTTCCGCATCCATCGTCGCGCCCTTGCCTGTCTTTCCTAACTCCGTTTTTTGCTTCATCACGCGAGATGACCACGGCCAATTTTGAGGGTTTGCTCACCAGAAGGCAAGCGCAACGGCTGCTGAAGAGCTGGCACCCAATCGCCTGCTGTCCGTGGAGACAGCCAACAGGTGCAGTGGGCCTCCTCGCAACGCTCCTGCTGGTTGAATTTCAAGGCACCGAATCAACGATAGCTGATGAGCTACACGCAACAAACCAAACAAAACGCACGCAATAATACTGTGGGCGAAGGGCACAGTTTGAATTTGCAATTGCTGCCGATGGAGTCTCGAAAGGCAAACGCGTGTGGAGCGCGTGCAGCAAAATTTATAGCCTAGCTGCATGGGCCAGTTGTGGCGTGGCAACAAGAACTCCAGGGGTTCATGCAGGGGTTCAGGGGCTAGTGGCTGCTGTGAAGCTGAACAGCCACCCGGCTCCGCGCAAGCAAACAGCCCGGATCTGTAAAGGTGCACTCAATTTGCCCAATGAGATGGCAAAGCAGAGGGCTCCGAAAACTTCAACAACTCAGCACGATTGAAATCGAGCTAAGAGAAATCCTTCCTGCCCAGACAAAAAGGTACCTAGTTGCCAAGACAACAGGCAACAACCGACCTCGGGTCACACAAACACGCGACAGTGACTCTTCGAGACGCGTTTACTTACATTCAAGTTCTCACAACTCACGGCAATATCTACAGCCCCTTACATCACCTTCCTACCTTACATCAGCCACATTTCACATCAACCACATCAACCCCCAACCCACCTACTCTCACCCAAACCCAACCATGGCCTCCCCCGCTCCCGCCCCCGCCTCCTCAGAACACTTCGACCCCCCCACCTCCCTGGACCTCAAAGCCACCCAACTCGCCGCGCTCATCACCTCCAGCACTCACTTCATCGTCTTCACCGGCGCCGGGATCTCCACCTCAGCCGGCATCGCCGACTTCCGCGGCCCCACCGGCGTGTGGACGCTCCGCGCGGCCGGGCTCGCCTCGCAAATCCAATCCGTGTCCACTCTCACAGCAATCCCGACGCCAACGCACATGGCTCTCGTTGCCCTCCAGGACGCAGGGATCCTGAAGCATTTGGTGTCGCAGAATTGTGATGGATTGCATCGCCGGAGTGGGATTCGGAAGGAGATGATTAGTGAGTTGCATGGGAATAGCAATCTTGAGGTGTGTCGGGTGCCGTTCCCACCAGCGGCATCGTCTGGGGTGGCGCCGGCGCAGGTACAAGGGGGGTGTGGACGGGAATACCTGCGTGATTTCCGCGCGGTAGCGTCGTATGAGAAGACGGTGCATGACCACCGCACGGGACGGAAGTGCGGGAGTTGTGGCGGGAATTTGTATGATACGATTATCAACTTTGGGGAGTTCCTGCCCGAAAAGCCGTTGGCGGATGCGGGAGCGCATGCGGCGAAGGCTGATCTGTGCCTTGTGCTGGGGAGCTCGCTGACGGTGCCGCCGGCGAGTGAGATTCCGGAGGGGGTGGTGGAGAGGGAGGGAGGGGGGAAGAAGGGGAAGGGGGGGAAGGGGGGAGAGTTGGTGATTTGTAATTTGCAGGAGACGTATTTGGATGACAGGGCGGGGGTGAGGGTTTGGGCGAGGGCGGATGAGCTAATGGAGAGGGTTATGGAGAAGCTGGGAGTGGAAGTACCGAAGTTTGTGCTGAAGAGAAGGCTGGTTGTGGACGTGGAGAGGATGGATGCGGGCGGGGAGAGACATAAGGTCAGTCTGAGGGGAGTTGATGTTGATGGGACGGAGGTGTCGTTTTTAAAGTCGGTGAGGATGGAGGGGATGAGGAGGGTTATGAAGGAGGAGCCGTTTGCGATTAGTTTTCGGAGGGCGCTGGAGGTGGGCGATGTGTTTGAGGTGGAGGTGGAGTTTATGGGGCATTATGCGGAGCCGAACTTGGTGATCAAACATGTGTATGGGGGGGAGACGGGGTATTTGCTCGAGTATGATCCGTCTACGGGGGAGTGGAAGGTTGAGCAGGGAAAGGTTGAGGGTTAACAAAGAAGGGAGAGACGTAGTTGTGTCTTCGACTTCTGTACAAAGGCTCAGGCCAAAAGGAAGGGTCCCCTCAGCTAGTGCATATGAGCGGTGGGGTGCGATGGTCAAGATCTCTTGTTGGTTGTTTATAACAAGAGGTGGGACCTAGTTGTAGATATAGGTAGTCTACCGCTTCGTCGCCAGGCATGTTGGTCGCAGACGAGACGGAAAAATGATCAGTTAAATTGCAGGAGAAACGTGGCCTGCACGGGAGCGTCCACACCGTCAAAGAAGACCTTGCGGAACTGCTCGAACTCTAGCCGCTTGGTCCTATACCGGCCCGGGAACTCACATCGAAGACACCCTGCACTGCATATTCATACGACTGCCCGTCATCGAGATAGATCATCGAGATAGATCATCGAGATAGATGAGACCCGACAAACGATCCACCAGCTCAAAGTCGCTGAGCTGCTCCTTGGTTTGACTCCGTAATCCGCTGAGTGTGGTGTTGAGACACAACTCAGTGAGCAGCACACCTAGTGCGAAGAAGACCCGGTTTCGAACTCCGTCATTTGGAGGCGCTGGCTGTTTTGACGCGCTGATTCTGCTTTGGTATGGGGGTTCGAGAGCACAGGAAATGGCAGGTTCCTTTGTCTGCGTGCCCATTACGATAGTGTTCAGCCCAGCCCAACTTTCCTCGAGCCATAGCGTCCCACACAGGTAGAGCACTGCCCACGCAGCCGCCGCAATGGCGAATCTGTCCTTTCGCGAAACGGGGCCTCGCGAGTAATATCGGGCCGCCAATGCCTGTGGGGGAGGTTGCCACTGGACTGCGTTGAGTCCGAGAAGGTTGTTGAGAGTATGGTACTGTCCGGGTGTGCTGAGAGGTGGGAGAGGTGAGTAGTTCAGGATTAGTTCTTTTGTGTGTCAGAGTACTGGGCGGAGAAGGGAAATCAAGCCCGCTTTTCCCGCAAACCCAGACATATGAAATCACAAATGCAGGAGATCTCGGGGAGTGGTGAGATAGGATGACCTTTTGCCGGTACCGGAGAGCTTGGGAATTCTGGTGTCGTCTTTGCTTCGAAAATGCAAGACGGACCTTTTTTCTTCTGCTCGTGTTGTCTGTCATTGTTGGCCTAGGGGTTGGGTCAACGTCAGGGTCTGGACCGTCCCCCCGCTTCACCCACAGATTCGCACCTGCCAGAGTTCTGGCAGGTTGTCAACTGCCGTTACAATGCAACCGCGACCGGGACTCTCCGTCAGTCGCCCAAAGGGGGTATGGACAGCGAACAGCTTGCCCGATTCATCGGCGAAGGAACTTCAGCTTCCTCTTTGTGACTGTCGACATCATGCAGTCATCATGTTTCCTGAGAGAAACATCATAAGCCAGTCATGAAGATACTCGACCATGATCCCCGCCCCTGCACTAGAAAATCAGCCGCAAAGCATCGCTGTTCGGTCCTTCCCGAAGAAGCTGCACCACTTCCCAAGCTTGAGCCCCGGCCGACTCAAGTGGGCCGGGGGAGAAAACCCGAGTCTGGCGCAGCCCGCCGACATCCATCATGCTGTTCCTCCAGCCACATCGCGAGGCAGTCATGAAAATGTCTGATCATGGTCCCACGTCGAACTCGACAACTCTTTGTGGCTTTCAGCTCGCGCGCTAATAGGCGGTGTCGGGATTCAGTGGCTTTACACTATGCCCAATTGAGGTGAGTTTCTGCAACTTGGCATCACATTCACCACTCGCAATCGCGAGGTGAGCATCTCCTGATTGACCGATTGAGCAGGGCGACAGCATGGGAGTGTCTCTTTACGAGATGGAAAGAATATTTTCGCAAAGTTATAATCCCTGATCACTTGGTAATGCAGCCTGAGGACCAAACACGACACCGCTTCGTTTTCCTAGGGTCCTTTCGTCGTCATCTCGAAGATAGGCGATCCCATGTGAACGACTCACTGAAACCAATCAAGCCGACTCAGCTCTGGGACATTTCGACAATCTGTGAGTCTTCCCTCCTTTATCCTCAGGCCCTGGTCTCGCCCCTCCTCCCCCTTCTCTCTGCCTGTCTCAGGCATCGGAATAGCTGATACCCGATCTAATGACGGACCAGATGAAATGGCCACCCCTGACCGACCCCTTGGTGCTTTGCCAAAAACGGTGCCGGCGACACGCAAAGAATCGGCATCATGGGCAAACCAGAAGATGGAAGAGTATGGGCAATACATTGACGAGCTCAGCCACCGGTATCCGGAGACATTCGATAAGTTGGATGCTTTCTTTAAACGCGGCAACTGTCGGTGCTCCACTGGGCGTGCCTGCAAATGCACAACCGTAGGCTTGATGTGCGATTGCATAGCACCAAATGCATGCACCTCCGATCCCGTATCAGACTGTTTCACGCACCGGCTGAAGCACAGAGTTCGTGTATACGACATTGACACAACCGCGAATGAATTCGACTCGTATATCAAAAAGTGGGGACCGGATCATCAAGGCCAGAACTACTATGATGCGGGGCTTGAGGATCAGCTTGAAGAGCTGAAGATCGACTTGTTGAACGGCAGTGTGGCAGAGACAAAAGACACCCAAACGACCCACTTCCGCCTGATCACCGTCAGCCACCTTAGCGCCAATGTTGCGAAACTGCTCGGTGGCATTTACGACATTCACGCAGACTTTTTCAACCGTCACCTACCTGGAACCGAGGCGATTGCGGGCCGTCTTCTCTCAAGAGTGCCCTCGGCTATTCAGATCGAGTTTGACGAACTCTATGAGGCGCACAATACGTTTGAGGACATCTGGGGGGCCGTCGAGATGCCACAGGGGCTTCACGGCCACCAGTTGATTAAAGACGCACTGGATCAGAACTTTCTGATCCGCCAAGCAGGCTGGGACTACTTTCCAATCTCGAATCAAAATTGGGACCGGGGTCGAAAGAACACGCCTATGAGTGCGGGCTTTGAGGACATCGACGCCAAGAACGTTTTTCAATTCAACCTGGCACATCGTATCTCGGTGTACTCTATCCCCAGGGGTCACGGGGGACACCCAAGAACAGGTTGGTACACCAAGTATCTTGAGAGCCTTACGCCCCCGCGCTAATCATTTGACATAGCCATCATTCTCTTCTACCCCCGGCTGGATATGTGTCACAACCCAGCGCATTTCCATGACAATGTCCCCGTGCCTAGCAGGCCCGACATCTCGGTTCCCAGCCACGACGCACAGAAAGATAGAAGCCAATGCGAGGTGGTGGAATTCAGATGCATCCCAGACACAGTTCCGCCAATGACCGAAGTCACTCTCACGAAGAACAACACGGTCCCCCTGGAAAAGCAAGACCTGTACGGCAACGCCGATCACCAGCTCAGAAATAAGTGGGACTATGCCGCCGGGTTTCACAAGGAGTTCATGTTCCATGTCGAGAAGCACTTCAAGCGCCGTCCAAAGGAAGAGAAACCCGACTTTGTTCACTATTTCGGGTTCCCCCTTTTTAGGATCGTCGCGGCGAATTGGGCCAGACTCATCCACAAGCGGGGTCTCGATCTGGATATGCTCGAATGGAGACCTCATGAGGATGAGGATACCAAGGGAAGCATCCATACCGTCGACGAAACCAAGTCAAGAAGGGGGGCACTCGTGCGTCACCAAAAGGCTATCACGGCAACGCTTGAGATGCTTCGACATCTGAAACAGCAGGAAAAGGCCGCCCACTTCGGGAACGAGGTGGCAGGGCTTCCCAAACCGAATCTTGAGGAGTTGGAGAAGATCAAGGTCAAGTACTTGGACAACGATTACCAATACAACAAAGGCCTCAGCGATGGCCTCAGCGGAGAGGACGCCGACGGCGACACCTGGGACGCGCTGTACTATGACTTCTTCGAGCTCAAGTCTGGCATCGACGCCCTGGAAAAGCGCGCAGACAAGATTGCGGAAAGCATGTTGGCTATAATGAATGTCACAATTCAGTCGTCCAACCGGGACATTCTCAACTCAAGCCGCGATATTCTGAAGAACAACCAGAAAGTTCTGACCTCTAGCCAGGAGCTCCAGAAATCAAGCAACAAGATCTTGGTATCAAACATGAAACTCATGGGAGTCAACACCCAGATCCAGAGTGCCGCCCAGATGTCGGACGAGCGCGCAGGAGCCCTGAACTGGATGGTTGCCATCGCGTCCGTCGTGCTGGGCGCATTCACCGTCGGAGACGCCGTCTACCCGCTGAACCCCGGCTCAGACGAGCAAATACCCAAGGGTAACAAGAAGTTCTGGAGTCTCTGGGGAATTGTTTTTAGTGTGTTTACCTTTGTCGCAGCCGTGTATCTCGTGTGTTCAAAATGGTGCGCCAGCTGCAGGAATGCAAAGCAGCAGAGGAAATGGGTCGATGAGGGAGTATTGCCAGACAAGGCTGGAATATACCATGCTTGAGCTGGGTTGCGCGAGTCATGTAAGGGATGGATGAACGGGAATAGCGGGTGGCTAGGCCAAGGTGGACAAGGAGATGTTACGTTGGCAGTGCTGGGTTCAATGGGTGGTTTCGTTTCTAGTATGAAAGATTAATCTTGTCCTTAGAGTCATCCGAGTCATCCGTTGGTGGAATTGTCCTGCAGCAACGGCAAGCTTCCCGGCTTTTCCTGCTATTGCCTCGCCCTTCCCCGCCTTCCATGTCGCCCTCAGTATTGGAATTCGAGGAGACCACTATTCCGACGCCCACGGACTCGGCCTCTGCTGACGAGGAGGAACCTCCGCTACCACCGCCCGTTGAGGAGGGGGATTTCCAGGCTCCATCAAACAAATACCGATGGGCACAGATCCGAGCGAACCCAAGAGAGAGAGCTGCTCGCCGGGAGAGGGGAGAACCCAGCGAACCCTCGGATCCAACATCGAAGCAACAACCCGGATAAGAAAGTAGGTGGAATATAAACATTGTTGGGGTTTGAATATCTGAAATCCAAGCTAACATTCTCCACAGCAATTGAGGAGCGAGTGGTTCGGATCAAAGCTAGGGTTGTAGAGCTGACGAGGGAGGGAGGACACGTAACAGTTAGTTGGCATAACTGGGCCGGAGAAAACGGCTTTTCATGGCAAGGTAGGATACTCGATGAGAGCGTCTACCAAGGAGCTATGGGTATTATTTGTCTTACGGTGGTGGCAGACATGGAGGAGCGTGTGGGGATAGGAACGTCTGGCCGCGGCAAAGGCATCCCAAAGCCGTGAGACGGCAACAGGTGTGACAGTGGTGTGGGATTGACATAAAGAGGAGAGGCTCGAGGAAAACTCCTTGCACTGCTTGCTGCCTCTTTCTCTCCCGGCTGCGTTGCCATAGTTCATCGGGGAACCTGTACCCCTACTCCCGGTCCACCCTCTCTGAGTCGGTCGTGTTGACCTCACCCCGGCACACAATGGGTTGCTCGCCTTCTTCGGTGCTGGAAATCCACATAAGATCCCTGAAGATCTTAAGAAAATAGCAGCTGGTAAAACTCTTATTAAGCGAGATTGTGATCTAAGCATTTATGACATCTTGGAAAAAATAACCGGAAATCCCGGGAAGCTTACCTTACAAGATTAAAGTTCCAATCTAAACTTCAACTGAAAATCATATCAACGTAGTGAGGATGTACAATAGCTACCTTACGCTGTCAGTTCAAGTCCTCTTCCAGACAGGGCACAGCCAAAACAGGAGCCACTTCATACACCACAATAACACCCCTGAACACCAACCAGCATCCCACGTCGAATATCACATTCACCAGATCCACCAGCAACACCAAAGAAAAAGAGTCAAAAAGGTTCGATCGAGATGGGACTCGAACCCACAACCTCAGTCTTGATCCTTCTGAAAGTAGGAGGACCACACGATACCATTTCGCCACCCGACCGATTTTGTTGAAAATGGAATCAGGAGTGGGCACTCAAGACCTGGCATGCAGGGCCAAGACTGGGACTGAATAACACCGACCACACCCATAACCCTCACCAACAAACCCATCTTTACCATTGGGTTAGAGGTATATATGTGGTGCATGGCCCCTGAGTAGATTTCTTTCTTCTTTGTGAGTGAATATGGTATTAGAGGATGGGTGGTGTAACATTTCCGAGGCCACAGCACACCTCGCTCGACCAATGGCCAGCAACGACAGCACATGGCTAGCGCCAGGAAAACACAAAGTACCCTTTAGGTGTTGACAAGCAACACCGCTCGGCGAGATGCACCGTTGTGCCGGCAGAACGATCCCTGAGCTGTGTTCGCGGGGAAGACACAGTGATTGATGATTGAGGGAGAAAATCTCCCACAGCAACACAACAGCTGTCAAACAGGTCCCTTGCATGCCGTCCAACCTGTCACCATTTCGTGTCCCGATCCCGCATCCCGATCTGTCCGTCCCGGATAGCCGCCTGATGCTTCCTCTCCTAAGTACAAAAGAGTTATAAAAGCCGAGGCATTTCTTTCTCCTCCGGACTTTACCCCTGCTCTAGGCTAAGGTTTGAGCTCGTCATTCTATTCTCTTTTACTAACTGCTTGAGTCAGCGCGGAACTTCAGCCTCTTCAAAACTCAACCTCAGAAACCTCCATACATCCATCCAGCCCACCATGAAGAGAGCAGCCATGGCCCTTCCCACGGTAAGACCCTGATCGCAACCACTACTTCACCAAAACCAGTCCTAACGCCCTTCAGTTAGCAGCCGGCGTATTTGCCAGCCAAACCCGGCTCAAATGGGATGGCAAGCTCGTCCCCGACAAACCAGATTCCATGATAACCCTCTACGGCAACGACCTGATGGTCAGCTTCCCTCTATTTCTTTTCCACCCTTTCAATCTTCCTTACAGCTGACATATTCTTCCCCTCTCCCCTTTGTCCCCCTCCACTTTTTCCCTCCCCTATTTCCCCTCCTTCCCTCTCCTCTCCCCTTCCCTGTTTCCCCTCTCCTTCCCCCCTCACCTCTCGCTAACACCCCCCCAGGACATCTGGAACCAAGTGCAATCCCTCAACCCAGACTTCGACCCCTTCGTCCCCCCGCCCGACTCCGTCACAACCCTCACCCCCAACAAGCCCGAAGGCCCCCTCCTGTGCGGGGACACCCTCCGCATGGCCACGGGTTCCTTCTTCGACGCGCGGCGCCTCATGGAATTCCTCTTCGGCCTTGGGGGATCTTGGTCGATCGAGCCGTCGCAATGCATCCGGCTTGGGTGCACGGCCAACACCGGGCTGTACTGGTGCAACGACAATGCCTGGCAGATTGCGACGTTGGGGATGGAGCTGTACTGGGAGCTGGACCGGGTGTTGGGGCTGTGTTGCAAATTTAGTCAGCAGAAGGGGCCGTTCAATGCGCTAGGGGGGGTGGCGAGTTTTCCGGACAGTCACTCGCAGGCGGCGTTTTCAAGGGTGGTGTTGGGGTATGCGGATTGTCATGATCCGGTGGATACGGAGCCGTTGGATTATCATTATCCGGGGGATGACCAGGCGTGTATACAGAATGGTACGATTTGGACTGAAATTCGGGGGGATGGTCATCCTTTGCCGACGGAGAAGGCGGTGCTGCCGCCACGGCTGCGGTGGCGGGATTGATTCGCGCGAGAGATGGGGAGCAGAACTGAACGAGAGTAGCAATCGAGGCCTGTTGTCTCGTCAACATTTGTGTGCATTGCCATGCCACTTGCAGGTATGTATTTGGTGTATCTTGTTGAAGATGTCTGCATCCAGGCCGAGCCGATACCAGATCACGACGAGTCCCTCCAGCGCTGCCTATCGTCGAGAATACTGCGGGGGTACGAAGGCTCGGGCCAAAAGGAAAGGACCACTTAGCCAGTGCAAAGAAGGCCTTCTTACTGTAAAGACCACCTATAGCTCTCGTTATTACAGGCCATCTCGGTGCAGAGAGAGGAAATCATTTGACAGGAACTGCGTGGATGGTGCTCCCGTGGCAGTCTCCACCAGGTAGTTATGAAGGAGGCAGGAGCGACTATGCACACCAGTTCTGTGCTTGTGTGCCTTCCAAGCCCGAATTCTGCTTTGATGTATTTTCTACCAATTCTCAGACGCAATCTGTCGCATTTGTTTCGTGGCAAATTCTTTCCTGCACTGCCAGCATTACCAACCGCATCAAGCGCGGCGTTGCTTTTCTGAATCCTCAGCTTCATAACCCACTACGCGTTTCCCGTCCCCTGAATTGGGACGACCCATTGCAGGCGCCCTTTCCATTACAGTGCTGTCAACAAGCCGCCGCTCTACCAGAAATGACGAGAACTGGCGTGTGGCAACCCTATTCTCAAACAGCTCGTCCAGCTGCTCCAAGCTCCGCCCCTTTGTCTCGGGGACGAACAAGAAGGCCCACATGGCCAGAATCAGGTTGCTTGCTCCCCAAATATACCCATACCGTGGCCCCCAGTTGAGCTGATCCGAATTGATAAAGTAGGGCGTGAAGAAGGCCGTCAGCCACCCTGCAATGAAGTTGAGGCCCGTGGCCGTTCCGACCGTTTGCGATCGAAGCCGTTGCGATGGGATCTCGATCGATAGCGCCCACATCACGGGCCCCTGGCCGACTCCGTAAAACCAGGTAAACACGATGCTCAGCGCAACGAGCGCCTTGCCGGCTATCTCGGTAGGCCCTAATACAGAGTACACGATGGCCATTCCGAACATGCACGCCGAAGAGATGACGGAGCACCACACGAGCAGCTCGCGCCGCCCAAAGACACGCATCGCTGGGAACGCAAGCATGTTTCCTGTGAGGGCGATGGCGATGGCCACCATTAGCCAGGTGAATGGCGCGCCGATATTCGCCTGCACGAAAAGATAGACCGAGAAACCCGCCAAGAAAGTTACACCAGTAGCGGTTCCACCAATGGTGGTGCCGTAGCAGAGCAAGGTACGTCGAAGATCGGGCCCGCGGAACATGTCGCGCAGGTGGACGCCAGCATGCAGCTGCTTTTCGATCTCGTACGCGTTTCGTATGTCGTCTACCTCGGCGCGGAGGAACGCCTCGTCTGAGATCCCTCGCAGGCGGCGCATCGCCCGCAGAGCATCGTCGCCTCGGCCTTTCATCACGTAGTACCTTGGTGTGTCGGGCAGAAAGAGCAGGAGGATGGCTAAGAAGACGGGTACGATGTACATGACGCTGAGTGGGATTTGCCATGACTTATCGCCACCGTACCCGTTGGTGTAGTTGTCAACCATGATGCCGAAGAGTGAGCCGAGCGAGATCTGGAAGACGCTCATTCCGACAATAGGGCCACGGAGTAGAGATGGCGCCGCCTCCGCCATGTACATGACGCTATATGGTACAAAGAAGCCGTTAGACATGCCCAGAAAGAGACGGCCTGCGTACAGTCCCCCGAGGGACGTCACACACACCATGATGGTCACTGAGAGCACACCAAGCGCACAACCGAGCCAGAGTCCCACCCGACGGGAAAGGTGTCCGCCCAAGAAGTACATCACCACAGCCGAGAGGAATCCGCCAACATTTATGAGGGACTGAATGAGCCGCTGCACGTCGGTGCTGATGTTCAGTCCGATGGGGCTTGTCGGGTCAACATAGCCAAAGACTTCGAGAAAGCCGGGCATACCCTGGAAACCCGCAATGGCTGCCGAGTCGTAGCCATACTGGAACTGGCCGAGGGCGATGAGGAAGCAGATTGTGATGATCCGCTTCTTAGCAAGCAGTCCCTTGCGCTGGGTCGTCATCTTGGTCGATGGTACGGGAGGGCGAACGCTGCCCTCAGCACGCAATCAGCCCCTAGGAAGAGGTTACATCTTTAACGTTCTTTCCCAACATCTAGCGGTAGCACGAATGCTGAACCATCCTGGTAGTTCGGCGCCACCAGCCGAGGTCGCTTCGAATGCCGTGGGTAAATGCCAAGCAGGATTCCGGTTGCCCAACCAGCGTTCGGTTACTGTTCCGCCAGGGTCTATAAGATCTACAGGTTAACATTGGGCCTAGGCTGTTGGTAGCAGCAACCGTTGGAAGCGAGCAATGGAGAGAACCGTGCATTAAATCCGATTGAGCGCGGGGTTGTTATTGGCTGTATAAGTGGAACTGCGAAACAGCCGGCACTTCTTCGCGTGCAGTAGACTGCGACGTTAGTGTCTGAAAGCTGTTTAGCTGATATTTTCAGGCTTGGTATGCTGTAGGTGCTACTAATGACAGGCAATAGGGGTCGAAGGAAGTGTTCAGGTCCAAGTTTGCATCCCGAACGACGCAAGCGATGCTGTCAGCTTTCCGCAGGCCGCATTGGGATAGTGGGATACTCTAGAGTATCTTAGGCGGATGAATGTGTTAGTACTATCTTCCGAGAGTCATGTATAGAAATTTCTCTGACAGCGGGTTGTGTTCTAGAAGCAGTATGTACGAAGGCTCGCGCCCAAAGAAAGGGTCTCTTATCTCTACGAAAATGCGTTCTTGAAATCCTCTCACAGTCTTTTCTGGGACGGCAAGGGCTTGGCTTATTACATCACAGGCTTTTGGGAATGCCGGATGGCCTTTTGGAAACGCAGGAAGGCCTTTTCAGTATTTATGTAGATGTTTTCAGAATGGGAGCATATTTGATCAAAGAGACCTCACACAGCCACCGGCGTCACCTCGAGTCCCTTCAGAGAACCCTCCGCGCGGTATTCCTCGAGGTATTTGGCATACGAGTCCAATCCAAAGCTCCACATCGACATTCTCGCCGCCTTGAGCATATCAGCTTGAGACGTCGGCATCCCCCCGAATGCTCCCGAAGCGTTGTTGTACCCAGGCGTGCAGCCGGACGCTGCAGCAAAAAAGGCGGCGTGCTGCATCATCACGCCCGCCCACTCCTCTTCGCCCTGCACCGTCACCTCAACCACAGCCCGCGACCCCGGACCGGCCTGCTCCTCTGCCTTCGAGATGATTCCCACAAAGTGCTCAATCCACACAGAGGTCGAGTACACCCAGTTGATTCCCGAACCGTTCTGGATGACGTTCTGGAAAAACAGATTGGGAAACCCACCCGTGGCGATGCCGTGCAGAGTAGTTGCGCCTTGCGTGTCCCACTTTTCCTTGAACGACCGCCCACCACGTCCCCGAACATCGACGCCCATCTTGACCGCTGGACAGCCGCTGCCCTCGAGTGGGCTACGAAACCCCGTACTCAGAATGATAATATCCAGGGGGTACTCCTTTCCAGCTACCACCAGCCCTTTCTCGGTTGCGCCGTCGACGCCCTTGCCGTCAGTGTCGACGAGGTGCACGTTGGGCTGATTGAAGACCGGCAGGTACTCGTCGTTGAAGCATGGCCGCTTACACCAAACAGGATACCACGCCTTCAATTTTGCCGCTGTCTCGGGGTCCTTGACAAACTCATCAACGCGTGCCTGGGCTCTCTCGCCGCAAGGCACGTTTAGCTTCAGAAGACGCGTGACATGGGCGGTGATTCCCTCTGGTGTGGGTTGGACAATCCCCCATGTCGGATTTCCCGTATATGTTGTAAGGGCCGTGAGTTTGCTCCACTCGTCATTGACCAAGTTTGGCCGGCCATCGAGAGCACCCGAGGTGGAGCGGCTGAAGTTGGACATGCGCTCCCGTTGCCAGCCCTTCTCGTGCGCGATCTTTGTCTTCCTGCTCGCCTTGTCAGTCTCCATCTCTCGCGTAACAGAATTACAGCGGATTCTTACCATTCTTCGGGATCCGTCGGTCGCTGTCCGCGGGCGTAGACGGCCGAGGCAGTGCGCTGAAAGACATACAGCTCCTTCGCGAACTTTGCAATAATCGGTATTGACTGGATGGCTGTAGCACCCGTCCCAATGATACCGACACGCTTACCCTCCAACCCGGTCAGCTGGGGGTTCTCCTGGGAACCTCCCGTGAGGGAGTAGTCCCAGCGTGCGGTGTGGAATATCGGGCCGGCAAAGGAGGTGAGGCCGTCAATCTTGGGGGCCTGCGGGTTGGCCAGAATGCCGTAGGCTGGGAGGAAGTATTCGGCCTGGATCTTGAACTGACGGCTCTCCGCCCCGGGTCCCCGGGATTCAACGACTCCAAGACGCCACAGCTGCTTGTCGTCGTCCCAACTGGCAGTTGTGATCCTCGAACGGAATAGCGCCTTGTCGTGCAGGCCCCATTGCGTCGCAATCCGCTCAGCGTGTTCGCGGATCTCATAGCCCGGGGCATACTTGAACTTGGGTACATAGCCCGTCTCCTCAAGAAGCGGCATGTACGTGTAGCTCTCAACGTCGCAGTGGAGGCCCGGGTAGCGATTCCAGTACCAGGTACCACCGAAGCCGCCAGCATTATCGATGATCAAGAGATCGGCAGGGCCCTTGACCAGGCCAGCCTCGATGAGTCGCACAGCAGCTACCTGACCGCCAAAGCCGCTACCGATTATGACGAACTTATACCGGGCACCATCCTTGACGGGCTCCCGGGCATTGAGAGCAGCATGGTCGGCCCAAACGTCTGCGTCTAGGGCGTGAACACGAGAGTCGTCCGCATCCTTGAGGGTGACGTACTGCTCATCGCGTTCTGGCCGGAGGCGCTTTGTCGCTTCCTCGGTGTACTTTTGCTGGAGGGCGTACAGCTTCAAGTCCTCCTCGCTCGGAATTGGAGCGCCTGCATTCTCGGTTGCAGCTGCCATGATGACGTGTTTTGGGCGCGAGAAGCGGGTATGACAGCAGGCAGATGGTGAGATCGAAAGGGTAAAACACCACAAGAGTGCTACCTCCCACAGACAGTGCAGGCGGGTGTCATGTGTGACTTATACAACCCCCACCCCGCCATTTCTCGGCCCAAAATTTAACTACAGAGCTGCGGAGCGGATTTCAGCGGCTGCAGTCACGATGTGCGCAGGCGGTCAAGCAAGGCGCATTCCTGTCCGTGAGAGAGACAGCCAGTCATGTTCGTCACATCCTTGTCCAACGGAGCGATTGTTGGACGCATCCTGTCCCTTCCTACATAATTGAAAGCGGGAACCTCCCTGTTCGGACACTGTCAATTGGGGCAGCTCGTCAGCGAGATGCCCAGAACTGGGCCACTCAGTATTTCCGGATGCGGCATATCTGCAATGCAGCAGAGGAATACTACCAGTGAGAAGCCCTCAAGCGGCGCGGTTGTGTAGCATTTGTCTGTTGATGTGAGGAGACGGGGGCGACTGATTGGCCCGAGAGGCTGGAACCAAGATTCATTGCTATATCGAACGCAAGGTTCCAGGTTGGACCCCAGCTCTTGCTTCCCCCTCTCTGGTCAGTCCACTCAACAGACCACTCAACAATCCGATGCCACCACCCTGACTCGTCAACTTCCAACTCAATGCCCGCGATCCCGAATACGAAACTCAGCGGCTTGGTTGCCTGCAACGGCGAATTGCTGATATCTTGGCTGTCTCGGGCGAGAGTGCTCCATTCGGGGGTAATTGCTTTTACCGCCTTGAGACATGAATCAACTAAGTTCTGACTGTGTCCAGTTTGCCAATGCAACCCCGACGCCGAACACCGATCCTTTGTTCCAAGCCCTGGCCAACAAAAGCACTGCCCTTCCAAGTCCAACCACGCAGTCGCCCCCGCACTCTCACTCATGTACCCAATATGCATATTGATTCCATCTGACCTGCGAGGCACGGGAAGCACGATGGAGCCCAGCGTGCGGGGAAAAGAGGACCTACAAGAGTTGGACTGCGAAGCGCCTCCCCCAGGCCGTGTTACTTCGTAAACACAGCTTCCCAACGTCGCACACATTTTCTCCGTGTAACCCAGCGCAGTAATTTTCCGACATGGCCACCTCCGTCCCGGATTTTGACGATCTCCCGGCCGTCGAGGGCCAGCCCAAGGGCTTCGCCTGGGGCGTATTCGACAAGGACGGCAAGAAAGACGTTCTCGGAACCCTAAACTTCCTCACCCCCGAGGTCGTCAAAGCCGCCGCCGCCGAAGTCAAAGACGGCATCTCCGTCTCCCTCAAGTAACCCCCCATCAGCCCATCCCACCCCCAACCCAAAACATTCCCACCACCAACCCAAATCAAACCACTAACCCCACCTAGCTGGCCCCTCAATGGCATCAAATTCCCCCTCCCGGGACGCAAACTCGCCATCCACACCGCCCACACCCTCTCCTCGGCCGGAATGGACCTCGACGGCTGGGACGACGAGCTCTCCTTCAACACGCAAATGAGCTCCCAATGGGACTCCCTCTGCCACGTCACGCACGGCACCACCCCGACCTCGCCCGGCGAGACCTACAACGGCTTCCGGCCCACGCAGGCCGCTCTCCAAGACGTGCCCTTCACGGCACTCAACCCCCTCCCGACCATCGACCACTGGCATGCGCGCGGGTGCATTGTCGGGCGCGGGGTGCTGATCGACTACAAGGGGTACCTGGACACCACCTCCCCTCCCGACAGCGCACCCTACCACCCTCTCGACGGACACCGCATCACTGTCGCAGAGATCGAAGCCGTCGCCAAGCACCAGCGACTAGAATTCCGCCCGGGAGACATCCTACTCGTGCGCACGGGGTACACGGAGATGTTGGCGGCGCCGACGGCGGAGGACTTTGGCAAGTTTGCGAAGGAGACACTGTCGGGGGTGCATGGCGCGGAGGAGACGGTGCGATGGGCGTGGAATAGGCGGTTCGCGGCGGTGGCGGGCGATGCGCATGCGTTTGAGGCGCTACCGCCGTTGAAGGGGGATGGGGAGACGGGGACGGTGGCGGATTTGTGTGAGTTTTTCTGGGGGCTCTTTTATTCTGTTGTCATTCGTCTTGGACTGTTCTCCGTGGTGGGGGAGATAGAGAGATTGAAATCTAACATGCGTGGTGATAGATCTTCATCGGTATTTCCTCAATGGACTTGGGATGCCTATCGGCGAGCTGTGGGATCTCAAGGCGCTGAGCGAGCAGTGCAAGAAGCTGGGGCGGTATAGCTTCCTGTTGACGTCGGTGCCCCTGAACCATCCCGGCCTGGTTGCGTCTCCGCCAAACGCGGTAGCTATCTTCTGAGCGGAGAAGAGGGGTGCTTTGTGAGGAAGATCAGTCAGTGCCTGCTTTGGAAGGCAAATATCATGTACCTCAGAGTGTTTCTTTGAGCTGTAAACGGAGTTTATGTCAACCAAGGGTTTCCGTCACAATGGAATCAAAGAAAACGTGTTTCAGTTTTCACTATATTCAGTCCCAGGGGCAGTTTAAGGCCATGGAAATGTGAATAATCTCATAGTGTGTGCATTCGTATCAGTTTTGAGGCCAATGCCGAAACCCCTCAAACCACATGAATCGGCACATAACTTCCAATTTAGATAGTTCTATGCACATATGTGTTTACTCATAGTAATTCCACATTGACATTTTAGTTCTGCTAACAACCCCCATCCACCCAACCCCCCTGATATGGACGCTGCATACTGTCTACTGAGAGGGCATGTTTACTTACCCCTATCTCAAATGTCACCATGCCCACGCCAATCAACATTTCGACATCTGCGGCAAAACATGCGATCAATTTACATCTATTGACAGCTATTGCTAAAACCTGAGAGATAGCGTCGGCCAAGTCGCCGCTTGGCAATCGGACGAAACTCTAGAACATTGTGCCCTTCCTTGCCATCATCCTGGCTTTCATCCCAGCCGTGAGTACCTCTGGCTTTCGTCCCAACAGTGAGTACCTACTGAGGACAATCGAGGGGCCCCCCATGCAAGAAATGTCAACGCTCGTACCCCGCCAAATGTAATTCCCTCGCTTTTCCATCCACCAAATGCAATGTCCCGAACTCAGCGTTCCCCAGTGTTGCCATAAAAAACAGCAGATTAAGAAAGAACCCAGGCAGATAGGACTTGCAACCGCTGGAGGGAAATCAATCATAGTGCGCATGGGAAAAGCTACGTAAATCGTGCATCCAAAGCAAGTTTAGGGTATCAATGCTCAATATCGTCGCCCAAGTACATCAATCACGCAGAGGTCTCTCACTGATGCCTCGCCTGGTCCAATGCGCTCCCAATATCATCATCACTTGCGGCAGGTAAACTTGGTCCAGCAGCGGGGGCCTGACTGCTCTCGGCCGGATGTGCGTGGGAGCTAGGGTTAGCTGGGGCAGCCGATCCTGAGCCCGACGTAGACGGACGAGGAGAGCTGAGATCCATGGGATCAACGGTATATCCTTCGATGGGGCTGTTTGGAAGAGGCTCTGCCGCCTCAACCTCGTCGAAACGAACCTGCTGTGGTACGTAGGGCGGGTGTCCGCCAACGTAGTTGAACATATTAGGGTTCATCGGCTGTGCCTGAGCCGAGACGGGCAATGCGACCAGGTGCGGGGGTACAGGTGGGTACACGGGGTTGCCAGTCAAGGGCGCTGTCGATGCCCCTTGACCATTGTGGTGAACATTCAGTAATGGCTGGGTATCGATGATCATCTCGGATCCGTCCTCCAAGACGTCTTCATCGTCCACTGTATCAGGCTCGCCATCATCGAAAGGTGCATCGGCAGCGAGAACATGCGGCACCGCTACTGCGTGAGCAGCATCCGGATTAGGGTGTGGGTGGAGCGGGTGAGGCGGCGGCGGTGGCGCCCGCGATTCGGCAAACGAGCGCTCTTGGTTCAGATATTTGCGTAATCCGACGACTCCCTGGCCAGAGAAAACGCAAAAAACAGATCGTTGGTGCTCGGTGAATTCTGTAGATGGTGTCAGATAAGATCAGAACGTTACGTGTTGGAGAAGGAGGTATCGCCTACCTGGAGGCGCATCGCGGCAGTACATCTCGAGGTCCTCTCTCAAGAAAGCTTGCACTCCGGTCAGGCTGAGGTGGGTGAGGCGAGGGCATGAGTTCAATAGCCGCAAAATGCTCTATATGGTTATGTCAACCTATAAGCCTAGTCGGCGACGCACAACAGCACTTACCTGCAGAGTCAGATTTGTGCAGTAGCTGAGATGGACCCTCTCCAAGCTGCTGTGACTGCTGTAGGTCTCCCCAGGAATAATATTCCCTTCGGCATCTCTGCGAGGACGCGCTCGCTGGTTGGCTCGAGCTAGAGCGAGTACGCTTTCGTCCGTAATATGAACACATTTGACAAGGCCGATTCTCTTCAGCTTTGGCAACGTAGCGAGCTTCGTGACAGATTCGTCGGTTAGATTTGCACAGCAGCCGAGGTCGATGTAGCGGATCCGGTTGCAGGCTTGTACCAGTCGCTTAACGGCGTCGTCTGTGATGTGTCCGCAATGACCAAGATGCACATAGTGCAAGTTCTTTCCGAGACGCGCGATAGAATACACGGCGGCGTCTGTTATCCTTCGGCACTTTGCGAGCACAAGGTTCCGGAGGCGAGGCGCAACGTCGATGATCTTTTCTACCGCCCGATCGGTTAGCTCGGAGCAGGAGGTTAGGTCGAGGATACGCAAATGCTCGTAAGTCCGATTGGCCGGGAGCGAGAGGAAGGCCGAGTCGTCAATCAGCTCGCATCCGGCGAGTCTGAGCTCACGGAGAGATTGGCCCTTAGCCAATAGCCGTGTAACAGGCTCGTTCCCAACAAGACGGCACTGGTGGAGATCGATCTCGAGGATGTTGGGGCAGTTCTCGGCAAAAGCAACAACAGCTTCGTCGTTTAACTGGTTGCAGTCGTTGAGCTTGAGCTATTGAGAGAACTATATGTCAGCGTACTTCTAACCAAGAGAGAAAAGGGCAGACCAACCCTCTTGATGAACTTGCAGTTCTGGGCAAGCTTGATCATGCTGTCGTTCGAGATCTTGGTACAGCTGGAGACGTTCAGACCCTGCAGCCTCCGGCAGTTTTCGGCGATCGCATTGATGGATGCCTCGGTTATCTGCACATCGAGCGAAATGTCCAGAGCGAGCAGGTGTGTATTATTCTGCACCAGAGCAATGAGGCCTATATCCGTCAACCCCTTGCAGCCCGTGAGTGTCAAACGCTCGACGCGGGTGCAGGAAGCGAGCGGCATGACGCTGCCATCGTTGACCTTCTCGTTGAGGGACGCGAGGTTCAGGCGCTTGATGAAGTCCTTGTAGTGGAAGTACGGGTTCTCGACGCCCAGCGTTTGGCAGATGGACGAGTGCTTTGGCCACGACGTGCAAGCGGGGCGGTGCCAAAGGATATCGACTGCGTTGCGGGCCCATCGTTTGCAGGTCAGCATAACATGCAGGATATCCGAGGCAGAGCTGAGCCTGACGAAAACGGCGATCAGGATTTCGTTCGGGAGTCTGTTGACCGGCGGAAGGCACTCGTCGTCGACCTGTATGTCCTGGATGTTGGGCACGCCGAGCGATGATTGGGAGTCATTTGCGCCGAGGAAAAAGTCGGATTCTTCGTTGTCGGCGGGGACGGGGGAGCTTGTGGATGAGGTTGATCGCGAGTCCTCCTGGGGCTGGGCGCCAGCCTCCGGATCGGGATCGGCCTCGACGTCGTCCGTCAGTCCAATCACCGGCCGGTCGTCGGCGATGATGTCGAGAGAAGCGCGCTGTCTCATAGTTGCTGCTGCGATGCTGTTCGGGCGTGGCAGCAGGGCGGCGATCGTGCGAAGCGGGAGGGCACAATGCTCGGTGAGCCTGTGATGATGAGGGGGGGGAAGAGGGGAGGCTGTCGATGTGGAGCGGGCGCCAGAGACCGCTAATTGTCGACGCCAAACAACGGCAGGGGTGAGCACTACCTAGCAAGGGAGGGAGCGTGTTCCGGACCCAAAAATAGCCCTGGAATATTGAATATTCTGGACGTCGGCAACGCTGTGCGGGCGCGACGAAGGATGGAAGGCGGAAAAGGCTCTTCGGATGGCTCAAGAGCAAGCCGTGGAGCGCAGGTGCGACGTGCTAAAAGCGAGAAGGGGAAGGGTAAATCAACGGTCGTGGCGACGGCTGTTTCTTGTGTTGCGACCTTGTTGTTTCTTTGACTGGGACCGCACCAGACCCCTCCTGCTTGCCGCAGTGGCATGCGATGCGATGCAGTGGCTCGAGACTTGGCTGGGCACAAGGCGAGACGGGGCGCGGGTGGGGCAGGTGAGCCGCGGGTCACGTTCGCGGGTCAGTGTCCGTTTTCCTGCGAGTTTATCGGCCCAGCAGGATGAGGTGAAGAGTCAATTTTCTGTCGCTCAGGCAGAGTTCAGTGATGAGCCGAGTGACACCTCTCAGGTCGTTGGGAACCAGGCTAGGTAGGGCGATGGCTTGGGGTTCGCGGTCGGGTTTGTTTCATCTAAGTGGCAAGCAAAATGAACAAGCACGCTTGGGCTGCTGTTGGTTGCTCGCTAACAGATGCGGGAGGCAGGGAGCGGGTCCCCTGATAGCGCAGGCTTCACACATCCAGGAGCAGCGTGAAACAAACCACTACTCAGTGCTCCCGCACCACTAAATACCACGGGGGTCGAGGTGGAGTCCATCTTTGGCATTGTGCCGCCTGGCATGCAACGGCCCCCGCCCCCGAGCCTGGCATGAGCCAGCCCAGCCTTCCACGGTTGGGTCGAAGCCGACCTCTAGGCTATTCTTCGCCGCCTTTCCTCGGTTCTAAGGTCGAGAGCCCGAGCCTAGTTCTTGAGCACAGGCCCGGGAGCCGCTGGATCAACGCTGGCGACCTGCCTCAATGGATGAGGTTCCATGACGGGCGGTGGCTGGTCCCTTACGGCCTTGAGCGGGAGCCGAATATGTCAGAAAGGTATCGGCCGTCGCTCCCAATAATATATACATACCCATGGATGTCTAGTGCCGCACACCCCGCCAGCGCCGCCGTCTGTGCCAGAGCAAATTCCCAGCGTCCGAACCAAGCACGGGTGACATCAGAGTGGAACGCTGGTGGCATGGCAAATACCAAACAACATGACAAACCAGCGTCCTGCCCGCTGGGATCCGGGTCCCTCGGTCACGTTAATCACTGTCAACCGAGAGTCCAGCGCTCGCTTTGACAGGTTGGCCTCCGAAATCCCATCGACTCGGAGCCTCGGGTATCAAAGTCGCCCACAGTAGCTCAACCAGAGCCCCAGCATGCCGAGACACACCAAGCTGGAGGGAGTGAGCTCAGCCAGTGGACCGCCAGATGGACCTGCGATGTCCAGCTTTCGTGCTCCCCATCTCCCCAATCCCGATCTAACGCCTGCTGGACGCACGGCGATGATTCGCAGGTCTAATGCGCGGAAGAATGTCAGATCACGCCAAAGCCAAACCTGGCAGGTTGCGCGTCCTTGTGCACGTCAAACGTTGAGCTAACCAACTCGAACTAGTCAGCACTCGGGTGCCGCATCGCCAGAACAACGACAACACAGGGATGCGGGGTGCTAGAGGGGTAGGTCATCAAGCCGAGAAGTCCGCACCCATTCCATCCACATTGTAAACCCTTGAGACCCCGCGACCCCTACCACAGTCAGGAATTTCCAGCATCTATTTTAGCGGGAAGGTCCCCCGAGTCTCCGGGATTAGCCAGGTCGAATGGAACTTCGTCCAAAAACAATCCCTTGGTTCCATGTTTATGACGTGTGAGTTCAGCGCTTAACAACGATGCCTTTGATGCCTTCTGCAGCCAGTTACCATGCGAGACCATTGTGATCAGGGTGTGAAAAGCTGCCCCTCAGCTGATCCTCCTGCGCAATTGGTCACCGCCCCGCCCCAATGCCGGTGCAGGCTGTGACCTCATCGCCGCTAGCCGTGTCTGTGCCCACTGGCGGGGTGATGAGGTGGGTTCCAGCGTTGGGTGTCAGACTCGAAGTCGAAGAGGTCATCGCGGAGGAAGAGAAGAAGCGGCAGATGATACTGAATACAGAATTAATGGAGAGAAATTCAGATGGGGAGCAATAGATGATTCATTCACGTTTGAGTTCGAATTTGTTCGGATTTTGAGGAACCAAGCCAAGTTCTGGGCCCTTTTGTTCGATGAGGCCGGAGGTACCAGAAACTCACCGAGCCGGCTGTTCTTCGGAAGCCGATAGCGATAAGGCTGTCAGGTCCTCGCCAAATCGGACAGGGTCGAGCACTAACAGCCAAAGCTTGGGTCAGCCCATTTGAGATTCGCGACATTTCATCCATTGAGCCTCTGACGAGAACGACCAGCAGCCACTGCTGTCGATACCAATTGAGACCGCCACCATGTTCCGAAATGCAGGGCTTCGCCGGCTCCCCCGGTCCGTCAATGTCCAGCTCCAGGCCCCTCGCCGCACCTTCCTGTCGCTCCGTCCCGAGATGCCATCGGCCCGGCCCGTCGAGAACCTCAACGTTCAGAAGCTCACGAGGAGGTCGCATGACTACCAGCGCAACAAGCGCCTCTTCCTGTGGATGGGGACAGTTGCTGGGCTCGCTTCATTCATCTACACAGCATATAAGCTCCAGCAAGAGATCCGCAAACCAGCCCAGCTCGATTCCAGCCTGTCGTCGTCAGACCCCCTATCCGGCACCAACGCCGCCGAGCGCAAGGTTGTGATACACGATGAGGATGGTGCCGAGATCGTGTCGACGGGGAATAGCACAGTTCCGACCTTTCCGCGAACGCTCAGCATCCCGTCCTCAGCCGCCGCGCCAGCAGACCCCCTGGCGCCGAGCCTCCCCATCGATGCAACAGGAGCGACCGAATACACTCTCGTCGGCCTCGGCCTGCGCACTGTCACTTTCGTCGGCATCCAGGTCTACGTCGTCGGATACTATATCGCCACCGCCGACGTTGCCGCGCTGCAAAACGCACTCACGAAGAAGATCAACCCCATCGCCACCACCCTCGTGCCGGGTGAGCGCGGCCAGCTCCGCACCATGCTCCTCGACCATACCATCGGCGAGCAAACCTGGGACGAACTTCTTGCCCATGGGATTCCGGCGAGGTCGGCATTCCGCGTCGTGCCAGTGCGCGACACTGACTTCCACCACCTCCGGGACGGCTTCGTCCGCGCGATCCAGGGTAAGGCGGCGGCTGTCGGCGGGGGTGCCGACGACGAGGCCTTTGGGGAGGCTATGCGACAGTTCCGCGGTATTTTCAACCGCGGCAGCGTGCCCAAGAGGAGAGAGCTGCTGCTCCTCCGCGACGAGAAGGGCAGGCTGAACGTCGAGTACGACGATGGCAGCGGCAAGAAGAGCAAGTCCGACTCGAGGAAGCTTATTGGAACTGTTGAAGACGAGCGCGTCTCGCGTGCGCTGTGGCTCAACTACCTTGGGGGCAAGAAGGTCGCGAGCGAGCCTGCGCGCCTGAGCATCGTGGAGGGGATCATGGAGTTCGTGGAGAGGCCTGTCGGCACAGTCGCGACGCAGGTCGTATAATTCAGCATCAGGACAAGAGAACCCTTTTTCTGGATGATTGTTTTATAGATGTACAGTAAAAGCATATGGCACGGCAAGCAAAATGGGGGCAATTATCTGCCACCCCGCGAGACAGCGCAAAACCCGCTCTTCTATTCCTTTATCATTACAAGGAGACGCCCTGGGGCAAGTCCTCCCTCTCTAGTAATCGAAACACACAAAGCAAAATCGTGCGATTGGTCCATACCCTTCCTCCATTTCATTGCCTCCTCGCTTAGAGCGCACCAGCAGCCTGCAGAAGCTCCTCGACCTTCTTGCCATCCTTGCCCTTGGAGACAACGGCCTCGAAGTCCGAGTTACCGCCGATGTGCTCCTTGTTGATGAAGATGTTGGGCACGGTGCGCTGGCCGGTGATCTTGAGGAGCGCGTCCTGCACGTCGCTGCCGTCCTCCTCCTGGTTCAGCTCGTAGTGCGCGTACTTTGCGCCATAGCCGTCGAGGATGCGCTTGGTGTTGTTGCAGTACGGGCAGTAGGACTTGCTGAAGACGACTGTGGAGAAACCGATGTGTCAGCACCGTGTCCGCGTATTGATTCGGATGAACCGATGGGAGAGGAGACAAGACGAGGGGCAGCAGGTGGGGAGGGGAAAGGCCAGGCCGAGGTGCTTGGGTGAGGTGAGGGGAATGGAGCAGGGAGTACGTACCGACGCCGTTGTCATCGATCAACTGCTGGACCTTCTTTTGGGCGGATTCGCTCATGGCTGGTGATGTGGACGAGAAAAGTCTGCGAAAGATGAAGGACATGAATTGGTGTGTGTAGTGTTGCTTGCTTCTGGAAACTTTCCAGGAGCCAAGCAGAAAAAGAAATAGAAAGGTTTTATATCTAGGGACGGCACCCCGTGGAGGATCGTGTGAATTGGCAATTGAGAGCGCGTCAAACTGGAGCAAGTGTGGCACGGGAGAAGCGATCGGATGGCGACATGCAGAGACCCGAAAGATTTGTCAACCCATCTGAAGAGCGGGGTGAACGCCGAACAGCGGGCTGAGATTCCAAAGCTGGGGGACGCTTAGATCGGTGGAATCACATCGATGGGGATAACTAAGATAACCCACCCAAACCGCCGCGACTTTGCCGTGGATAGAATATTCCATCATAGAAACATTCGAAAAATATTGGGTTCTTACTGCAGTAAGCCCGTACCATCTTCGAAGCACGTTGGCAATGATCGCAAATTTCCTTTCAGAGTCGACGTTCTGGACCCCCAAATCGCTAGGCCTTTGCAGGGAATTTGATATCCAAATCCACCCCGGCGCTCGCCCGGCATATCGAGAGAGGGTCCATGACGCAAGTCGCCCTAGGGACCTTGCAGCTGCGGTCGCGGTATTAGACTGTACAGAAAGTCATCCCAACAAGTCCGGATGCTGCCGGCCACCGCTTCGGTCATCGCTCATTTGTAAGCCGAACAGATATTCCCGGACCTGGTTCATATCTCCAAGGCTCTTCTTGCTCTTCAAGAATCCTATCGGTCGAGTCTGTGCAATATGTCATTGATATGGTGACATCTCATCTCATCATCACATCTGTCCATTATGTAACCGCATGGCTATGTGTCATGGACCGTCTGCCCAGCCAGATTCCCGGCTTTGTGGTGCCATGCTGCATTCCAGGGCCATTGCTAGATTTCCAGGCCCTTACTGTATGCTGCCGGGCGACAGTAATGTGAGGTTATTGTCCAACTCGGTATTCGGAGAAACATGCCCCTTTGTTTGGCTAGAACTTTGGCAGGACAAAGACCTGAGTCAGAGGACAAGACGCAGTCTTGCCGCCCCATGCCGAATGTACGCGCTTTCGAGACGAAGAGCGCAGTGACGAGATGCAGGAGACGGTCAGGCGGTCGTCTCGCCAAGTTCCCGGTACGGCTAGCTATTGTGATGTCTCATCATTAAGCAAGTGAAGCTATTCGCAAGCCTGGCCTTCGGCGTCTGCGCAGGCTAAGGGTCATTAGCGTAAACAATGGCCCAAGATGACCTCATCTGTCTCGGCCAGCAGCCTCTGATTGCTCCTTTGAAAGCCGATCAGGCTCGCGTTACGGCGCCCAATGACAACACCACAGCACCTTTGTAGTGTAAAGTGGGCAAAACGCGGGCAAGCCGATCATTCGCCTCCCAATTGCGTGGGGCATTCTCACCCACTCTTCTGACGAGGGCGGCTGAGCGGCTCATGGGGGACGACGATCTACGAGATGCGATTTGGCGTGTTGCCCGAACGTGAGTTCGCGATGGTACTGCAGTCCAACGCGAGAAGGCAGAATGCTGTGGCAGGCGGCTCATGATGTGGGGTTCGGTGACTTGGTGGGCTCACTCACGGTCGCCTCGCCGCGCGAAAGGGTCTCCGTCGTTTGGAAAGCGGCTGGGTGCATTTTGCTTCTTCGCTGGTGGGTACGGTGCGTTCGGCTGCGATTCCGTCGTCGCACGCAGCGAGGCAGTGAACCAGACCAGCAAGCCGCAAATGTAAATTCATGAAGACGTGGATCGCCACAAGCTCTTTGTTGAGATGAAGGACCGACTTCTGACCAAGGCGGTGCCCGGGTTACTGGCGACGCCCCTCATCAAGACCCTGGCAGGGTTATCGCTGATAAGGCCACCTTAGCGAGCCTGGTCGAGATCCGCCGCAGAATTGAGTTCTTCGGGACGCCCACCTCAACCCGCAACCCTTGTTGCAGCTCCGACCGCTGTCAACCGCCACCCAACCGAGCATCCCACCTGCACCCTCACACAAGCAACCAAGCGCACTGCACTGCAAGTCTCCACAGAGAACACCCTTCCCTTCTTTGA
>Ga0247780_1000196_pt1 | contig 61730 bp, 43 predicted proteins | sample UWRJL079202R5_FD_179927 | JGI IMG/M metagenome (GOLD analysis project Ga0247780, IMG submission 179927) | Plant litter microbial communities from Arlington Agricultural Research Station in Wisconsin, United States - UWRJ-L079-202R-5 | ecosystem: Environmental > Terrestrial > Plant litter >...
GTATCCAGGTTGCCTCGTGCGGGAGGAGGGAACCCAAATGCAGAGTTCTTGTCATTAGCCTCGGAGTAGTTGGAATCTTTGGGGATGCTGGTGGCCGCCAAGAAGGGGCTCAATTGCTGGTCAATGTCCGAGCTGCCCAAGGAAGGGCTCAGCGGCTGGCTGACACTCGTTCCGCCGAGGAAGGGGCTGAGCGGTTCGTAGATCCTTGAGTTTGCCAGCGAGGGGCTGATGGGCCAAGGTGAGGGTGAGAATGGCCACCGCTCGGGAGAAGTATGCCAGGCCGTAGGGCTGGGAACTGAGCGGGCGGAGGGCGCATCCTCGGTGGTCGTGGGAGTGAGAATCGTCGGCTCCGAGCCAGAAGATGTGGATGTGCTCAACACGGAGAGACTCTCTAACTGCTGGGATTTGTCGTCGCTAGGCTCCGAGGCTCCGGCAGCGGTCTCGTCAATCTGCTTCGCGGACGGGGCAACGGCCTTGAGCAACTTGAGCATGACTTTGACATCCTCTCTTGCCCGATTGGCCTGCTGTTTGCGCTCCTCGATGATGAGCTTTACGCGCTCGTCGCAAAATACTTGGTACTCCATGGCGAGATCAGCGGACGGAACGGCCGTCTTGTTGGCGCCATCCAGGGCCGCGAGAAAGTTTGTCACCCAAGGAAACTGATGCGCCCCTTTGTCGCGTTAGCAAACATTAACAATCAGCTTCATCAAATAAAGGAAATCAATTGCAAACATACCGTGACCGCAAAGAACAAAGAGCTCCTTCCAAACGAGCAGCTCCAAGAGGTTGAGCGAGACATTCTCCGGGGCAACGCCCTCAGCAAACAGCCACTCGCAGGTGTCGCGCGTGGTCTGCTGGATTTGCTGCACGGCGGCCTCGAGCGAAGTGAGGCCCATGCCGTTGTTCATGACGGGGCGCATCAGCATGTCTATGACAGTGGCCTTGCGGGTAGCGTTGATTGAAGAAGACATTTTGAGTCGTCGTCGCGAATGTGCTGGTGAGAGGGGGCAAAGAGATTTTTTGGTGTTTGTTTGGTTGCAGAATTTGAGAAGCAAAGGCTCGGCGGAAGAAAAGAAACCAAAGTGGGGGAAGATTTGGTTGGTGCGCGGGAGTCAAGTCAACCAGCAGTTTGGGAAAGAGCAAACTGGAACCACTGAATTGCGCCCGTGGGCCTTGGGGCTCAAGATTGGGCAGAGACCGAACGTCTCAGATGTGCGGCGAAGTCCAGCAAAGCACGACCAAACAAACCGGGCACTTTGTCACAAGCAGCCTCCCAGCCTTCTCGAGAGCAATGACGTCGTGCCACCTGCAGCCACCCGACCTCTTCTCCCACATTCGGGACTCAATCTCAGGGGCGGTGGAATCTCAGGAACGCGACCAGGAGTGATTTGAAGCGCAGTGCCTGAACAAACAATTATCGGGAGTTGCGAAGCTTCAGTTTTCAATGACAACCTTGCCACTGCCCTCATCTCACAATACCTGCCGAGGTGAGCTGCCACCAACGACAGCCGAGTTCCATCAAAGACCTCAAACTGCAATAAGCTTGAGCCCTTGGATGCCACAATTGTTCGGTCTCGGTATTCTGCCTTTTTTTTCGTGCCTCTCGCTGCTCTGGTTTCCACCCCTGGAGGGAACACCGTGACCGACAAAAAGGAGGTACGCCCCTTTGTACCAGGCCGAGACTGCAGCAAGGACCACTATTGCGGTTGCTGCGCTCGAGCCTCGGCGCAACGCTTCACAGCCTCCTCCAGCTCTGCATTCTGCCTCTTTTCCTTACCACAGCTCGCGCCCTAGCCTCCATAATATGCCTCTCTCCCATCTCATGTTCCTGGGTGGGAGATTTACGACATAACGGATATATCCCGAACATAAGAGGCGACGGGGCACCCGGTAATCAGTTCTTGTTCACTTGTGGCGAATTTGGGAAGGAAAGTCACAATCAGAGGTGGCCGAACACATCCGGATCTAGTTCACGTCTGTAATGATTAGTATCAGAGCAAACGACGTCTGTCCCCTGGCACACCTGCCTGACTTCCTATTAGATCTTTCTACTAGCGCCTTCTCTATTTCCCGCGGCATCGTCATCGTTGCCGTTTTCTCGTCTATCGCATGAGAGAAGCAAGTCCGTGTCGGCATTAGAATCATGTGTAAACAGGATTCATCACTCTACGCCACCTACTCAGGGCTCCTAACTTAAGTTCTATCACAGGGCAGTCAGCTTTAAACTATTGTCTACACTTGCTGAACTTACTATTGCAACCAGGCCTCCTCCGACTTAGGGATCTTGCCCAGCCATTCAAAAACTCACGCAAGTAGTGTGCAGTGACATCCATTACAAGTTGTTTAAACCATTGTCCAGACCGCTGATATTAGCCTGGGTGAGAGGAAGAAGGCTACTTTCTCCACTCATATTTCGGCTCTTCTATACGGGGACAACGTCAGAGGCTGGGTCGATATGAATGGGAGGAGGTATCTCCCTTCATCAAGGTTGGGCAGCAATTCGTCTCAGTGGATCAAGGTTTAACCGGCAAAGGGTTCACAATAGGGAAAATAGAAGCGCGGAGAAACAATAGGGGTAATCAACATGGCCCAAGCTGATGTCCTAATGGGAAGTCGGGATAAAGTCGACCCTTTCCACCGGTCCCGTCCTGCCCTGTCCCACGACTCACACTATACTATGACGATTTCAATGTTTTGAATAGGGTAACAATGATATTTTATAAGTATAAATAGCACGGGTAAACTGCCCAAACAGAGAAGATGCTCAGTATATAAACCAGGGCCTCTGCCTTGCGAGGTCTGGGTAGATGCCCTGTTGAGTGAAAAGCAGGGCGTGTTAGGTGGGTTGCATGGGTCTCTGTGCAAGGCACATAGGTTTGCGACGGACCTATTACATGTGTGGAAGAGTAAGTGGGTGCTGGCCTCGATAGTCGCTTGGCGATGTGTTTTTTGTGTTTGTGAAAGGGTGCTACGCGATTTCTAAAGAGTTGGAAGGACAGCTCCAAAGTGTTGCTGCACGGGATTGCATTAAATATTGGAGAGTTGAACAAAAAGCAACGGGGGCACGGAAATGTCGACCCAAGAGGTATAGTCTCTCAATGAGAATAAATCACCCAATATTACTAATATCCAAGCTCAAAGGTTTCTTTGATCAGAGCCTGGTCGAGGCGCGTCCTGCATACACGGTGGGACGAAACTGGATGCTCAAGTCTCGGCCCTATTTTCCCTCCTCGCATATTTCACATGCCTGATAACTCATGCTCTGTTGTGATCTTTGCAGATGTCGTATTCTCCCTGTATCTCTGTCCCTTTTTTAAAACAAGTTCGGGGTGTCCATGATGATGATACCTTTTGAGCCTTGAGATCTTGCGCATCCAAGTCCGGCGATCAGATCCCGAAACAGAGAGACTACCTAGAGAGTCTTGCACTTCACGCTCGTATCTTGTTCCACCTGCGGAGCAACAACGGGATGAAAGCCCGAGTGACTCAGCGCTGGCTGGCGAACCGCACCGGTGGCGATGGGTGCAACCGATTTTGCCTGGCCGTCACGTTTTCCGATTACTGCTTTGATCAATGCCAGGGTTTTGACTCTGGAATTGTTTACTCTGGCCTTTCGCTCCTCAACCAACCTCTCGATACCAGCGTCGTAAAACCGTTTGTATGTTTCGGATGGAACAGGGGTTGAGAACAAGGACGTCTCGAAGGTGGGCTTGCAATGCTCAGGAATCTGCCGTCCTACCCAGAAGGTCAGTACTAGCCGCCACCATCCCTCTCAGGCATCTACACATCCACTGGCACCTCCGGTCCATACACAAACTGAAACGGAAAGCCCTCTCTGCGCATCAACAAGATGCACGGCGCATCACCCTCCCCGCCAACACCTCCACCGCAATCGCAGCGACCTCCGAGAACCCGAGAGTCCGTGTAATTATCATACCGAACCGGCTTCCGGGCACAATACCAGACATCCGGCGTGATACCCCATCCGCGAGTGTATTGCTTAAACGGCGCATGCATCTCCCCACGGATGAAGATCCTGCCGATAGACCGGGCCACCATCCGAGCTAACGGGGGCGGGCTTCCAACGAGTGTGACCTTCGATCCAAGCATCTTGGTCGCGGCGCCGAGAAAGTCTTGCTGTTCGAAACGGTCGTGTCTGTCGAGCTTGGCTTGGAGTTGAGCACATTCCTGGCGGGAGGCCGCGAGCTCGGCCTCGACAGTGCGTTGGATGGTGTGGACGGGCTCACGTAGCTTGACCAGCTCCAGCTTGAGTTCATCGAAGCGTTGGCTGGTTGTCAGCTTCAGATTCGAGATTTTGCTGCAGAGATCGTTGGTGGTATTGTCTGTCTTGTTGTCGCCAAGGTCCCTCGGTGTGTGCAAGATTTATTCCAAGGCGTTGAATGTCAGGCCGTGAACCTGCATCATGACTGAGGAATCAATGCCTCCAAGCACAAGAGCGATAATATCCTTTGCCGTTTGCGTCTTTTTCATGAAGACTGCTACTGTCGGGGTTGACCTGCGTCGTCACGATGTCCATGATGTGGCCGAAATTCTCCTCGATGGCCTTCTCGACACTGGCGAAGCCTTCTGTGATTGTGTTCCGAATATCGTCGACACTCGCTTCTATGGCGTTGGTGGCGTTTTTGAAGTGTCTTCCGATAATCTTGTTCCTGTCGGAGACAGTCTTGCCTCCGACGGGGTGGGTCGGAGAAACGGGCTTGATGTGGGGACGCTTGCCAAGTTGTGCCTCGCGGCGGTCGAGCTCGGCGGATCTGGGATCGTCGTCGGCAGCCTTGCGGGCAAGGTTGCCGGCCGCGCGCTTTAGGAGTTCAGCGGCGAGCTTGATCTCGGAGGCGGAAGCGTGCTCCGGTCCCTGGACGAGCTTTTCGGCAAGGTCGATCATGGCGAGGTGGCCAAGGCCGTAGCTGTCGTCTTTGGCACTGTCGTTCTTGAGGCTATTGGCATCCGGGCGGTCGCCGGATCTCGGCGCACTGGACATTTCGGCGAATATTTAGAAGGGGCAGCTAAGCAGGTGAAGAGGCGAGGCTTGCAGCCGAATTTGTGTTTGTCAAATGTAGCAGTTTGAAGGCGACAAGAATTCAAGGCGGGGAGCAACCGAAAAGAAGCAAATCGTTGGCACAATTGGCCCCGCAGGTGTGGGGTCGTTCCACCAATTGCAGCCCTTCGGTTACGTCGCCCGTCGGCGCTGCACCAATGAGAATTGGGTATTCAATGACAGCCCTGTGGCTCTCCGCTTTCAATCAAGACGGTGCGCGAAACACACCCCACCAGGATGTCATCTTTCGTCCTCTGGAACACTCCTCCTAATGAGATGCCAGGATACCTAGTATACCAAGTCGCTTTCCCGGCCCGCATTTGGGGCAGGATGTTGGGGACATTCGGGCGTTGGCGCTGGTGGCAGACGTGGGGATACTTGAGCGCGCAGGCCTGCCCAAATAGGAAAGCGCCACCAAGGCTAGGAACGTACCCCGCCTTTGACGACGAACCAAGAATCGATGGCTGCTGAGGCAACCAAGACAATTGACAAGTAAATTTGAGTGCTTTAAGAACCGTGGCTTTTTCAGTGGCAATAAATTTTGGGCCCATTATTTCCCAGTCCGCGGATCTTGTTTGCTGCCGGTGATTGATGCACAGTCTGACTCTTAATGCGATTGCTCCCCCATCTGGATTTGCTGCCAGTGGCTGCCAAGAATCCGGCAATCTGCCTGGGCGTCATTTTGACTCTTTTTTTGTCTTTGACGGCAAACGTTCCCACCGGGAAAACATCACGGATGATAAGAAGACCGAGATCCCGGTCCTCTAAATACGAAGGCTTAGGCCAAAAGAAAGTTCCTCTTAGCTAGTATGAGGTGTGTAATCACTGCAAGGATCGCCAGCTATTTGAATGGCGAGGTTCTTCCTGCCCAGTCTCCTCCCAAGGGTTCAGGCCTGGCGCGTTCGGTATGAGGAGAAAGCATCGAGGATGGATGCTGGTAAACTGAAGAATGGGATCTTGCAGGAGGCGAAGCGCATCAAGCCCGTCTACGTCCTCTCAGAAGAAACGAGCGTGAAGGTGATGGGCCGGTATCCCGAACTGCAGCGAAGCGAGGGTTTGCTTGAGATCACTACCTACCAAAAGTTTGCAGCCAGGATTCGGGGCGACCAGAACTACGTCCGACGCGCCGTGGCTGTCTTCGATTCAGACCGTTTTCATCTCAATCCGGGGCTAACCTTTGCCCTGGCAACCCTTTTCAGAAACTTCCACGACCTTGGCACTGATCCATTCCCGGGTGTGGTCACTGTCGCATGCCTGTCACGATTCCCACAGACGGTATGGCTTACAGAGCGAGTGAATCACAGATTGAACGCCAATATTGTTGAGAATATCATTATGCTGCCGAAAAAGCACGTAACGGCGGGGAGAGAGTTCGAAACAACAGTACCAGTTATAGGGGAGACCTTCACTATCCGGTCCATTGCCAGTGTGTTTGAGGGGAGACACAAAGTCTGCTCAGCAGAAGGCGGTCCTAAGTTCGATATTTGTGTTCTACCCGAGAGATATAGCCGCGCGGTGCTACATACGATGGCTCGCCCAGCTGCCGATTTCTGTCTTGTTGTCACGCCCACCAACGTGCTGGAGCAGATCAAGAAGGTTCGGGTTGCTAAAGGTACACGTACCGTCCTGTTTGTCGACCCGGCGGTTCGATTCCTGCCGCCTGCTAAGGGCGAGGGCGCAGATTTGCCCCAGAGTGCATATGACAGGGTGGTCTTTACGGGGTTCCCCCGGGAATTCGTATTCGATGAAGTTACCGGCCGTCACGCCACCCAGAAGCGTGGCTGGTACAGTGTTGATATCGATGCTGTTTCTAGCCTGGGGCGCGCCATTGTTGGAGGAAAAGAGGACGTCAGCATCTTGCGATTCAATTCACCAAACCCGTTTTCAGACACCCTGGATGGCAAAATTCCTCCAAAATCAACCGTAACTCGACAATACGCTGAGTGTATGGTGGTGGCGAAAGATAGCGATACATAGAATTATCTCCGTTGGCTGAGAGATGATGATGCTGCCGTTGAAAAGGCGGTTTTGCGTCTCATATGTATGAAGTACTCGCTGAATGATGGGGCAATGCGGCGTTTGTTCAAAACGAGTAGCCCTGGGTCTGGTTCTGTTTGCATCGAGGTCCCGACGCAGGGGCCAGGGCATGCGGCAGCGGCGGCTTTAAGAGACGGTGTTGTTTCTACGGTCGAGGAGGCCTAATTCCACGCCACCTTGTCCCAGACTGCCAGTGGCGGAGCAAAGCTTGCGGCGGCCTGTATGATTGCTTGTCTTCAGAGTGGCATTTTCAATATCTTGGCTACAAAACCAAACGCTGCGTTTATAACTTACGAGCAATACCAATCCCTCTTCAGTGGCCTACCATCCTCAATTGTTGATCGGGGTCATCTTTGGGCTCTCCTTGGCTTGGCGGTCTTGAAAGTGGGCAAGGGACAAGCATTGAATCATCTTTCTCCAGCTAGACTCCGCTTTGTTGACGCTGCTCATTCTGTGATTCAGAAGAGCGTAAACCAAATATTCAAAACTGATTTCTCTCAAACCCTATGCATCCCGACAGTTGATGATGTCCCTATCATTGAGGTTGGTATTGCTGAGGCTTGGTTCCGAAACCTCCTCGTTGTCAAGCCTGAACCGCAGGGGCTTGGAGGCGAAAGAACGTTTGAGGACTTGTTTTCAGGCAAAACGGTCAAGCGTGTGCAACCGCCACCGGGACAGGAATGGGCATGGGGATTTGGCATCCAGTCGAACAAGAAGTTCACGTATGGTGTGCATTTCGGGCTCACTTTGATGGATGACCAGTATACCGTGGACAACATTGTGTGGGTTAGTACTGAAACGGTACAATCCGTGTTGGTGAAGATGTTTCCAGCAGAAAGAGGGGGAAAGCGGACATTTGAGGAGGCGGTGAAGCTGTACAAAGTGTCGTACAAGGACTTGGTGAAGGCTTCAACTGCTGAAAGGACTACAGGCAAAAAACCCCAAGGGGAAGTCTAAGGGTAAGTAGTTCATTTGAGGCTTAGGACAGGGTTGTGCACCGGTATGCATCATGCGGAGGGATCCCATCGTAGGATTCTGTTCGTTGTGATGTTAAGTGGAAGATGTAGCCTTCACTGGGCAGAACAAAAGAAATTTGCATCCGTCCGTCATCCGCCGTGCAGGTGACCTGCAGCGCCGTGATCTGAATTTCCAGAGCCCCGGGGCAATTGCTTTCTGAACCATTACCCCACCCCCTTCCCTTGTTGATGGTCACCCGCAGCGCCCCTCGCGGGTCCAACACGGGTCCCCGAGAAAGACTCTTCAGCAACAGACCCCGGCGACGATGTCATTGGAAATGCTCCTTCCACCTTGAAAACTTTCTAACCCTCAAGGCTATCCCGTTTTCTGACCCTTGACATTACCCCAGATCTCCTGCGTCCCTTGGCAACAATCCCTCCTCAGCAACCACACCCCCAAGAGGCGCAAACCTGATCAGAAGCCTCCCTCGCTCGTTTCCCCGGGCGTGCTCCCACGCTCCGACTTGCTTAGGCCTTCTGAAGCTGGAAAATTTGCCTCGTCTTTGCGCTGCCGGTTTGGCCGTCTTGCCCGCCGCCTCTTCAAGTTTCTTCCGTGGCATTCGTAAGTTTCCTGTCTCAGACCTCCAGACCGGCTTTTTCCTCGAGCCTGGCGTCTTCGTCCCGATTGGCGTTTCCATTCAAGCTGGTGTCTTCTGCCAGGCCGGCGCCTCGGCACCAAGCAGTTCCGTTCGAATCTAACAGCAAGTCAGAACACGCGCAGGGCCATCCGAAATGGCCGCAATCGCCGAAGCCAACGGCATCCCCGAGGATCGCTGTGCCGAGTGGGAAGCGGCATTGGAAAGCCTCCCGATGGAGAGCAATGGCGCAAGTTTCGCGCACATCCAGTGCGACACGGCAATCTGGATGTCCAGATTTGTCACCGCCCGCCTCGCTGCCAAGGTTCGCGACATGGGAGCTTCGAAGATGAAGCTCCTTTACGTGCTCCCCGACGAGCCCAGCGCTGAGATCTTCAAGCGCTTCCTCGATTCAGAGCCGTACAAGAGCGAGGTCGAGGTCACGTCGTACAAGGGCCTTGTGGCGAGCTTGGCCGACGACCCGTGCTACGCCCAGTATGCCGTCATCGCGTTCGACACCAATAAGAGCCAGTTTTCCTCGGCACTGAAAATTGCTTTCGCTAGCGTGCTTCGTTCCTGGGTTGACCTGAAGTCGCAGAAGGCAGGGTACAGCGGTCTGTTCGTTGCGCTGTCTCCCCGGAACGTGAAGATTTGGGCACCTGCAGAGCTGAGGAAGTCGTTTGGCGACGTGCCTATTGTTGATATCACCCTTCGAGCTTCAAAGTGCAACCTCGCCATCCAGAAGCACAACTTCGACGCGAAGATCGGAGAGATGAGCGCGTTCCGCCGAGTGCTCGATCTCGAACCGCAGGGTCATGATTCCCGCTCGGCCGATGAAGGAACTGCGCCGACACAGATCATGGTTTGTGTTCTGGACGAGAAGAGCAGCCATTCTATCGTTGCCCGCACTCTTCTCGAAGGTCCGCCAGAGTCCCTGCAGTACGCCATCATCACGCCACGAAACATTCTCATCGAGCTGAAGACCCTCGATTGCACCAAGCCGATGCTTTTGTTCGTGGACCCGACAGTCCGATTCCTCCCCTTGTGGGAGGTTTCGACATCCACGGCTGTTTTCTATCGCTATGCTGCGCTGGCGGACTTCAAGGACTATCGCCTCGAGCAGCATGGTGCCGCCGTCGTGGAGCCCAAGGATTGGGCGCTGTACGAGCTGCAGAGCATGACTGCCTTGGGAGAGAACTCGCTAGGCCAAGGTGTCATCAACGTCATCTACTTCAACGGCGTCAGAAATACTCCGGTCACGGTCCACCGGGTCGAGACTGTCCTGACAGTCAGCGAAACACTCCTCTTATTCACCAAACTTGCTGAAGAGAAGCGCTTGGCTCTGCAGCACCTTCGTGGCTCCAACCGAGGTTGGATGCTCAAATTCCTGTCCTTTGCGAGAGTCAGACTCGGTCATTTGGGCCTGCCTCTTAATAACGGCTCCGGTCTTCCCTTGTGGACCGCGGGTAAAGAGTCGGCGTATAGCCACTGGGGCGAGAGTGGCAACGCTGGCTGCGAGGAAGGAGGTTTCGCCATCACCGCTCTGCGAAACGGCATCGTCCGGTCCGCCCCCGAGGCCCGAATGGTCGCGGCGATCAAGGCCTCCAATTCGACGGCGGTCAAAGCAGCGCTCGCCACAGTCATTGCCATTTCCCGGATCGGCCTTTCCAAATTCGTCGACACCAGCGGCACCAACGCCTCCGGCACATTCGAGACATGGGACTCAGAGTTCCGCAAGTCACGCCTCTGGTTTCTGGCGGTCTCGCGCGGCGGCATGAGCTATAACTTCAATGCGCACAACATGGCGCTCTTGGACGCGCACACCTTCGGCTTCATCGACCAGGAACGCCGTCGCATTCTCCAAGACCTGCAGATCGAGCCTTCCTCCGACATTGCGTCTGTCGGCACAACCGAGGCAGATAACCTCGCTCTGGAGACCGTCATCGTCGAGAGCTGGATCCACAACCTTCTTTCCTTTTCCAGTTCTTCACATGACTGGGTCTTCCACGAGTGCTTCACGGGCGAGACCGTCGGCTGGGCTGACCCTGCGACTCACTGGCCGAAACACACGACAGTGCCCATAAATTGGAAACGGTGGCAACGGACGCAACTGCATCTTGTTGGCACGCCTGATTCGTCTCGCTCTCGGCGGGAGAGGATGTACGCCATTCATTTCGGGGCGGAGGTGGGCAACGTTGGCTTTGAAGAGCCTGAGTACAGCAAGGTCAAACACACGGTTGCCGACATCGTGTGGGTGCGGGAGGCTGTTGTGCATGCTGTCCTGGGCAAGATATTTCCGGAGGCAGACTCGGCTGAACGTGCTTTGCTCCTGTTTCGCTGGTATGGTACGATGCACAAGGGAAGTTCTTGAGAGGAAATAGACATCTTGCTGTGTTGATACGCATGGCTTGAGTTGTTGGGCGGTTCGTCTGGTTCGTTTGGTCGCATGGTTCGCGTGGGTCAGATCGATGTCGGGATCGATCCGTGGATGGTGACTTTGTATGAATGTATCTACTCTCCCCTCATTCAGGCCTCATTTTGATCTTGGTGGAATGTAGAAAAATTCCAGGGTTTGTGTGAAAAAGCCGTCGGCTGCTTTGATGATTGCCAGGGTCGCAGTGCACAGAGTTGCCAGTGGACCCAGATTCACTGGCATTCGAAGGGGCTGGAAGTGCCTGGCGCCTTCCCATCGAAGATCTTGAGGCAGGTACTCCCATCCTTCTGCCAGTGTGCGGGGCAGCAACTTGCTCTTCAGTGAACTCGTTTTTCTTGGCTCGGCCTCTCCCTCTCACCACCCAACACCACAGCCCCGCCAAAGGTCACCGCCCATCCGCGATAGTGCTGCACAGAACCAAAGCAATTCGGCACGTACGTTAACGTTTCAGTCAATCTATTTCTTTGACGCCGACTAACGCAAAGGCTACAGGATGACCCGCGGCAGTCGTGACCGCAACCGCGAGCACGAGCACGAGCGTGATCACAGTCCTGGTCGCAACCGTGACCGTGAGCGCAGCCGCAGCCTCAACCGCAGCCGCGATCGTGAGCGAAACCTAAGCTATCACCGCAGTTCTCGGCGCGAGCGGGACCATAGCCACCACCGTAGCTCTCCTCGCGAGCACAAACTGGACGAGGACGAGCTCCAGGAACTCCTCTGGGAACGCGACTTCAACAGCAACAAATTGGCAACAAACCTCGATGAAGTGCAATGGAACCCAGGCGTCGCTGCCATCGGTCCCAAGGCCGTGACCCTGCCGGTGAAGAACGAAAGCAACGTTCGCTACAGCCGCCCCGACGGCGACAAACCCTGGAAGCTCGGGTACATCGGACAGAACGACGTCAACTGGTGCGCTGCTGACCGATCACGGCCTGGAAACTACAACATGAGCATCATCGCCGAGCCGAAGGCCCTGTAGGCCGCTCTAGCGACCATCAGCGACCTTGCGCATATGTCCGGCAAGGGTCACTGCATCATCAACTTCCAGCTCCAGGACATCCGCCCAGGTCCTTTTTCGCGCCACACCTCCCTTACTGCCCAGACTCCAGCGAAAGACACCTCATCCGGATTCGTTCCGTTCAAAATCCCTACTTCCCACAACGACCCCGAGATTCCGGCCGATTCCGGCGCCTCAACTCCCATTGGCCCTGCTCCTCTCCCCAGCCTGCTGCAATTGCCGCAGAACCTCGACAGGGAAAGCGCTGCCGTCATATCCGAACATGTCACGGGCGGCCAGGGAAGAACGGACGTGAAGAACGAGACCTCGCCAGATCTAGACATCATTAAAGTCGTGGAGGGCAGACATGGACTCGACCGCCGCCGATCGAAAAACAACGAACCAAAAGAGTTGAAGCGCGAACGCAGTCCCAGAGAGCCAGGAGAGCTCGGTCGCGGTGATATCTACGACGGTTCGGCTAGGCGAAGACCGGACGACGTATACCCTGACCGACTGTCCATTCGCTACCACCCGAACCGGGACGAGGAGAGCGATGTTCGCTCCTCTCCGGCCAAGGACAAGAATCGTCCTTCGCGTTCCCGGTCGCCTCGCATCTATTCCAGCTCACGGAGCCCGCCTCGGGGCCACCGATCGGGATCGAAAAGTGATCGAAGGGGGAAGCGCGATCACGAGAAGCGAGACCACGAGAAACGCGATCGTGAGAAGCGTGACCGTGACAAGTCCTCTCGGCGCGACCGGCATCGGAAGTGACAAGGAGACTAAGATGCCAAACCAGGTATGGTTCTATATCACTCAGATAGCCCGAAATAAAAGCCATATTCCAAAGCCTCTTGCAACATGACATGGTGATTTTTCCGTCTCAAGGGAGGTGGGCCGTTATAGATGACACCGCCCTTGGCGTCCATTCTTCTGGCCGGGTGGGACGGCACTGTCGGGATCCCTGCAAGTTGTATGAAGGCTCAGGCCAAAGGAAAGGGTCCCCTTAGTCAGTGCGAAAATGCCTTCTTACTGTTAATGCCGCCCCTGGTTTCAGTTGTGGCAGGCCATCTCAACTGCCGAAGTCCCCTTCCTTCCGTATCAACTAAAACCGATCCGTCTTACCCCATCATCACAACCCCAATCCACGCAACAATAATCGGCCACGACAAAACCCTCCACCTCCGCCAGTACGACGTTGTCAACAAGACTATTAGAAGGTGTCCTCACTCTCATGATCGCATGTAGCATCGCCGTGCTCATCTCTACGGCAAAGCCTTCATGAAACGTCCAGGTACTGCGCGAGGACCCGGGGAGTATCACTGCGAAGTTGAGACTGTTCCAGGGCAGCCGGCTTGCCAAGATAGTTCCCGAGACTGGGGTCTAGGGTGTGACGCAAGGGCTGAGACTCGGTTGGTGTGAGGGAGGTGATAGGGATGGGCGGCGGTATAGGATTGATCTTGTAGATGAGGGAGGGCGAAAGTGGGACGTTACTAGACATCTCGCTTTTGTGGTGCTGCTTGAGATTTGTCAGACAGATGCTTGACGCGCGAGCATCGAGTCATATTATGACCAGGGCCTAGAGGAAAGAGACCGCCAATGGCACTAGCAGCAGAGATGATCATCCATTTCCCCCCTGAAGTTTGCTATGCTTCCAGCCTCAACCTCTGAAACACTTTCCCCCGAAAAGAAATTCCAGCACATCAGCACTCAGGCCTCGGGCTTCCTCGCCCACAGAACCCTCTGACGGTAGAAAGCGTGTACCTTCGGCGACCTCAGCTCACGCCTCAAGTGCGCAAGAAAAGCCAGAGTCTGCTCGCGCTCCCAGCTCATAGCATTAGCCAAGAAAAGCAGATACCCTTCCGGATCCTGCAGAAAACCAAGCTGCGTAAACTGGCCAATCTCCTTGAGACGGCCGTCCTTCGCCCACCCCCCAATCGGCGTCTTGAAATTCTCCTCATGGATGTCAACAAACCCCGCTGCCTCCAGCGCCGCGCGCACAGTCCCCTGCTGATACACCTCAAACGACCGCCCGAACTTCCGCCCGCCCTCAACGAAAAGCTTTCCCCACTGCCCCATGGCCATACTCTCAGTGACAGACCCGTCTTCACTCTCAAGATACGCCGACGGCTCGAAACTCTCGACTATTCCCCCGGGCTTGCACGCCTCGAAGGCGCGCCGCATGAGCGCGCTCCAGTCGTCGATGCTGCCGAGCAGGAAGCGCATGTGGATGTAGTCGAAGGAATTGGGGTCGAATGTCCATGGGGCGGTGCAGTCTTCGATCTCGAAGGAGACGTTGGGTGGGACCCACTGGCTTTGGATGGGGGAGACGTCGGTCCCGATTACGGCGGCTGAGGGGTGCTGGTCTGCGAAATCGCTGGGGGAGTTCAGTTAGGCAGGGCAAAGAAGGGTGTAAGAAGGGGTAGCTCTACATTGCCCAGATGCCTGTTCCTGTGCATAAATCGAGGACTTTCTGTTGGGCGGTTAGTCAACCTATGCTTGTTCGAGGGCGGCTGGGGGACAGGACTTGAAGCTTTAGCTCTTCTAGCGGGGCTAGGTATAGTTTTCCGTCCAAGATCAGAGTGAAGGCGTGATGTCTGCGAGGCTTTGGGTTAGCAAAAGTACCGGTACATTCACGGCATGGTGCTCATAGTGGGGATGTACGCGATGTCCATCGATTCCATTTGGGCCTTGTCGTTGGCTCCCCTGAAGAAGTACCTGTCAGAAGTGACTTCCATGCTGCGAGGGGGTAGGTATACTTGCCAGTATTGGGCATTTCCCCGATCGCTATGGTAGGTCCGACCTTGAATCGTTCGGTACTCGAGCACGGTCGATGTGAGAGACGTTGTTGAGGGCAGTGGTTCCTCCAGGGCAGAGTCTCCGTCATCATCTCTAGTAGGTTGCTACGAGACATGATCAGCTAGTTCGTGGGATTAGCTTCATCCATCACTTACTTCCCAGTGTTCTGCTGGTAAAATGCCCTCCACTGTGATTTGAGCTGAGGCGTTGAGATTTGGCTCTGCTGGAGAACTGGTCTCTTGTGCTGGGCTAGACACGGGCCCATCGCCCTGAGGCTCGTTGGGTTTCTGTCCCACGCCTGGTTAACACGCTGAGCTGAAAGTGAGACTCCCCGAGACAAATCACACTGATGCAACGAAAAGGAGAGAATACATCTGCCATGAAGAAAGGAGGCGTTAGACTTATCAAGGAGACTTAGGAAAAGGAGGTCTGGCACCGCTATATGTTCAGGTTGAGTACGGTCAAGGCATAATATTTAAGCGACAGCGAGCGGGGAAGACAACGGAAACCACATGGCCATATCCATTTCCCCGCGGCAAATGACTGAACGCCACCTCAAGCTGTTGTTGTATGATACTGGACGCTGCGTCTTGTGGCTGCAGTTGGCGGCCAATGATGGTCGAACTTGGGCATTAAAACGCGCATAAAATGCGCAGTTCCCCCACAGCGATAAGAGCTTCTCCCTCACTGGGCCGCATCTGACTGACGTCCGAGGGCCAAGTCTTGCGTCCGCGTCAACATGACAGCGGGGTAAGCCAAGTACCACTGGCTCGGAGACAGAAGGGCTCATGCAGAATGCAATGCAGCCAGCCAAAGGTGTGATTGGTTGGTATTGCGCAATCAGATTTTGCAATAAGGCGGGCAGCGCATTGCCATGCAGCAAAAGTCGGGTCTTTTAGCGAGCATGCAGTATTTTTGGGGGCCCTTTTCATGATGCACTACCTAGGTAGTCGGTCGCTAAAAAGAAAAGAGCCGCATCCAAGGTAAGTTAGGCTAAAATCAGGCTCGCTTCACCCTCGGCTCACCCTCGGCTCGCCATTGCTCACCCCCAGCTCACCATACCACAAAATGGTCAACTTTACGCGACGAGGGACAAGTTTTAGGCCAGATGGCGCTGGCCCATTTCTGGTCCCCCCCCCCCTAGAGGGGAAAACGGTAGTCCTAAAAAATGGACTTTATAGCCAGCGTATTCACTCTCCGTTTTAAGGTTCTACGTTATAGTAGTTATATCTACCTACTACGCAACTTATCTTTTCCCAGTCGTAAAGAAGCGGTTTAATCTATCCTCTACTACCTAGCGTACGACCACTTATTCCCAGGTTACGGCTAGATAAAGAAGCAGTTCGTTTCTCCCTACCACCTACCATAAGTTTTCTGTCTCTCTCTTATCCCTTGTATTCGTACCTCTCGGCTACCCTCCCTTATACCCTCTCGCACTTTACCGACCCTTACCCCTCTACCTTTACATTAACGTTAGTTTACTCTATACCATACCATACCTACCTTAACAATACCGAGAAAGAAGAGCGCTACAGAGTTCTTCCGCCGAGGAAAGGTAAAGGGCTCGGAGAACTACACAGAAGCAATAGACGGCTCTACAGTCTACAAAAAGACGACAAAAAAAGTAGCAGGAGACTACCGCTGTATAATTAGCCTATAGAACCAGTAAGATCCACTAATTCCATTAATGACATACCCTCTAACCTTCTATTCATTTAGGTATATTAAAGACCATCCCGGCGCTAACGTTTCCGACCTTAAGTCTTTAAAGGACTTTATAAAAGATATCGCATTCGGTATTAATAGGGTGGAGGATAACCCGGACCCAGTAGGAAAAACCGTTATAGTATATTAGAAACAGTTTACGGCCGGTTAGCGTTGTAAACATAATGCTTTCCTTAAAAACGTTACGCTTTCAGTTACAAATATACGTATACTATACTATTTCCTCAACTACTAGGCCAAGTTAACTTATTCGGTAACAGTTTATCAAGTACGAGTTACTTAAGATACTTAAGGCAATAGGAAAAAAAATGGTAGAAAGTAAGCGAAAAAGAAGGTATAGTACGAAAAACTACTTTCTCTATTTAAATAAGTAGTTATAGGAAAACAATTAAGTAGTATACAACAAGCCTACAACAAGAGTGTACGACTAGGCGGATTTACTTACCATTATCTATTCTTCTACACGTGTCGGAGAGTATATCGAGTCTACTTACCAGGCGGGATCTAACCGTAGTCTTTATTATAAGGTAAGAATTTTCCTATAGCTTAAGGCTATAAAATAACATAGGCTAACGAACTATAGGATATAACTTTTAGAGTCTTTCTTAACAAACATAGAAACACGGAGTTTACCGTTTAGCTTGTTCAAAATACGAAGAATATAACGTATAATCCTAATAAAAGGTAAGAAACAGGCATTCCGCTTTTACGGCTTCTTCTCCTATTTATCTTAAGTATCTTCCTTTAAGCGTCTACTATCACCAGCTGTTAACCTACCTTTACTATAACTATAGGACAAATTACCTAATAAAAATATCTTCTTTTTAGAATCTCTTAGCTAACAATCTTAGTATAATTACTATTGAGGCCGACCTTACTACCGACAACCGCCTTACCCTTACGTAGTTATATACTACATACCCTACCTTCCTTAATTAGCTGTTTAGCGCCTCCCTAACCGACTACTAACGTAAGCTTCTCGCGTAGGGTATTAAGCTAGTCGCCATTAGTAAGGGCTTTGTCTTACAGTATAGTAGTAGCGAGCTTAACTATTTCTACTAGTTCTAGAACCTACCTAGAGCCGATATTCCTGAGAACATTATAGATACCTTTATTACGGCCATCATTAACGACGACCACCCCTACTTTTACTAGAACTATACCAACACCCCGTAAGCGAACAAATTCTTTACTCGCTACCACCGTCCCGGCCTACCTAACTCCAAGGGCTGTGCCGATTGTATGGCGCTAGGTATAGGAAACTCCTACGAGTACTAGCTTAGTAGGTTCAGAGCAGCATATACTAGTTAAGTCGATAATAACCCGGCTGGCCTAGCCGACGATGTAACAGAGCAAGTCAGCCCAGGCGAGAATTCTGAAAGCGAGGAGGATAGCTTTTAGACTTTAATAGCGGAAGAGCGGGCAGCGGTAGATACGTTACTAGCACGGGCGGCTAGGTAGGAGGAGTAAGCTAGGCTAGGCAAAAAGGACACAATGATTATAGCAATGAGGAAGTGTTTAAGCCGATATTTATATATAGGCTGGGGCTTTAGGCACGGTTCTATAATAAAGAAACCTAACTTCCTAAACCCAAAATAAACCATCCGGGTTCAACTTCCAGTACTTGCGAAGGAGCTGCTTAGGTACAAGTCTAGCGCCAGACTGCTGCTAGTGATCTCAACCTTGCTGCTGTCGAGTTCGAGGCTGTCGAGGGAATACGGGGTAGGAGGCGCTCGGGAGGCGGGAGGACGATGCGGTATTCGACGAATCGCTACATAAGGCAAACGATCCCCGGTAGTAGTGATAATCTAGAGCCTTTCCGGCTCGGCCGGACCCAACGCCTTCTACCCGGTACTCCCCCTCCAGATCCTCATCGGCCTCTCCAACGTCTCCCCTCGAGGCGGCCCTGGTCGATTAGGTCCGGGACTCGCTGGGGATCTACATCTTTAATCCTGTCTTTCGAACTAAGCTACGGTAAAGAGGAGACGCGGACCGAAGCCGTCGTGCGGCGCTGGGCGGTTCGTAGATTCTTTCTGCCACCACGGGCGTCCAGAGGCGGGCAGGCGATGCCGATCCCTGACCTTGAGCATCTCGCCGCCATGGCCACGGCACGAGTACGGCCTCGAATTCGCCGAGCCCCCTTTTAGACGCTGGACGTTCCGCTAGGTAGTGCAGAAGGTCGCAGCGCCTGATATACGTCCCATGCGCGTCAGACGGCGCCATCGACAACTCGTCCCAAGTCTGTAGCTGTCGGCTTGTTAAGATCCAAAAAGCTTCCAAATAAGAACTTGGCTCTGTTATTTCAAACCCATTTAAAACTTAACCGAAGACGAAAAATAACAAATAAAGTTCAAGATAAGTGATTCGACTAGGTACTTAATGAATTTAAACCTTTAAAAGCCGCGTCGACTAATACCAGGTTAAAAAACTCTAACCCACTCGGACTCGGACGAAATACTTCTACCCTTTACAACGCCAACACCAACTCTCTGGTATGCTCCCGGAGGAATACGCTTTAATGGCGCAAGAATCAAGAGATAGTGCGCCAGGTCCAAAACATCGCCTAGCACTGGCCTTGCTCTTCTCCCCACCACGAAGCAGCGTAAGCTCTGCACATCCCAAGAACCTATGTCGTTATCGAAAACTAATCCCCCCCATTCATCATCTGCCGTCTGTATACGGAGCTTCTTTGCTGGTCCCTCGAACGCATCGCTTTCTGCTGTCTGGAATGGATATCGAATAGCTTTGTTCCACTTGACCTTCCCAAAAGGTATCTCCAGGAATACAATCCTCCCTGTGTACGCCATCCAAGACCACGAGGGAACGCCAGCATGTTTGAACAATATCCGTTGCATGGCTTCATCACGCCTTTGCCACAACAGAAGTCGATGCATGAAAGACTTGAATATGCCGTATTGCCATTTGCACTTAAGGGCACGCCCGATTCGATTCTCGAGTCCAGAAATCGCAATGGGACGATCGGATGGCACAGTGAGGCCGCACTCTGAGTACCTCTCAAACATTTGCAATAGCAAAATAAGTGTGTTTTGCTGACCGTTTGCAAGGACGTAGTTCGGAAAGCAATCATCAGCAAGATATCTCGCCACCTCGCTAGGGTAAGAAACGTTAGTCCGATACCTAGGTACTACTATAGTACCGTGATAACATGATCAAGGGCTAACTCACTTCTCTAGTTCGGTCCCGGTTTCGCAAAGTATGCCTTTGCAGCCACACTCCCAATAAGCTTGGGTGGCAGTAAAATGTATTGTTCGACGAGACAAAGCCCTTTCTTGCAAAACCCAGCCCCTCTTGTTCAGCTCGCTCTTTTCCACGTCACGATGGAAGTTGTTGATATCATCGGAAACAGGAACATGATTTCGTGGAACCTGTGCGCTCTTAATCCATCTTAGAGGCTGGTGCCGGTCAAGGAAACCTCTGTCGGTGTGGTCGGCCGCCGAAGAAACGGCAGCTAATGTGCAATAAGCTGAGCCAAAATAATTCTCCATCTTGCTGCCCTCGCGTAACCAGTCAGCTTCTCCGTTGCATTCCTGTGGGCATGTGCTTCGAGGGCTGGTATGCTTCTGAATGATACAAATCGAGTCGATCCAAAGGTATTTTACCCCGAGCTCCTGCGTAACGATGACGGCGTCTTGGAACCGCGCGGGCAGGCTTGAGAAACCGATGCCTGTTCCCAGCCGGGCGCTGAAATTGCAGGGGTGGGTGCAAAAGTTGTCTCGAGTCCAGCGGTGTGAGAGGGCGATGTAGCTTCCCATCTCGCCCTCGTGCGGCGTATAAAGACGCAATGCCTCCCGGTTTCCTCTCTTCCCAACATCTATGACCCTCGTGGGCAGTTCGGATTCGGTCGGGCCGCATTTCTCAGAATGGTCCTCGCATGTTCGAACCCAGTGGCGAAACAATGCAAGTCGTGCCTCGCTTCTTTCGCCGTACAGTATCGGGAATCCAGATGGCGAGCGTTGAGGCGTGCTGGTGCTCGGAGCAACTTGGAGTGAAAGGCTCGGTTTGCTACTCCAATGCACCTGCAGCACAGAACCGGTTCTTGTTACTCTGACCGGCTTCCCATCAGGAACACTTGCATCCTTGAAGCATTGCAACAGTAACTCGCAGAGCTCGCAACTCCTAGGTGAAGATGAGAGAGAAGAAGAAGTAACTGATAGCGCCGTACCACAGGATAAAGGAAGGCAAGTCCCACACGGCGAGGCGGCAGACGCCTCTTGCAGCATCGCCGTGTCGGCAACACAATTGATAGCCTTCAGGGGAAATCTACTGTCTGGTTTCGCCCTCCAGTAGCTTTTGATGGGCGAGAATTCAGTGAAAATAGATTTTATACCCCCTCGTTCCCGCTGTTTTGGTCAGCGACTACTCATAAACAATAACGCCATGTTAAACTCACCTGCCGTAGCTTCCGAATAGATCGCATTGTAGCCACCTCAATAGCTAGGGTTACTATCAAAAGCAACGATGCCGCCGAAAGGAGAAAAATCGTTGGTGCGTTGATTTTAAAAGCGATGCCTACGATTGCAGCAAGCCCGTAAAGAACAATGATCAGCAGCACAAGCCCGACCATCACCACGGTTCGGTGATCCTGCCACTTTTTCACCCTCTCACGCCGAAACTTGTCGGCTGAGTTGGTTGAGCTCATTGTTTTTTTTTGTAGTGAGGCAGGGGGATGGTAACTGCAAGAGGTTGATTTGGGGCTGTCAGTGACCAAATTGAAGGCTTCGCGCAGCGCTCGCGAGGAGGCTGTCAGAAAGAAGGGGGTACTGGCGCGGGGCCAGAACACCACCGGTCGGAGTGTGGTGGAATACGGCTAATCGGTGCTGAGCAGAGCTGAACGGAGCTGAACTAGCACAGCCAGTTCAGCTGGGTAAACGTACAAGTATATAGGCTCTCTGACTTCGCCAGAGAGCCAAACCAACAAGCAATACAATTAAGCAGTTGCAACTCATAGATTCCAGAGTGCGGTGTTTCTGACAGAAGCAACACCCGCGAAGCGTGCGCGAGATATCAGTTGTTGGGTAATCACGTGTTCAGCTCTATCGCCTTCATGTTCTGCCTGGTTTCAGAGAGGAATACCCGAACCAATAAGGTCGATGTTTTAAGCGCTGGACATGTACAGAATACCCCTGCCCCACACCACCCTACCACCCCAGCCCACCAATCACAACGCCCCACCAACAAGCATATCCGGAGTGACTTGCGCGAAAACGCGGTCTCTGTCACCACCAGTCATTTCCACTAAGCCACTTAGGGGGTCCCAGTTTTAGGCCACCTGTACCTAAAAACTGGGCCCACTCGGCTAGAGTTGAAGCAGTTCAGCATGCTACGGCGCAGCGTGCTCGAAACTAGCACTTAGCCTGAACAATGTGAGCAAATCCTGAGCAAACACTAAGCCGGCTCTGAGCCAGGGTGAGCAGTGTCACGTGGGCGAGGTACAAAAAAGGAAAGTCTGTGTGCCCAGATTCGACAAAGGCTTCGATATTGGTCTGGCGCGAAGGCCGACCTGATGCGTCCTCCGCTGGTGACCGCTACCACCACGTGGGCGTCCGAGCAGGAAACACGACCCAGAAGGTAGCGCCGTGCACAATATACTCGTACCCATCTCACCGGCACGCCGTAGCATCGCAGCAGCCCCTTACGCTCTTCAGGCACCGAATCAGGGGATAGGTTCTCCCAGGCACGGGGAGCGGCCAGTCTGACGACGGCGACGCTTAACCGCGCAATCATGGTCACCGATGTTTCGGGCTAGCGCGGGACCACTAGGGCCTACCTTCTTACCCCTTTTCTTTCCCTAACTTGCGCTAGCTATGGCCGTCGGACGTACGGAGTTCGTAACTCCGGGTCTCGGCAGCGCGTAGCGCGAGCGTTCCCCTCGAAAGGCGGCACTCTAGTACAAGATCCCGCCACCCTACTAACCACCTGCTCCGCGGTGTACAGCAACGGCTCGGCGAAAGTTCACAGCCACCGCTCAAGCATGTCCACAGCGCGGACAGTGTTCCTTCAACCAATTGTGTCCCTTCGCATCGATTTCGCTTCGTTCGGCGGCGGCGAACAGGTTTACGGGCAGGTTCGGTCACTGGTTCTCGAGCTGGTTGTCGCAAGGCGCCTCTTCATCAGTGGGGAGGAAGGGCGGGCATCGTGGTCGGCGCCTCGACGTTTATCTTAAGGCCCGCCCGCTTCTTCCTCATGTCAGCAGCTGCCTTCCGTAGGAGTGATTAGCTGTTGAATCGGGTGGTCAGTTATGGTAGTGAAGAGAAGAGGGAGGAAAGGGGGTTGTACTCTAACCGTCATGACGAACATCTCGTCAAGCATAAACTAGGGATCGATAGCGGTACAAGCGATGACGGCGATAACGAGGCAACAATCCACTCTTTCGAATAGAAAGGACGCGGATGATGGCCTACAGGGTGAGGGCGGACGGCGCGGACGGAGAGGGCGTGGAAGCCGGCCCTGGCGAGCATGGCGGTGGGGTCGAGGATGGGGGCCGCACGCGCTAGCAAGGCGCGCGCCGTCCGACGGCCGAGAACGCGATGCTGCCCGGTCGCAGTGGTGGCGATGACCACGATTCGCTGGCATAACATTTGCGCTGGCCTGATGCAGGGTGCGGATCGAGGCGGTCGACAAAGGCGCGAGCCGAAAGCGATGGGCGAGATTGACTTGAAGAAAGACCTGTCGGTAGATGAGTTCGAGGTGCGGAACGGCTGTGGCGCTTATTCCTTACTCCGCATCGCAGTCGGCACAGCAAGCGCGGCGCGTGGCAGCCCACGCTTCGTCCGCAAGATCGTCAGAACGCTCGATAATCCAGGCGGCGAAACGCGGATTACGAAAGCAGGCGGCTTGGTGTCGAAAGGCGCGGGACGGGCTGCCAGATCGCGGACGTCCGCGGCAAAACATGCGGCATCATCGAGGTCAAAAGCGTCGGCGGGCCGAAGCAGAGGCCGGTGCGGGGCACGTACAGGGTGGTGTCGGACAGGTGGCGGGCGACGGTAGCAGCAACAGCGTCTGAGCCGAGACCTGGTGGGAGTGCGCGGCGCAGACCATGGGGGTGGCGTTGGGGCGGCGTCGTAGTGGACGAGCAGCTCATAGGTGAAGAGGCGCTGCAGGGGAACGGAACGGCGTTGCGCAGCGCTCGACATACTTGCGGCTGGCCTTGAAGTAGATAAGACGTAGTTGGCCTAGATCTAGGACGCGGATGATGGCCTATAAGGTGAGGGCGGACGGCGTTACTACCTCGTATACGATAATGTCGTAGCGTTTGTAGATTAGTAACTATAGTTCTAGTACGTGTGGCTATACTAAGTTTAAAGTCTACCGGTAATTAAATCTACTAGGCTTATATTAAACACAATAAGTAACATCCTTATAAAACTCCTATCCGATGTCCCGCCTATCATTATACTTAAGATTACCCGCGAGTTACTTACCTAAGAGCTCCGAATCCTTATTCATCTATTATTTCAACCGTTAGGTAGCCGAAGGGCGCGCTTACATAAGCCCTTCGTAACGGCGTTTGATATAGCTAAAGGCTTCTTAGATCTATACTATTATCTTCTTATATTAGTTAAAAAACAGACTAATTAACTTTATCCAAGTATACCTATTCCGATTCTAATTTTAATTAAAAGTTTAAAGTAAGAAAGACTATTTTAGACCTTACTAACCTTACCTTCCACGCCCTCGATAACAGTACCCTTATCTTAACCTAACGACTTAAATATATAATCCCGACTTTCGACAATATAGTAATTACATTTCTCGTTATAGAAATCTATTGGGTGTGAAATAACATAAGTGTGAAATAATATAACTGCAGTGCACACTGTAGGCATAGCTAAGCCGTGGCGCAAGCCACAGGCACAGCCAAGGCTTGGCGCAAGCCACAGGCACGGCCAAGGCTCGTATTCAACAAGCCAAGGCCTGTAAGCGAGGTGGCCGTGCCGGCCACGCACAGGCCATAGCCTACACCACACAACTATAATAACTATAAGACTCCCGCTCTTTAGATAGTTTGAATTCACTACCGTTTCTATCTTCTCTGCTTTTCACCATCATCCTCATGCTCTTCCTCTGTGTGCCTTTATAAGCCTTAACACCCTTTGAGTCCCGTAATAATATCTAGTTAACATTGAATAGCTTGATCCTTGATAATTCTCTCTATACGTTCCCTTAAAATAATTAGTTCTAAAATCGTACTCTTATATCTTTGCTCCTATAAAGTTCTCGTAAAACGTATTTGGCGTACTACACGTCGGCTTTCTCCCTTATATATAAGAGGTAGTTAATAGACGGATAATCTTAATACACTTCTACTACTCTCGGTCCCTAGTTTAAGTTTCTTTATAAGGCGTATTCCTAGTATTATACCGGGGTCGGGTTAGTAATACGGATCCGACCGTCTGTAGCTAATACTTCTACCTGGTAGGAGTTAAAGGTTATATTTCCGTAGACGTAAACGACTGTTTTACCGTCTTCCCTAATTGGGAAATAGTCGTATATTATCTTAGGACCTAAGTAGTTAAGGGCTTTATATTTGTCGTATATGTAACTAATTTATAGGATCTCGTTATATATATAATAATCGATAAAGGTGAAGGGAGTTATATTTTCCTTATAAAAGTAAAGCTATTAAATATAGTCGAAAACCTAAGCGCGACTCTTCCGTTCCTCTATAATCTCACTCTATTCTATCAGGCTATATTACGTAGTCTTTAGCTAAAGAAGACGGCTATTATAAAATACGTAGCCTAAGGTATTAACGATCCGACTCCTTATTACTAAAGCTATTACCTAAGCCGTTAGCTTTATAACATCAGTATCGTTATCTATAGTCTGAAGTACCTTAATCTCGTTCTTTATAGCCTGGATCGCCTTTCTCGTTATATCTGCGAACTAATAGTAAGCGATCTTAATCTCCCCCATTCTTAAGACCTCCAGCTACGCCCTCCTAAACAAACAGCCTAAAGTACCTTTAGGTAGCTTCTCTCGTACACTAGTTTATATTAACCGTTTGAAGTACTTAAGTTAACTAGCTAATAAAGTAGTGAAGAATACGGCCTTAGTTTATTCCTACTTTAAAAGACTACAGAGTCGGTTATAATTAACCTATACTTCCGTTTGAAGCTCTAATAGGATTCGTCCGTCGTATTCGTCGTCGTTGCCAACTAGGTCTGTAAAATCCGCCTTATTTATCTATTTGTTATCTTCTTTATTTATAGTGATAACGACGGTTTCCTCCTCTTCTGTCGTCATACAGACCTCTTCGACAACTCGAGCCCCTTTGAAGTTAGGGACAGGGGTCTACTTATTCCCTTTTCCGAAATACTTCGGGGATCGGTACTCCTTCGTATAGTACCCTAGCTTATTATAGTTAAAGCACTTAATCTTAGATTTGTCCCTTAGAGTTACTTACTTAGGCTTTTTATTATAGCCCCTTTGGGATCCCCTGATTATACTGATATCTATAAGGCCTAAGTAGGTCCCGTACGACGTACTAAGCTATTCTCGCTTTACCCCGTTTCGTACCTTCTTTTTCTTTAGCATAAGGGTTACTTCGACCTCTTTCTACCGCTATCGTTCCTTTTAGTAATTAAAGTACCGGTTATCGGCCCGGATAATAAGTTCTACTATCCTCTATAGTACTGAAGGCCAGTCTACCTTATAAAGTTCGTCGGTAATATAAGGCTTTATATTATAACCTGCACCTAATACAGGCCTTGAGAGGACTGGCGTGGGTTAAGATAGAACGTATGGTAGGACGCTAACAGGTAAGGGGCGTTCTGAAGACAGCTTGTTAAGCTAGCACTCCTAGATGGGGGTTTAATGTTACTGTAGGTTGTTGTCACTATAATATATAGAGGTAAGTCTGAATAGTAAGACATAAATAAATAATTAAATATTAGTGTGAGGAACTAGAGTCCCTTATAGTAGTTATAAGCATAATTATAACTATCTATATTAACTAGTTAAAGGTACTTTATACCTTATTTAGTGGCTTATTACTTAATAAGGAACTAAGTAACTTACTATTAAGCATCTCTTACTTAGAGGTCTTACAGATACTTAGTAAGTGAGTACTCCTGTTAAGACTAAGTAACTGCTGGTTAGTTATAAGGGCTTCGGGTCTTTACATCCCTAGCCTAGTGTGCAGTACCGTACATACTGTCTTCCTACACTGTTCCTTATACAGGGGATTTGTCAGGCTGCTCTAACCTAAGTGACAGCCTACAGGGTTATCACATAATTCCCCCTCTTTAACATTCTTTTTCTATAAAGAATCCTAGTAAAGGTATTCCTTCTTTCTTAACGTAACTATACCTACTAACCGTATGTAAAAGCACACTTTAAAAAACAGCACCTCTCGTTACCGTAACCTTACGGACTTCACTTCGACTTTTAAATCGTAAATATCACCTTATAGTCGTTATTCTTTAAAATCACTTTCCTATCTCGTTACCGTATAATCAGACAGTTATTCCAAATACTTACTAATAAAGGCTTCGTCTTTGTATAATATATTTAGTCACAGCGACGTTTTCCTTTAACGGCTTTTTTCTAAAAACCCCTATCTTAACGCTAAGCACGACGTTATTACACGGAACTTAAAGCTAAAAACTTAAAAGCTCCGTAAAGCCGCTACTTAACTTAAACGGATTAAAGTCTAACGCTATAGGATAGAAGAGCAAACTTTTTCCACGTTTGGCCGGGAAACAGAGATCCTTCGCTTTTAAGAGTAAAAGGAGGCCTGTTTAGTTACTCCTCTTAAGGTTAGTAAGTCCTTTAATTAAGGAGGCTTTTTAGTAAGAATACCTGTTAGTTCTTTTTCCAGGGGGTTACTATAACTGATAACCTCTTTTTAACTTAGTCTGTAACTTCTTTTTCCAGTACGTAAAAGGTAGCCCCTTTTTTACTAACTTCTTTTCCTAACAGTATTTATTCTTACGTAATGCTTATTAGGAGCTCTAGAGGCCCAGCCTCCTTATTAAGTCTAAGGTCCTTACAACCTTAGCTAAAGGTTCTAATAAATGTCCTTCCGTACCTATTAAGGAGTTTCCTGCCACTTTTTAAACTTTAAGTCCTATAATAATCTTACTTTTTAATATAGTAATTTAAATGTCAGATTTTATCTTATTTCTAATTCTTATCGTTAGCTTTAGTTAGTCTAGATTCTTTTAATAGAACTCCGTAATTAGGTCTAAGTATTTAAGATTTTTAACTAGCTCCTATAAGTTACTTTTAAGGCTGTAATCTAACTACTTAACGAGATATTTAAACGTATTCTTTCCCTTTCGTAAATCTATAACTTCTTTAACGTTATATTCATCCTCGTTAGTGTCGATTTTAATCTTCTTTTCTAGGGGAACTTGTTGGGTTTTTACAACCCTAACCCGGCCAGTGTGGTTAGAACAGTGTGGCTGGATCTACGCAGCCGCTTCGCGGCTGCATCCGTGGATCTGCACAGCTAAGAACGCCAGACTCCACTGCCAACCTCGTATTCAGTCAGCCAACCTCGCTTCGCAGAAGCGAGTGTGGCCAATGCACTCCGTGCACTGGCCACCCTCACGGCTATAATAACACGGCTTCCACTCTCGAAGATAGAAATAAAAAAATCACCTTTAACATATACTGTTTTCCAATGCCTTGGCCCCTTTTGCATTTCAACAGAACTCCTTTTAAAGCAGGTTCTAGAAGTAAGATATAAAAGACCTTAGTCCGCACCTTTATGCTAACGGGTAGGTTTAGTTTATAATTAAAGATAACGACCTTTTTCTTAACTTAAAACAATCTGTACCTTTTAAAGTTAAGCTTCTTACTAAGTTATTTTAAATATAAGTTTTGTAAAAAAAGGTAAACGTAATCCCCCTCTTAAAAAGTCAGTCCCTTAACTTATTTACTATTATAGTAAAGTTTTTATTTAAATATTAGTTACTCAGTTTAATATTTATTAGTAAACTTCTTCATTTATTTATATGTAAACTTAAGTTCAGCTCGTAAGTAGTTATATAACTCTTATATCTAGTTTACATAAACTGTAGCTTAAGGGGCGCTAGTAGGCGGGCTTTAACAGAGCTTAGGCTTTTTACTGTAGTTAGTAAAGAACGGTAATATACCTGTTAACTTAATTAACGTTATATTATAAGCTATCTATACTGTTAATAACAGTTTAAGTTAATTATCTTATTTAAAGTTAACGTATACTTAAAGATACGTTATAAGTATTTAATTAACTTGCTTTATTTAACTATCCGTCTATAGGTAGAAAGCTGTTAAAAGCTTACTTTTCACACCTATTCTTTACATTAGTCTTTATTAGAATTTTAACACGATTAGCTTATCTTGATCCGTAATAATATTATTTAACTAGAGGTATTGTAAAATTACCTCTTTCTTAAAAATATAAGTAAGTTATTTTATAATTATATCCTTTAAAGTTAGTAGAAAGTAAGCCTATTTTGTTAATCTGTCGATTACTACGAGGACTTAGTTATAAGTAACTCCTATAGTAAGGTCCTTAGACTTTAAAATCCTAATAATAAAGTTAAGTAAGATTAAACTCTATAGCGCCTGTAGTATAGGGAGTAGTTTAAGGAGCCTATAAGGCTTATAGTGCCGATTCTACTTACAGTAGCAGATATCACAATTATTAACTATTTCCTTAACTAGTTTCTTTATTCCTAAGAACGCATACGCTTATTAAGCCTGTGTTAAAGTCTTAACTCAGCTTATATATCCTCTAAGTTAAAACTTATAAACCTGCTAGATATATTCCTTTCTCTTAACCAGGTTATAAATGTACAGTTTCTCTTAATACTAGAGCCTTACTCCTAGTTCAGACGTACCGTCTACGCTTTCTAACAGCTATTCTAATTAATAACTAGTTTCGTTATAGTTTAGGTGCTTTAAGCACTCCTTTCTACAGTCTTACACATACCCTAAGAAGTCTCCTAAGGGGCATTTATACTTATAGGTTCCTTCTACTAACCTTCTTACTTAAAAGTCCTATTATTACTAATAGATATTATACTTTATTTATAAGTTTATATAGATATTAATAATTTATTCCAGCGTTTAATTATTTAATATTTATAGCGTGTGTTTTAACGTGCCGTTCTCAGCTTTATTAAATATAATAACGAGGATCAGGATTAGATTAGCATCCTTATAGTCCTATCTTTAATTAAAAGCATCAGCTCGCTTATTATCTTTTCCTTTGATATAGTGAATCTAGAAGTGGAACGGAGCCATTAACTTTACCCATTATGCTTATCGTAAGCTAAACTCCTTTATTAAGAAGTATTAGAAGTTATTATAATCTAAAAAGACTTAAATTAGTTCTTCTATACTATTTAGATATAATACCTACTTAATAAAGCACTAAATAATTACTATTAGTTCCTTATTGTAGATTAGGTATTATAGGGTTAGGCTGTAAATCCCTTTTAATAAAAAGATAACTAAATAGCGTTTTCTATCGTCTTAAACTTAATTAAGTTCTCTACTAATTATAAATTTTAAGGAGTCTGTCTTAACTTGAAAGGGCTTTAAGAAATTAAGGAAAGTTAAAACTAATGTTATAATAAAAGTATACTTAAGGTCTTTAAATACCTTTTACTATCTACCAGTTTACTTAAATGGTTTACCTTCTCCTGTAAGTTTATATAATGGTTTTACAATCTTCGCAAAATACCTAATAAAGTATCGATAAAAGTTCGTAAAGTTAATAAAGGTTTATAACTCTTTTTAATTCTTTAAAGTAAGCCAGTCCCTAACTACCTTTACCTTCTCCAATTACATTTTAAGCTTTCTAAAGGTTACTCTAAACTTTAAATAATTTAATTCCTAAATGTAAAAATAGCTCTTTTCTAAGTTTACTATTAGCTTCGCTTTCTTAAGAGCTATTAAAACCTATCGTATATATTTTCAGTATTCTTTTAAAGTTTCAAAATAAACTAAAACATCGTCTAAATATATAAAGACAAACTTATTAAGGAAAGGACAGAGAACACTATTAATAAGGCTTTAGAAAGTTGTAAGGGTATTTATTAATCTTATTAGTATAATATAATACTAATAATACCTGTTATAAGTCTAAAAAGCCGTTTTATATTCATCTTCTTCCTTTATTCTAACGTAGTTAAACCCTATAAGGAAATTAAGACTAAAGAACTAATTTACTTTAATAATCTGTTCTTACATTTCTGTAATAAGTGGCAGTAAGTAATAGTTTTTAATTGTATCTTCATTTAACATTTGGTAATTAATAACTATATGTAACTTACCGTCTCCCTTTCTTAAGACAAACAGCACTAAATACCCTGTTAAAGATTGGGATTTTATAATAAACCTATTCTTTAAGTTCTTATTAACGTACTCCTTTAAGGCCTTAGCCTGTTAAGGGTTTAAGTAATAAGGTTAGAAACTGTACAGCTTCGCTTCTAGCTTTAGCTTAACTTTATAATCCTATAATTTATAATCTAGTAATTATAGTATCTTTTTTCGAAATAAAGTGAACTTCTTATACTCTACTAATACCTTAAATAAGTTAACTTCTTCACTTATCTATAGATTAGCTTTTAACTTCTTTTTACCTTTTAAATCGTCATTTAAGTAATATAGTAGACCTTTTAATCCTTTAATTATCTTAGTAAACTTAACCTAAACTATACTTAATTCTAAAGGTTTAACGTACTTTTAAGTACTTTATATATCTTTAAAACAGTTTAATGCCTTCTTAGCTTTCTCTAAACAGTAATTATATTTAAGGGACTTACTAAAGGCAAGGTAACTACTCCTTTAGTTAATTACAAGGTTATACTTTTCTAACTAAGGTAAACTTAGGATTATATTATACCCTATAACTAGTGTAACGTTAAAGTCTATTTATTATTTATCCTTATCCACTTTAATTAAGAGTGGTAAGTAATAGGTAACTTTACCGTTATTATACTAATACAGGCCTCCTTCTCTATTTTATATAAGAATAGCCTCTTTATACTTTTTATTAAGGAGTTTCCTTCAGTTAACTAATAAAGGGTATATTAGGTTAGAAGTATTTCTATTATTAATTACTGCTTTTACTTTAAATGGCCTCCCTTTTCTATCTATTATGTTAACACTAACAGAATAGTGCTTATACTCCTTTAACATCTAAGTTATAGTAATTATCTATCTTTAAGGTCTTATCTAACTTAACCTTTAAATACCTCTCCTTCTTCTTAAGGTTTTTACTAACTAGTAAACTACTAGTTTCCAGCCCTTCTAAAGGGCCTGTAGCCTTTTCCTAATTCCTTTTAAAAAAACAAGCAACTTTAATAAACCTAGTAATTAACCTTTCTTAAGTTCTTACACCTTAACGTCCAGTTAACTTCAAACGGTGTAATGTTTTTAAAGTCTTTAATAAGTTAATAATACGCTCTGTAAGTATTACAACCTGCACCCGACACAGGCCTCGAGAGGACTGGCGCGGGTTAAAACAGAACGTATGGCAGGACGCCAACAGGTAAGGGGCGTTCCGAAGACGGCTTGTTAAACTAGCACTCCTAGACAGGGGGTTTAATGTCACTATAAGTCACTGTCACTATAATGCACAGAGGTGAGTCTAAACAGTAAGACACAAATAAATAATTAAATACTAGTGTGAGGAACTAAAGTCCCTCACGGTAGTTATAGGCACAACTATGGCTATCTATACTAACTGACTGGGAGGTACTCTATACCTTACTCGTAGCGTTATAGGTGTTTATTATGCAAGCATTTTACACCACGTAAGCGTTCTGCTTATAAGGTTTCTCCTGTTTACAATATAAGCACTTAGCATGCCGCGAGCAGCACCTCATTAGTCGTAAGGACTTTAGGTCTTTACACCCCTAGCTTAGTACGTCTAGATAGTGTACACCGTCTTCCTGCACTGTTCCTTTTACAGGGGATTTATCAGGCCGCCCTAGCCTAAGTGACAGCCTGTAAGGTCGTTATACAATTCCCCCTCTTTAACATTCTTTTTCCATAAAGAACTTAAAAGGTAAGTTTCTCCTTTCACTACTTTACTATGTAACAAGTGTCCAGCTCCCAGGTCTTAAAATGGGAACAGGGTAAGAGCACTAACTGCTATCTAAACCTTACAGCCTACACACACGCGTTTGGTAGCGAAATGTCCCTTTATTTTTCTTATAAATCTGCTAACCCTCCACTTATCTGTTAGGTTTTGAACCGGTCTAACAGTTACAACCACTATTTAAAGAGGTATCAGCCTTCCTAATATAATGCTTTTAATGTTAGTAAAGCGAAGTTAAAGGCTTTTCTTATTAAAAAGCAGAACCTTAACTCGTAAGTCGAATCTACTGCTTAGCAGCTCCATAACGCCACTACTAGGCTTTAAAAGGTATTAACGCGTTTAATGCGCCTTCATAAGTAGCGGTCTCGCCTTAAGGACTAAGCTGTGAAAACGTTTAGTTATAAAGCGGAGTTATTAGAGTTCTAGGAGAGTAAGGAGGTTAGGTTAAACGCTCCTTTTAAAGACGTGGAGTCTTTTAACTAGGGGAACTTTCTGGCAGAGTCCCCGTAGCGAGCGGTCGCTTCGTAACTTAGTTTATGACTGCCTTCTTTAGTGGGTTTAGCGCTTATAAGAGCCTTAGCGACTTTTTACTTATTCTTCTTTTACTAACTTCTTTCCTTAACAGCACTTATTTTTCGTGCGGAGCTTTGCCGGGAGCTTTAGAGGCCTAGCCTCCTTATTAGGTCTAAGGTCCTTATAACCTATAGTTAAGGGTTCTAATAAATGTCCTCCCGTACCTATTAAGGAGTTTCCTGCCGCTTCTTAAGCTTTAAGTCCCACGGTGGTCTTACTCTTTAATATAGTAATTTAAATATCAGATCTTATCTTATTTCTAGTTCTTATCGTTAGTTTTAATCAGTCTGGATTTTTCTAGTGGAACTCTGTAATTAGGTTTAGGTACTTAAGATTTTTAACTAGCTCTTATAAGTTACTTTCAGGGCTGTAATCTAACTACTTAATAAGATATTTAAACGTGTTCTTTCCCCTTTATAAATCTATAACTTCCTTAACGTCGTACTTATCCTTATCGGTATTAATCTCAATCTTCTTTTCTAAAGGAACTTCCTTTAGGGCAGGTTTTAAAAGTGAGATATGAAAAACCTTAGTCCGCACCTTTATACTGGCGGGTAGGTCTAGTTTGTAATTAAAGGTGGTGACCTTTTTCTTAATTTAAAACGGTCCGTACCTTTTAAAGTTAAGCTTCTTACTAAGTTATTTTAAATACAGGTTTTATAAAAAAAGGTAAATGTAATCCCCCTTTTAAAAAGTCAGTCCCTTAACTTGTTTACCATTATAATAAAGTCCTTTCTTAAATACTAGTTACTTAATTTAATGTTTATTAGTAAACTTCTTTATTCGTTCGTGTGTAAACTTAAGTTCGGCTTATAAGTAATTATATAGCTTTTATATTCAATCTGCGTAGACTGTGGCTTAAGGGGCACTGGTAAGTGGGCCTTAATAGAGTTTAAGCTCCTTACTGTAGTTAGTAAAGAATAGTGATATACTTGTTAACTTAACTAGTATTATATTATAAGTTATCTATACTGTTAGTAACAGCTTAAACTAATTATCTTATTTAAAGTTAATATAAGCTTAAAGATATGTTATAAGTATCTGATTAATTTACTTTATTTAACTATCTATTTATAAGTGGAATATTATTAAAAGCTTACTTTTCACACTTATTCTTTATATTAGCCCTTATTAAAATTTCGACATAATTAGCTTATCTTAATCTGTAATGATATTGTCCGGTTAAAGGTGTTGTGAAAACACCTTTTTCTTAAAGATATAAGTAAGTTGCTCTACTATTATATCCTTTAAGGTTAGTAGAAAGTAAGCTTATTTTATTAATCTGTTGACCATTATAAGGATCTAATTATAAGTAACTCTTGTAACAGGGTCTTTAAACTTTAGGATCTTAGTAACGAAGTTAAGTGAGATTAAACTCTATAGCGCCTATAGTACAGGGAGTGGTTCGAGAAGTCTATAGGGCTTATAATGTCGGTTTTACTTCTTATAGCAGATATTACAGTTATTAACCACTTCCTTAACTAACTTCTTTATTCCCAGGAAGGCGTACGCTTATTAGGCCTGTGTGAGAGTCTTAGCCCGGCTTATGTGTCCTTTAAGCCGGGATTTATAAACCTGCTGGATGTACTCCTTCTGTTTATCCAGGTTATAAATGTACAGTTTCTTTTAGTATTAAAGCTTTACTCCTAGTTTAAGCGTGCCGTTTACGCCTTCTGGCAGCTATTCTAGCTAATAACTAGTTTTATTATGGTTTAGATACTTTAGGCACTCCTTACTATAATCTTACACGTGCCCTAAAAAGTCTCTTAAAAGGCACCTATACTTACAGGTTCTTTCCACTAGCCTTTTTACTTAAAAGTCCTATTATTATTAATAGATATTATACTCTGTTTATAAATTTATATAAACGTTAATAATTTATTCTAATATTTAGTTATCTAACACTTATAGTGTATACTCTAATATACCGTTCTTAGCTTCGTTAAACATAGTAATAGGGACTAGGATTAGATTAGTATCCTTATAATCCTATCTCTAACTAAAAGCGTTAACTCACTTATTATCTTTTCCTTTAATATAATGAATCTAGAAGTGGAATAAGGCCATTAACTCTGCTTATTATACCTACTATGGGTTAAGTTCCTTCGTTAAGAAGTATTAAAAGTTATTATAGTCTAAAAAGACCTAGACCGGTTCTTCTATACCGTTTAGGTACAGTGCCTACTTAGTAAAGCACTGAATAATCGTCATTAGTTCTTTATTATGGATTAGATATTATAAGGCTAGGCTGTAGATTCCTTTTAATAAAAAGGTAATTAGGTAACGTCTCTTATCGTCCTGGACTTAACTAAGTTCTCTGCCAATTATAAACTCTAAGGAGTCTGTCTTAATTTAAAAGGGTTTTAAGAAATTAAGGAGGGTTAAGATTAAAGCTATAATAAAGGCGTGTTTAAGGTCTTTAAACGCCTTTTATTATTTATCAATCCACTTAAACGGCTTTCCTTCACCTGTAAGTTTATAAAGTGGTCTTATAATTTTTACAAAGTACCTGATAAAACAGTAATAAAAGTTTATAAAGCTAATAAAGGCTTATAACTCTTTCTAATTCTTTAAAGTAGGCTAATCCCTAATTACCTCTGTCTTCTCTAATTACATTTTAAGCTTTTTAAGGGTTACTTTAAACCCTAAATAATTCAGTTCCTAAACATAAAAGTGGCTCTTCTCTAAGTTTACTATCAGTTTCGCTTTTTTAAAAGCTATTAAAACCTATTACATATGCTTTTAATATTCTTTTAAAGTTTCAGAATAAACTAAGACGTTATTTAAATACATAAAGATAAACTTATTAAGGAAGGGGCGGAGGACACTGTTAATAAGGCCTTAAAAAGTCGCAGGGGCGTTTATTAATCCTATTAGCATAATATAATACTAATAATACCCGTTACGAGTTTGAAAAGCCGTTTTATACTTATCCTCTTCCTTCACTCTAATGTAGTTAAATCTTATAGGGAAGTTGAGATTAAAGAACCAGTTTACCTTAATAATCCACTTTTACATTTCTATAATAAGTGGTAATAGGTAACAATTCTTAATTATATCCTTATTTAACGTTTAATAGTTAATAACTATACGTAGCTTACTATCTCCCTTCCTTAAGACAAACAGCATTAAGTACCCTACTGGGGACTGGGACTCCACGATAAACCTGTTCTTTAAGTTCTTATTAATATACTCCCTTAAGGCCTTAACTTATTAGGGGTTTAGGTAATAAGGCTGGAAATTATAAAGCTTCACTCCTGGCTTTAACTTAATTTCATAGTCTTATAATCTGTAGTTTAATAATCGTAATATCTTTTTTTAAAATAGGGTAAACTTCTTATACTCCGTAGGTACCTTAGATAAGTTAACTCCTTCACTTACCTGTAAATTAGCTTCTTACTTCTTTCCACCTTTTAAATCGTCATTCAGGTAATATAGTAAACCTTCTGGTCCTTTAACCGTTTTTATAAACCTAACTTAAACCGTACTTAATTTTAAAGGTTTAGCGTGCTTTTAAATACTTTATATAACTCTAAAATAGTTTAATACCTTTTTAACTTTCTCTAAATAGCAATTATAGTTAAGGGACTTATTAAAGGTAAGGTAGCTACTCCTTTAATTAATCACAGGGTTATACTTTTCCAGCTAAGGTAAACTTAGGATTATATTATAACCTGTAACTAATGTAATGTTAAAGTCCACTTATTATTTATCCCTATCCACTTTAATTAAAAGTGGTAAGTAATGGGTGACTTTACTGTTATTATATTAATATAGGCCTCTTTCTCTATTCTAAATGGGAATAACCTCTTTATACTCTTTATTAGGGAGTTTCCTTCAGTTAACTAATAAAGGGTGTATTAGGTTAAAAGCACTCTTACTATTAATTATTACTTTTACTTTAAACGGCCTCCCTCTTCTATCTATTATATTAACACTAACAGAGTAATGCTTATACTCCTTTAATATCTAAGTTATAATAATCATCTATCCTTAAGGTCTTATATAGCCTAACCTTTAAATACCTCTCCTTCTTCTTAGGGTTTTTACTAACTAGTAAATTACTGGTTTCCAGCCCTTCTAGAGGGCCCACAGCCTTTTCCTAATTCCTTCTGGAAAAACAGGCAGCTTTAATAAACCTAACGATTAACTTTTCCTAAGTTTTCACACCTTAGCGTCCAGTTAACTTTAAACAGTACGATATTCTTAAAGTCTTTAACAAGTCGATAATACGCTTTACAAGCTTAGATTATAGTAATGTCTTTCTACTTTTAAATCTGTTAATAATCCTCCCGCTTTTACCACTCTCTGGCTTTTCCGTTAAGGTGTAATAAGCACGTTATAACTAAGTAGTTATTAAGTATTCCTCCTCGCTAACACGTAATGGGGGCTTAGTTAACCACAGTAACTTTCCACTTATTACTAGATTCTTTTATTAGGGAGTAAGAGACCTAGTAGTGGGCTAGTTCTAACTTTACTTTTATAACAGTGTAATCCCGTTTCCGTACGTTAGGGAAATGGTTATAAAGGGCCTTAGGTTTACAGTGTTAGTTAAGAGTGTAGTTATTATACGTATAGTTAATCCACAGTATATCCCTATAATTAGGGTAGTTAATATTAACTGCTAGTGTTATAGTTATGGAATATAGAACGGGGAACGTAATGCCTTATTCTTTCTCTTCTTCTACTTACCTTTATATGTGTTATTTCTCTTAAACCTTTTCTTAAAACTTGGGTAATAATAATCCGGCTTGTTCTTCCACGATATAGTCTTCTTTAATAAGGTAATGTTTAAGCTAATTTACGAAGCGAACTCTATTATAGAATTACAGCCTGATTTCCACCACTTTATCTTTTAACGTTACAGTAAGGCCTTTAACTTACAGGTCCTTTATTTCGTCTACTAACTCTTAATGTTTCTCCTCCAGCTCTTAAACCCTCCACTAATATGCTTACTTTATACCTTTTTAAGGAACCTTTAAAGTATTAATCTAAAGCACACTGGTTTTAATGTAAGGCAGCTACCTAAACTGTCCCTCTTCTAGGGAGGTAAGGGTGCTGATCCACTTAACGTGCTTAAAGTACTTAAGAGTTTTAAAGGGTACTGTTAAGAAGAACTTTTATTTCTCTAGTTTAACTCTCTTAATTTACTCTTTTTTACCTTCCAGGGCTTACTTTACCACTTAGGTGGCCTAAAGGGCTAGATGTTTAACTCCCTTTATTATCCTAGTAAAGTTTAAACTAGGGTCCTTCCTAGACTTCCTTAATTCCTAGGCCTGTAAAGTAAGGTTTTTAAGACTTATAACAGCTAATTAAAACATCTCTTTTTAAAGTCAGTCTTTTATAACTTACACCTTTAGTAGTTCTAAGTTTCTACCTGGGAGTTAGTCTGTAATAACCTGCACCTTTATAGCTGACTTTTTTAAGACACCTTTAAAGATTAGGTACATTACGTCCTGGGGTTCTTTTTCCTTCTCTTCCTTATTTTTTAATTCGCACTTATCTATTTAGGTATAGTTTTCCTTATTACCTATTATCCTGATATAGACGTCTTTTAAGTTAAACCTAATATGTTTTCCTCCTTCCAGAATAGGTTTTTAATTAACTTACTTTAATAACAGGTATTACTATATTATATATCCTTTCTTATTACAGTTAAAGTATTAGACCTGTAACAGGTCCTTAAGCTACTTTTACTGCTATCGTTACAGCTTATTACAGTTAGGTTGGTTCTGACAGTTCATTATACTAATATCCATTAGCCTGGGGTGATAACCTGTCACGGTCGACTGACTCCCCTTCTTTAATTTATTTAGCTAGTAAGGGGTCTGTTCTTTCTAAAAGTTCTTATAATAATAGTGATTATAATATTAATTATTAACCTTAATGGCCATCTTGACTAACTTTTAAAGATGGTCCAGTTAGTCCTCCTGGTAAAGGTCTCCAGTGACGTGCTCCTTTAGGCCGCTTTAAAACAGCATTACTAAGGCCTTTTAGCCGAGCTTGGTCTTTACTGCTTCTAGTTTAAAGCGTATAGAGAACTTAAGGATTAAGGACGTCTGCCTTAGGGCTATAAGGTGTTATTTAGCCCGTCTGGGGGTGTCCAGTTCTTTAAACTTAATTTAGAGTTAGTTAATGAACACGTTAAAGTTGTCGAAAAGAGCTTAAGTCTCGGGGGCCTTTTTACGTGCTTTATTTATAAAAAGGTTATTAATCGTCTTCGTGTAAGGTTTATATTAGTAAGCAGTTACTCTGTCTAGTAAGGCTCTGGCGAACCTAACCTTTCCTTCTTCTTTAAAGAACTGTTTGTTATAATAAGTAACATAACTCTAAAGCTGGGCTATCTAGGATTCCAGCTATGTAAAGTCTCCCTTAAAGCGTAATAGTGGAGGGAGCTTTACCTATTTCTTTTATAAGCCCTTAAGGTTATTATTCTTTAACTTAATAGCGTTAAGTTAGGTTTAGAGTTTTTTAATAAGATTAATGTGGCTTTTAATGTCTTTAAAGAAGGCCTTATTAAGTTCCTTAACTAGCCTTTATTAGTTAAGGTTTAAGTCTTTAAGGCGTGTAGCTAATTTATTAATGGTAGGAAGTTAAAGCTAAGCTTACACCTCCTCGATCTCCTTACCTTTTCCTAAGGTTAATATGTTAGTGGGAGGGAGGTGGTGTCTGGGAATTTAATAAACGGCGTTTAGAACTAAAACGTTAGTATTATATTATAACCTGCACCTAACACAGGCCTTAAAAGGACTAGTGCAGGTTAAGACAGAACGTATAGCAGGACGCTAACAGGTAAAGGGCGTTCTAAAGACAGCTTATTAAGCTAGCACTCCTAGACAGGAGGTTTAATGTCACTGTAGGTCGCTGTCACTATAATGTATAGAGGTGAGTTTAAACAGTAAGATATAAATAAATAATTAAATATTAGCGTGAGGAACTAGAGTCCCTTATAGTGGTTATAGGCATAACTATAGCTATTTATACTAACTGACTGGGAGGTACTCTGTACTTTGCTTATAGCGTCGTAAGTGCTTGTTGTGTGAGCATTTTACACCGTGTAAGCGTTCTGCTCGTGAGGTTTCTCCTGCTCGCGATGTGAGCACTCGGCATGCCGCGAGCAGCACCTCATTGGTCGTAAGGGCTTCGGGTCTTTACACCCCTGGCCCAGTGCGTCTGGACGGTGTGCACCGTCTTCCCGCACTGTTCCTTCTGCAGGGGATTCGTCGGGCCGCCCCGGCCCAAGTGACGGCCTGCAGGGTCGTCACAGTAAGACTGGATTGCAGTAATGTCCTTTTACTCTTAAATCTATTAGTAGTCTTCTCACTTCTACTACTCTTTAACTTTTCTGTTAAGGTGTAATAAATACGTTACAATTAGGTAGTTATTAAATACTCCTCCTTACTAATATATAACAGGAGCTTAGTTAATTATAGTAACCTTCTACTTATTACTAGATTTTCTTATTAAGAAGTAAGAAACTTAATAATAGACTGGTTTTAACTTTATCCTTATAACAGTGTAATCCTGTCTTTATATATTAAGGAAGTAGTTATAAAGAGCCTTAAACTTATTATATTAGTTAAGTATATAGTTATCGTATATATAGTTAATCCACAGTATATCCTTATAATTAAGGTAGTTAATGTTAACTGCAGGTACTGTAATTATAAAGTATAGAACGGGAGGAGTAACGCTTTATTTCTTCTCTACCTCCACTTACCTCCAAGTTCGTTATTTCTCTTAAACCTTTTCCTAAAACTTAAATAATAATAACCTAACTTATTCTTCTATAAAATAGCCTTCCTTAATAAGTCAGTACTTAAGTTAATTAGTAAAGCGAACTCTATTACAGAGTTACAGCTTAATTTCTACCACTTTATCTTTAGATGTTATAATAAGGCCTTCGATTTATAAGTCTTCCACTTCGTCCACTAACTCTTAATGTTTTTCCTTTAATTCTTAAACCCTCTGCTAATATACTTACTTTATGCCTTCTTAGGGGACCCTTAAAGTACTAGTTTAAGGTACACCAGCTTTAATATAAGGTAATTATCTAAGCTGTCTTTCTTTTAGGGAGGTGAGGGTGCTGATCCACTTAGCGTGCTTAAAGCGTTTAAAGGTCTTAAGCGGTACAGTTAAGAAGAACTTCCGTTTTTCTAATTTAATTCTTTTTATTTACTCTTTTTCACCTTCTAAAGCTTACTTTACCGCTTATATAGCCTAGAGGGCTAGTTCTTTAACTCCTTTAACTATTTTAGTAAGGTCTAAGTTAAGGTCCTTTTTAAACTTCTTTAGTTCTTAGGCTTATAAGGTAAGGTTTTTAAAGCTTGTAATAACTAATTAGAACATTTCTTCCTAAAGTTAGTCTTTTATAACCTATACTTTTAGCGGTTTTAAGTTTCTACCTTAGAGTCGGTCTATTACGACCTGCACCTCCGTAACTAACTTTTTCAAAACACCTTTAAGGACTAAGTACACTATATCTTAGGGTTTTTCCTCTTTTTCCTCGTCTCCTAAATTACACTTATCCATCTAGGTACAGTCCTTTTCGTTACTTACTATCTTAATGTAGATATCTCTTAAATTAAACCTAATATGTTTTCCTCCTTCTAAGACAGGTTTCTAACTGACTTACTTTAATAACAGGCATTACCGTACTATATATCTTTTCTTATCACAGTTAAAGTACTGGACTTATAATAAATCTTTAAGCTGCTTTTACTATTATTATCATTAAGGTTTATTGTAATTAGGCTAATTCTAACAGTTCACCATACTAACATCCATTAATCCAGGGTAGTGATCTGTCACAGTTAACTAATTCCCCTTTTTAAGCTTACTTAACTAATAGGGGGCCCGTTCCTTCCAGAAGTTTTTCTAATAATGGTAATTATAATACTAGTTATTAACCTTAATAATTATCTTAATTAGCTCTTAAAGGCGATTTAGGTGATTTTCTTAATAAAGGTCTTTAATAACGTGTTCCTTTAAACCGCTTTAAAATAGTATTATTAAGGCCTTTTAACTAAGCTTAATCTTTACTACTTCTAGTTTAAAGCGTATAGAGAACTTAAGGACTGAGGATATCTACCTTAAGGTTATAAGGTATTATTTAACCTGCTTAAGGGCGTTTAACTCTTTAAACTCAGTTCGGAGTTAATCGATAAAAACGTTAAAGTTATCAAAAAGGGCTTAAATCTTAAAGGCCTCCTTTTTGTGACGACCCTACAGGCCGTCACTTGGGCCGGAACGGCCCGACGAATCCCCCGCACAAGGAACAGTGTAGAAAGACAGTACGCACGGTACTGCGCACTAGGCCAGGGGTGCAAAGACCCGAAGCCCCTACAACCAACCAGCAACTGCTCAGTCTTGGCAGGAGTGCTCACCTACTGAGCGTCCGTGAGACCTCTAAGCAAGAGGTGCTTAGCGAAAAGTTGCTCAGTTCTTTACTAAGTAACAGGCCACTGAGCAAGGTATAAGGTACCTCTTAGCTAGTTAGTATAGATAGCCATAGTTGTGCCCATAACCACCATGAGGGACTCTGGTTCCTCACGCTAGTATTCAATTATTCATTTGTGTCCTACTGTTCAGACTCACCTCTGTGCATTATAGTAACAACGACCTACAGTGACATTAAACCCCCCGTCTAGGAGTGTTAGCTTAACAAGCCGTCTTCGGAACGCCCCCTACCTGTTGGCGTCCTGCCATACGTTCTGTCTTAACCTGCGCCAGTCCTCTTAAGGCCTGTGTCGGGTGCAGGTTGTAATACTTTTATACTCTATCTACAGAGAGGTTGTTAATTATCTTCACATAAGGTTTATACTAGTAAACAGTTACTCTATCTAGTAAAGCTTTAGTGAACTTAACCTTTCCTTCTTCTTTAAAGAACTACTTATCGTAATAGGCGATATAGCTCTAAAGCTAGGCTATCTAAGACTCCAACTATATAAAATCTCCCTTAAAGCGTAACAGTAAGGGGAGCTTTACTTATTTCTTTTACAAGCCCTTAAGGTTATTATTTTCCAGCTTAACAACGTTAAATCAGGCTTAAAGTTTTTTAATAAGACCGATACGGCTTTTAATATCTCTGGGGAAAACTTCGTTAAGTTCCTTAACCAGTCCCTACTAGTTAAGGTTTAAGTCTTTAAAACGTGTAGCTAACTTATTAATAGTAAGGAGCTAAAGTTAAGCTTACACCTCCTTAATTTCCTTACCTTTTCCAAAGGTTAATATATTAGTAAGAGGGAAATGGTATCTGGGAATTTAATAAACAGCGTTTAAAACTGTAACGCTAATATTATATTATAACTTACACTTAATATAAGCCTTAAGAGGATTAGCGTAAGTTAAGACAGAACGTATAACAGGACGTTAACAGGTAAGGGGCGTTCCGAAGACAGCTTATTAAACTAACACTCTTAAACAGGGGTTTAATGTCACTATAAGTTATTATCATTATAATGCATAAAGGTAAGTCTAAACAGTAGGATATAAATGAATAATTAAATACTAACGTAAGGAACTAGAGTCCCTTACAGTGGTTATGGGTATAACCATAACTATCTATATTAACTAGCTAAAGGTACCTTATACCTTACTTAATAGCCTGTTACTTAGTGAGGAACTGAGTAACTTGCCACTAAGCACCTCTTACTCAGAGGTCTTACAGATACTTAATAGGTAAGCACTCCTGCTAAGACTGAGTAACTGCTGGTTAGTCGTAGGGGCTTCAGGTCTTTGCACCCCTGGCCTAGTGTGCAGTACTGTGCGTACTGTCTTCCTGCACTGTTCCTTGTGTGGGGGATTCGTCGGGCCGCTCCGGCCCAAGTGATGGCCTGCAGGGTCGTCACACTTTAATCCCTTTTAAAAGAGTATAATAAGGGCTTCTTACCCTAAGTTCGTTCTAACGGCTTTTACCTTAAACTTAGTGGCGAACGTAACGACTGAAGTCTTTTATATAAGGCTTATAAGCTTCTATTCCGATTGTCTTTTTACGTCGAACTCCCCAAACTCGTAGGTAATAGCTTAGATAAAGGTGTCAAAGTCGCTAAATATCTTATAGTTCCTTGCCTATCAGGTTGCCTAGTTCGCCTTATTATCTTCCTCGTTGAACGTAGAGTACTTATTATACTTCTTAGCGAATGGTTCAAACTACTTAGCTACGATTCCGTCGAAAAGCGCCTTAGTAAACACGAACTTTAAAGAATCCTCTGAGAAACGGTTTTTATAGTAGTTAATATAGCTCCGAACCTAAACAAGTTAAGAGTTAAGTTGTCCGGGCTTACCCTTATAGCGAGGCGGTAGGGGTAGCTTAAGTAACTTATAGTTGGATTCTGTTCGCTGTAGTGGAAAATAGGCCTGTAGTATAGCGCCTATGGTGCGGTGTGACAGTGGGCTCGTACTGGCATGTGGTGTAGTGGAAGCGTGGACTGGGATGCGGCATAGGCTCGCATAGGGGCGATAGCGGCTTAGTAAGGCGTTAAAGGAGTTAGATTACAGGGCCTTGCGGCTCTATAATACAGTGGGTCACAGGCTAAGCGAATGTTATGAAAGGCTTATATTGCAACTGACTGACTTGACTGAACTTATAGAAAGAAGAGAGGATTGAGTGCGTGGGAGCTAGGGCCTTTTATAAGCATCTGGCTCGCACATGCGGGCCCCGGAGCCGGGGCTGGGGCATGCCCGGAGGCCGGACCTCCGGGCGGCATGCCCGGGGGCTCCCGGGCGCAAAATGCGCCATTGGGGGACCCCCGGGCCCACTCTGGATTTACACTTTCCGAAGTGGGCCACAGGGCCCACAGGGCCCCAAAATGACAGCATTGCTCCCACCAAAGGCGCACCCAACGCACAGGGCCGTTACGGGGCCCACAGGGCCCCACGGCTCCTTATAACGTTGCTAGCCTAACTGTGCTACGGCGATGCATATCGCTATAGCGCACCCAAAGCTCCTAACATTCCAACACCACTATGCTTACCTATAGTGGCTTATAACAAGCCCTCTATAGCGCACCCCTAATAGGGCACCTAATGTGCTGTATTTTAACAGATTTGTAGTTATTATCGTTGCTGATCTTCGATTCGATCGAGGACTACGCGATCTTTAGTTCTGCGAGGGCCTTAATAAGCTCCTTGATAGTTAGGGGAGGATTAGCGGGTCCCTTTCCCTTCGAGGTTCTGACTTCTGATATAGCGGACGAGGTAAAGCGAGGTGTAGGTATAAAAGTTTAATAAATAACGTTCTGATCGAGACGCTGGTAACGTATTACAGTCTACACCATAGGCATAAGGATGTGTTAGGTTAAGATAGATCGTATAGTAAGACGCTAATGTAAAGAAGTAATTAGAAGACTAAGTGATGGCTAAATAACTCTTACGTGTGAATATACTGTTATTATAGACTGTTGTTACTATAAGTGTAGAGATGAGTTTAAACAGTAAGATATAAATGAATAATGTAATTGCTAGTGTAAGGATCTAGAATCCTCTCGCTCTATCGTAAGTACGATGATAGTATTTATACTATGCTATTTAGAAGTAACTTGTACCTTACTTAGTTGTATTTACTTAGTACCGGACTGATTATAATTGACTAATCAGTCTCTTACTTAGTGCCCCTTTCTTACTTAGCCGCTGATTATAACCGATGTACTAATCACTTTTCTATTAGCCGCCTCTGTACGATCCACCACAGCTACACCGTAGCTCGCACGGTAGCTAATGTAGTACGCGGGCCTTTCCTCCACGGCCCGGCCCTGTGGGGTCGTAACATTATCTCGCTTGCGCTGGTAGTATAGTACGAGTAAAAAAGCTAACGGTAGTGTTTTTACGATAGCGACCTGGTATAGTAAAGAGGCTTTAAAGGTAACTGACCTGGCGTTTAATATTAATCTGGGGTGAGCAGTACGGTGTTGGCGCGAGGGGTAGCTACGGGCGCTTTAACAGCCTATAGCCTTATAAAAATCACTAAAAGGTCGTAAGAGTAAGTGTAGTGTAGGTTAACGCTGACAGCGACGACGGATTGGGACGTATAAAGACGTTAAAGGCGTAGCGGCGTGGACTGAGAGGACGTAGACGGCCCTAGCGAGTACCGTTACCTTTGTCAGGCCTATATTACTGTCGGCTAGAAGGTATAACGGTGGGGTTGATGATAGGGAAGCCCTAAGTACGGGTTGTAGTACGTAAGTCTTCTTCCAACCGCGTCGAGTTCGCCTTACTCCCGCTAACGGCCGTTCCGCTATCGCCGAGCTATATCCGATTTTAAAAGGACTTTATTAGGATTGTAATACGATAGCGATACTAGGCTAACGCCGGCCTTAAGTTGACCTGGAAGTAAGTGTATAAACAGGCGTGTTGGCGCGTTACTATCTTAGTGAAATACTTTCCCTACTTTACCTTAGTATTGGGTGTGGAATAACATAAGTGTGAAATAATATAATTATAATATAACTACAGTGTATACTGTAGACACAGATAAGCTGTGGCGTAAGCCATAGGCACAGCCAAGGCTCGGCACAAGCCACAGGCACAGCTAAGGCTTGTATTTAATAAGCCAAGGCCTGTAAGCGAGGTGGCTGTGCCGGCCACACACAGGCTATAGCCTACACCACATAACTATAATAACCATAAGACTCCCGCTCTTCAGATAGTTTGAATTTACCACCGTTCCCATCTTCTCTGCTCTTCACCATTATCCTTATGCTCTTCCTCTGTGTGCCTCTGTAAGCCTTAATATACGGCCTTTGGCGGAGAACGCCTAAACGTTTCGGAGTACTTCGGCGGGAGTTGACGGGTCGTGACGGATTGTAATTAGTCCGTTGGCGACAGCCTACCGCATTTTTTCTAAGACCGCTATAGTCTTACATTCGTCCCGGAGCGGCTAGGACGGTCCTTTACCGCCGGGTATAGGATATAAGTAGTAGCGCCTAAGGCCGGGTTTAATAATGACGTATAATCTTAACGGCGAAGGAACCTTCGCTACTGAACCGGACTTTAAAGACGTAGCCTTCGGAGCTATAACCGACTATAGCGCGCTAATTAATAGTCTCTGGCTCGAAGCGGTACCGGCGTAGGACTAGATATTTAAAACTCTACTGGTAATGGGATAAGGGGGCTTTTAAAATACCTTTGGAAAAGAAAAAGGGCCGTTGATCCGGCCGTAATGTTAATAAGCCTAAGATAAGATCAAAGCCGTATCTGTATTAACTCTAAGTTATTCTTACTTTAAAGCTCGGGAAAGTATGGCAAGGTACTTGTCCTATCGGCGCCGTTAGGCTTCCTTATCTAGGGTAATACGATACGCTAGGTAAGAGGAAGTTCGGCTACTGCTATAAAGGCGCTACTATTTACCAACTAGCGTTTAATAGCCCTCTACCTTCCGCTATACGTACTACTTGAGCCCCGCGTTCGCCTCTGTTGGACTCCTTCACTCTGGTGGAATATACCTGACACCGGGAGATTTGAGGACCTACGGTGTCCACGATACTCACCTTCGCCAGTTAGCTCGAAGCTTTCCGCAGCCACGAAGCGGTTGATAATGTCACACCTGTCGGCTACACCAAGGATTCACCGGTAGTGACAGGCTTCATTATGAAGGTCTCTGGCAGTGTCAACGTAGTCGTAATTAGAGTTACGCAGACTCACAAGCGGACAGATTTCTAAGCAGAAATAGACCAGGGGTCTTAGTCGCGATGCGGATCCGCTTATGCTTTCACCTCCGGAGCTCGCTTCTCTTCTAGTCTGCCTTACCTATGAGCAGAGAAGTTGCTAGCAATGTCAAGAGCCTTAATATAGTGCTTAATATTACCTGGACTTGCGACTGCCTACGGGGCTGCAGTTGTTGCTGCCTCGGCGGCGTGGGCTACGCGGCCCCAGCGGTAGGCCAAGTAACACTCCTCCTCCCCCTTTTCACACTGCCTACATCCTAGGCTTAATATATCTCTGTATGTACTGCTGATCCTAAAGGAACAGGTAAGGCGGATTTGACGAATTCAGGGACGGAAAGTAACTAACCGAGGGCAGTGCGCCTTGCAGAGTGGGCTCTCACCGAGGACTTCATGGACATGGTTAGCTTGATGTGATCGAATCACTGCCCGAGGCTAGGCAGACAGCCTCCTGCAGCACCTGTTCTATCCGCAGCAATCTCGTTGGATTCATGCATTAGATCTATGACCGGGTCCTGCCAAGGTAATTCTATGCCCCGGGTTAGGCAGCTGGTACTTGTTCCATCACGGAAATGGCAACGTTAGGGTGACTGACGGTCAATCTGCTGCGCTGTCCCTGGCCCTCTTCCTTTGCGTACCGTTCTGCTTCCACTTTCCACCTCCATATACTGCTATTTCCGATGCTCCCTTTCTACAACACAGTTAGTCTGTGTTGGTGAACGTTATATCTGCAGTAGGGGGAACTGAATCCAACTCGGGTGCATTAGAGTTACGCTCTGAGAACCAACGGTAGTTTCAGTGGGTCTGTTAACGGTGGTTGCTTGTATGGGCGAAGGAAAACGGTAGTATTTGGCGGTGGACTGGTGTCCCAAAATTGGGTCCGCAACTCACATCCTATTTTAGATTATGGTAACTATAGCCGGGCCAAACATCGCTTCCCTGAGCTCACCTCGGCTCAGGGAGGTGCTCGCTGCGCCTCACCCTCGGCTCAGGCTCTGCGACTAATCCGGACTTGGTCAGAAAATGTTGTGGGGGGTGACTAAAGAGGTATATATACTGATAGATTGGTACTGCAGATAATCGAAAACCGCCGCCAGGATGTCGGCATTTTAGGGAATCGCATAGCTCGCCATCAGTCCTTGTAGCTCCATGCCCAGCTAGTCTCTTGTGTTCTTAGGGGGCGTGATGATAGTATTAATCAGCTTGCGTAACTTACCTACTGACCTCAGCGAGGAGGGGTCCTTGTTGAGGGCAGCGATCTGACTTATGAGTGCTGAGAGATTTCACCCGCTGGAGACGGCGGGTTCCATTTGCAAACTTGATGAAAGATGTGGAGCCCTCCGGTGAGGCAGCATATTTCTCCCGTCGCTGCATGGATAGATTAGGGCTGAAAATCTCACCGAGAGATAAATTGGGAGTGTAAACGGCCACTATGCCATGCCACCAGTTCGTCTGTGTGTCGTCCTCGCAAATGGGATTTTTGTGAGGCACATTCTGATATTCTCATGTCACACAGCAGGAAGCTGACTGCACTGTTGTGAGATCCTCCGCCTTCAACGGACGGATGCACGTTCATTGACCCGCGTACTGTAGACATTTTAGCCATGGAAATTACGCTTTTGTCCCACCGCTGATCCGCAACATCAGTGGGTTGTCGCAGCTAGGGTCCGAACAGCTTTGACAACTAAAAGGCGGTCCCGTGCCTGTTGGATTAACACCTACAGTTTCACCACTTGCCACACAGCCTCACGCGTGGACGTAATGAATGCCACTGCCGTAATCGAGAAAAGGAGCTCAACGGAAGCGAACGGGGACAAGCCAGCTGCGACGATTGCGCGCTCAGTGGAACGAAGTTCTGGACCGACGAGTCGGTTGCGAGGCCAAAGAGCAGCCAGGTGGCTTTGTTTCCAACCCTGCAATGTCTAGGTGTACCAAGATGGCCAAGCCTTGGGCTATTCACCATCACACTCTTCATGTCAATTGCGGCATTAGAGGTGCTCAATCACTATTCCACCATCAACCACGGCCTACTCGGGGACAGCCTGGGGCCCCGTGCTCTGTGGACACATGGCCCAACTTTCTGTACATTTCCCCCACCTAGTCACCGAGGCAGCTTCCTGGATGTTACCCGCTGACGCACACATCAGTTGTCTTTCTTCTCGCAGCGTACTGGCACTTGCTCGAGTACCGCGCGAAGCAACTGATGCCATGGATTGTGATCCGCCAAGGGAGGGTCCGGTTTGCCGAGAACAAGCAACGCCCGATTCGGACATGGTCTCCGCCGACGGTGCGACTGTCGTGGATTACCTGAAGGCGGATTTGTTGCCGGGCTCATCTGTGGAGGCTGACCTGGCCGTTTTTGCTGCCGATTTGGTTAACTGCGAGCCACTGCAGCAGTTCAACCAGTCATCGCTGCCACTCCACGAGATTACGTCGCTGAAGCTTTCGTCGAAGACCCATCGTGTGCACTTCGATATACGACATACCCCGTATTCAATACCGTCAGAGACAAGTGGTTTCTGGCACGGGACCGATCTTTGGACCTACGCAGGCCCTGAGATTGACAAATATTACGTCTTAATCTGGTCGCGGTTTAAGAACTCTTCAGCAGCATTCACGGATGGTCTGGTTGGCATAATCTGCCAAACAGAATACACCATGGCAGCGAGAACGGTTCGGCTATCACCCGCATCTATTTCCGAGGAGCGTAAAGGGGCGCGGTGGATATCCGATGAGATCAAGAAGGACCTTCCCCTAAGCACCTCTCATGGGAATCTGACTACGGTGATACATCCCAAGACGGCTCGATACCAATACCTCCGGTACGGCCGCATTTACAACCCCCACGCGTCGAATTCGAGTGTTTGGTATAGCTTTCTCAACCAAACGGCGCCGCAAACGGACATGACTGCTTTCGAAAACACAACCCTGCTTGAAGAAACCTCCCGGACTGTGTTCCGCTTCTTGGCCCCCCAGGCTTTACAAGGATGTGCCGGATCTGCAGGGCCTGATTGTGGAATCGGACTTCCCGCCATCTTCGCTGTCCAGGAACTTCGGGTATGCGTGCGAGAAATGCCACTCAGGCTTTTGGAAACTGAGTTTGCGATTCTCGTATTCCTCACCATCGGAGTTGGCCTACCCAGTCGACCTATAGACGCTCCCAACACGGGTCAACTCCTCACACACGCGCTGCTTGCATCCCAGAAAATGGAGGGGGCCGACTGTTCGAGGATTAAGCAGCGGGTCAAAAACACAACGGAAGAAAACTAGTGGATGCCGAGGGCATCAAAACCCTCTTATACCATCAGTCTCTTGGTCTTTTTTCTTTCCATAATCGCGGTTCTTGAGGCCCTCCACCAATACTCCGAGCGGAACGAGGGTTTCTTGAGCGCATCTGCTGATGGTTCTGCTTGATTTTTCTGGGCTTTTATCCCTGTGTTGGCTGCGTTCGTCGCCGGGGTGCTGTTGTCAGAACTCAGCAACACGGTTCGGACCCTGCACCCTTTTCAAGTTTTAGCTGCCAAAAACGCGAGGATCAGCGCCCTTCTTTTCGACACTTCCCACTAGGTCACAGTTATTGGCATGATACGCTCAATCATTTTTCGAGCTTGGTACCCACCAGCCATCTTGCTAGTGTCAGCGGTGGTTTCTCCGGCCATGACTATCATGGCAGGCGGTCTCTTTGACACAACTTATACAATGCAGACCCAAAATGTCAGTTTTCGGATGACAGAATGGTTCAACTTTTCCGATAACATTATCAGAACCGGCGAGGAGATACCCCTCTTAGGTCTTATTCAATCCTCCCCGATCCGTTGTCTGTGCCCGCAGCGGTCAAATTTGGTGCCCAGGGTATCCCCCTCGACTCAGACGGTGCCAATGACTGGGGTACGAAAACAACGGCGGAGCAGATTACGGACGATGAAATCTGCAGAGATGGGAGAAAAAATCTGTGGTTGATGACCGGAACCTTCCGCTCCGTTGTGTTTCAGCCAGAGGATAACAGTGTCAAAGACCTGTGGATATTTCATTGCATCCCCTACCTCAAGACCGTTCGACTCAACACAACATTGAAACTCCCCGACTACAAGGTAGAGAGCTGCGACCACAGGGATGAAAATCCAGTCATCAACCCCGACGTCAGTCCCAAAATACTAGCCATCCCCGAAAACAACTACGAATACGTCCGCAGACTGACCGAGGCCCGAAGTCATCAAACGGGTCCAGGACGCAATACTCCCAGAACGCCAGCGAGATACGAGACATCACATTCAGCACCCTCCTAGGACAACCCAAAAACCTCACCGCAAGGTTACAAGAGGTAACCTCCAAAGGATGGTCCACCCTCCCAAGCACCATCATCTCTATAGAGAGCGGCTACGAGGAGCTCATCGCCATGGCCATCCACTTCAGATGCCTCACCCGACTCCCCTCAATCAACATAACCAACACAAACAACACAACCAACGCAAGCAACCCCCTCCATGCCATCATCACAGCCCCCATCGTCGGCGAATTCTCCGACGAACATGGGGCCATTCGCCTCGCGCTCAACGACGTCTCAACATTAATTCTGGAAGGCGCTCTTGCGTTCGTGGTCATCTGCCTTATCGCCATTTGTGTTGTGTCGACGTGGCCGATTGGGAATATTAGGGTCTTGCGCGGGGACCCCGGGAGTATCATGGCGAATTTGAGGCTTTTTCGGGGGAGTCGGATGGTGCGAGTCATTTCTGAGGGGGTCGTGTAGAGGGTGATGCGAGGTCAGCGGTTCCGGCTTGGTTGGGGGGATGGGTTTGATGGAAGGGAGGGGAGGTATGGGATTGATGTTGTGGGGGAGGAGTGGGGTGATGGGAGTTGAAGGGTGGGAGGTGATGGGGAAACTGGCGGGTGGTGAATGGAGGAGAGCTGGCCTTGGCTGAGAGAGTTTGAAGGAGACAATGATGAGGTAGTGTGTTGTTCACGCGCAAGTTTTGTCAGCAAAACGGGGATTATCAACCAAACCTGGCACCCTGCCACAAACCCATTACTCAATTAAGAATTACCCTATCTATGTTCTTCGGGGGTATCAAGTCGCAAATAAAAAAAATCTACCATGACAAACACCGCCAGCCAAATCTCATGTATATGCATTGAAGAAGAAAAGGACTCCTGCATGATTTTGTTTCCCCTCATGCCCTCCTTCATTATGCCCGAGGAACAGTTCGTTCCAGATTTTTAGATCCCTATTCCAACTTTTCCCTGCCCAGCTAGCCCCCACCCCGTACCCGTCCCTAAGATACTTGGTACCTCAGTACCATGAATTTCCATCAGTTGTGTCGCCGCCGAGAAGTGATCGTTGAGAGCGAGAGCAATGACGGGTTGACAAACTCCAAGCCATACGACGTATCTGACGGAGCTATGGAGTCAGCGTCGATGGTCGATGCGTCGGAAGTCTCCTCGTAACTCGTCTCCGACCAGGTTGAGCCGATAATAGATGGCGCAGGCGTGTTTCCAGATGGAGGCACGGCCCAGCAACCACCAGTTATATTGCTGACGCCCGGACCAACGCCGATTGGGGCCGTTGTCGCTGCCGCAGCGACTGTCACCGTCGCTGAGGGGACTGCTGTTGTTGCTGTCGTCGACGCTTGCAATATGATGGTCGCGTCGGAGTCGGAATCACTGGTGCTAGTCGTCGGCGGTTCATTGCCGTGTGGGGTGTACTGCATGATAGTGAAATTGGTCGGAATCTGGAAGACCTTTTCAAGGAAGTTATGGACGCCGACGCCCTCCTTCCGCCAACTCTGCCAGCCGATACTGCTGATGCGACCGCCACCAAATGATGATGGATGAGGCGGGGGCGGGAAATATACCGAATCCTTGGGTTGCGAGTTACGGATGAGTTTGGCCAACTTGCCTCTTCCCTGAATTGAGATTTTCCCGAATAAGGAGACGGCCGTTTGCAAGTAGCTGGCGCTTCGAAGAGGCATCACGGGGTCGTCCACATCCATGCTACCGGTGGAGGGCCTCAGAGACTGCAAGCGTTCCTCCAAGGACATAAGCCCGCGCCTGACGTGTTGTTGGAGGCATAAGCTGTAAAACGCCTGGAGCCATACGCCGTGCTTGCCTCTGTTCTTGTGGAAGAGCTCTATGGTCAGCGCCTCCGTGTACCTGAGAGCGTACTTGGTGAGAACATTGAAGGCTGGGGATATGCATTTGCCGCCCTGAGCGCAGTGGGCATGCGGGTCGGCGGCCAACATTCCGTGAACTGAAAGCCGGAGTGCTTCTGCGCAGTGCAGTAGACAGCGCATGGAGCTGTATACAAGACGTCGTTTCAGTTCGTAATGCCCCCACTGCACCTCCAAAAGACATGCAGCCTCAAGGAGCATGACGAGATCCGTGAGAGACTCAACACCCGCTAAATGGGCAACCTCTGGGCTGTCCTCCAGCTCCCACAAAATTCTACCGATGAGATAATCGTAGGGCACGTCGAGATTCCGAGTCAATTCAAGGCCCGCGAAGTGGTCGAAGTGTCTGATATTTTCGACCTTTGTGTTGACAACCCTGCAGAAAATAGTGCAGTTACACCCCACCCCGTGCTTACGCGCAACCTCGCGCTTTTCGCGTTGCCGTCCGAGGAAATTGTCCGCAAGTTCCAGGTCGGGTGGCAGCAACACTACCTCCAGCGTTGAATCCCCTTGCGGCATGTAGCAGAGAAATGGAATCTCGGCTGCCGCATCGCAAACTTGGCCACGCCGGCAGGGAATAGCCGAGTTTGCCGGAGAGGGAGCGGTCTGACACCGCGGACAAGGGTTTCCATCTCCACACTGTGCAATGTCAGCATTGATCTTCCTCGTGCGTCGCCGAGGCACGAACCTTCTTGTGGTCACTTTTGCATCGCCAACAGGAGGAATCGACATCTCGGGTGATTGAATCTCTTAAATACTGAAACGGTCGTCGGATGACCTCGAGAGCTCGAGGGCCGGGTGCCGATCGGTTTGTGGCCTGGAAATGCAGATGCTGTGGCATATCCTGTGAGGTGTTGCTAGATGATTTAAACTCCTGGCCCGGGTACGTCGCAATCGGGTTTGCCGGCCCGAACCCAAGTGAAGACTGAAGAACGGGGGGCCACTGTCCAGTAGTAGCCTGGGCAGCGACAAACGATCCGGCTCCCGAGCGAGAGGGACCGTTGGACACCTTCCACTCATTGGGGGCCGTCCAGGTGGAGAACTCGGGGCCGTGGAACTGGTTTGGTGGCGGCGAGGGGTTCCACGTGTTGTTCGATGTTGGGTCTGGGTGCATGGGAAAATGAGCAGAGTGCGCAGAACCAAATGCAGAGACTCCGGGAAATGGAGCAGGCTCGGTTGCCCAGTTAGAGTCTGAGTAGTCATGAAAGTTTGGGTCGATGTAGCCGGTCGCTGCGGCGTTCTCGGGGGCGGCCAGGACATTCTGGAACAGCGGTTCAAAAGGCCCGGGGCGCTCAGTCTCAGCGTTGGTCCCTTCTCCGATCCTCGGCGGCCCATTTTGCAGGTCCCGTGGAGGCCAATAATCCATGGATAATCTGGCCGAGGTTGGGTGATCCGGAGCCGAACACAGCGTGAAAATCTCGGACGTACGGACCCATCTCGCAACACTGCTTCAGGGCTCCCAGATTCGGCATCTGCCTATATAGGTACCTGACGACGCAGAGCCGCAAAATCGTTCCCGCTTCCCGGTCGACAGGCAGATGCTTCCATGAAGGGGAAGGCCTTTGTGGCGTGGAAGGCCAAGCACCTTAGCGTGCGGCTTTCACCGCTGATTCTCGGTGTGTGTGGCCTGCAACCGACGAAGCACCCCCCGTCACAACAGTCTTAACGTCGGGCGTCGGGCGCGATCCGAGCGGCACAATCTCCCATCACCCAAGCGACCTCGAACCTGACCATTGGCCCAGTCAGGAGTTGTCGTTGGATTCATCTGCCGGGTTTCATCCGGGATCAGAGAAACCATTTCAGCCCAAAAGTCTGGGGAATGCAATGAGGAAGACGGCGATCCTGGAGGGCGATTCTGTGTTTTCACGCCTGGTTTCCATTTTTAGCTGCCATTTACAGGGGGGGCGCGTTCGGTACCGGTTTCCGTCACGGAACGCAATCTTACGTCCTGACTCGCAGTACTGGCATTGTTCCTTGCCCGTCGCCGTGTCGCGTGCACCCCCATCGGACGCAGCCAAGCCACCCACTCTCAGTCGTAGCTCGAGGGGCCGGAAAATTGTGTTGGTCTTGCCATCGTGCAGCTGGTGCTTTGAGATGCAGGTCTGCCGATGGTGTTCTCCGGAAAGGAAGCAGCCCGACAAAGCACCCCTGCGCAGAGCCACGTGGATGCCGACGCCCGTCGTTCTGCGCTTGCCTCGGTCCAGGATCCGATCGGGCCCTACCCAGCGTGCTCGCTGTCACGCGGCTCAATTGGGAGCGATGCGACATGTTTCCCGCATGTAGGAGCTGGTAACAGGGCGGTCATGGCTGGGCCAGAGCCTCGGGTTTGCGAACAGTTGTTTGGGAGAATGAGAACACGAGAGAAACAAGGCGTTCCAGCCATGGTGGACCCAATGCCAAGGTGCGGTGCCTCAGAGTCGCTCGCATTCTTCCCTGCATGGTTGGGACGAGGAACACCCCGCCCTGCATTGGGCTTGGATTTGAATGGCCCGGGGTTGAAGAAAGGAACTGTTGAGGAAGTTGCGCTCTTCGCGCAAGCAGCAAGTGTGAGGCGCACGAGCCAACGGATCTGACAGCAACCGACTCAATCCACGTCAGCTCTGGCTCCAGCAGTGGGCAGAGAGGTTTCTTCCGAAGGGCCACCTACCAGCTCATTTACGTGCTCGGCGAGAGTAGCTGACGTGATGCAGGCGCCGCCGATAACCGTGGGAGGGCAGAGATCGCTGCTGTCGGCAGTGAGGACCCAACGATCTAAGGCGGCGGGGTGCAGGTGCAGGGCTACCCGCGAGTGCTTCCAAGCACCATGCATGGAATTTCTTTCTGTCCTGGAAGGCGCGACAGTCGTGAGTTGGCGAACCACTGGATTGACAGCCCGCCCGCGTCCAAGCAGAAAACCTACAAAAACGCCACGCCTGGAAGGAGCGCCTTCAGTCATCATGAGCCAAGCTGAACTATTGGCCCCCATTGGTCTGAATCTCCACTGCGTACGCTGCCCCGCACCTCCGACCAGGGTGCACCTCGAGGCACCAGCAAATTGACGCCCTACCCGCCTCACCATCGGATGATTGCCGAGAGAAACGACTCGGACTCACTCACAGCTCCACAATGGCTGCATTCGCAGAGCCATGCGAGGTGTGTGCACATGTCCCCCTCAAGGGTATGGTGCAGGGCAGAGCCTACGACAACCACGTCCACCAGCTCCCACGGTTTTCCCTCCTTGGAAGCACATCATGCAGGTTCTGCCAGTTTCTCCGCGATGCAATCATCCAGGATCCAGGCAGAGTGGAAAGCTCACGGGCAGGCGTCATGCCTGACCTGCGCGGGCTGTATCTCATCCGGTATCCCCAGTGCGCCCGGCCAGCGCTCCGGCTTTCGGCTGTCTGGCGGCCTGATGGAGGGCGAAGGGGGGGACTTGGGTCGCCTTCGGCTCCGCAACTTGCCGTGGCCCGCCACAACAGCGCAGTGTGGCGGACAAAACGCTCTTCCCGGGTCATCGCCGCTTTTACCTACGCTCATCGCTCGAACCAACGCTGGACATCGAGAGGGTCAAGCGATGGGTGAGTTACTGCAAAGAAAACCACTCAGATTGCGACCTCAAATTGCCTGCAGGGGGAGTGCCTGGACTGCGCGTCATCGACGTCGTAGACAGCTGCCTCAGAGAAGGCGTTCAGCGTCCAAGCTACGTAGCATTGAGCTATGTCCGGGGCGCTGTGACCAACTTTCGGTTGACCACTGCCAACAAACCAAGACTGATGCAGCACGGCGCTCTTGAGAACGTCTGGGAGATGATGCCCATCACCATCAGGGACGCCATCTCGCTTACTCGGAAGCTTGGGCGACGCTACCTTTGGGTCGACTCTCTTTGCCTGCTGCAGAACGACGAAGCCGATATTCAACAAGGGGTCGATGTGATGGACAAGATTTACAAGCACTCCTGGCTCACCGTCGTCGGCGCCGGCGGCCATGACGCGAATGCTGGTCTGTTTGGCATTCACCCTGGCGACCGAAGAGAGGACGAGATCGCCCGTGAAGTCAGGCCGGGAATATTTATAGGCGTGTACTCGGGCGTGCGTACCTACTTGAAGGCTTCAGTCTACGAGACCAGGGCCTAGACGTACGTTCACATATCCCCCAATTCCACGGATGGCAAGCGTAGGAGGGATGACCATTATAAGCTAATACGGGCTCTAGGTTCCAGGAGCATCTCCTCTCCCGACGCATTCTTTACTTTGTTGGTGAAAGGGTCTTCTTTCGCTGTCGCCAATCCGAATGCTGCGAGACTTGCAAGGACGATCCCGAACCCAGCATCACTTACCGATACTCCGATACTTCGAAAGAATACCTGCAGATCGCGCACTTTGCCAACTCATGGTATGACTACGCGGCTGTGCTTTCTCAATACACAAAACGCACTCTTACCAACGAGGGCGACGCGTTTCGCGCCTTGACTGGCATCATGCGGCGTATATGTGACAAGTTTAGGCAATCCATGCTCTCCGGCCTGCCGGTGAGCGCATTCGACCAGTTTCTCCTTTTCTCTGGCAACAACCTGCGTCGCCGCCGGGGATTCCCCAGCTTCTCCTGGGCTAGATGGCGCGGTGAGCTCGGAGTCCACATGGTCCATGAGTCCCTATCAGTTTGGCAAGATAATGGGAACTGGATCGTGTGGTACAAGAGATCCCCCAATGGGACCGATGAGCCAGTCGACAAAGTTGTGAACACTCGGCAGTCCGCCCAATCAGCCATCAAACTTGAGTGTATGGAAGTCACATCGTTCACCACGACACCAACGCCTTTTATCCGGGTTACCAACCGCGACGACTTACTCCCACCGCCTTATCCGGTTCTACGATTTTGGTCGCTTTCGCTACGGTTCAAGATTGGCGAAGTTGACGTCTTCGCGGCGACAGCGAGGCTTTTTGACGCGAAGGGTGGGATGTGCGGCGTAGTCACGCTTGATGGGTTGGAGGACACCAAATTCTTTGAGTCGCAAGAGCCAATGGAAATTATACTCTTGTCGGAATCCAAACTGCCCATGCCCGTTACTGAGGACTTCGATTTCGATCGTAATAACCGTCTCGTGGGTACGGAGCAGTACGGGTTGTTCTACAACGTCATGCTGTTGGGGTGGGATGGCGTTATCGCCGAGAGAAGAGGCATTGGCTTCATTGACAAGAAGCTGATCCACGGCGGGTTTGCGCCCAGTCCGGTGTGGAAGGAAATCACATTGGGGTGAGGTGGGAGGGTGGCTGCCTGTTCATACAGGTGAGAAATGGGAGGATTCGAACTCTGCAGCACGAACCAATGGTGACGGGGCCTGGTGCGGCATCGCGTGGCATGTCTGGAACGTGGTTGACCATGCATCGGGTTCCCCGCTTCGCCACGTGGTGAACTTGCCCCACAACATTTCCTCCTCGCTTTGTCGATGTCTCAATTTACACACAATCTGTCGACAAGAATCACCACTCAATCGCACCTCAGCCATGAAACTCTCTACTTCCTCATTCATCGCCACAAGGACGCCTTCTTCCAGTCGGCAGATCGAAGCCCAGATCGAGAGCGGACGCTTCGGTGTTGAGAAGCACGCCAAAGGACGAAAAGGCCGCGTCAGCGGAATTGACATACGGGGGCTTGATTTGGCATATCGACCGTCAGAGCCGAGGTATCATTTCGACTCTCCCGACACGCTTTGTTCGGTCTGCTCGGAATTCACCTGGCTGCGGCATGCATCAAGCGAGCAATTGTATCCGAGTGTCGTCTACCTTGGTCCACTCCGGCAAGTGCTCAGTCGTGGTCTTCGCTGCCGGCTGTGCCGCGTGGTCTTGCAAAGCATCAAACTCAGTTACGGTGTATTTGACGATTTCCTGCCTGTCGGGCTCGCGGTGTGTGTTGTGCCTCGCGGCAAAGCACTTTTCGACGTCACCTTGAACCGTGTATCGCGATCCGACCTTCCAACCGAATTACTGACCCCTGATCTTCCCCCCCACCGGAGCTTCCGTCTTGATATCGACTCTCAGGGCCAACCGCGTGGCGGCTCCCGTCTATGGAAGAGGGTCACCTCTAGCGGCACACCGCAAATCATCAAGCTGTTCGATATCCGTCGCCTCTGTGCTGTCACCGTGCCGGAGAGCACGCCCTACCTCGCCCTTCGGTACAACGTCACAGGCACCTATTCTTCAACATATAACTGGGGTTGGTTCGCACCATCAAAGAATCCGGACTACTCCGCGCGATGGGTCCATCTGCCGTTGTCTGTCAAGCACGCGATTGCGCTCACCGAAAGGCTGGGACATCGATACCTCTGGGTCGACTGGCTGTGCGCCAGCCCTTGTCCTGGCAGCCCAGACGAAAACGGGGAGCAACTGGCGCAACTGCCCGAGATATTCGCCCGTGCGTCATTCACGATTGCGGCTAGTGCTGGACAGGACGAGGCCGACCATGGAGTGCTCGGGGTGTACAAGACGCCGGAGCTGAGCTTGCTTGGTGCAAAATTTGGGGAGTGGACGGTCAGGCCTTGCCTTTCTTACACGGTGGATAGACCGAAAAACAGAAGAGTTGTCGAACCGCGAGCTGTGATCGCCAATACGCACCCATACCGGCCTCTCGCGCACGAATGGGACACGCAGAGGTGGGAGCGTCGCACTAACTGGACGTATCGGACTTTGGTTCTTTGTCACAAAGAGGACCTGATTCCAATTGCTATCCCGGGTGTGTGGAATGGTTGTTCGGGAACCACAGCGGGCGCCCGCGCCTTATCACGAACCTGGAAAGACGTGATACAGGCCGCAAGACAGTTTGGGGATATGGCATGGTGTCCCCATCGTGTCGTGGACGTTGGGCTGGAGACGAAGGGGGCGGAAGATGACACCAGCTCTCTGATAGACGAGAAGGACCAGTAACGTTTGTCTCTTTACGTTGGGGGTTCGGAGACCTGGGAAATAGAACTTAACGATGAGACGCCTATCCATAGCTTTCAACTTGTTCAATTCCTATGCCGATACATTATAAAACCCGCTACTTTCACCAATCACACCCTGACAAGACCCAACAAAGTTCAAAACCTCGAACTCCCGCCTTTCTACCTCCGGCAACCCGACAGTCCCATTCGTCCACCTCGCCACTCCGAAGTTACCCTCCATCCCTCCCACAGTCACCAACCCGGGGCAATAATATGCGTCCATGTGTTTACCCGCTGTGGTGTAGCTCCCACACGGCGTCCTCCTTGTCTCGATAGCCGACACAACAACAAGCCCCAACGCCGCGGCCCAAAACACGCCAGTCATAATCTTGTACCACGTCGCCGAGATGCACGGAATGATGGTCGATCTGCACCCGTCCCGCACGGCGTAATACCCGTACATAACCGTCATCACGAACAGATTCACAGTGCTGAGCAATGCCCCAAGGTACGCCGTCATGCTCAGCTTCCCCGTCCGATGCCACGGCCCAGGGAGCAGTGTCAGCACCGCAATTGGCAACAAGACAATGAGCGGTAACGCGAACACGAAACGAAACACCCTACTCGGCCAGTACCCTGTCTCCCTCACCCGACTCTTCTCCACCCCCATCGGCACACCCAATAAACCCCTCCCGTCCTCCCTCCCCCGCAGCCCCTCCGAATCATACCCCCC
>Ga0247780_1000197_pt1 | contig 61317 bp, 57 predicted proteins | sample UWRJL079202R5_FD_179927 | JGI IMG/M metagenome (GOLD analysis project Ga0247780, IMG submission 179927) | Plant litter microbial communities from Arlington Agricultural Research Station in Wisconsin, United States - UWRJ-L079-202R-5 | ecosystem: Environmental > Terrestrial > Plant litter >...
CTCGATATCAGCATTCTTTTCAAGAAGAACCCTCACAACAGCTTCGTGGCCATTTTCAGCAGCCCAGCTTAACGGTGTCCGGCCGTATTTATCCTTCGCCTCGATATCAGCATTCTTTTCAAGAAGAACCCTCACAACAGCTTCGTGGCCATATTTAGCAGCCCAGCTTAACGGTGTCCGGTCGTATTTCGTATCTTTCGCCTCGATATCAGCATTCTTTTCAAGAAGAACCCTCACAACAGCTTCGCGGCCATATTTAGCAGCCCAGCTTAACAGTGTCTGGCCGTAATTCGTATCCTTCGCCTCGATATCAGCATTCTTTTCAAGAAGAACCCTCACAACAGCTTCGCGGCCATATTTAGCAGCCCAGATTAGCGGTGTCTGGCCGTATTTCGTATCCTTCGCCTCGATATCAGCATTCTTTTCAAGAAGAACCCTCACAACAGCTTCGCGGCCATATTTAGCAACCCAGATTAGCGGTGTCTGGCCGTATTTCGTATCCTTCGCCTCGATATCAGCATTCTTTTCAAGAAGTAACTTCACAACTGCTTTATGGCCATTTGCGGCAGCCCAGCTCAACGGTGTCAGGCCGTATTTCGTATCCTTTGTCTCAAGGCGTGCTCCAGTTTCCAGTAGCTGAGTGGCCACACTGTCTAAGCCAAGATATGCCGCTATCCCAAGCGGTGGGAACTTAGTGGTCCCATAACGCCATATTGTAGTCTGCCAGAAAATTGAAAACCAAGTCGCAAAGCACTTTTCAGTCTGACAGACGTTGACAGCCGCGGACACCGTACGATTCGCATCGGCCTGAGCTTCTCGGAAGTGTATCGCCCAGTTCTCGGCTGAATAATTGAGGAAATCGCGTTTCTCTGAATCTTCAGGAATAGTGTCGGAATGGGAAAAGTTAAGGTAGCCTAAACAAACCTCAGCAAAAAGTGCGTGCGCGTCGAGACTGGTGATTGAATGTTGCCAGGCCGTGGGTTTCGGTACGGTCGAAGCGCCATCTGCAAGTAAAAACTCTCGGGCCGTTTGATGCAGAAAGTACACTCTACCATTGTAAACGGAGACAAATAATCCGCACAGGTTTCTGAGGTAGGATTCAAAGGCGCTTGATGACGCAAGCTCGAGATCTTCGGGCGTCGAACCGAGATCGACCCTAATGGCGATGTTCATTTCCGTCAAGGTAAGTGGTCGGTTTGCTGCCAGGATGAGCGTCAGAGCTTTTCTAAGTTTCTTACTGTCCTTGGGTTTGCTCAGGATCCTCTCGTAGGCTTCGGTGACACTTTCGGGGAGGGTACTGATGGCCTTGATGATCTCTTTCTTCGTCCTGTCGAAGTTCGTCTCCATCAAATGGTCAAACACAAGGTAAACCCAGAGATAGGTCCGGTGCTGAATTTTCAGCAAGTGCTGTTCCAGATGGGCCCTTATATCCTGATCGAGTTCTTTTTCCTTTGCCAACCGATCGATGCGGTGTTTGATGACGTGGCTCACTTCCTGGCTGATGATCTTGTCTTCTTTCTCCCCTGGTATGCTGATCAGAGGAAACGTATCAAGTAAACTCCGGAACTTTGCCAAGATTTGCTCATAAGGCCGGCTGGTGGCGAGAACCTTCACTTTTCCCCCGATGCGTGTGCTTAATCCTTGAACCAAGTCCTTGAAGTCCGTGAGAGCACACTCATCCAGAGCATCGAGCAATATAACAACTGGTCCGGCTTCTGGGTCGTTTCCAGCAGCTTCCAGAATATTCCAGAGAGATGCTGTGACGTTTTTAAGGCCATCTCCATTCCTCTCGTATTCCGGAATCGCGTGTCGGATCAAGAATGGGCGCCGGGAAAAGAGTTGATGGAGTATTGCGCAAAGTGCCTGGCGAACTGTATTTTGGTCGTTGCTTTTAAAGAAGAAATAGCAGATAGCGTCCGATTGTGGAAGAACGTGGTCCACAAGGTACTTGGCCAAGACAGACTTCCCACAGCCAGGGTCCGCTGTGACAAGTAACATGCCAGACTCTTGACCTAACCAAGTCGTAAAATGTTGATGCCTGAGGAACCACTCGCATGTGCCTTTCAGTCGGTTGTCGACACGATTTTTGTACCACTCGTATGTGATATCTTCCTTGGCTGTCGTCAGGCGGAATGACTGCAGGCACTTCTCTTCCTTCTCCGACAATCGCCGCTGGACCACTTCCCGCAAAATATCTCTCTGTTCTTTTGCAATGTCTAGGCGTTCCTCAGCCCCGTTGTCGATCTTAACCCTACCACCTCCGAGTTAGCCTCTTCCATACGCTCAGTGCAGTATTTCCAGTCGCTTACAGCAGTTGAGAGAAGTTTCCAAAATTCTTGTCGAGGTCTTCCAATTTCCCGGTCGCATTAAGTAGGCATTGCTGCAAACGGGTAAGGGCTCGATTGGAATACTCTGCCTGGCAAACGCCGCTGCAGTGAGAAAGTTTGCTGATGCAATTACTCAATCCACTTAGATGATCCGCCATCTTACTGAGCTTAGACGGTGCGGTGGCGAAGCGAGGAGCAGAACCCTGGTTAGCATATCGACACGCGGAGGCCAGAAACAGCAGCGATTCGCAGTAGGCCGCTACCACAGCGCTCTCGAGCGCCTTGATAGTCGCGTCTGTAGGACGGGCTTCATGGAGATAAAGTTGCTCGTATGACTCGCACTGGAACACTAGCAAGGCGACCTCGTGAAAGCAGGCTATAACGAGATTATGAACCTTAGTGTGTGATGTGAGAAGCTGTCTCGTTAGCTTTTTGGGCCACGGGTTAACACAAATTAGGGTACTCACAACTAGAACAACGCGTATCGCGGCCCAGGGGAGCGCAGCATGGACAGGATCAAAGCTCACTGCGACATCGCCAGCAGATAGAAAGTGGGTGAGAACTCCAGCACTCTTATCAATGCGCTCGCCGATCTTCAGTCTTTTCCATATGTTTTGTTCAGTATCCTCCATTTCGCGCCGTCGCTTCTGGAGTTCATCCATTCCGTCAAGCAGCTCCTTAACTGTGAATTTTCCATTTGTCTTGTTGGATTCTGAACCCACCCCCTCGCCGTATTTCATGATGTAGTCAATCCCCTTCCAATCAGGATTTTCGTCTCGGAGCTTCTTGACCGCTTCTTCTGCCAACCGACTTTTCATGCCGATCTGCGGTGACCTGCGTGGCTGTTGCGTGCCAACAGCAGGGGCCGAGCTCTTCGGAGTTATTTCCAGTGCAGCTCCGGATTTCGATCCATTGTTCAACGACGGGGGTTGGGGTCGCACAACCGGCATCTCTCGATGGCCAACATCGCTCGTTTCGGCATCTTCGTTCGCGGTCTGCACCACGGGCGGGGAGTGGTGGGGCAATGACTAGGTAACAAATCGCCGGTTAGCAGGCAGTAAAGCGAAAAGTGTTTCCGCGGATGGAAAGATAGAAGTCGCACCGATCGGGTGGAGTGTTCCCCAGCAGACCCAGCGCCGAAGCACCAAAGCCTCCGCCACCCCATGTTCCTTAGGTAGGGTGTCTAACAGCCTAGGATTCCTAGCAGAGGTTTTCCGGGCTGCGGTACCGTGCAGAGCGGATCTGGATAGAAAATAAGCTAGTAATAACGCAGAGACTGTTCTATTTGCAGGGAGATGAGGATGGTCAGAGCGGGGGGCTGGGGTTTAAGGCTTTGCGAAAGAGCTTAACAAGAAGCCTAAACTACGTATCTGCATATCTTCTGCACCTAGATACTTACTTGTCCGATTACGGATTAGAACAGCTGGCTGGGCGCTTACATGACCGGTCAGGGTTTGGCGGCAAATCGACCAATCAGTGGGGGCCACTGGTTGTATCATGACATTACCTTATTGTACCCCATTCTTCTCCATGACAAAACTACATCATAGATTACCATCTCGTCGATTTTCCATACGCATAACAGGTTAATGAGGTAGTGGGCTGCACAGCGGGCGTGGGCTAGGGTGGTTTGGTGGGTGGGGGTTTCGGAAGTCAGGGAGGGGATGGAGTGGAGATGGTGATTCAAGGAGAGGAGGCGGAAGAGGGCGAAGGCTCGGAAGATGAGGTCGGGGGAGGGAGGGGGGGAAGGGGGATGAAGAGAGTGGGAGGGAGAGAGGGCGTGGGAGAGGGCGGGGATGTCGCCCTCGTCGCCGTACCAGGTGTGTGGACGGGTGTGGGTGATGCGGAATGTGTCTGGGATAGGGTCGGGAGGTGGCGTGTGGACTGAGCGTTGGAGGTCGAGTGCTAGTGGTCCAATGTCGGTGTCTTGCCATGAGTCGAGGGAGGATGCCAAGTCGGCAAGGGACTTGTCTGTTTGAGGATGAGTTTGTCGATCTCTTGGCTCTGTGAAGGGCTGACGGTGGGAACGGGGACGTCTGGCTGCTCGCCTAGCCATAGGAGAGCTTGGGATGTATTGGTGTAGATGTCGCTCATCATCGCAACTTGGATGGTCTTCTCGGCGTTGTCGGCTTGGTTAATGCAGACGGCATCAACCCAGACTGTGCGCTGCGAATCGACAAGGCGCAGTCTTTTCAGCGCGGCGTGAAGGTTGGGGGTGACTTGGAATAGCTGACCGTCGAGGTCAATAAAGGTGTTGGAATCTTGAGAGCCCCAGACATAGGAGAGTGCTTCGTATGACGGGCCATTGCACAAGCTGGCGACTTGCAGAGAGCACCGAATCGTTTCATCACCCGAGCCCGAATTTAGTAGGAGAACCCTTATTTCCTTGTTGATAGCGTCCAATGGTGTATAGGCCGCCATCTTGATTTCGCAGAAGCATTTGAGGCTGGGCCTTTGAGTACGGAGGTTGCGAGATGAAGTTGTCCAGTCTCTGACCAGGTTCCAGGCACACCATGTGCGTCACTGATTTGGTCTACACCACGCTCTGAGATCTGGGGGCGGGTATTCGTCAGCCAATCGAATTGGTTTCGACAAGCCAGCAACTGCAATTCCTGCAGCTAGGACGGAGCCTTCGTACAGAGGGTGTCAATTGTCTTGGTGAGAATCGGCGCTTCTCATTGGCTGAAAGCTCGGGCCCGAGCCGGCCGATTCAGGGGTTACAGGCCGCGAAGCTGTTCGGCCGATAAACCAACTCTCGGGTCTACATAATCGACATGATCATCACCTTTGGCAAACCTTTGTTTTTCGTCAAATATCTCATCCAGAACCTTCAGCAAAACTATCATGTCGAAGCTCAGGGTACTCGTCGTGGGCGCATCGATCGCCGGCCCGACCGCGGCTTACTGGTTCGCCAAGGCCGGAGCCAGCGTGACCGTCATCGAACGGTTCCCCAAACTTCGGGTGGGCGGCCAGAGTGTCGACATTCGTACCATCGGCGTGACAACAATGCGCCGCATGACCGGTCTGGAAGCTGCCGTGCGGGCCAAGGTCGCTCCCATCGAAGGCATCAGTCTCATCGACACCAAAGGCAAGCCGTACGGCACCATCAAAACAACCGGAGACCCTGACCAGCAATCGCTCGTGTCCGAGTATGAGATCTTCCGCGGGGACCTGTCAAAAATCCTTTACGATATGACCAAGGACGACAGGAACATTCAGTATGTTTTCAACGAACATATTGCCGCGATCCGCCGAGACGACAACTCCGGACCCGTCACTGTCGAGTTTGCCAACGGCCTTCCAGTTGCGCCCTTTGACTTGGTTGTGGCCTGCGACGGCGCCACTTCCCGAACCCGCGCTCTTGGCTTTGACTGCGGAGTCCGCGACCACTTCGAGCCGGTCAACTCGTGGGCCGCCTACTTCACCATTGCGCAGGACCTAGTGAACGGCAGCCGCATCGGACACGCCTACAGCGCTGTTGGGGGCCGCTTTATCGCGGTTGGAGGGGATGCCAGCGGGGGAAACCGCGTCGTGGCCATGGCCATCCATCCTCGTCCCTCTTCTCCCAACGGCCCGGACGACATGGCGCCATTCCGCGAGGCCGCGGCAAAGGGCGATGACGCTCTCAAGCGGTTTGTCGGCGCCCACATTTCCGACGCCGGATGGAAATGCAAGGAGATTGCCGAGGGACTAGCGTCGGCAGACGACTTCTACGCAACCGAGATTGTCCAGGTCAAGTCTCCCGCCCTGTTCAAAGGCCGGGTGGTGTTAGTCGGAGACGCAGGGTACGCGCCCGGGCCAACGGGGATGGGAACAAGCTTGGCGCTCGCGGGGGCGTACGTACTTGCCGGGGAGGTAGCCAGGCACCCGGGGAGCCTGGAGGAAGGACTGCAAGCTTATGAGGAGCGCATGCGGCCGATTGCGGACAAGGCGCAGCGGATCCCGATGGGAATGCCGGGTGTGTTTGCGCCCTACACGGCTGGGGGGTTGCGATTGCGGAACATTGTGTTTGCCATCGTCTGCCGGACAGGGTTGTTGGAATTTCTTCATAGGTTTGGATCGTGGGCGTTTGCAAAGAACGATGAACCGGGCGGTGGGCTGGAGGAGTACGAGTTTTTGGTGAAAGGGTGATCGGACCTCTGTTGGGGCGGGGTTGACGGGCCGGGAATTTGGGATGTGCTCAATTTTTCTCCAAGCACGGTGTCAGAGGCAGGTGCGAAGCCCCGCTCTTTCCAAGACTCGTGGGGGAACGAAGGATGCCGTTGATTCATTGGACGGCGTGGGTGGATTCTTGGCGATGGTTGCCTGCACGGTACAACGCAATTCATTGGAAGGGAAATCCGCCCGAGTTCTGTGGGTGCCGCTGCCATGCATCAATCCAATGCTGAAAAACGACATAAATAGCGCGGGCCTAGTTGGCTGCTGAGCACCTTGGTCCCCAGTCCCAATGGCCTCAATTCCACCACATAAACTAAATATGTATGCTCCGAGGCCAATGGGAAGCCGGTTCAGGAGGTTGCGAACGGGCAAGAATAGACTTGCGCGGCCTTTCGCACATCCCGTCAACGAGTATGACAAAATGACAATCCCTGGACGTTCGGAGCAGCCATTCTCGGTGGACAACTCACTCGACAAGGAGGCTGTCATCCGCGCTGTCACTTTTGTCGATGATTCCTTGGAGGAGATGTACGTCTCCAAAGTTCACCTCGGACTACCTCCCAACACCAAAGCAATCGCGCCCCCGACAGCGGGGTTGGGTCAACTCTTTTTCGACAAGCTACCGGCCGAGATTGCGTGGTCCATCCTGGCCGAGCTGGACCTCGCGTCGCTTGACAGCCTGCGACAGGTCAACAGGCGGGCCAGGGAGCTTGTTCTTGGCCTGCCAGAACTCCGCGCGGTGGCAAAGTTTGCGGGAAAGACGCTGCTAGCTCTTGTTGCCACTGGCCTCGCGCCGCATTTCACCATATCCAACGTCAAGGCCGCCCTGCAGACCGAGAACTGCCGGTGCGGCGAGTTTGCGACTCTTGTCTTCCTTCCGGCCCTCCGAAAGGGATGCTTGAGGTGCATTGACTGGCCACAAGATAGGAGCCGCTCGCGTGTTTTCCGACTTTGGCAAGTTGGCGAGGAGGCCCGGAAGGTGCTGACCGACGAGAACATGCACCTTGCCGGGGGCTCGCAGCATCGCATACTCCACGCCCTTCCCGGCCCCTACGCGAAGACTGCATTTTCATCCAATCCTCACGAAATGAAGCGGGCGGTTCAGGAAAGAGGCTTCTATGTTGCCAGCACCTTCCCTCGTATACTCAGCTGGGAACGCACTCCCGCCGTTGGTATACAATCCTCTACGGCCGCCACGACCATGCCCTACGTTCATGGAAGCCTCACTAGTTCGCCTCGGGTTTGGTCCGGAGTTAGATGCCGCGGATGCGTCAATCTGGATGCAAAAATACCGAGACCAAGGTTTCGTGGCTTCGACGATCTTTTGGGGCGATTCTATTCGTTCGATGGGTACTTCGAACACTTTCGATGGTGCCTGGAGGCACAGCAGATCTGGCACGACACTGTCTCAGTTCAAGGCCTCGAAGGGACCATCAAGCCAGACTTTCCGCTTCCTCCACCCCTCCCAGGATCTCTGGAAGAACCACGGCAGCATCCCCAACAAAGACCCAGTCCCCCTCCCTCAGACTCTTCGCATCGTCAACCTTCATATTGACCCACGCAACCCTCGCCCCCTGTTTTCTCGCCTTTTCACAGAACCCAGCCGTTGGCCACACCATACTCGATGTTCCAATCACCATGCACAAGTCAACCTCCTCCTCAAACAACGCATCCACGTCCGTCATAATCTCCTCCGGCAGTGCCTCCCCAAACCAAACCACCGCGGGCCTGAGCAAATGCTCCCCACACCCCGGACACTGCGGGAGCGAGCTCTTCTCAATCCCCGAATGCAACGCTGGCCCCACGTCTGGAACCCTCGCCACATCCTCGCCCGGTTCCTTCAGCGGCGCCGCATCCGCCGCCGTCGGCACCACGTCGGCAAACCTCTCCTCCCCCAGAATCTTCTTATTCTTCGCCGCGATAGCCTCAAACAGCAGCGCGCTCGCCTTAGGCGGCTTCTCTCCTTCTGGAACACCCGCGCCCATGACGTTCGACGAGCTATAGCCCACCTCTCCACTCAAAACCGGACAAAGCGGCTCACCAAAGTTATCCCTCTCCACATAGCCACAGCTCCCCGCGCAGGACAAGTCAAACAGATTTCCATGCAGCAGCTTCAGCTGCTTGCCACTCTCCATCCCCGCCCTCTGCAACAACCCATCAACATTTTGACTGAGCGCCACAAGCCCCGCCTTCTGCCTCGCCAGCGCAGCAAGCGCGTAATGCCCTGGGTTGGGCGCGGCGCGGAGAGCGGCGCGCCGACGCTCCGCGTAGAATTGCCAGACGAGACCGGGGTCGCGGCGCCAGCCGGCCGGCGAGGCGATGAGGAATACGTCGTGGTTGCACCAGAGGCCGTTGGTGTCGCGGAAGGTGGGGAGGCCGGAGGCGACGGAGAGGCCGGCGCCGAGGATGGCGACGATGCGTTTGGATTGGGAGAGGTGCTGGCGGAAGGAGGATACGGAGGCGGGGTCTAGGGAGGGGGTAGTGGTGGTGGTGGGTTGGGCCATGGTGTTGGTCTTGGTGGGAGGTAGGTGCTCGGGTTGGTAGTTAGGTGTTGTGCGAGGTGCGAAGTGATGTTGTGAGGTGAAGTTGGTGATTAAATTGGCAAAGGGGATGCGGAGTATTAGAGACAGAAGGTGTGGAGTTTCAGGTGCGCTAGGCAACAGGCAGCAATGCATGCTCGGACAATGGGGGGTTATGGGGACCCTCGGACTTGATGTTGTTTTGCCTTGTCTCTTTGCGTGGATGCCGCCTGATTGCCTTCTTTTCGGGGGTTACTAGGTCTCATTCAAATTAGGGTTTCGACGGTTCGCGAACCAGCTTGTCTCTCTTCAATGTTCCCCTTTTTTTCCCTACTGGGTTCCACTTTCTGTGCCGTATGTCCTTGACAGATGCAGTGAAACGGAACTTATATGATATTACAAACAGGTTATTACAGAACGGGAAGTCCAAGAAAGCAAAACGATTTCTTTCCCTGCGTTTTCGCTCCTCAACTTTAATAATGGTGTAATTATGGATAATATAAGATCTGGGTGACATAGGGTCTTCTTTCAAAACCTATCAGACGAACTCCAGCTAATACCTGGCCACCTGGCAAGGATTGGAAACTCTTTAACAGAAGGGGTGTCAGAGCTGGATTTGGCCGTCTAGTAATATAGGTAGGTAGGTTGAAGCTATACCAGCTGCGTTAAATAAAGAGAATCTCTCTTTGCAGGATGGCCTCTGTCTTACTTACACTATGACCCCATACATTACACTAATGTACCCAAGGCTTATACTTTGATGCCATACGCCTTCTCACATTCTTTACGAGGCCTATTCCAATGCAGCCAAGGCCGCTCATAATGCAGTTAAGGTCTCTTATAATGCGGGAAATTGCCGTATTGCCCACGTGTGAGCCGAAAAAAAGCGATGCGGGTACTAGAGTAGACTGTAGACTTTGCTGTATGATAGAGTTAAATGTACAGCTTTCCCTTTTGAATAAATCCTCTCCCAAGCTATCCTGGTCTTCCTGAACCCCGTTATCCTCCTACCCAAAAGAAGTATTGTATTGATATATGTTGGTGTAGCGGTCTAGCAAGCCCAGGAAGAGAATCTAATACTTGCTAACAATGATGGTGCAATTGTATTGATCACTTCTGGCTACCACCGCCGGAGCTGACCAGTTTTTCTCTGGCCCTGTGGTATGTATTAATGGTTGCGGCCAGCATCAACCATCCAGTGTTCCATCTTTTATGGTTGGGGAAACCAAAGACTAGTGGCTTGCTGGGCGGAGGTTCCCGGCAATTTTTGGCACGTCGGCCTTGTTGGTGTTGTATGTCGGAGCAAGATTCGGGATGTTGACACGACGGAATATAGTGACCTGGGCATTGATTCGAAGCCCTGCAGTGATATATCTATGTTCCTGGTCGCGCACGGCATTCAATGCGCTGTTCTTATCGCTTTTGGCTGCTCGAATTGCAATGAATGGGCCAACAATGCCGAGAAGAGCGATCACGGCAAGAACAGCCGCAACCCAGGTTCCGACTGTGCTGATGACGTCAATTGACGAGGGGCCGGGATCACTTGGTTCAGTGGCGCCGACGCGGGTGGTCTCCATCGTTGCTAGGTAAGGTATGCTCGATTTAACATCAGTTGCGATGTAGTTGGTTGGAATACGGAAAAGTCAAGTGTTGAATGGCGCTGGCCCTAGCCCTCGATGTGAAGGTTGTTTTCAAGGCAGACCGGCCGACTGCTTGGTCTCTTTTGGCCGAACTGTCGGTGTACCTCAACCAAGAATTCCAGTCCACGCGATGCAGCTTTCATGTCTAGTTATGAATTCTCGCCTAGCAAGTGGATTGGCCAAGTCATATATCGTCGCCAGCTGGAGAAGCAATCATGTTGTGGTGTTTCGTGAAAGATGGACCCTAGACGATCAACAACTCTCTCTTCAAGAACCGACCCAGAAATCCTGGCGCAAACGCCTCTCCGTCCATAAAACCGTGTACATATGCCGGAGACACAATCTCGAGATACTCGCTCTCGCCATCCTGGCCGACACGCTGAAGTATCAGGGGCACCTTTGCACCCTCAACCACAGCGATATAGTCGCTCTCCTGAACATGCTTCCTTGCCAAGATGAAAAGCCGCTTTCCGCCCGTGAAGAAAGCCCAGTTGTTCTCGATACGTTCCCACATATTTTCAATGGCTTCATATTCGCAAAGACCCAATCCTGCCTCGAACCAGCTCTCTCCCGTTTTGAGAACTTTCCTGAAGGCCGAGACATACAACTGAATCTCGTCCCCACGCAGACGCTGCATCAGATATGCCGAGCAATCCGTCACCAGTGTCCTGAGTAACGCCTGAAGCTTGGGTTCACCCGTGGCTGCGTATTTGCCCTCAGCCAGGTCGCGGCCCCAGCTACCTTGGCCAACTTCTTCCATGTCGACAGGCGGCTGGGGCTGATGAGTGCCAATTTGACCAAGTAAAACGCCGTGAAGCTTTAGCACCTTCATGTCGTCTTGGAATGACCAGCTGCCCTAGGTGAAGTCCCCACCAGCCGAGAAGATCCTCCTGGTCTTGTCCCCGGCAAACATAATTTCGCGGCTCCGATAACCAGAGCCAGCATCCCACAACAACTCTCGGGCGGCAAAGTCCACGGCCCAAGACGGCAGGTCTTGGGTCCTCCCACTGAGACGTAAGCACTGCGGAACGCCCCACCGCTCTCAAGGACTCTGGCAGAGGATATCCAGATTCTGGGTCTGTCGAATGATCTCGGCCGTCACGTCGACAAACAGCTTGGCGTCGGGAATCCTGTAGTCAACGGACAGGCGACGGTATTTCTGAGGGACCAAGCCCAAGAATCCGTAAACCCTGTCTCTAGATTCGGTGCTCTCCCTGTCGCAAAATCGGGCTAACACGTCAAGGAGGGTCGAGTCGTCGCCTTGGCCTCCCCGACGTTCGACATCCCGCTGCTTATCGATCTCAGCTGCTCGAAAGAAGATCTTGGCCAGTCCGCTTTCGACAATGCCACGACCCCAGGGGAAGTCGTGGACGTCGGTCCTCTGTGCGCGTGCAAGAAACTTGCGAATCTCCTTCCAACTCAGTGACTGGTTCTCAGTAAACAAGAACACCTCCTTGGCGCACGAGAGCTCTTGAACGATCCAGATGCGGGACCACAGTCGAGTGCAGAAGATAGCTTCCAACTTGGCGGATATCCCGGGCGGAACTCCGTGCCTACCAAAGTCGCCAAGTGTCACACCATGTCGACGAAGCTCCTTGATGAACACCAGGCCATCTTCGGTCGTAGTTGCAGGCAGAAGGTGCCTCGACACAAAGTCCGTAATGGATTGGCCGGCGACCAAAAGCCCCCTCCTCACCGAACCCTTTCTCCGCCAGTTCAAATACAAAAGGGATTGGGATTTCACCACCAGGGCCCTGCGACTCCCTGTAAGATTGCCTACAGCTATATTGAAGCTCTGCTGCAGCAGACGGGAAGTTGACCGAAGGCACAGGCAGATGCAGTTGTTGCAAATGATACTAGGATTGAGGAAGACAATGAATTAACCACATGGTTTAATAAGCCTCAGGACCCATCAGGGTTCTCAGTCCAACTCATGTAAGTTTCACACGGGATGGATGTGCCGGAAAGGGGGCAGCACCTGATATTCGAACTCCAAAGTCTCTCTAGTCGCGTGGTTCCAGTTCAAATCGGATCGACATTCGTCCCTGCGAACCTCCGCTACCTTCCATTTTCCGCCGATGGATGGAAACTAATCACGAAGAAGTTCCACCTGCACAATTCCATTGTCAAAGCCACGGCACAGAGCAATTCGTATTACGCCCATGTCGTGGACCGTAACCGCGACGGGAAGGAAACCCTGGAGATGTATACTGCAGTTACATCTTGGGAGTCACCATACCCCATTGCCATTTCGTTGACCTATTTCCACAGCCTTAAACAGTCATCGGCGGTAATATATGGCTGCGACAACGACCAGATGGACAGGATAGTGGAGCTGCTCAATGCCTCCCCGGAAGTCAAGTCCCACCCGCTCCTCATGGTGGGCGTGTTCGCAGAGCTTCAGCGGGACAGACTGGAGAAATTGGTCGATGGTGTCGTTGACCAGTGCGATAAGGTGGTTCTGAAATTTCAAAAATTGAACACACTTTCCTTTCCGACCTGGGGAAGGAAATGAGCAGCACGATTCTGGGCATTAACGTTGATTTGCAGGAGTGCCGCCTAAAAACCAAAGTAGCAGAGGAGGAGCTGAGAGCCACCCTGGCACAGCTGCACAAGATGACCCAGAGAGTTGAAGAATCGATTAATAGTCCAACGCCGACTGTAAGGTTTGAACACTGGATGTGCCTAGAATCGGTTGACAGTACCATAAGGTTTAAGCACCGGTTCGAGGAAATTAACGTTGAGTATGAGTCAATGGCTGCCAAGTGCCGAATCGCTTCAGAGGAGATGACGTACACGCGAGAAGTTATAAGCATCGAGAGCCCCCCGATTGCCCCAGCGAGTACTAATTCGTACCTTATCGATAGCACATGGCCGAGCTGTCAAGACAAGAGGCCACAGCAAGTACGCACCAAGCTAAGTGAAAGACTGGTTAGAAGGATGGTTGATTCTTCTAATCTGGATCGTGCGCTGCATCGACCAAGTACCTCTACGGTACCCCATATGAGGCCAGTGTAACTATCTATCTATACGGTATATATGCACGGTGTGCATCGCCAACCTAACACAAGGTTGGCAGGGTGATTGCCTTTGTGGCCATGCTGTATCTCCCCACAACAGCTGTCGCGGTAAGCAAGCCCAGAGCATCAATCCGAATCAAACACAATGCAGGATACCAACTCAATTATAGACTGTCTTTTCTATGCCGGTATTCGAATTCCACAACCGATGGGTAAATCTCCGGTTCCAGCCAGTCGAAACCAATACGGACACCGCCTCCGGCAACGATGGGCCCAGCTTATCAAAGGAGGGGCAGATTCTGGACACGCCTGTGTTGTCTGGCTACTTTTGGCTATACCTCGCACTGACTGTCCATCTTCCTTACCGCCGTCACTATCATTGGGTGGTGGTGGTCTACCAACGAAAACGACACAAATGCCGGGACTATTCTCCATCGTCTAAGCGGTCGAAGTAGGCCAAAAGCCCACGGCGACGGCGGTTTCAACACCATCGGTATTCGGTATTTGATTTCGCAGTCTTCGTCTTACAGGAATCACGCCAGGACGAACGGCACTGGCACCGACAAAACCAGCACCGATGGGAGTACTACTGGAGTCAGTGGTGGCAGCATCAAAACAGATAGATCATACTGGCCCAAGCTGAAATGGCCCTGGACTTGGCCGAGTCTGGACAAGAAACCCGGGTCCCTCCTTCCGGAACATGAAAGCAAGTAGATACCTCAGGTACTCGTCTAGCGCGCCGAGAAAGGCAAAAATTGAGATCGAAAACTTGCTCTTCGATGATGAACAGTGCACTTTTCCATTTCTAGGGAATCGGCTCGGCTGCGACGAACAAACTGCATCCTAACGAACTTATTCGATCGCGTTTCGCATGTTTGTTTGAGTCATCAGTTTGAGTGGCGGTCATTCGACGAGACTGCATCGCCCCTAGAGTTTAGGTCCGCTCCTTCCACGACCTGACTCACGAACTCTTCCCATTGATAAGAACCTCCTTTTCACCTTCGTTCTCTTTTCCTTTTCTGTGAAAATCCGCACCGGACTCCAATTTACCAAACACAGCTGAGCAACTTCTTGAACTCCATCCCAACATCGGCGCAATGGCCGAACCCCTTCTATTCAAAGCCTCTCGGACACTGTGTCCACCACGAAACTCCCCGAGTCCGAGGTCCCGTCCCACCACATGTCTCTTCCCGCTTTTCAACCGCATCAGCCACTTCTGGACCCTTCTTTCGAGGAGAAGACATGGGGGGAGTAGATCTACACCCTACCGGATGGACAGGTCGTGTCGGTTCGGACATAGGCGTTTCGCACGCACGAACCGCTCTTTGTGCCGTTTTGGGGTTGAGAGATACGGCGTGGTAGGTTATTGGGGCTTCGGATCGTAGCGTGAGAGAAGAGCTGTGGGGTGGTGTTGTGTTGGTGAGTTCTTGTGCTTGTGGCTCATGATGAGTAGTACTGACTGATAGGTGTCAGACTGGCGGGATTACTCTCCTCCCGGGCCTCGCGGGCCGACTCCAGCAGGATCTCAAGGCTGTCGCTCCGCATAGCACGATGGTGCAAGCGCTGAGTCTCCCGGACCCTAGGACAGTGGTGTGGCGTGGCGGGTCGATGCTCAGAAGCCTGAGCACGTTTCGAGACGTGTGCATTCCTTACAGCGAGTATGGCGAGTACGGCCCGTGCTATTGCGGTGATTAGGTATTGGCCTTTAGCTATGCCAACAAGTGGATAAGGCACTGGGGACAAATGGGGAATGCTGGTCCTCTTTGAACTTCGATCGATCAACCTCTCTCAACAATTCCTAACTTGCCATCCGCCCCTATCTTGGCTTCCGTTTCTCTAGCGGCGGTAGTGACAAAGGCCCGTCCGGCTTGTAGTCTATACACTGGTACAGCCACTTCATGCCCTTCCCACCGATAGGGTTCCACCTGTTCTTACGCTTCCAGTACACGTGTACAGAGTCATTCCGATGGCCCTGCTGCCACAGAAAGCACCTTGGGCCCATGCCGTCCTTCCAGTCCGGATGCGAGCACTGCGCCTTGCGGTCATACCACCTGTCCTCCGCAAGCACGAAGTCCACCCTGGCCAACCAGTCTGGCGGCGGTGTCCTCCCAGACGGCGGGGGACACTCCACCCCGCGCTCCCACCAGCTCCTGTGCCATCACCTTGGGTGCTCCCGTGACATCACCATCTCCACCGGCACTCGCCACGCGATATTGGCCGGCTCCCCATGGCAGCGCAGCGTCGGCTGGCGGACCAATTTATGGTAAACACCTCATCAAACAGCTCCCCCATTCGCAACCCGTCAGGTGAACTCCACCATCTTCCACGACAGGTCCTTGACATCGTGTGAGGCCAGCTCACGGTCCACGCGTACTACCCGAACGGGCGGTGGTTGCGAGGCCAACATTCGTCGCCAGCTGGCTCCTTGGCGGATGAAAGCGAGATTACGCGCCCCATGAATCGCGTGTCTACCTAACTTTTGGTAGTACTGTAGCGGGATGAGAGGGTCTGGGACCGGCTAAAGGCGTGCTGACTTGTGGGTGTTTACAGGGTGATCCTGTTGGAGGGACTCTTGGTGGAGTGGGTGATGCTGTTGGTGGTCCCGTTGGGGGTGTTGTCGGGGGACTGGGGAGGGAAGTTGGAAGTGCCGTGACGGGTATTACCGGAGGGCTTGGGGGCGGTGTTGGGAAGATCGGTGAGGGTGATCTGCTTGGCGGAGCTGGGTCTGTTCTCGGGGGTGTTACACAGGGCGTGGGTGGCCTGTTGGGCGGCGTACTTGACGGACTTGGAGTTGATCGTAGGTAAAGTTCTCATGTTGATGTCTTTTTGAGATATCGGTGGCCCCATTAGATTGTTGAAGGACACTAGGGGTGCTGGCGATGCCGCTTGGGTCCGCAGGCCTGCTGAAGTGGGCAACTATCTATTTCCCGTCATGTCTGCACCAGGAAGATGGTGGGATACGAGCGTGTGAGTAGGGCTCAAGCCACGACTTAAGCGACCAGATATCAGCCATTACGTCCAAAAATCCGACGGAACAGACTCTTTGGCCTTCGTTCCTCGTAGGCCATAGCACATTGGGCGGCGAAGTGGAACACGTCGCGGACCCCCTCGCCGGTCTTGGCCGAACACTCCAGATACCCTTGTGCGCCAATCTTCTTTGCTACAGCTGCGCCCTGTGAGCACGTCAGTTATGGGATTCTCCTTTTAATGTCTCTGTGTCCGGTCGTGACCGGTCAGGTAGTTGGCGTACCTCGCTATATGTTACCGGGTGCTGGCTGGTTCTTCGCAACTCTTCGATCGCCCTCGGGTCGTGTTCGAGGTCTTTTTTGTTCCCGACCAGAACGATCGGAACACCGGGAAGGTAGTGGATAACCTCAGAATACCACTTCTCCAGGATATTATCCAGAGAGTCCGGGCCGTCTTTAGCGAATAGAATCAGTACCACCTGAGAACCCGGATATGACAGGGGACGCAGTCTGTCGAAATCTTCTTGACCCGGGGTGTCGTGCATGACGAGCTCCACCGTCGTGTCCCCGAGAGGCACGACTGCGCAGAGGCTCTCGAGTACGGATGCGGAAGATGTCAGGCGGACGTCGGCCCTCATTGCCTAGACATTCGATGTCAGCTGCGAGTTATCCGTTAGAGCTCCATTTCCCTGATCACCGTACCTTCTCCAGCCCATGCCCTTGGTGGCTGCGTACAGACTTGATTTAGCCACTACCTTCCATATTTGAATACATTAGGGTACTTACTAGAGTAGCAAGGTCTTACCACACATTCCGTCCCCGACAATGACCAACTTCTTAGTAACAATGCGGGTGTTAGAGGGCGGCGAACGTGTAGCGAACGCTGCGTATGGCAGTAGGGGCTCTGTGGGGTATTCTGTAAGTGCTATTACCGTGTTTTGGGTTTGAGGCGGCTGTAAGATGGCTTCCTCTGGTGGATTCGTCTCCGGTGGAAAGGCAGGCAGCTCGACCGCCTCGGTATGATGATGGCTTCCCAGGCCATCTGTAATCTGTAGTTGTTCGGGAGCATTGGTTTGAAAGACAGCAGGGCTCTCCACATTCTCTTCCAGACTCGGACTTTCCTGAGAAGGCTCAGCCGCCGCCGCCGCCGCCGCCTCAGCAGCCTCAGCAGCCTTCTTCTCAAGCACATCCTCCAGCATAATAGCGTAGGCCTCACCCTCGTCGGTGTTACCACTAGCTTTGCATATCTCGACCAGCAAGATCAAGGTCCCCTCAATGCCATCGGCACCGTTGGTACCGAGCCTCCTATAGCCGCGTAGCAGCTTGCGCGCATAAAGATGTCCCTGAACATAATCCTTCTTAGCGTATAGGATGGTCACTAGGGCCGAGATGTCGTTGAGGCCCGCCTCATCTCTGGTATCGAGACCGCGTGGGGTGAGGGCGATTTTGTCCATCATTGCTGACGCGGCCTCATCCCACTTTTGCAGCCGCATACATGTCTGGCAGAGAAGTGCGAGTACCTCGTGAATCGATAGGACGCTCGCACGCTTTGAGTTTATGCGTACGCTGCTATCGAGTGTTGTCGTCTTGAGCCGCGATAAACAGTTCCGCAGCAAGGGTTCGGCGCTCTGATAGTCACACGCCCGGAACTTGACCTGGGCTTTCCTATACAACCCTAGAGCCAGCTCGGCATCGAGGTCTGAGTCCGAGTCGGAAACATCTCCGGCTGGGAACTGCATCTGTGTGGATTTCACGACTAGGCCAGCTTGGGTCAGCTGTTGAGGCTGAGACACATCGTCCGAGGTCGACACGGTTGATATCAAGGCGCTGGACGAGATCCACTCGAGCATGGTATCATTCGTATCAGGCATGAAGACGTCGCCGAACTCGGAGTGGAGATATGTCGTTTCGCGGTCACGGTCTAGGATCGTCGAAGCAGACGACACAATGGTTGCGGCGGAGCGAACGCAAGACTTGAGGTTGTTCAGAGCGGCAATCTCGGCGAGCGAGCCTGCGTTATTTTCTTCGTCTTCGCCATCGACAACGAGCGTCTCAAGCGAGTTGATGCGGCTGTTGAGCCCGGTCGCAAGCTCTCTTACATCCCTCTGGAGCCTCTCCATGTTTGGGGCGACAGCGGAATTTGCATTTCGAGTAGACACTTGATTCCATCTGGGCAGGTGTGCCTCGCATGTCAGAATCCAGGCAACCTATGCGCACGGGTACTGGGGAGGTTTGCATACAAGATGAGGGCCTGCATAGACAGCTGCAGCGTATCCCTGAAAGAGCGTATCTGCTGCCGAAACTGACTGATTTTGACCTCGGCGCTCTTGAGGCGGACCAGCTTCCGCGGCCCGCTGAAGATTGAAACATCCTTGTTCACCTTGTTGACCATCACCTGGAGGCCAGTGAGTGTCTCCTTGCCGTCCTCCAGGCTGTATTTGATATTCTCCCAATGTGTGCCGATGTGTCCAGTTGTCGGCTTTGGCATGCCATCGAAGCTCACTCGCATAGCATCAAGGACCCTACCGAGTGCGCTGACATCCTCGAGCATGCCGCTGAGGGTGTCGCTAACTGAGCCGACATCGTCATGAAACTTCTTCAGTTCCGTACCAATTTTGACGCATGCTCCGAGCAGGGTGGCGACCCCTGCGGTGATGGAAAGAGGGTCCATGAAAGTGGTTCGGATGCAGAAACCGGTGTGCGCGTTGCTGGAGGGCGGGGCTCTGTGGAGGTTGCCCAAATCATCTCCGAGGTTCAGCCTCTTGCTGCCTAAAAACCCCGACGTTGCCAGAGGCCCCCAATGGCAACGGGCAGGAGCAACCCCGCACTCCCTAGGTCTTGACAGCGTTTTGGTCAGACGGTGTTCAAGAAGGGGGTAGGGCCCAACCACATGATTGTGTATCGCGTACCGTGCCCGCCGCCTATGGGGTCGCCAGCTGGGCGACGTACGTGACGAACCGGTAGGACGCCTAGATCGGGTAGCACGGCCGCCCACACGTTCAGGAGGTTGGTACTGTAAAGTGCGCGGTAATGCCAGCAAAAGCAGGGATTGTGTCTGCCAAGTAAGTGAAGCAGCGCTGGGAGCGTCGATGATACCTCGCCAGAGGGCGCAAAACGCCATTTGATTGATCAGTACCAGGAAGCGTGCAAAACGGCCACAAAAGGGTGCTAAGCTGCTCTGGCCCAAATTTAGGCTACCCACTAGGGTAGTGCTATATATAGGAATTCATCCCAATTTCCGGCCTCATTCATAAAAGCCCAGATTTAGGACGATAGTCACATCTGGCTCACAATTTATGAATAAAACCACTGCTACAGAAGATGTCTAAAATGGCTAGTTCTAATTCTTGCGATACTTAACGGAGACTTAAATAACTACGTTTTCATCTTTCAATCAGCTGGGAGACGACCCGTTCGACATATTATATCAGAAGCGCGTAATGGAGAAACTGCAATTACTCGTCTATTTCTTTTTGCTTATTCATCAGCAGCGAGATAGCTGGGACTACCTATTTCACAGTACAGTCCCAACGCTACAGCTTATATTTTAGCACTCATCATATGGACGAAAATGCACACTGGGGTTTGCGGTAGCGGGGACAAAATATGGGCTCGTGGCCGAGAACTGGGTCTCTATAGGCGTAAATATTCTGTCGGCAGAGGAGAGTTAAACGCTGCGCATAATTCTCTGCCGGCAGAATAAGTACGTACCTGGCAGAACTATGCAGGAATTTTAACGAGGTAGGAATTCTATCCTTAATATGAAAGGTAAAAGTCTATCACAAACCAACTGCTAGCATTATCACTCAACTCCCCAACATCTCCTTAGAACAAATTAAAAAGCTGCTAGGACAGCCTATATATCCCTAATAGTAGAAAATGATACTTATTAACTAAATAAGAGCACAGACGGGTAACGTTACCACTGTCGTCAGCGACTCCATCTGTGCCGCGTCCTTCTGTAGCATAGCACTGGTGTAATTGGATCCTTTTAGTTTTTTTTAAATTCTTTTGCAAGGCGCGGGTTACTTTACTTTAGTGATAGGGCTTTCTGGTATCACACGTGTCACACACACACGTAGTACGAACGTATATCGTAATTGGAATTGTTGCCTGGGAGCTATCCTTACAGATTACGCGTTTACTTTCCATCGACAGGAAACTTTAGCCGGGGGGACTGAAAATGAGCCTCTGAGGCTATATAGTGGCCATGTATGGGATCACCCTAGCTTAGAGAAGAATTAGGGAAAGCTTAGGAGAAATTAGCCACAGCTCACCCCGGTTCACCCTAGCTCAGGATTACGAACGAAAAAGGAAATTTTGCGAGCCCAGATTCGTCTTAGAGTACCAGGCTGTTTTGTGTGACGAATCTGGGCACATGGGATATCCTTTTTATAGACTGTCAAGCCCTCGAAGCGGCTTGTCAAACGATTGAGGCCCTCTGGCTGAGTTGTGGTGTCCTCAGGTGTGGGCGCAGGCATGCAAGGCTTGAGAACCTCTCGCACCTTTTCGAGGATGCCGATGAAGTAATTATGGCGCTGGTCAGACGCGAGATCGGGCTTCTTGTTGTGCTCGGCAACTTGGTCGGCAAACCCGGCCCGGCACAGCGACTTTATCAGCGGCAATTTATCAGCAAACGCAAACGCAAACGCAAACCAACCTGGATGGAAGGGCCACTTTGAATTGTTGCAAGAACAAACACACGCACGAAGAGGGTCACGAGAGCTTTGTGCCTAACATACAACCACCTCTTCGATTTCTAAGAAAATCCTACCATTCAAGCTTTATTCACTGTTCTCAATCGATGACATCTGCCGCTGAGAATCGGCAGCCGCTACGTTCTCAACCACGGAAACGACAAGTTTGTGTGGTCCGCCCGAAACTTGTCCTCGCCCACCGAAGTAAACCCAACAGATCCATCCGTCTCGGCTGCATGCGTCAGCGCCATGGCACGTCTCAAGGGCGCTGTCACGGGTGCACTGTCCGGCAACACAAACGTCGGCGATGGCATCATGACGCCCTCGTCATCATCGTCAATCCAAGATAGCACATGGGCCGAGTCCCACCGAGGCATTTCCAGTCGGTCTGGTGCCACTTCGTAATCCACATCATCGAGCCAGCGCGGCAGCAGTGGCACCTCGACTTTCTCCTCGCTGTCTTCTATGCCAATGGCCCCTTCCAATGGGGAAATTTCTCTCGCTTCTCCTGCTTTCTTTCCCTCATTTCCAGCAGCAGCAGCCTTTTTCGAGATCCCGACCGCGTCCCCAAGTCGGGGTGTTGCCGCTTCAAAATCGGCATCATAGATGAACCAGCCTGGAATCAGCGGCGTTTCCGCGTCATCCCGTTCATTGTCATCACCTTTAGCATCCTCCTCCACCGGATCGCTTGCCGCCTCAGCGCCAGCCAAAGCAGCCTTTATGAGAATCTCCACCACCTTCTCGTGCCCACCAGCCTTGGCCGCCTCAAGCGCCGCCCCCTGGCGTCCCCCACGGCCGCCGAGACTGGCATCAGCTCCATGCTCCAACAATAGCCTCACTACCGCTGTGTGCCCCCTTGCGGCAGCGATCTGCAACGGGGTACCGTATCCTTTACATCGCCCCTTATTCGTCCGAGCGCCAGCATGACCATCGACATCGGCATTGACCCCCGCCCCGTTGGCCAGAAGGACCCGGACGACGGACCCGTGACCACCTGCTGCGGCTGTTTGGAGGGCGGTGCCGAAGTCGCTGCAGCTGGCATCCAGATCAATACGCCTCTCAGGTGGCTGCTGGGAGAGGATATCTTCCACCACAGGCGCAAGGCCGATGTAACTTGCAAGTGCGAGGTCACTCCAGGCCCACCAGCGCAGGAACCGAGAGATGTGCTGCGGTGCCCAGATGTGCGCGTTGGAGGGGTTGCAGAGGGAAAGGGCGTCGGTTGCAGGAACGGCTGCGTCACCGGCTGCGAGGTAATGCATCGGCCAGTGCTCCACAGCGTAGGGGAGGAAAGGGTGGTGTTGCTGGAGAGTTCGGTACTCCTCAGGGTCGAGGTACACGAGAGGATTTGCCGAGGTGTGGTTGGCGAGAAGGCGAAGGTATTGGCCACACGAATGGGACATGGTGGCATGAGCTTCGGGGAGTGAGAGACAACCTTGCCATGCGCCGTCGGTGTTGCTCGGCTTTGGGCTGAGGAGAAAGTCCCGGGCGGTCTGACTGATGAGCCAGAGCTTGGTGTCACTGACGGTGATTAAACCCCCGCAGCTTTGAACGACTGTCTTGAAGCGATTTTGAGGCCAGGGGCTCAGATCATCGATGGACGCGGGCGTGTCATCGAGGGCCAGTGCCAGGGCGATGTTGGCTTCGTCCAGAGTGAGGGGCCGCTGGGCGGCAACGACAATACTAAGAAGAGTCACAGTCTGTCTCTTGTCTGTGCTCCTGCTTAGGATATTCTCGTACGCCCCTGAGAATTCTGGCGACAGTTTGGAGAGGAAGTCCTCGAGGTCCCGGGCTCGGCCGAACCGACTTGGTGCTTTTGCGATGATGTCGAAGTTGAGATGCAGCCAGAGGTAAGTCCGATTTTTCATGCTCTTGAGCCTGTCGGAGATCCGCTTCCGGTCCTTGTCGGCAAAGCTGGCTGTGATGGTCGGAATTCTGGCGTCGATGACGAGGTTGATCTCCTCTCCGATCTCTCGAGAAAGGCCGTCCCCATCGATATGGACCAAGGCCCCGACACTGGACAGCTGAGTAAGGGCGAGCTCAAGGCCATCGTGCGGGCGGCTTGTGATGAAGAACCTCATGTTTCCGTGGTCAACCCCGTTTTTTTGCTGGTAGAACCCCCGAATCTGCTCCAGCAACGCCTCTCGATCTCCCTCGTCGCACTCGTCGAACGCATCCAGGACGCAGACCACCTCCCCCGCGTTAGGAGACCGAGCAAAATGGACGAGAATCTGCCACAGCTCACTGAGGTTCGCGGCCAAGGTCTTACCATAGCTGCGATGTCGCCTCAGCGCCTCGTCCATCAACTCCCGCCTCTCCCCATTCTGCGTAAACAGCTGATGGATAATCGCCGAAAGCGCACTCGCCGCCGACGCCCGCCCTTCCTCCTCCTTCTTAAAGAAGAAGTGACAAACCGTCGACGTCGCCACCCTCGTCGACAGCCTCCCCTCATCAACCAACGCCCTCGCCAACACCGACTTACCACACCCCGGCCCGGCAGACACCCAAAGAACCCCCGGCTCTTCACCATCCCGCCACTTCCGAAACTCTCCCTCCCGGAAGAACCACTCGCACGTCCCCCCCACCCTCCTCGGATTGAAGTTCTTATACCCCTCATAGTCCGTGGCCAGATCATGCAGCAACGCCCTCTCCAACAGGTCTTCATGATGGCTCCGGCTAAGCGCCTTACTCTCCTCCAACGCCTCCCGAATCTGCCCCAATATCACCTGCGACTCCTGCATCACCCTCAGCTGGTCATCCACCTTCGCTTGGATCAGCTGCTCCTTAACGGGGTCGATCATCTCCCTGCAGCGCTTGTTTTCGGCCTCGATGTGTGCGATGCGATCGGCCCATTCGTTGCCCGCGGCCACTTTCTCCCAGGCGCGGGAGAGTTGCCTGCGGGAGAGGTGCCGGATGGAGAGGGCTTGGTATTCGATGAGGAGGGAGTAGAGCTTCGTGAGGGACTTAGCGAGGTCGTGATGTTCGGCGTTTTGGGAGGGAGGAGTTGAAAGATACGTCTCCTCGCAGATGTGCCAGTAGACGAGGGTGTCGTTGACGATGTCGAAGCCGTGGAGCATGGTGGCGTGTTGGGAGGTTCCAGTTGTGAGGAGCTGTGAGGAAGGGGTGGATGGGTTAGAAAGCGCATGTCAGGGGCTGCGGCACAAGAGGTAAGGGGACTCACAGAAAGCATGAACGACACCCCAGACCAAGCCAGCGCGGCATAGGGCTGTGCGCTCAGGGCGTCTTTGACGATCGGATCCGACCACAACAGAAACTTGGCGAACTTCTCGGCCTGTTCGCGAATCTTGATGTCTTTTCCGGCGAGCGGGATCTTCCACTGTCGCTGCTCGCGGTGGTGGTGGAGTTTCTTGACGATCAAGTCGATTGTCTGCAGCGAGGTTGGTGGGGTGGAGTTAGTAACGGTCTTTTCTTCAGGGTTCAAGCTGCAGGGTGCATCGCCGAGGGACTGGAGGTGCTCGGAATAGTACGCTGCGAGCTCGGGGCGGCTCTCCCAGAAGTGGCGGAATGCGCGGGCCCAGATACTTGGGTCTCGCGATGCGGGCTCGTGGTATTGGGCGGACGCAGGCGGGTTGTTGGTGGTGGGAGTGCAGGCGGTTTGGGGTTCAGGGGTAGAAGGATGCTGCGATGGTTTGTTGACGATAGAAGTGTCGACACCGGGTCTGTGGTGGCTCCCATGATGGCTCTCGTGGTGGCTCCCGTGGTGGCTTGGCGGTGCATGGTGAAGGACAGGTGAAGCAACAGTCGATTTGACGAGACCCGAAATGGCGGACCCCGTGGGGGCGTGGCCAACATGGAGAAGGTGTGCCGCGAAATTCCTGACACGACCCATGGTGGTGGGAAGAAGCTAACAATACTGGGCGTGAAGAGCAGAAAAGGATGACAATAAGAAGAGGAAGTGAGAACTGACAAGTTGGGGCATACTTGCTTCATGTTTCATGTGGCATCGAGGCTTGGGTATCATCGAGCTGTCTGTTAGGCATCACCAATCTGGCCCATCGAACATTATCACTGGGTATCAACAACGCCAGACAAGTTGGAGACGATCGTCTCATTGGGCTGCTCCCGTGCCAATAAGCTTCAGTTTTCGTCGACCAATAAACAACTCACATCCCAAGACTCACTAATTACTGAGTCTTGACAGTGTAGGTACTGGCCCAGCGCTTCCACGCTTTCGGGTATCGCCGCTGAATTGTTGAACAGACATTGGAAAACGCGTCAAGAAGACATGGGGGACACTGGCGAGTTGTCCGTCCACCCCCGGTTGCCTTTGAAGGCCAAACCGAGAAGTAGCCATTCCGGTCCCCAGAAAAACTTCAACCCATTTCTCAGCGGCACCTGCCCTGGTGTTGAATCAGAGAAGCCACCCAGCGGCCACCTCTCGTCGTTGTCGAGTGACGACTGAATCAACGATATTGCTGCCGCAAGCGCTGCCGCGTGGATGTCGAACGGTTGTCTCAGTGGTTCCAGCAATAAATCTTCCCAATGACCGGATCGACGACAAAATCGCTGGACGTTTGATGAAGGAATTCCGCAGTGACAACCGAAACATCTCTCTGCCATCTGTACGCGAGAAGTGGCCCCTTCAGCTCCAGTATGCTCCGCTGTTTCGGTTCGAGCAATCCCGCGCATCTGCTCACTAGCCGGGCTCGAATCTGTTCCCGAAGTTGCTCTCACTCAGTCAAGGACATGTCATTTTCGGCGTACGACAGGTCGGCATCGGGCCTGTTTTATCTTACCTCGAAAAAATTTCCTTTCCCCCCCCCCCCCAGCGGTCGCTGAGTACCGATATATCCTGTCCCACTATCGGGACCCGTTGCTGAGTTTACCTGATTTCCCAACGCGTGTGATCGAACCTGGGCCTAAGATGTAGAAACCAGTCCATTTTAATCAAGTTTTCAAGCATTCTATCCAATACAGAGAGAGCCTCATACCTCTTTGATTAGAAGACCACCAAGACCGTGGCCGATGAAGATCAAAGGTCGAATCTCTGTAAACGTTTAGCACCCTGAGCAGCGGCGTGAAATAGAAATCGCGGGAATCTTCACTTCAGTCTCGGTATTTCTTGTGCTACTGATATACCCCAAGAAGTTCTCAGCATGGTCTAATAGGCTTCCCAAAGAGCAGAGCCATAGCCCCAAGTGAAGATGCGGCATGGTTGGGGCAGGTCTTTCCCCAGCATGTTTCTTGGCCAACAGACGTTCCCTGTAGACGCAAGAAGGAGAATCATATAAAGTCAGCAAATAATCAGTGAACAGAGGAACGCGCGTGTTGAAATACCTTTAGACAAGCTATCGACACTATGTCCACTCAAACCATGAACAAACCAAATGCTGGAGTTTTTGTTAGCAGACTTACAGCCGTCTCCACTGTCGATCTTTGCGCTCACTCTGCAAGGAAGCGCTCGCTAGGAGTATCATCGGAAAATGGTGGAAACAACTGGCAGGACTCCAAACAGCTCTCGATCGAATCAACATCGTCTTTTAAGGGGAAACCAGAATCCTTCCAGAGTTTGTGTTATTCGTTGGGATAGAACTCCGCGACCGGAATCCTCGCTTGGGGGTGGGTGTGACCCCTGGGACTCGGGTATCCCGTCATTCGACACACGCATACCCTCTGATCCAATGCCGTCATCGTGGGGGCGAAGACAGGAACAGCAGGTACCCATCTGACAGGTCAGTTGTGCGAATTTGTTTCGCCGAGTATAATGCATACTTAGAAGACGATCGAACAACAAGAAGATCTGAGTATTGTTTAGAATTCGGGGTAAGCAGAAAGCATGGTTTGAAGCCATTATCCACGGAAGTACTACACCGTGATTCCCGAAGTCTGCCGACAGAAGGTGAGTTTCGGAGTGTCCCATATCCACTCCGAATTACGGGTCTACAGCCGAAAACCCCTTGTTATTCACGGCCTGCAACAATCAGGTCCGATTCACAATGCTGTGTACAATTCACGCGGAGCTAATTTAGTTTAAGTATAAGAACACACATCGGAATCAAAATCACATGATGATAGAGTTCTCTACATTCAGATTATACGGTCGTATGCATCCATCAGCCAGTCCCTGGGAGCCACATCTCGCATCTTCCGCTAATCCCAAACACATCAATAACAACCACCCAAGAGCCGGTACACACATATCAGTTCACTCGGAACAAAAATGCTAGAAGCAATAGTTGCTCGATAATGATTGACTATAATAAAGTGCTACTGCAAATGGGAAGCCTCAGAACAACACCGGGGCACAACAGGAACAGGGTAACTACTTACCTACCACACCACCGTGTAACACCAGCCTCACGAGACACAGTACCAGTTACACAAACCAACCGCCACCGCATCTACCACGGAACATACCACCCTAGCTCAACTCAAACAACAGCCCCGTCTCCGGGCCATGCTCCCCCCTGACCAGCGCATCCCACTCCCTCACCAAACTCTCCATCCCCTTCTGCCTCACCAGTCTCACCCCCGGCAGCGCCCCATCCCCCTTAAACCTCTCCCACGCCTCATCCAACCCCGCAAAATACTTCCCTTCCCCCAGCACAGCCAACGCCTCCGTCCTCGTGCCGCCCGCATCAGAAATCACCACTCCGCTCGTCGGATCCTGCGCCCGCCCAATCAGCCCCATATGCAGCCCGCCCGCCCCATCCCCAGGCGCGCCGACAATCACAATCTGCAGCCTCTCGCACTTCCCTTGCACGGCAGCGGCCCACTTCTCTACCGACCCGGTGCGCGTGTCGAAGGTGACAAGGACTACTTTCTTCCCCTCCGTGGATAGCTCCGAAGCGATGTCGAGGGTTGAGGAGGAGGCGTCTTCGTAGGAGAAGAATCGGTCGTAGAACCCGGTTTTTTCGACGAAGGACTGGGAGCGGGTGGATCCCACGGCGATGATACCCGCGGGGCGGGCGGGGGGTGGGCGGTGCTGGAGGAGGTAGGCTAGGGAGAGGGCGGTTTTGCCGGAGGCGCCGATGAGGATTACGACGGCGTTGGTGAGGGTGGCATCGGCGGGGGTCCAGGGGAGGTGCGGGTTGCCGGAGGGGTGGATCGCGTTCCTACCCTCCCCGGCAGCAAACGCGAACTTGTCCATTAAATACCCCGTCTCGAAGAGCGTCTTCATCAGGGCATCCCACCACTTTCCCTCCTCTCCTCCCTCTCCCTCTGCCTCTCCGTCCCCATTGACCTCAAAATACCGGTTATAAATCCCATTCAACCGCCCCCGTCCCTCCGAAACCTCCAGCCACTGCCCCTCTCCCCCCCTCTCCAACTCCAGCACCTCACTCCTGTCTGCAATCGGCCAATATCCATACAACTCCTGCCCAACCGGCAGCTCAACAATGTTCGAGTCAATGACCTTGGCAAACCCCCACGCCGAAATCCGACAGTAAGTCTCCGCATCATTGTATGGCTCTGGGAGGGTGGCTGGGAAAGGCCAGACGTCCCAGTAGGCGAGGCCCGGGAGGCCGAGGCCGCCGAGTTGGGCGTAGGAGTGGTTGTTGGTGGTGAGGGAGATAAGGGTGGTGCGGATGCGGACGGAGGAGGGAGGGAGGGGGGAGAGGTCTGAGGGGGTGGGGACGGCACGTTGGAGGGTGTAGTTAGTTTTGTTGATGATTTGGATGGACATGGTAGCGGTTTGGGATTGGGGGTTGGCTGAGGTAGGTGGTTTGATACTTGGGATGGTGTGTGATCTGGTGTTGGATGTTCTAGTGTCCGAAGTCTGGTTTCTGGTGTCTGATCTGCTGATGGCGTTGGATGATGTTAGACAATGGACCGGGCGAGTCTCAACTTATACACCTTACCGCTTGGTGAGATATTTCGGAGTCCGCGGCCGGCGGACGAAGTACGGTGATACCTGCTGGCCAGAGTGAGCGACTGGAGTTGAGTCTATGGTGGCGTCGGCAGTTGGGTGATAAGCCGCACAGCGTAAGGGCGCGTCAGCCGCCCTGGCAGGGAGGGCTATATGCCTGTGATGCTCGCGGATCCGTGGGGGAGTCCGGGTTGCTCGGAGCTATGCCAAAGTTGCACCTGTTGCCAGAGTCGAGCATGACTTGTCCTGTTGCTGAGAATTAAAGTAGGTAGTGGGCAAGGGTGTTGAGCACTGACTGATACCAACTTGTCAGCATGCATACCGCCACTGGCCGCTGGCTGGACGAGGCTTCGCAATCGCATTCGGTTAAGTCTGCCGAGAGCAATAGTACCCGCCTTGCATCCGCCAGGGCGCATCCTTCTGAATATGATAGCCACGTTAATACTTCGTACCATTATCCGTACTTCTCCGGATGTCTGAGGGTAGTCCGTTGATTATCAATCCAATGCACGGTTCGAAGCTCATGCGGGAAAGACAGCTAACCAAAGAACGCGATTGGTTGTTTGGCGAGTTGATGATCTTTGGATGGAATCGCTCTCAAGCCCCTGAAGCCACAGACCTGCGCCCTGTTCCCTTTTCGTGATATCCAAAACAGTTACAACCTGGAAGTTCCCAAGAATCGTTATCGGATCTCCAGCTTCTAACCTTTCCAACTTCCAACGCTCTCAAGCATCCGCGCCAACCCCTTTCCCCCGACCCCTTCCCCCAAACAACAGAGCCCAAACAAACTCAAGAAGTAGCCATCACAGCCGATGTCTTCTCCGACCTCCCCAACTCCACAATATCAATCTCCCCATCCTCCTTCCTTGCCTTCTCCAGCCTCTTCTCCGTACATCTCGCCGTATACTGACACTTATTCGCACTGGAATCCTCGCCCCCCAAAAAGAACGGCTGCGTCCTGCACGTCTTCCCATACAGCTCGAAGAACAGCGTCCACGCGCTCAGGCTGGTCGTGATGGACACCAGGGCGAGTGAGTTGAGCCTGGTGCCCGCCGCCGGGAGAGCGAAGATGATGATGCATACCAAGAAACGGTTCGAAAGACGGAGCCATTTGGGCAGCTTGCATGATCCCAGCGGGACACGGTGCTCATGGCTGAGGCTGATGAGGCCCATGGAGAAGAGGGCGAGAGCAAGACCGATGCAGTAGTACAGGCGCAGACCTTCGGTGATGTGGTCGTCTGAGCGGTGCTGGTAGAACGGTGTGAGTGCCGACAGCGGAGCATTTGCGCAGTCGGTGATGACGACGAGCTTGCACATTGCAGCAGCGGCAAGGATGTACGAAAGGGTGAAGACGAGGTGGGCGTTCTGCCAGAGGAATGCGGTTTGGACGCGCCAGCGGATGGCATGCGTGCGGATGTTGCTGCCGTCGACCTCGAAGTAGAGCCAGTTGAAGATGAAGGCTTGAGTGAGGCCGAGGAAGGCTTTGCCCAGGAATGCGTTGAGGACGAAGGCGCCGGTGTTTTGGTAGATCATCGCGACGACAGAGTAGCCGAGGACGAGGGTGATGAACATGTTCGTGCGCTCGACCTTGTGTTCGATGTTGATCGCTGGGAAGAACTCGAAGAAGCGGTCGAAACGCTTCGCGATAGGAGATGTGTGGGAGCGGCCGTAGCGGAAGATGGCGACTGGGAGGGCGCTGCCGAACAGATCGATGGCGAGGGCGATGAAGATGAGCGCTAGACGTGCTGGGTTTTGTGCCACAAGGCCACCTCCGTGGGCCTCTTCGGTTGTAGCCGCGGGTTCGGCAGCTTCGGTTGCTCTTCTCTCCAAGTGGTGCACGGCGACGTCGGGGGTCATGTAGGTACTGGCAATCCACAAAGCGGCGCCGACCAAGACGTTAATGACAGTCGATACCATCATGCCTTTGACGAGTGGCACCCAGAAGGCGACCATAGCGCAGTAGATCGCCCCGAATAGCCTCGCTGCCAGGTAAAAGGTGACCAGCTGCGTGAAGGAGTCCTGCTCGCCGTGGAATGTTTGCAGCATGTTGGTGGTCAACCCCAATAGACAGGCGATCAGAAAGAGAATTTGGATTCGCTGGAGGATGTCGTTGGTCTCAAACCAGCTGATGATCTGCTGGACATCGGCCCAGATCTTCCAAGTCATCAGGAAGGTGACAACAAAACGCAACAGCTCCAACCCCGTGGGGTCTTCCAAGGCGTGGTCGCCGTTGATGGCGATGATTCCGACTGCGAGGGTTAGCACCCGCCGGAATAGACAGAAAAGAATAGCCAAGACACACCATAAAGAAGGTCGAAAAACAGCTCAAAGCTCATCACCTCGGTATGCTCAGCAGCGCGCCTAAGCACTATCAGCCACAAATCTTATCTCAACCCAAAACAGGACAACCAACCATAATAATCCGCGATGGAAGTACTGCTTGATAATCGGACGCCGAAAAAACCGCATCGCCTCACCATCCCCCCTCCTCCCCCCCTCCCAAAACGAACTCTCCCCCCCTGACGAATCCGCCAAACTCACCCCCGACGAGGCCACCCCCTCACCCTCCTCCCCACTGGCATCATCTGCCGCATACGTCCTCACCTTCGCATCAAACCCAAACTTCTCAAAGTTCCTCCCCAGCCCTCCCACCTCCCTCTCCGCCGCCGCCCTCTCCAGCCTCTCCAGCTGCGCACTCACCGCATCCAGCTGCGCCCTCGTGCCCTCCAGCTCATCGACCACATCCGCGCCGACTTTCTCGCGCAGCTGCGCGCGACGCGTCTCGTGGTGCGATTTGGTTAGCCCTAGGAAGTGCCGGTGCTCGTCAGAGCCGTGCACGACGACTTCGACTTGGATGGGGGGGTTGGCTTCGTGGGAGCGGGCGTAGCGCTGGCGGAGGGCGTCGATGTCGGAGGGGAGCGCGACGAGGACCTTGCGCCCGTCGGGGAGGAGGAATTCCGAAGGGCGGCGGCGCGCGCCGGGGGCGCGGGTGGAGTGGGGGGTTGTGGACATTTTCAACTTGAGTTAGTTGAGATTTGTGGTGATGGTGAAAAAGATGGTGGGTGAGTTTGCGATGGATGGATGGGAAGCTGAAAATGCGGTCGGGCCCGGGGTGTTGGACACGGTCTGGACGTGCCGGCCTCAGGCAGGGGTGCAGCCTTGCCTGCAGGTGCTGACTGCAGTGGTCTGAAACGGGAAATGGCGGCGATGGGAAATTAACACCGATACGAGTGCCGATGCTACGCAAGAGATAGCGCTCTACCAAAGCGGGAAGGAATTTGTCCAGGGGGGTCATTGATATCGAATCGGAGGCTCACGATCTTTGCTAGTGAGACATGGGATTTTGCAGATTTCGGTGGCAATACGACCCGTGAGTCAGCAACACCACATCGGTTGTTCCTGCCTGCGAAACAATCACAAGTCTCTATCTCCGATGGCACGAGAATAATCCAATCAACCTGATACAGACCTCGCGAAGCCTAGGAGATACACAGGCAATTTAATTGGCTGCAGGGGTTGAACTTGCCTATCACCGATATTCAGCTGGGGACACACACGTGCAGGGCCTAGGGATTTGCATCACTAGTGACGAGCTCTGTCGTTTTTCTTAATTCCTACAAGACAGTCTCATGCCGACTTCTCTAAAGCCGATGACTCTGTGGCAGAAAACGCGTTTGTTATCTCAAATAACAGGACTTCCTTACAGTCACTAAAAGTGAGACCTCGCTGTTGAACAAGACATCTCGTCCAACACGATCGAAAAGCTCACCTCCACCCTACACAAATACCCCCATACCGACATCCCAAACATCAAGGCAGCACAAATCGCCGGCATCGCCCGGCTAGTTCAACCGGTAGAGCGTGAGACTCTTAATCTCAAGGTTGTGGGCTCGACCCCCACGTCGGGCTCAATTCCCGTCTTCGATGTTGGCGTTTGCCTTTCTTTTTGCGTGAATCTCACAGATGGCCTAAGCTTTGCGAGATTTGTATAGCCCCAGGATGCAACCGTTCTTTTTGAACCTTGTTCCCTCTTGGCTGGTTGCAGGTCACGGTAAGTAGAAGCTGGTATTGACAAGCAGTCCATGACTCGTCATTCCACCTGCGTACAGGTGATCGAGACCTGTCTCGCCAGTCAGGTGTTCGATCTGGCATGGCCTCTTACAAAATAAGAAGAGAAGCACCATATCAACACATAGCATGAGGCATGAGGCAAACAATGATTTAGCACAACACAAATTTGGATTGTGCCTTCTTACTCTGAACCTACTATCGCAATCGACTAAGTAGGCAGGTACATAAATTCCAGAGCGAGAGACAGTAAGATCAGCCGGTAGGCAAACTCGCAACAAGCCGAAAAACATCGCGAAAATGAACACTCAACAAACATATCGGGCAGTTAACGCACCTAGGAAACCACATCGCCGCTCGGCTCGACGTCGCCGAAACAGAAGCAAAAGCACATCCACTTCGCACGCACAATCATCTACCCCTCGCTCCCCAGACTCACACTCAAACCTTCGCCCAGCGCAGCTGAACCGCCATCGCAATGACGGGCAAAACGCTCACAATCTCTCCCAGCCCAGCATACTCAGGCGGGATGCGAACATTCTTCAGGGGCATAAACACGCCGGCTCCAAGCAGGATGGCAAAGATGTTGTAGACGAAGCTCCAGCCAAAGTTGAGCCAGATCCGGGTGACCGACTTCTTGCTGACGTTGATGAGGGTCAAGATGCCGGTCAGACGGGGCGTCACGAGGATGACGTTCGCGGCGGACTTGGCGACATCGGCGCCGATGCCTTGGCTGTCGTTTGCGTGCTGGATGGCGACGCCGATGGATGCTTGGGCGAGGGCGACTGCGTCGTTGGTGCCGTCGCCGCAGAATATCACGACTTGTGATGGGTTCTTCTGCTTGGTCGTTTTCTTCTGCTGGGCGGTTGGGATTGTGGTGGCGTCGAAGCCTTGGAGGTTCTGGATGTACTTCTGCTTGTCTGCGGGGGTGCAGCGTGAGCGGACGTTGGTCTCGGGGATTTTGAGGTCGGCTGCCAGAGCGCGGACCACGGCGTCGTCGTCACCGGAGACAAGGTGGACTTCGATTCCGCGGCCTTGAAGCTTCTGGACCGTATCGAGGGCGTCGCTGCGGACGGTGTCCTTGAGACCAATAACGGCAGCGACGGCGTTGTCGATGGTGAAGCAGAACGCTGTGAGCGATTGGGCGAGGATCTGCTGAACCTGTTCGTTCGAACTCTGCTCTAGCCAGCGGGAGTTGCCGGCGCGGAGGATCTGGCCCGATGCAGACGTTCCCTCTACGCCCTTACCAGGTATAGCTTTGACGTTAGATATGACCGCCGGCGTCACCCCCTTTGCCTTCAGATGCGTGGCGATGGCGACTGAGACCGGATGCTTGATGTCTTTGACCAACCCAAGGAGCAGCGGTGCGATCACATCGCTGTTGACGTATTTCTCCGTCGCGACTGAGAGCTTTCCTTCTGTGAGTGTTCCAGTCTTGTCAAAAACCACATGAGAGGTCTTGAGCGCGATCTCAATGGCCTGGGAGTCTTTGAAGATGACACCATGCTTTGCAGCTACCCCCGTACCAACGACGACCACCATGGGTACAGCAAGGCCTATCGCGCAAGGGCAGGAGACAATGAGGACGGTGATGGCATATGTCACAGCCTGGATAGCCGCATCAGATCCGATCAACATCTGAACCTGGATGCCAACGCCTATCCAAGCGGCGAATGTGATCAGCATAATAGTGAGGATGACCGGGACGAAATAGCTTGCGACTTTATCCGCGAGCTCTTGAATTTCTGGCTTGCCCAGCTTTGCCTGGTCGACCAGCCCAGCTATCGCGCTGATGGTGTTGTTGCCGGGCAGTCGGCTCAGCCGAACAAGGAGCGTTCCGGATCCGTTGATGGTGCCAGCAATGACGGCAGATTTGATCCGTTTTTCAACTGGCTGCGACTCGCCCGTGATCATCGATTCGTTGACTTCAGAGGAGCCTTCAACGACTGTGCCATCTGTCGGGATCAACGAGTCAGGCGCAACCTTGAAGATATCGCCATATTGTAGCAGCCTGGTGTCGATATCTTTCGTGCTGTCATCTGTCGGGTCCACAACGGTGGCGGTGGACGCTTGAAGTGAGCGAATGGAAACGGACTCGACGGCCTTCTGGCGGGCCCACGCAGCGGCCCAGCGGCCAACCATGATGAGAGTGACAAGAAGAGTGCTCGTCTCGAAGAATTGGCCAATGTAAAGCGGGTTTCCTGTGGCAGTATAGGCGAAAGCAATGACAGAGAAGATGTAAGCGGCGCTTGTGCTTAGCACAATCAAGAGATCCATCTCGACCATTCGAGAGAAAATCAGACTCTTCAATGCATTTTTGTAAAACTCCCCGGCGACCACAACCTGGACGATCGTAGCCAGGGCCAGGGAGACGGCGCCATAGGTGATCTCCATGTCGGGAATAGGGGCCCAGGCCATGACCAACACAGGGATTGTCAAGACGATGGAAAGCAGCGTCTTCCAACCCATATTGCGAACATGTCTCGTATTTGCTCCGAGCGATGGGTCGGGTCGCGGCGGGGCAAGTTCCAACGGGGTGCTCCAACCCTTCTCAACGAGGTCCCTCGCTTTGGCAACACCTGGGTCGTATTCGATGTGAACGGTCTTCTTGTCGACGACCGTGACGTCTTTGACTCCTATTGGCCGCGGGAACTCCACAAAGCTAGAGGGATCGGATACAGTGACATCAAAGCCAAATCCCTCATCCTCAACCTTCTCGCACTTGAACTCGCTGGTTCGCTCCAGGTGCTGCATGATGTCTTCCGAGTTGCCATAACGGGGATCAATGTCGAATTCAGCCCTTGAGAGAATCAGGCTGACTTTCACGTTCCTGACATGTTGCACCGTCGCCAAAGTTCTCTCTAACTTTTTGGCACATCCAGTGCATGTCATACCAGTGGCGCTGATAACGATATGCTCGTAGTCGATGTGTCCTTTTTCAAGGTCTGCTGCAGAGAAAGGGTCGCCAGAACCTGTTCTAATCTCCTCGCCGTGATCATCGCCACAGCAGGAATCATCATCCCCGCAGGAATCGACTTGGGTCTTGACATCGCCGCCCTTGGCAGGAGAATCGCCACAACAGCCCTTTTTGGCGCGTGTAGCTTTTTTCGTATGGCCATGAAGCTCGTGGGCACCATGAATCGTTGGTTCGTGAGGGTGGTTGTGATTATGACCGAATGCGTGAGCGTGTTTATGGGCGCGAGCGTGCTGGTGCGGGTGCGAGCTCGACGAGGGCTTCGCGCAGCAAGAATCAACGGAGCGCCGCGACATGGCGCTCGCGCTGCTCGACCGAGAGCTGGAGCGCTTCATACCTCTTTTCCTATCGATGGATGAGCGCTGCTTCGGCGCGCAGCAGGACTCCTGACCAAGGGCAAGCAGAGCGCGACAAATGCATCCGAGAGCCGCCAGGGTAGTAGCGTAGCGATCGCGGGTGACGCGGGTATGATGTCCGCATGGCTTGCCGTCTTCGACTCCCAAACATTCAGAGCTCTTCAATGAGACGCTTGAAGAAGAAGTGCCTTAAATGGAAGAGATCAGCACAACTCATCGAGGTAAATTGCCAACGTGTGGCGGGCAAACAAACGTACCAACAGGTGACTCCCGGACCTCGACAACGGGCTTCTTCTCACCCTCGCATGCGCGCAGGGCGAGCCGGTCCAGACAGGTATCGTCGCAGCAAGGAACCGTCGTGCCATCACAACACTCAGGATTTGCTGGGCTAGCAGCCTCCGTGGGTGTCTGAGGCGCATCGCAGCAATCGTCCTTGATTTCGTGGGCGGCAACGGGGGGCGCACAGCATTCTTGTCCGTGGTCACCCAGGTGTGAATCAGCATTCGGGTTGTTTGCTTCCATCGTTGCCTGTTCGGCGCAACAACCGGTCTGGCAGCCGATGGGAGCCGGTCCCGACTTTTTGTTCACGGACGGCTCATCGGCGTCCCCGCAGCAAGAATCCGCCGAGCAGCCGTCACTCTGCGCGTCAGCAGCGCAGCCGCTGGCGTCATCATTCTCACGGTTCGAAGTCGGTTGTTGGAGAGTCTCTGGCGGACTAGCCGCCTGGGCTAGAGCCTCGGGAGGCCCACAGCAATTGGAGCCGCACGCCATATTGTGCAAGTGGTTTTTCCGGGGTAGCGTTGGGAGGGAGGGCGAACCGGCTTGGCTCGGGGTGATGCGCAGGGAAGAATTCTAGAAGGGAGGCTTGGAGGCTTGGCTTCTGATAAAGCTCAGTTCCTTGGTCAATTGAGCTCCAAGCAGGAAACGATTGGGGCAAAATTCAGTGCAAGATCTGCCGAGAGCTCCCGTTTGGGACGTCTCAGATTGCCGAGGGGCTGCTAGTCTTACACAGACTGTCGCAGTTCTTTCCATACCACAAAAGAGCCCGGGGAGTCGGGAAGCGGGTTGATGTTTCGGAGTTTGTCGAGCAAACAAGCAATCGCGTCCGGATGAAGTGCGGGGGAGCACGGGCCGCCCAGGGGGATGCGGTCGTTTCCGGGCACGCTGTTTTGCTGGCCTGCTTGTTGACTGGCTGGCTTCTCTGACCTGCTTTTGCTGTGTCGGTGGCAAATGCTGGCGTCCCGTTCGCCTTCCGAAGACCGGACCGTGATTGGCGATGACTTGCGCCAGGAACAGCGACTGGGAGGAGAGCTCTCGGCAGATGCAGATGCAGCCCCGACAGACGTCCGATTGGTTGCGCGTCGACGGCTAACCTGTCTCGGGCCTCTGCTCTGCAGCGTTGTGATGAATCAGAGTAACACCACCTCAGTGCCTTCCCGGTGCTGGAATTTGATAACGTGAAGACGAATTTCCGTGTGCTTGCCGAGCTGGGGAATGTTGAGCGGTGTGGTGCATCGTCGAAGTCGGGCCATTGCACATCCGCGCGGGCGAGCACTCAAAGTGGTATCAGACGGACCGCTCCACGTGCGTCCCGTGGTATTCCGGCTGCGCCCTCACCGCCTACGGTGGCTTCCACGCCGACTATTTGCTAGAATGCGCCCCTGTCAGCGGGCGGCACGAAGGCGTCTGCATGTGACCATCATCTGACTGAGCCGCCGACAAAGCGGTATCTCCCGACCTTCGGGATCCAGGATTTGGAGCAACGCGATCGGTGTTGCTCGCCGATCAGAGACATCCATCAGATTGGCCAGCGAGCTGACTGTAAATTCTACATGATCCTCCCGTCTCGGCGCAAGTTTTCTCGACCTTCGTATCCGTGATTCGTCTAATACGGAAGGCCACACTTGCGTCCTGTTGTTAGCGGCAAACCTAATTGTCAATCGCGCAGTGACAGCGGGAACCCGAGCAGCCAAAGTTAGTTCATTGCGCCTGCCCCCGCAGTTCGACTGTGATGGGATGTTTCCATGTGGGTCAGCTAATCAATCGATCCAGTCCATTTCGACCAGATTGGCATTCGGGTTGGAGGCAACAACCGCAGGAGGAGGGAGATCCCTTCGGCTGAGGCCGCTCTCCAGCCATGTGTTCTTGCCCGTCCCGGACCGACGAACCCTATGAGGGCGAGGGCCACAATCAGAGCCCCAACCACCTGTCGGCCGATTTGACGACGAATCAAGACCTTAACGGTATTGCAAATACCAGAGAAATCAGAAACCGAGCTGCCCACGCAATACCTGGCTCGTCCCACGCACTGAACGACAGTATCAGCGCCGCTCCGAATGAACCCCCCGGTGGCGGCGTAGTGTTGGGGGAGAAGTCGCCCGATGGTCTCTCCATCGGTCGGCTTGGCGGGGCGGGGGCTGGACGAGATGGCGATTCCAAGGTTGCCGCTGTCGAGGTTGTGGCGGCTCCCTTTGGGTCTAGCTCTCCCTCGAACGGTGGCAGCATTCGCAAGGATCAGTCTCGTCTCGCCCGCCTGAAGCAGGTTCTTTTCACTTATGCTCAGTTTGTTGGTCCCGGTTTCATGATTGCCGTGGCGTACAGTTAGTGCAGACTGCAGACCCCAAGCTCCCGTCCGTTCGTCCTGCTGACCCGCCGAAGTTGACCCCGGAAACTACGCCACCGATATCGCCGCCGGTGCGTCCTACCGCTTCAAACTTCTCTTCATCGTTCTTCTCAGCAACCTCTTTGCCATTCTCTTGCAGAGCCTCGCAATCAAACTTGGTACCGTCACCGGACTCGATCTGTCATCGGCTTGCCGCGCCTTCCTCCCGCGATGGCTGAATTATCTCCTGTACGGGCTGGCCGAAGCTGCCATCATCGCGACAGACATCGCAGAGGTACCAAAACCGAGAGAATATGCAGAGATTCGTCAGTCTAACAGCATCAGGTCATCGGTACTGCCATTGCCCTCAACCTACTAATTCCCCAACTCCCGTTGATTGCTGGATGCGCACTCTCCATCCTCGATGTGATGATTATCCTTTTCTTTTACAATCCCTCGAGCTCCATGAAAGGGCTCAGGCTCTTTGAGATGTTCGTGTGTCTCTTGGTGCTGGGGGTTGTGATTTGCTTCAGCATTCAGCTGTCCCTCATCACAGGGACAAGCGTGGGGGAGGTTTTCAGAGGCTACCTACCTTCGGGGGCAGTCGTTGAACAACAAGGGTCAGTCGTGGCATTCCAACAATACAAGGAACTTGGAAGATACTGATAACCACTCTTAGACTGTACCAAGCCTGTGGCATCCTCGGCGCCACCGTCATGCCTCACAGCCTGTTCCTCGGCTCCGGCATTGTCCAACCTCGCCTCCGGGAATATGACGCTAAACGCGGCCTCCTTCCCACCGAACCCACTTCAGCTGCCTCCTCTACCAACGAAGGCGTGGACAAGGTCTATTACATCCCGTCCGAAGCCGCTATCAAGCACTCCCTGAAGTACTCGATCGTAGAGCTCGCACTGTCTCTCTTCACATTCGCCCTGTTCGTAAACTCAGCCATCCTCATCGTGGCCGGCGCCTCCCTCTATGACAACCCTGACGCCGTTGGCGAAGAGGACATCTTTGCCATCCACGCTTTACTATCTCGCAGCATATCCCCCGCCGCTGGCACCGTCTTTGCCCTCGCGCTGCTCCTTTCTGGTATCTCAGCCGGAATAGTCTGCACCATCGCCGGGCAGATGGTCAGCGAGGGCGCTCTCAACTGGAAGATGAAGCCCTGGGTGCGGCGACTGGTGACCCGCTCCATCAGCATCACGCCGTCCATCATCATCGCCGGCGCCGTGGGAAAGTCCGGCCTCAACACCGCCTTGACGGCGTCGCAGGTGGTGCTAAGCAGCGTCTTGCCATTTGTGACGGCGCCGCTGATCTACTTCACCTGTCTGAACAAGTACATGACTGTTCGGCCTGGCATGGCTCGGTTTCACGTCGAAGAGGACGAGGAGACAGCGCTCTTTGCTCGGCGAAAGGGTGGCTTGTCTCACGGTGGTGGGCACGCGGGAGGGGTCAAGATGGCAAATTCATGGTGGTTGGCCATCATTGCTGGCCTGGTGTGGCTCCTTATCGCGGTGATGAACGTCGCGAATTTGGTGCTGCTTGGGTTGGGACAGTGAGACCGTCTGGGTACCGGGCTGCTGTCCGTTCTTCGTGCCGAAACTGGTCAGAAGATATGGACAAAGAGCAAGCGGGGTGGCGTTCAACACAGCCATCTACTGGGAGCTGGTCGACGAAAAAAGGGATCGTGCGGAAGCAGAATGAGGCCGTCTGATGAAGGAAGGAAAACGAACCGGCGTTGGGGTTACCAACAACCACTGCAGCTGATGGACAAGGTTACCAACAACCGAGACCAGGACAACGACTGAGCATGAACAAAATGGAAACCAGCCTGTATACAGTCCTTACCTACTTTATTTCCTTTGGTGCGTATTGCTACAGATATCCCACAAAAAGCAAGAGCTTTGCCCAGAGACACCCATCTGGTGTCCGCGTCATGGGTCTCAGAGGCAAAAATATCAGCTCCACAATCGAATCACCTGTGGAGCAAGCTGCACATCATGAATCTTCCTTACCGGGAATCGAACCCGGAGCTTCGCGGTGAAAGCGCGATATGTTGACCGTTACACTATAAGGAACTGAATTGTTGAGATTCGAGTGCAGTGTTGGTGCCTGTGACCGCCGCCCGCCCTACAAGCCATGCTAACCATCCGACGAGAGCGTTTCAGCGCCGTTCAATCCCACGGGTGCAGTGAGTTGGCAACGACGTCGCTCTCAATCGCCAAGTTGAGGACAGCATGGCAAGGTGAATCGGTTCCTCAATCGGTTAGTCCTGGCGCATGTTTGGGATGCCCTTTGTGGTTGGCGGCCGGGCCCAATCGGATGACCCAGCAAGTGCAACCCGTCTCAGATGTGCGCACCACTGGCGCTCAACAGTGAAGCGCCAGCCCAAACTTCCCCTCACAAAGGTCGGCGACGTACCTGCGCGATCAGTATTCCCTCCTCATACCTGCTTACCTTTCTAGCATTGACTGACGATACTGCACCGGTACCGACGAGACATATCAAGAGCGTATCACCGGTTTAGATCCAGCCCCGAAAATGCCGCGCAAAAAGGCCCTCCTTATCGGCATCAACTACACCGGCACCGAGCACGAGCTCAATGGGTGCATCAACGATGCGATGAATGTGCGCGATTTCCTCGTCAACGACAGGGGTTTCCCGGCCCAGGGCGACGACGACATGCTCATCCTGACGGACGAGCCCGAGAACGAGGGCACGCAGCTCTACCCAACTACTGCCAATATTCTGGCCGCGTTCGAGTGGCTGGCGAGCGGCAATGAGTCGGGAGACGTGCTGTGGCTTTCGTATTCTGGACATGGAGGTGCGTCCGGTAGCTGGGAGGTGCGATTGCGAGAACGTGGCTGACGCGGAGCAGGACAGGTCAAGGATCTGGAGGGCGAGCGAGCATCGGGGTAAGGCAGATCCGTGGGGATCGGGGTTGTTTGCTAATACTGCCAGTCTCGACGATACCATCTGCCCTATTGACTTTGCAGAGAACGGGCAGATCACGAGCGATGTGGTAGGTTGCGCCCACCCCTTCGTCGCGGCCGCAGACTGACAGCTGCAGCTCCACCGAGCGATTGTATCTCCGATGCACCCCGAAGCGCGCTTGACTATCCTCTTCGACTGCTGCCACTCCGGCTCGGCATGCGAGCTCCCGTTTGTATACCGCCCGGACGCCGAGGGAAACATCAATATGCTGGACACCTTCAAGAAGGGCGTTGGTCTTGTCCGGGCCGCGGGCGACCTCCTTGGGGGTGGGCTGACGAGGGACAAGGTCGACGACGCCAAGATGCTGCTCGGCGGCGCGACCGACTTCTTCCACAGCTTGCGGTATGGTGGATCGGGAGGCGCCGACGACGAGGGGCTAGCGGCGGAGAGCTTCCAGGAGGATTGGCATTCGGAGGGCAAGGACGTGTGGATGTTTTCGGGCTGTCGCGACGACCAGACTTCGGCGGACGCAACGATTGCGGGGGCGGCGACGGGCGCGATGTCGTGGGCGTTCATGAAGACGATGCGGGAGAATCCCGAGCAGAGCTATGAGAATGTGAGTGGTCTGGGGGTCGTTGAGAGGAGTGGAACTAATGTCAGCAGGTGCTCCAAAACACGCGGACCGCGTTGGTCGAGAATTACTCGCAGGTGCCGCAACTCAGCTGCGGAGGGCGCTACGATCTCGACCAGCCCGTGCTTGTACGTATCACCTCACTTGCCCTCGGCAATGGCGAAAGCAAAACTGACAGTGGCAGCTCTGATGGAGGACCTCGGGATGGCGCAATCGCGCATTGCGGACGCGACAGCGAGGAATCGGCTGGCTCGGCCGCGCATTCGAGTGCAATGGGGACGGGCTTGGGCGATGCAATTTGGTGGAAAGAGCTCACGTAGAGCAAATCCGCATTCGTAGAATTTGCAGCCGAATGGAAACGTCAGGCAAACGCGTTGCAGAGTGTCAAGGTGATGATGCAATGTCAAGTCAAGCTCTCCAGCCAAGCCGTCAGCTCTTGCCAAGCTTCCAGATCGACTGAACAGTGCCGAGAGAAGGCAGCCCCACTTGTGGGGACAGTGTGAGCTCCGTTGCAATAGATTCTTGCACAGTCCCCGCCCTCTCTCTTTCAACGTCTGACACTGGGGAGCATTTCACCTTTCGGACACAAACAAAGCGGCGCAGGCGCCTGTGAACTTGAACGCCAGCCCCAGGTTTCGACACGACATGCAAAATGGACAGGGACAAAATTGCATCGGAGAACCTGCTTGGTCAGTATTTCTCCCGCTCACCACACCCCCCCAGAAGCCCCATGCTCCAATTGCGGTCCCTCTCCCTCGGCACGACTCAGCACGCGCAGCGCTCTGAGCGGCGCTCTCCACCCCGGCAACGCCCGCCCCGGCTAACCCACCCCAGACCAGGAAAACAAGCTCATTGCGGAGATCCTCGCTGGCTTCCGCGCCCTAGTCCGCAGTAGCACCGACCGGGTTAACAACACGGCCTCTACCGGTCAAGCGGCTTCCAACGCGATGGCGATAGAGATCCAGACGAGTGGCCTTGTTAGCCCCCCCCCTCCACTCAATCTGTCTCGCTCCTCGCTGACCCCCCGCAGATCAAGTCGATCGAAGACCTCCTCAAGCTCACCCGCCAGTTGCGGGAGCTGTGGGTCGTTGGTCCGCTTAAGAAGCCTGGCGAGGGCGACACCGAGGCGCAGCGGATCATCCAAGCTGACGCGGCCCAGTTCTTTGCAACCCTCAATAGTATGCGCCATGAACAGCGACTGGAGGAGGCCGCTTCTCGCGGCGGAAGCATGCAGTACGAGGAAGGCGCACTGCGCGGGAGACCGCCGACGCCCACCGGGTCTAAGGGCTCTGAGAGTGATGCGGCTTCGTCCGCTACGGTTGGCAGGGCTTAGCGGTGGTCACTCGGACATCAGAGATAGGTTAGCGGGTGTCTCGCTGGGTGAGATGAGACGGAGAGGACGACGAGGACGAGGCTCGGTCATTAAATCAAAGATACGATAGCTAAATATTCTGGTAGCCCGTCCCAAAAGAACGATATTCACCGACTAGGCGAGAGCGTTAAATCGTTTCACGTGCACTCAACCCGCCAGCACCCATTTTCTGACCTCCAGGACTTCCGCATCAAGCGAGGCAGCAATTTCCCATCGATGGTGGTTTCGGTATAGAGTCGCCAGGCCACCCTTGCTGATCAGGGTCTCGGTGTGACTTTCGCCCAAGACTCGTTTGCTCGTCTCCAACACTTGCAACCCTAGCGACTCCGCCTCGTCCCATCGGCCCTGATTCCGGTACAAGTCGCCGACAGGCTGGCCATACTGCTAAGTGTGTCGGGATGCTTCCTCCCCAGCACCTTGATGCTTGCCTCCACCACTCGCACCTCCAACTCTTCTGCCTCGCTCCATCGGCGTTGACTTCTGTAAGTGGATGCCAGATTCCCCATGGCTGTGAGCGCCAGCGGGTGTCCCTTTCCTCGCACTTTGACAGTCACTTCCATCACTTTCAGCTCCAACTGCTCCGCCTCCTGCAGCCGGCCCAGATTCCAGAGCGTAGACACTGGGTTTCCCATGGTGACGAGCGTGTCGGCATGCTCCTCCCCTTGTGTCCTCTTCCGCACATCCATAACCCGCGATTCGAGCGCCTCCGCCTCCGCTTCATGCCACACGCCCCGGTCCTGGTAGACGGGCACCAGATTGCCCATAAAGGTAAGATATAGCGGATCCTCTTCCCCTAGCAACCTCACGGTCCCCTCCATAACACGCTGGAACGTCGACTCGGCCTCCTTCAAGAGAATAGCTGACTCCCGCGGAACAATCTGACCGATGCCTGGAATAGGTAGTTCTTTGTAGAAGCAGCTGATGTTGATCGGGTGTTACACGTGCAGGCTGTTATCCTGACGGGAGTTGCGCGCCATTACCAACGCGTGAAAGCTATCCTGGGTCTGAGCGAGCATCTCTGACTTCTGGGCGCTCTTTGGATTTTATATCAAAGCCTAGAATAAGGTACCAAATGTATTAGCAGACATTACCTGAGGTAAGGGTGCTTTCCAGGTCATGTCAATCAAGGGGGGCGTGTGTCAGCTTGCAGTTTCGCATACCAGACCGCCCAAACTATTGCAAACAAAGATGACCGGCCGTCCGGCCTGAGGTTGTCTCTCGATATGAGGTCAGAGATGTGAGCAGATTGGACGCGTGATTTCCAACCCTGTTCTGCGACACGACGCCTCGCCAGTCCCACCATGTACGCATCATACCTACCCAAACGTGGCCCTAAGTACCCTCGGACGGCAGGAGGTCTTAGGCCATGGTTCGGATGCGTCGTGGGCTTTCCAGGTCCTCTCGCGGTCTACCATGAGACCATGGACGAAGACGATGCTGCAGATGAAAAAGGAAACGAAATTCGTTAGGCGGACTTTATGTAATTTTCTCTCTGAGGTGGGGGTTAAAGGTATATGCTTTACCTACTCGACAACCGCATTTGCCGGCTGGTTTAATAGTTTGGTGTCTGATGGGAAGGCTGTGTTCGCTGTTGGGTATGAAGTCGGGCATGAACCCGCCGCTCCCGTCAACACAGCTTTCCCCCCGCTAGAAAGACATGCTGCCACCAAATGGGAAGCGAGCGACGGCGGTGATGGTCGGTCTCTCAAAACTGTAGCTCTGTCTCTAGGTAACCGAGGCAGGTCGGCACCTAGGTCATGTTCTAGGTTCAGATGATCGTTATTTTTTAGTCTGAGACTAGGAGACATTGTGGTATCGCCCTGATACTCGTCGACCCGAATCTCAGAGCTTCAGTACAAACAGATTGCCTCCTTACCCTCTCTCTCTCTCTGTCTCTCTCTCTCTCTCCACTCAACCTTCCCTCCCAGACCTTCCATCCTTTAGAATTGAATCACACACCCCCAACGACACCACCACCATGTCCTCTAACCGCCGAAATCAACCCCAGTGTCCTCGCATGTTCCGATCAATTCTTACGTCTTCCCATTCTTCTTGAGCAAATTCGTAGAAAAGATAGGTTATATCTTGACATTCTTGAGTTCTTTAACGACCCTCTCGTAAAACGCCAGCTGGATCCTCGCGTGCACTTCGGCGTCGTCGTCGTCGTCGTCGTCGTCGTCGCCGTCGTGCTTGCCTGGCTGCCCCTCCAGCCCTAGCCCCAGGCCGGCTAGGCTAGTTAAGCATGCCTCGATTGCTTTGGCTACCCTGTCGCCCATCCGTGCCGCCAGCTCTCTGAGTCTCAATGCCACCAAGAGCTTGGACCTCACCGCCATGGTGTCGCTGAACGTCGCGGCATTCTCGTCCCGAAGCCCTATAGTCTGCGCGACGGGCTCCCACAGCGCCACTTCCAGCAGCACGATGCCCAGGCTGTAGATATCGTAGCCCTGCCGAAAGCCGGCGTAGGACGTGTCGGCCTCGCGGCCGCTGCCCTGGACGTGTGGATGACGGTACAGATCGTGCGCAGGGTTGCGCACCAGCACCTCGGTATACCGCGGGTCCTTGCTGGGACGCGCGTAGTCGAAGCCGGCGATGTACGGGCGCGCGAGATCAACCTGGCCATCGGCACATGCAGGGTTCTCGCTAGAACTAGAACTGCTACTAGGGAAGAAGAGGATGTTGCTGGACCGCAGGCTCTTGTGCAGCCAGCCGACGGCGTGAAAGCGCTCGAGGCACTCGGCGAGACAGTGGCTGAGAGCGACCCGCGCCGTCATGCTCGGCACGGGCCGCGAAGTACCGGCGCGCAGCAGGTCCAGGAGCGACACGGGCCGTGAGGTAGGCGCTACACCGGCCGGCTTGTGGAACACGAGACCAAAGCGCACGCCCTCCTGGAGGCCGCTGGTATAGGGCTCTCGGATGTACCCGCTGCAGCGCGGGTAGCGGAGCTGCTCGCAATGCCGCGTCTTTTTCAGCAAGAGAGCGAGGGCTCCCATCCGACGCTCGATGGTGGTATCTGGGCCGCTCTTGTTGTTGTTGTTGCCGCGCGCGGCGGGCTCCAGGAGAACGTACTTCCATTCCACCCAGACCTGTTCATCCGGCCCCATGGATCCGCCGTGGAGAATGGCTTCCGCGCGTTGCTGGTCCTGGCGCGGCGAGGGAGGCTCCTTGTCGAGGATCGTGACGCGTGATCTTGGAATCTGCGCTGACTCGACTGCGCTCACGAGCTGGCTAAGGCCTAGGGCATGTGGCGTGGTACCCGTCACTTCGCATTTCTCGATGCCCACCGAAAGCGCCTTGATCTGCGCCAGCGTATCGAGCTTTTCAAGGCTGGGGCCGTCGCCGGCCTGATTATCTGGGGGTGAGATGCTGCCGCAGGAGGGAGCATGTTTCAAGGTGAATAGCTCAACCAGCTGCTCCAGCTTGGTGTTGAGCTGCATGATCTGGTAGTTTGTCCTTGTCTACGGTCTAATTATTAGCTCGTTTTCGGGCCTCTTGCAAAACAAAAAAATCTCAGCCGGTAGGGGGGAAGCAAACCTGAGTTTCCAAGAGCAGCTCCAGCTGGCTGCTGTTCAGCAGCTCCTTGAGCAGATCGTTCAGCTTGGATAGCTGGGCGACCAGGTTTTCCATCTTTGCCTTGTCGCAGGTCACCCACCGAAGCCGGGATGGGAGGACACGGGTCGATTCGGCGTATTTCAAGCACCGGCTCATCAGCGGGGCGGTGTGAGGAAACTTGACCTGGAAACCCGCCTCCTCCAGTTGTCTGGCTGACGGAGCGCGGGCCGCGTCTGCGCTGAGCGTGTCCGTTTCCTCAACGATGAGCTGCCGTGTCAGTTTCTTGTGGCGCTCATCGTACCGGCCAAATTCCAGCAGCAAAAGGCGCTGTTGCTCCAGGATATCCATCAGCATGGCCTTGTGAGCTCGACCGATAACGAGGCTGTCGTCGGATTCGGTCAGCTGGACAACGTTCGCCCAGTCGAGGATGCGATACTGTTCAGCCTTGAACCGCACACGAAGGTATTGGAGGTCTTTAGGCATCCCGTTGGCCTCAGCGATGAGCTGGTACGCTGCCTATTGTTCAGCCACTCTCTCTCTTATCGGTTCGTACAAGCCTCGAATCGACCTCGCCTTACTTTTGACCAGCCCAGCGAAGACATCAAACGTGAGCGAGACGACGCCAATAGCGATTTCGGCCATGATAGGCTGTAGCTAGAGAGAATTAGGGGGAAACGTTCGCGACAGTCGCGGTCTCAGAAGACGCACGGGGTGGGGAGTTGGGGTAGGGAGCTCGACACTTAACACTCTCAGCATCAGCTGCAGCGGCAGCAACCGCCCGCAGACCCTTGGATGAATGAACATCCTCGGCGGCTTGCGCAGTAATAAAAAAAAAGCAAGCAGGCGAGCCGCCCTGTCCGTGCAATTCGATCACAGCGGAAAGGGCCGTGGGCGTGGAGGTGGCTGCGCGGCACAGCCCAAGGCGCTCCAGCTGAAGATAGCCTGTCTGATTAGGCGCTTTCCTCCGGTCTCGAACCAGAAATCCGCCAGCGGCTGTGATGCCAATAGTTCCGCCGCCAGACGCCACCCCCCTGAGGTCCGAACCCCAAAGTAATGTCCGGTGCATCAAACGTGAAAAGATGATCGCAGAGTCTTGCCAGCTGGACTTCGACCGCCCAGCAGCCCACGCTAACCACAGCATGCCGGGATCCACGTAGCTCCTAGCGCGTGCTTCATCCATGGCCGAATGTGCGTCTAATATGCCGGACGGACTCTTTCATGTCCACCGCAGCCCGTATCGCAACTTTACACATCCTCCGGTTGTAGGCTCTTGACAAAGGGTTGCATCGTCATCATTCTATTTACTCATCCGGAAAATGGAACCGGGCGAAGAAAGTCCTCATCCTGACAGCAGGATTATGGAGTCGGCATCTGCACCTGTCCAAGGAACCGCAAAGGAGCCAGCCCGCAGCGAGAATGAGTCGGCAGACGATCGAGAGGGCCATGCCCATCTGCCGCCGCCGCCGCATCTTCCTCAGGAGACCCCAAATGATTCAGAGTGCAGCAGCCTCCATTTGTACCACACAGCTTCCGCAACTGCTGAACAGCCGCTGGTAGATACGGTGCAGGCCGAGCCCAACATTTCTTTGAATACCACGGACATACCCAGCTCTTGCAGGGGCGACGACATCTCGGGCACGGCAACGAACAACAGCAATGTCGACTCACCATGCTCCCCTTGTCGTCCGCATGAATTTAGCGGAAAGGTCCTGAACTCCCTTGGGCACGGTTCGTATGGTATGGTGCATAGAGTTGTGTGTTCAAAATGCAACGAGGTAATTACTACTCCCCTCCCCCTCCCCACCACTCAGAGGATATAAGCCGGCGTATAGATGCCATAACTGAACCGCCGCAACAGTCGTTTGCTCGAAAAGACATCAAGGTAAATGGAAGCGACGTTGAAAAGCAAAAGAAGAACATGGAGGTGGAGCTCAACTGTTACAAGATGTTGGGTCACCCACATATCCTCCAATACCATGGCCACGTCTCGACGAATGGGGGGATGGGTCTATACATATATACCGAGCTTTGTGAATTTGGGGACCTGGGCGTTTTCATGGAACCCCAAAAGCTGTAACGTGTCCCCCCCGTCGAGTCTATTACCTAGCCGAACATGCAATCCACTGACGGCAAATCCGTGTCACCGGAAACAGGATATCAAATGAGTTTTCCTGGTGGATTTTCCAGTCACTGGCCTCCGCTCTTGCTCGGTGTCACCATGGACTGGCAACGACTGGCAGCCCCGAAGAGCCGTATCGGTATTCCCGTTTCGAAGTGCCTTGGAGCGCGGTCATCCATAGGGACATCAAGCCCCAAAACAGTAAGAGCCCCCCTTTAGATAAAAATAATAACAAAGAAAGAAAGAAAAACAAAGATTTCCCGAGCCCGGTTTTAATCTCACAATGTATATAGTCTTGCTGGCTCGCAGACGCGGTCAGGCCGATCACCCCGAGCCTACATTTGAAGACGCCAACAAGGTTGTCAAGCTGGGTGATTTTGGAACTTCGTTCTTGTTTGACGAGGGTGGCGGCGGGCCATCTACACAACATGCAGGGACTAAGGAGTTTTGGCCGCCTGTAAGTCCACATTTCATCATCCCTACTTTGGGGATCCCCATGTTCACCGGTTTCGACGAATTCCAGGAAATCCACAAGGAGAGCGGAGAGTACAAGGGGAAGATCACGAGCTGGTCGACCAAGAGCGATATCTGGAGTCTCGGAGCTGTCCTCTACTACTACCTGTGTAGTAAAATGCCGCGTCTAGACCAGCCGGCAAGCCTCGAAGAGAGGGTTGCAGTCATGAAGAAGCTCCTCCCACAGAACAGTGACAGCGTGCCAGAGATGCTGATTCGGCTGACATGCGAATGTCTTAGCCCTAAGCCGGAGGACCGCCCGTCTGCGCTAGAGCTCTTGGCCGTGTGTCTGAAGTGCGACGTCTCCCCCCAGGGGCTGCTGAGGAGCGAGAGTTTCTGGAAGGCGCTGGCCGACTGGACGGACGAGAACGGGCCAAAGACCGTCAGACATTTCACGAATAACTACCTGCGCAAGATCAACGACGCCACATTCTCTCCCGTTGAGGCCTGCCTCCTTGCGAGCTTGGCCACCTTGCACGTGGTGGGCCCGTCGATCGTGTTCGCGGTCGGCCAGGGCCTGCGGGGTGCCCTGGAAGGCGGTAGCGTCTTGCATGCTCTCGCGGACCTGCCAGCGGCGGAAGAGCAAGTGTTTCGCCTCAGCTGGGAGGTGTCCAAGTGGCCTGGAAGCACAGCGGTTGTCAGCCTGGCGACCATGAGGACTAAGACGGGCCTTCTGCCGAGCGCCATCGCGGCCCGCCGCGGCAATCTGGAGGTGGCTTCCAAACTTTCGCGGCTCGAGTAAGCATGCCTGCCCCCCGCTAGGATTAAGCTAACAGAAGCGATATGTTATAGGGAAGACACAGCGAGCTCCAAAACTGCCGCATCGGTCAAATTCGCCGTGGAGAAGGCGCTCAAGGACGCGAATCAGAAAACTACCGAGGAGATCGACTGCCTGTACCGGCTCCTCACCGAGTGCTTCACGCAGGAGTGCAAGATCCCCCGCCGCTACGGCGCGCAGGCGCTGGTGAGGTCCGCTAAGAAGGGTTACAACAACATCGTGCGGAAGCTGGTGCATTTAGGGGTCGACGTGGGGGCGCGGTACGGGGACATGAAGCATACGGCGCTGCACCAGTACGCGCTGGCCGGGGACTGCGCGATGATCGAGTTCCTGCTCGGTGCGGGCGCCGGCGCCAATGACCGCGACGCCCACGGCCAGACGCCGCTGCACTGGGCGGCCCTGGGCGGACAGGTCGGGGCAGCGCGGACGCTGCTGGACGGCACCGCCGACCTCAATGCCGAGGACCACAAGCACCGCACGCCGCTGTTTGACGCTGCTTCAAAGGGGGCGGCGGATGTGGTGAGCTTCTTGCTCTCCCGAGGCGCCGACAAGACGATCCGTGGTGGCAACAACGAGCTCACTCCACTCGAAAGAGCCGAGCGAAGCAAGCACGAAGACGTGACTGCCATTCTCTCGGCGTCACACTAGGATGGTACGGTAGGTACGTAAAGTTACGGATCATCGTATATATATATATATATATATATACGCGCCTAGCAGTGCGCCGGGTCGATGGGGGTGAGTCGTTAGAGTATGTAACTATCTGTTTTAGTCTTATTTTTTTTATCATTACTACCTTTCTTTTCACTTGATGTAGCTCCATTGGCTTGTCCTAATTTAATGGATAGTGTCTAAACTCTTTAGTTATCGCTCGTGGCTCGGCAAGAAGTACATCATCATGAGAAGCTCAGACAACAACATGTCACTCACACCTACACGCTGAGAAACTTTTCTTAGACAGACTGTAGTTGCCACCCTTCCTTTTTGCCGAAGACGACAGATTTTTTTAAATTTTTAATTCCCATTCTTAATTAGATGATGAGTTTTTTTCTAAAGGTACGAACCACAACAAAAACCCCTCCCTCTCCTCCCGTCCCCTACCCGAAAAGAAAGACAGAAGAAAAACGGAACGGAGCCGGCCAGAAAATAAATACCACCCGACCCTACGGCGCAGCGCCAAGATCCAAGAGGGCAAGGGCGACACTTTCATCGTCAGACATGGAGGCGATATGGAGGGCCGTTAAGTTCTTATCAGTGGTGGCAACATCGATGTCGACGCCGGCGCGAACGCACATGGTAACGACCTCGCGCAGAAAGTCCGTGTCGGTCTGGGAGGCTGCCATGTGGATCAGGGTGGTGCCATTCTGGTCGACAACGTTGAGCTTGGCGCCGCGGTCGACCAGGTAGTGGAAGGTTTCGACATGGCCGTTCGCGACGGCCGAAAACAAAGTGGTTCTCTGGCTACGCCCCGGGACATTGACGTCTGCGTGGCCCAGCTCGACTAGCAGGCGCACCAGCTCGGTAAACCCTTCCTGCGCCGCGATCTGCATGACGAGCCCACCCTCATTGGTCTGTGCGTGGACGTTGGCCCCGGCCTTGATGAGCTGACGCACAACCTCGGCCGTCGAGGGTCCCATCTTACGCACGGCCACGTGCAGTGCCGTCCAGCCCTGTCTCTCGGTGGCATGGACGTTGGCGCCATGCGCGAGGCAGAGGCGCACCAGCTCGGGGTTCTGATTTATGGCAGCGTTGATGAGCGGGGTGTGGGCTTGGAGGCCGTCGACGCAGTTGACGTCGGCGCCGTGCTGCAGTAGCATCTCGGCTATCTCCATGTTTTTGCGGAGCACAGCGAGTGAGAGCGGCGAAATTCCGAGCCCGTCGGCGCGGTTCACATCTGCACCTGCGCGCAGCAGCAGCAGCACGGTCGCGCTCGCCGGGCCACCACGGCTCGGCTTCGCATTCGCATCACCGTCCCCGTCGCCGTCCCGTTTGTCGCAGGCCTTGTTGACAGCCATCCACAGCGGCGTGCTGCCTTCCTTGAGCGCGAGGTTGACGTTGGGCTTATGCGAGAGCAGCAGGCGCACCATCTCGTGGTTGCTCCGCTGCGCGGCCTGGAAGAGGGCGGTGCGGTCGTCGTTGGCCCGCGCGTCGATGTCAGCGCCGTACTCGAGCAGGAGCGTGACCATTTCGATGTGGCCGTTCTGCGCCGCCAGGATGAGCGGTGTCCAGTTGTCGTCCTCGCGCGGGTCTACGAAACCCCCCCGTTGCAGCAGCGCCCGGGCCACCACGAGCTTGCCGTCCTGCGCGGCCACGTGCAGTGGCGACCATTGTTTCTTGTTCTTTGTGAGGCCTGGTCTGCCCCCGTTGGCCCTGGCCAACCTCCTGAGAAGCCCCGATGCCCCCCTTGGCTCATTGCCGTCACTGTCGTTGTCGTTGTCGCTGCCGCTGTCGCCGCCGCCGCCGCCGCCGAGATCCGCCAGCAATTTGGTAAGCCGCTCCAGCGGATCTGCGTTTTCACCACGGGCATCCCGGGGCCTTGGTCGGCGCGGCGCAGACTCTGTCTCGGGCTGCAGCAGCGGCGACTCGGAGCTTCCGCCCATGAGACTGTCCAGAAAGTCTCTGAAGTTTCGGGGCGGTGGACGACCGTTCGGCCGGCCGCCGAGGTCTGACCGTAGAATCTCAATGACGCTGTCATCCGAGTCACTATCGTCTTGACCGCCCCGGCCCCGCGGGGAATTCGCACCGGAACCCTTTTCGTGTCGGCCGGGCCGGATCGTGTTAATGGTTTCCGGACCGCTGGGACCAAATGTTGTTCCGCTTCTCTGGTCTTAGCTTTTCCCCCCCTTTTCCTGGGTTTGGGCTGGCTGGGTGATTTGAACTTACGTCCTCGACCCGAATGGGCCGGCTTCGTAGGGCCTCGGCGGCCCTCCCGATGACTTCGATCTGCTGAACATGGCTGAGGAGGAGGTCGTGTTTGTAAAGAGGTGTTGTGGTACTTTTTTCAGAGGGAAGATTTGCAGCACTTCTGCTCATTGGGGTTGAAAAGGAAGGGGTGATGGGGTGAGCTGTAACTTATTCGACAAGGGAGAGCACCTGAGCGGTTAGCTGCATGGTGACGGGACGCCTACAGTGGGGGAAAGAAGACGCTCGTTACGCCACGCTCATCATGATATGCTGCCTGAGGGCAGGCTCGAGGTGCCTGGTGTCACCATCAAGACAGCCTGCCCCGCCCCCCTTTCCTCCCTTTTCTTTTCTCCCCCACACCCTCTACTTCCCCCTCTTCCTTTCTACTAATGGGCCAAAGCCGCCATGTCATGAACCCAGTACCGAAATTAGACAGGAGCCACTGGGGAAAATTGGATGAAAGCCACCGCATATATCAGGCGAGGATCTTGCGCGTGGCTGCTGGGCTGAGCGCCCGGAGCTCCGAGGGGGTGACGGCGTTGCAGCCAGCGGCTGAGCTCCGAAGGGGTGATGGCATTGCAGCCAGCGGCTGAGCCCCGAACGTGGATTCGCCGAATCGGTTGCCGCCCCCCTGAAGCGCCGACAGCCTCGTCAAGCCAGCCATCGTTGCACATCGCCTATTGACAACAAATAGTAGAGCGAGCCTCCCCTCATCAAGCAATGTCTCGTGGGACTGATATTCAAGGCGGGGAGGTTGTTTTCGATTGCGAACATCTCCAAAGGTGGCTCGTTAGCACTACTGATTCCTCTTTTGCCGATGTCCCATGTTGTGGACGACAGAAACTGGGCAGTACTGGTGCTGCTCAGTCTTTGAGACTTGGAGCTGGTACTCGTGGTGGCTTGGGGCCCGGTGGTCTCGATGCGGCCCCATTGGCGCCGGACCACGCCCACTCCCTGAAATCTGCAGGAGTTCAGCTCTATCGGCTGACTGGCTGCATGGGAGGTGAGACAGTCACTTAGCATGCCATCAAGCCACTCGCACGAGGAATCTTGCGGTTCAGCGATACTCGGTGACTGGCGCACTCAAGTTACATTAGCACCCGCACGCAACCATTGCGGCTGGACTGGACGGGGGAAACATGGTGAGCCGATCGGTCCCCTCTGGAGGCCGAGACCGTCAACGAAGGAACGGCGTGAAGAGACACGGATTAGCAGTCCCAAACCCGGCCTCTGCCTTTCAGCCAGTCGTAAAACAAGTTCAGTACTACGCTATCTACAGCTGTGCCAGGTGTCCACGATTACCTGTGATGAGCAGAGAGACTTTACGAGTACTGCTCAAGACGCAGTTTGATTCAAATAAGATACTTAGGGCTCCGGCGATGTTTTCGTGGCGGGAGTAAACGTTGTAGGACTGTTTAATGTTCTACAGTGGCGATTTTAAAGAGGTACATTTCCACGCCATCCGTCAAGATAATAAAACCTAAGAACTTAATCCTAATAGTGTAGAATTTGCGCTTTTTAGGGTCCGCTTAGAGACTTGCTTCTTACAGGCGTGTCTGTCAGATGCACGGCACTTTTGGTTGTAATGGTGTGATTGTATTGCTTGTTGAACTCTGTTCTGGCTCTGGCTTCCGGTCAGAGCCTTCTTTATACAATACAACCCTGGTTTTTTTGTTAGCTTGGTTCTTCGGACAGGGGTCTCAACTTAAAGTTGAAAACTCACAACTTTACCGCCAGGAACGCTCTCTCAACACAATAAACGAAAAAATATAAGCGGCTGGAAGGTATCAGTCTATTCGTCTTTTTTTTGTGGTGGGATATTTGTTCGTGAAATGTGGGAAGTTGGGAATTGACAATGCCAAGCCTTCGCAACGCTAACAAAAAAACCAGGGTTGTATTATAGACTACTCTCAACTCATTGCCTGCTCAATGAGCACTAATTAGGTTCTCTATATGTAATCGCCATCAAGTGGTCAGCTGACACAAGAGTCTTGGCAGCTGAGGATTAACCCCGCAACTGGTGTTTGGGCAACTCGCAGTCGTCATCGCGTCTCCAGGATAATATGAACGGTGGACGCGGTATTGATTAGGAGACCTGCGGCGAATCACGGCCTCGGAGCCGAGGCTTGACGAAAATGTTTCCATCTGTTCTTCTTTCCGCTGCGCTGGCGGCTTACATTCCCGGGCATGTCGCCCTGTCAAGCCCCAGGTAAGTCATGTCCGCCATTCTTCCAAAGAACCGTCACGGACGATGGATGATGGAGGGCCACCGAGCTAACCACCGTCGACGCACGCAGTCCTTTACCACGCAACGAAACGCTGAGCTTCACATCTCACCCGCTCATCGGCCTGGCACCTGTACCACGTACGCCCGAGGAGGTCCAGGCGGCCCGGAAGCCCAATTACATTAGCTGGGTTGAAGAAAGGTTGAAGAAGAGAGGCACTTTGGCCGCACGTAAGGCACAAATAAGTGGGTTACCGCCTTGGGCGACCACTGACTGGTATCTGCATACCTAGGCTGGGAGTTCGCCGAACACGCGTATCTGGCCGACTCGATCCCTCGGAGCGGACCAGACGGCAATTTGCTTCCGCCGCTCTACAAGTTTAGCCTTCCCAACGGACTGAACATCACCTACGGGCAGATCTCAGCTCTGGCTGGGGACTTCTACGCCACCGACCAGCCCATCAGCGACGGCCCAAACATGGCAGACCGCATTTCCCGGTTCACGAAGGCCTTCTCGAGCCTTGCCTTCGACACCACGCGCCAGCCGAGCGAAGCGGTGGCCATCCTGGAGACGGCGGCACAAGAGACATCGGAGTTCGTCAAGGCCGTCGAGAAGGGCCAGGATCCGTCCGAAGTCTACAACACGCTACCAGACGTTACAGTCACGTACCAAGCCATCACCTGGTCACGGGAATCCGGCTCTCCGGGCTATCTCGGCCTGGCCCAGATCAACTGGGACCACTTCGGCGCCGACGCCCGCACGGCCTACGATGCCGGCCACTTTGCTGCCCTGGCCGTGGCCCAGCAAGGTGACCTCCTGATGGCATACGCCACCAATGCCTTCGCCGACCATTTTCTCGAGGATGCATTCTCGGCCGGCCACCTGCGTACACCGCGCCGGGTCCTTCACAGCAACCTCGGGCTCGCCGACCTGTGCGCCAAGAAGATGCACGATGAGGATAACGCCATCGGGCTCCAGGTTGCTAACCCTCGCGGCGCGACGTGGCACGCCTACGGCGACAAGCGGTACTTGGACAGCGTCAACGCCGACAATCGCAACCACGCCTTCAACGCGCTGCAGATTTCGACGGCCGAGATCTTCACCGCTTGGAAGACGGGCCTCGTGCCGGAATACGGCAAATATCGTGCCTGGGAAGAAGCACCCACGCTTGACAGCGCGGGGGGGAATCAAGAGTTGGCGCCGCTGTTCCGCCCTGACGGAGCTAGAAGATTGAGTCTCCAGAACAGGAGGGCGTGGAGTTTTACCAACTTTTACACTTATGCCACCACTCTCATCGAAATCGCCGCTGGAGATTTGTGGGATTATCCTATCAAGATTGATACCTAAATCGGGGTCAGAGCTTCAGTGACAAGTTTGGGTCCAACGACTGCTCGGCAGGGTCTCCTCGGCAAGCCAAACTTGTCGCTGGCGGAAGCGAGACAGCTACACCCTAGACAACGAAGAGAGGGCGACCAGGGAGACAAAAAGGCAGGGAGAAAAGGCATAGCCCCAAGCTGCAGATAACTACTGGTAGCCACCCTCGTTACAGAATGGTAATCTCTCTCATCTCGCGACCCTTCACAAACTACGACTGCTCTCTATCCTCATCAACCCCATCAAAGTCGGAAGGATCCCCCATAAACACCTCTACATGAACCCCACCATCACGAACGACCCGTCCTCGCTCTCACAGCCTCCCCCGTGACGACGTCGTCAAACGGATTCTTGCCTGTAGGCTGGGTCTAGGCTTCGGGAACTTCAAAGAGGATCTCTTGCGGCGCGGCGGCAGGCAAGAGGAGAACTATGGTAGACATCTTGGCAACTAAATTATGTGCTGTTGACATAAACCACCGTTAATATTAGGTGCACATTTGAAGTTCCCCCTGTTTCGGTTAATCCTCTGCGGGCATACATTGCCCCGTCTCACGCCCGAGATCGACGTCCAATCCCGGGCCAGCATTTCATACCCGCAAAAGGGCGATGTTTCCCCTTCCCCAGATTCCAGGTTCCGCAAAACAACGTCTTAGCGCCAGGGTCAGATATTATCCAGCGCCCTAAAAATAGCACTAAATACATCCATTAGAACGGAAATGCAACCACTGAACAACGAAAACAATGCCCGAACAGGCACCGGGCTGAAACTCTCCGTTTCGTTCCCGCAAATCAACCCCCCGCTATGGTTATGACTGGGAGATTGTCTCGCACAGTGAGAATTGCTATAATCCAACCTCGACCAAGGCAAGGCTAGCTACCAGTAAGTCCACCCTAGGCTTAAATAACATGCGCCCGATCTAGAGCCGACCCACAATCCTTTCCGCAATTCCTTTTCGTATTTCCTGCGATGGGCCCTTACCTTAACCTCGGACACACCAGCCAGACGTAAAGATTTTGCACGCCAGCTATAAATCAGACGCCACTTCAAGTTACCTACCTACCTACCTACCTACCTACCTAAGGTACCTACCCACGTACTATCCCACCTCCCTCGTCCAACATCGAATATACCTCACCTCCCGTGCCACAAAATGCATCTCTCCCTCCTCCTCCTCGCCTCCCTCCTGGGCACCACCGCCCTTGCGTCGTCGTCCGAGCTCCGTCCCTGCGGCTACAAAACCGCCCCCTGTCCGACCGGCACCATCTGCGAACGCACCGATCCCTCGTGCATCCGCGGCGAGAACTGCGCTGGCCTCTGCGTCCCAACAATACCCACACCCACACCCGCACCCCCACCCCCCGAAAAACCGAAATCCACAACCATCACGACGGCCAACCCCCCCGCGCCGCGCGAGACGTACCAGTCGTGTGGAGGTAGGCGCATCACGCCGGTGAATTGTCCGAAGGGATATATCTGCGTGGATGACCCGTATGTTAGGGGATGCGGCATGGCATGCGATCGGCCGGGGATTTGTGTGCAGCCCGAGTTTTGTGGCGGATATGCTGGGTTTGCGTGCAAGGATGCGAGGAAGAGGTGTGTTGATGATCCAAGGGATGACTGCGATCCGAAGAACGGGGGGTGAGTTTTTTTTCTTTCTCTTTTCCTTTCTTCTTCTCCTCCCCTGGTCGATGCGAGGGATGGGCTGGGAAGGGTTGTCACAGCGTGTGATTTTTTTAGTGAGTGAGTGAGAGATGATGGAAAGAAGCTGACTACGTATGTTTTTTTGTCTAGTGCTGATTGTGGCGGTATTTGGTACGTGTCTCCCAAGCCCTGCACACCTAGGCGATTGAGTTCTTCGCCGAAATCTCACCTCCAGAGCTTTTTCTTGCCACTGTGCTTCCCAAGAAGATGGTCACCAGGGCTGACCCTTAGTGTACGCGACTAGCATTTGAACGATTCTTAACTCGACGAACATCGTGATGAGCTTGGACACTAACAGTATACTGGGACGTATTGGAAGGTTGGGCTTGTGGTCTGAGGGTAACTTCAAGTATCTTCGGGCCACTACGACTGAGACGCGGAAGCAGGAGCAGTCGAGGGAGTGGCCGTTGGCTTCTCTGGTTTGCGCCCAATCGTCCAGTGTCTGAATCCAGTCCCGCCGGGTCAGCGCCTGCATACATGTATACACACGAGCAAAAAAAGAAGGGATAGAAACTCACATATCAGACAGGCTCCGATTCCTTGGGTCTTTAAGTGACGACCTCATCTTCGCCACCAGCACTTGGGTCTCCTCGAGCGACCAGCCCAGAATCTGCCCAATCGGGTATACAGCAAACCCATCCAGACTCAGTTGTAGGTATAACCCTGTATATAGCCCAATCTCTTTGAGCCGCTTGTCCTTTGGCCACGGGCTGAGCGGGATTGTGAACTTGCGGTGTTCAATCTCGGTGAACCCGGCATTACGCGCATACTCGACCATATTTTCCTCGTTGAAACGGAATGTGCGCTCAATCTTGTCACCGGCAGCGTAGAACAATTTAGCCCACTGCCGGTAAACATGATCATCGTCCATCTGTATTTCTGGGTTGTCGCACCGGATTTCAAGGTTGGGCTCGAGGTGCTGGAACCAACCGCCAGGTTTGAGGGCCTTGTATACCTCTTCGTACAGCCGTGTCCAGTTAGCAACGGCCGCGTGCATATAGCGGATATGGATGAAGTCAAACGACTCAGGCTTGAACGTCCATGGCAGCTGGACGTCGTCGATCTGGAAGTGCAAGTTTGATGGGATCCAGCTCGGCTGGATGGGCGAAATGTCCACCCCAATGATCTCGGCCGACGGAAATTTGTCTGCCATGTCGCTGTGGGGGTTGGTTAGACGCTGGAGAAATGACGGAGTGAGAGACAAACATGGCCCAAATGCCGGTTCCCGTGCCCACATCGAGGATTCGCTGGGGCGTGGTCAGAAGATCGCATCTAGCGGCCGGGAGAGGTGGCTCACCTGCGGGTTATCCCCGATAGGAGGAGTATACAGCTTACCGCCGAGCACCAACGTCAAGAAATGGTGTCTGCAAAAGCTTGAAGATTAGCAAAGCTTCTAAACTAAACACTAGACAATATTCTAGGCAAACGCACGCAACGTCAAACGCTTCAATGTGTTTGTCGTCATTGGGTTGCCTACAAAGGGTCAGCATATGCTACTTGTATTCCCAGGATCGAAAACTACTGGGCAAAAACTTGCCAGTACTCGGTCGTTCGAGAAACCTGATATGTTCGCCCGTGGATCCTCCGGTAATCCATGAGACTGGACGTGATGGATGCGGTCGAGTCGGAGATACTGATACTGGGCTATCAGCGTCGGCTACCTATCTGGTAGTTAGAGCTTGTGAATGATAACTTGCCTTTGGTCATCGACAACAGAGTCTCCATCCTCGATTAAAGCCAAGTCCTGATCAGGGGGAAAGGAATTAATTCTTTTCTTCCAGTCTGGAGTCCGCATGCTCACGTCATGCATGCGGATATCTGGTATGGGAAAATTGACATACCGGTACAAACTCCGGTGAGGCCTGCTCCCGAGGCTGTTCGGAAGTGGCCATGGTTATAAATGATCCGAGCGACAGCTGAAACTCCCTGATCTCAAAACCAAATCCTCGGTCGCGGAAGTAGCAGGAAAGTTGGATGCTGAGAAAGGTGAAGGAACGGTCGAAAGCCCCATTTTATTGCTCAAGCATTCCCCCCCCCCCCCCCCCCCCTTTTTTTTGGGGC